>SDBU01000095.1_pt1 | contig 114557 bp, 215 predicted proteins | sample 2277071 | NCBI WGS metagenome assembly SDBU01 (sample SAMN10397929, study PRJNA504765) | marine sediment metagenome | isolation source: marine sediment core GS08_GC12, 126 cmbsf | place: Arctic Ocean: Gakkel Ridge, Loki's castle | collected 2008
GTTATATAATGGCCGTCACATCCTGGAGGTCGGTGAGGGAAGGGATCTGGGGAAAGTTGGGGGAGGTCCCAGGGGCTGGTTAGCCGGGCTTGGGGTCCGGGGGTCCTAGTACACTTTTTACTAGTCTTATATAAGGGTTACTCTCTTTAGGTTCTAGGGGTATTTTTATCCTAGGTTTTTTTCTATAGTTTGGGAAGAGCAACAGACTGTCGAGGTGGAGGTGTTCCTTTTCTGTTAGTTGGGACCAGCTTTCTTCTGGAAGATAGGAGTAGGGGAATTTTCCAGGCTCTGCTTTGAGCCAGAGTTTTAGTTTTGATAGTTGGGTATTCCAGTCTGGGTAAGTCCCCTAGTATATTACTCCTAGTAGTGTGTTACATTTATTGCGTAGTCTTTTGTAGGTCTTATTAAGTATGGCCTCTCTAATTGTTCCATTCCAGTGGTGTATGATTAGGTGCTCTACTTTATTGTGGCATACAGGGCATTCCTTAGGTATTAGGTTGTGCTTCTCAGATGCTTGGGTTAGGTGTTTTAGGGTAGATTCTACTACTGTCTTTGGTCTTATTCTCTTAGATTTCATATTTTATTCTTTTATCTTCCTTTGACTGGATGCTTATGTTTCCTCCTCTAAGGAGGTGGTAGGGTCTTCCTGGTATTTTATACTTTCTTATGAATTGGAGTGCTGCCTCTACCTTTACTTGGTAAGGGGTCTCACCCTCTACTTCGTAGTTCTCAGTTGTTTTCCCTAGGGTTATTGTTACTATAAACCTCAAGAGTTACTCCTTACCTTACTTGTTTTGATATTGTTTTAATTTGATTATAACACACTGTTTTTACCTTTGTCAACTTGACAACTAGGGGCTGTTTCCTGTATAATAAATTGATATTAAAATAAATTGAGGGGTTTTGAGAGTGGATATAGGTAGGGTAGCACTGAAGACTTTTAAACCTAGGAAGGGAAAGGATCTTACTAAGAAGCTCCAGTCTCTGGGTCTAAGTTACAGCAAGAAGTTGAGTAAGATTAAGAAGGTAGTGTAGATTTTGTCTATTCTTTTAGGGGGTTTCCGATGTGGCAAAGATGACCAAAGCAAAGAGATCTGCTGCTGCCAAGAGGGCTTGGCGCACCCGTAGAAGGAAATACGGGAAAGACGGGATAAAGGGTTAGGAGGGGGAGATAGTAGGCCTGGCTTGTAAATAGTGTAGGGGGTTATACTCGTGTTAGTAGGTGTACTGATTTCCATTATGATTTCCATTGTGGTAGGTGTGTCCCTGGTACCGACCATCGTTGCTTCCATCAACACGGCCAATCAGGTCATCGCAGCTACCCCGAATGCTCCTACTGGACTTACCGGACTACTTGATGTTCTGAGCTATGTCTTCGTTGCGGTAATCCTGTTGGGTGCAGTCGCCTGGATTGGTGGGCAGGCATAAACTTGAGTGCCGGTTCCCAAGGTAGGGGGAGTGTCTGATCACATTCTCCCTACCTTTTTCCCTAGTTTAGTTGGGGGTTAGTTTAATTTGCTTTAGTCCTAGTAGGTATGGGATAAGATGAGTAGAATAGAGGTTACCTATGTTTTTATAGGTAGCCTTTTGGTTTTTGTAAGGGGTGGGGGGTTTATAGATTATGGCTAATTCGTTTGAGGGTCTTGTGAGTAGGTTTGCTGAGAGAGGTGGCTGGGTTTTTGCAAGGTATTTACGGGGCCGTATAACTTGGGGGGAGCTTGAGGAGAAGTTAGATAGGTTAGGGGAGGAGTTTGAGAGGATATGGTCAGGTTCTGAGAGTGAGAGTTCTGGAAGTGGAGATTGAGTTTAGTTGAGGGGCAAGGGGTTTTAGATTGGTATGTACTGGATAACAGATAAAGGGGTAGAGAGGCTTACTTATATCATAGATAATATGAATAAGTACTGGTCTCCTGGAAGAAGTAGGGAGCTTGATCTTTTGGGTTTTATGGAGGCTCATGGTGGAGGTTTTAGTTTTGACCAGATTATAAGTAAGCTAGGTTCTCGTGATATTGATACTCCTTTGAGTGGTTCTGGAAGAGACTATGAGAGGACCCTTAAGAGTCTGGCTAGGCAGGGGTATATTAGTGACCTGGAGTAGTTAGTATGTACTGGTATGTAATTTATCAGGCGGACCCAGCTCCTTTTACACATGAGGGTAAAAGACACCTTCTCCCTGTTCTGGGTATTACTAGGTCCCTAGGATCTGAGGAGACTGCTTATAGAAAGTCTGAGGAGTTAGAGGAAAAGTACAGAATTATTAGTATTAGGAGTTCTGAGGGTTCAGATCCTAATATTGCTCTGAGGGAGTATAAAGAGGAGAAGAGTAGGTTAGGCAGTATGTGGGAAGAGGGGGATAGGTTTGAGAGGGACTGGGGGGATTGAGTAGAATGGGTAAGTGGGATATAGATGAGTTAAATGGGATCTACTCCTTTAGCTTTCCAGCTAGGGGAGGTTATTATCATGTGGTTGTAGGAGCTAGGAGTTTGGAGACGGCAGGGAGTAGAGCATTAGGTTTATTCTTGCGAGAGGGAATAGGCAGTCCTACCTTTCTGGGTGAGGTAGATAGTATCGAGGATTTGGATATGGACTCACAGACTATTAGGAAGTTTAAGGCAGAGGGTTATGTGATAGAGTTTGTGGACTAGGTTTGTGTGTAATGGTTAGAGTAAAGTGGGTGTATCCAAAAGAGAGGCCAGATGAGCCAGGTGGAGTACAAGGATTTGTTGAGGGGAAGTCTATTATACTATTTAAAGGTAGGGCTGATAGTCTTACAGAGGAGCATGAGAGAGCTCATATTATACTTAGACATCATGGAAGTAAAAAAATATCCGCTCAGAGATATATAAGGGATGAGATAGAGGCTTTTTTATATACTTACAAAAGGATGAAGAAGCCTAGAAGGCTTATTACTGATCTGAGAGGTATAATAGTTAGTTTAGATGAAGTATGGGAGATTTCCTACAAGGATGGGGTTGAGCTTGTTACTAGGGAGTTTAGAAGAGTTAAGGGTATTCCTTTAGTATGGAAGAGTGATTTGAGTAGGATTAAGGCGGAGTTAAGTTAAATGGTTGATGAAATTAGGATAACAGAGTTAGAGGAGCAAGCTACATATGCTGCTGCCCTTGCTGCAGGTGAAGTTTCTGGTATCCCTATACATATGCAGATAAGGATACAAGAGCAGGCTGAGGTTCTAAAGGCGGAGGAGACATCTGCTCTAGGAAAAATAGAGTTACTCAAACAGCAGGGTTTAGTACAGGAACAGATTGCTCTTGCTGAAGAGAGAGTAGCTTTACCTGGATACACAGTTGATGAGGCTGCGTTAGGAAGGGTAAGGGAGCAGGTATTAGAGCAAGCTCCTCTTATTGAGGCTTTAACAAGTAAGAGGTTATCACCCTACATAGCTTTAACTGGAGAGGGTAGTGGAAGCATTGATGTAGGGAGAGCTTTGAGTGGTGGTATTACTCCTGAGGAATTGGAAGCTCTTGGAGTTCCTAAGGAGGATATTGTTGGTTTACAGGGAAAGGTAGGTAAACCTAGTAGGGTACCTTCTAGTACAGAGAGTTTAAGGCAGCTTTCTGAGTACAAGACTCCTAAGGGTTATGATATAGCAAGGGCTATTAGAGGTGGGAAGATTGAGCTGGTAAGGGCAGCTGGGTTTGATCCATTAGAGATTGTGGATATCCAGAGTAGTATTGCTGGGGAGTCAGTAACTAGGACTTATACTGAGAGTGTTGAGCCTTATATTATTGAGAAGGGCTATCCAGGCCATAGAGTTAGGGAGTTAGACATTGTGTCTGCAGTAAGTGCTGGGATTACTCTGAGTACTCTAGAAAGTGCGGGGTATAATATATCTAAAGGTGAGTATGATAAGGTATTAACTTATACTAAGGTTCAGCCTTATCTGGATATTAAGGGTTCTATAACGCCTTACGGGTTGTCTTTGGCTATGGAAAAGGAGAGGCTTACAGTTAGGCAGCTTAAAGATGTTGGGTTCGATGAGGGTATAACTGAGAAAGCAAGTGAGTATTTAAGTCAGCCTCCTCCTTATAATGTCTTTCTTGTTGAGTATGAGAGAACTCATCCAAAGTCTAAGGTTGGGTATTGGGAGCAGCTTAGGAGCGGTAGTATAGATGTAGGGGAGGTAGATTGGAAGGTTGCTGCTCAAAAGGTTTATGATGAAAAGTATGGTGGCTGGACAGGTGCTGGTGCTAGGGGAAGGCAGTTAGGGGCCCAGCTTTTTGCTCCTGCTAGGGTATTTGAGCCTACTGTTAAGTTTAGTGAGATTAGAGGAACAGAGTGGGCTTTAGGTGCTGGACAGTTAGCACTTTATACTCTGCCTGCCTGGGGTCCAAGGGTAGCTGGGGCTATCTCACCTGCTTTAAGTAAGGTACCTTTGCTGGGTAGGCTAGCACCCAAGGCACCTATAATTGGACCTCAGACTGTTAGTTATGCTCCTTTGACTAGAGGAATGTATAGAGGAGCTATGCCTATTAGTGGAAGAGCTACTGGTCTGCCTGTAAGGGGTGTAGGTCAGATCTCTGCCTTAGAGGGTAAGTTGTATGAGGCTCCTCTGGGGCTTGTTAGAGAGGGGCCTGTTACTCTTAGAGCCCTTAAAGGCTATAAACCTACTGGTAAGTATAGGGTTTATGGGGAGATGGAAGTTCCTTCTATCAGGATGGGTCCTTTTGAGAGGTATACTTATAAGAAGCCTCTTCTTTCAGGTGATGTAAGTAGACCTTCTATTTATTTAGGGAGGGCATCTACAGTTGCTCCTACTTGGGACCCTAGTATAGGAGGTTTTAGGGGCTTGCCTACAGCTCCTCCTATTGTACCTACTGGGGTAGGGTCTGGTACAGCTGTTCTACCTAGTACTAGAACAATGACACCAGAGCAGGTTGCTAGGCTAATGGGTTATGCACCTGTTGCTGCTGTTAGTTTAAGAGGAGTACCTGAAGCTGGGAAAGCTAGGCCAGTTCCTCTAGTTACTCCTATTACTCCTGTGATTCCTAAGATTTCTCCTATTGTTAGACCTAGTTATGTACCTGAGTCCTTTCCTGGGGGTTATCCAGCCCCTAAAGGTATTACTATGCCTGGCTTAGGGGCTGTGCCTACACCTTCTCCTGCTCCTTATCCTTACACTCAGCCTTACCCTACCCCTGGTTTAGAACCTACTCCTATTCTTACTCCTGAGCCTGTGGCTATTTCTACTCCTGTTACCCCTATAGTAACTACTAAGGTAGTTCCTTCTAGGCCTCCAGGGGGTTTTGCTTCTTCCTTATTTGACTTTCCTTCCTTGGGTAGGGTTAGAGGTTTTGCGGGTAGAGGTTCTAAGAGACCTAGCTACATACCCAGGAGTATATGGGAGATAACTGGTCAACCTGTTTATGGTCCTAGTCCCATTACTGGTAAGGTTGTAGGTGGTCTAGCTGGTAGAGGTAGAGTAAAGTATGGGGCAGTAGTTACTAGAACTAAGGCTAAGGCAGGTATTAAGGAGAGTAGGATTGATGGGGGAGAAGTGGGACAGTCCCAGAAAACTTATAAGGCTACGGTGGCTTACTGATGTTTTATTGGGTTGCTCAGGAGTTGAGGGGAGTTACTTATATGCATGGCCCTTATAAAACTGAGGGTGGTCGTGACCATAGATATGACCTGGTGTCAGGTGGAGAGATACATAAGTTTGATTCTTTCTCAGATGAGAAAGAGGTGGTAAGAGGAGAGTTTAATGATGCAAGAGTCAGAAAGTTATAGTTTAAGTGATGAGTTAATACCTGCTTCTATATTTTATAAAGGGTGGTCAATACAACCTTCTAGACTTGGTTATACTGTTATAAGTGGAGAAGGAGAGAGGCATTTAAGTAAGGATGTTTTTAAGACCTTATCTAGTGCTTTTAGATTTATAGATAGGAGGACAAGATAGTGCCAAGAGAAGATTTTGGAAAGAGAATTCCAGTAGATCCTAGGTTTGTGGAGTCAATACAGAGATCTCCCACTATGATGGCTGAGCAGGGTCCTGCTTTTATGCAGGAGTGGGGAGGCCCTGAGTTGTATCAGGAGATGAGTAAGGGTCCTATGGAGGCAAGAGTAACTTACTATGCTGTATTAGAGGGTAATATTGACCCTGACCAGATTTCTTTAGTTACTGGGTTAGATGCTAAAGAGGTATCTAAGGGTTTAAGATGGTTGGAAAGAAAGGGTTATGTTGAAGTTAAGACAGATTCTCCTAAAGATAAGTAAGGGAGTTATTGTAGGCTTGGTTATAGTTGTAGGGACTGGAACTCTTGTTACAGCAGCACCTGGTAATCCTGCTTCTATAACTATTGGTGATGTTGCTGTCTTTAGAGACCTTCTAGAGTCTGGTGATCAGTTATGGTATATGAGATATGATGTTAACTATGCTACTGTGCCTACAGAGAATGCAGAGAATACTTACTTAATGGCTATTTATGATACAGATGGAACAACTCTCTTATTTACCAGACCTTTAAACTACTACCAGCACAATATAATCTCTATATACTTGGATGCTACTGAGTCCCTAGTTTGGGAGGGTGCCTATGTAGTTAGAGTTATGGGTAATCCTGGAGTTTTTGATCCTCTCCTTGAGGGTGTTAACATGAGAAGTAGAACTTTGGGTGCTGGTGATTATAGAGAGTTTACTGATTTAGGGGGTTACCTTCTTAATCAGGCCCAAATATTAGAGGATGACCTAGAGCTAATCCTTCTGACTTCAGGTGGTCTCTTAAATACTACAGGTGCTACTCTCTTTCTTGCTGCTATACCTGGGCTGAATAATATCCTCCCAGGGATATTTCAGGTAACTACTTCTTATCCTGGTGTTACTAAAGTAGATTGGAATCATACTTACGAGGAGGAGTTGCTGGATAGGCGGGGAGAGGCATTAAATATGACTTTTAATGATCTAAGTGACTGGTTAGGTACTTCTCCTGACTGGATAGCAACTGGGTGGGCAGGCTTTCTTTCTATATCTGTAGGTGCTATGGTATTTGCCTCAACGAAGAAACCAGACTGGGCTGTGTTATTTGCTGGAGTGGCTATTCCTATGTTTGTATTTATGGGTGTGGTTAATCTTAACTTGTATATAATCATATTCTTTGTAGTTCTTATTATCTTTGGTATTCTATTTCTTATGGGCAGGTTTGCTTAGTGCGTAGTGTAAGGTATGTTCCTTTAGTGAGTCTTGCAGTTGCACTAGTAATGTTGTTGGGTCCTGTAGGTCTCTTACTAGGAGCTACTTATAGTAATTACATGGTTATAAGGGTGTTTAACAATTCAACTAACGTGTATGGAGTTATGCCTGTGCTTGTGACTATTAATAATACCCAGTTGGTAGAGTTAGGTTATATAAACTCTACTGGGCTTAATACTAATTTGCAAGAGGGTGCTATAAATAATGTCTTTATGGTTGCAGAGTCAAGATTAGGGTCTCTTGCTTCCTCTTTTGCGTCTGGACAGGTTAGGACTTATTATTATAGACTGAATAACCTACCTGGGCAGATAGGTTTTCCAGTTATGGTAGGTGTTGGTGGAAACATGACTGTGGATGATGCTCCTACTTTAGAGTTAGGGAATAACTTCTCAGTTGAGTTAGATGGATATGTAGAGACCTCTGCTGGAAGCAACAAGAACTTAGTTTATAAGGAGGATGCCTTTAAAACTTATATCAGTGCTGAGGGTGACGTAACTGCAGTTATTCCAGTAGAGGTAGATAATAGTACCGGGGCTGGGGCACGTCTAGCAGTTCTAGCTAATACTGATAAGGGTGGACAGAGGTATGATAACTTTCCAGCTGTTAAGATTTTGTCTGCCTCCTTTAGACTCGACAATGGTACTACAGGTGGTGATACCGGTACTATCACAGCAGAGGTGCGGTCTGTAATAGGAGACACACTTCTAGGTACACTGGGTAGTATTAACGCAAATGTTTTGGGAGCTGCTACCTGGTATACATTCGATTCTACTCCTGTTACTGTTCCTTCCCTTCAAGATATCCGTATAGTTGTAAGTTGTGCAGGAGCCATGAGTGTAGGCATATTAGGTAGTGTAGGAAATGTAAAACCAGGAGTTATGACTATCTGGGTAGCAGGTTGGACTGATACAGCTGGCAAAGACATCAGCTTAAAATATGTATATGAGTTGGGGGTAACTGCAGCTGGGGTTCCCTCAGGGGAGCATATAGTTCAGGTTGCTACTAATACAACTTGGATGAGTATTAATGTAGATGGAACACAGAGAGACCAGGCCTGGTTAGGAACTAATACTACTCCTGATAATGGGAATGAGTGGAGACTTATGGAAAATGAGTCTTTAATCTACATGGATGAGTTGAGTATCTACGTTGGAGGTGTCAGGAAGGGGTGGTGGAAGCCAGTTACTATGATAGATCCTGATAGTGTACCAGATAGAACTGGTAATGGAAATACAGGAACTATAAACTGGGGGGCTAATCCCACACCTATTGAGATAACTATAGGTGGGTTACTTCCTTTTTCTACTTTAGAGATGCCAGGCCCTCAGGCTGGAGACCCCCCTCTTATTTTTGAGGTTCCTGAGTCTCTAAGTATTTATGAGGACCCTACTGAGACAGGAGCTGGTTTGCCACTATTTGAGTTGTTTGAGAGGGGTGGGGATAGCTTAGGGTGGACAGCTGCTAATACATATGCTATTATTGGAATGCTTATCCCAAGTATAGCCATGATATTTGCAGTAGGGGTTGCTACTGGAAGTTTAATGTTAGGTTTTCTTTTTGGGGCTTTAATGCTTGGAGTTGCTGCAGGTACTACTATCATAGCACCCTGGATACCTGCTGTTATAGCTGCTTTTGCTATTATGCTAATGTATGTATTAAAGAGGGCTTAAGGTGTCACCTAAGTGGATAGTATTTATAGTTTTCATCTTTGTTATGATGCAGCTGGCTGGAATGGTTATAGAGGGAAATACTTTAACTACAGAGGTTAGGGACCATCTTAATGTTATATCTAGTTGGGGAATTGTTAGTGAGGAGCAGACTTTTGGTATACTTGACTATGTTAGGGCACCTTTTAACTACTTCGGCTCTCTATGGGTTATTCTTACTTATGACTCCCCTGTGTTTGACGGGCAGTATGAGATTCTTAGGTGGGTATTCGTGGCACCTATACTAGCTGGGGTGTCTTTTGGTTTAATAATATTATTCTTTAGTGCGTTCCGGAGATCAATATGAATAGAGTTAGGAGGTAAGTAAGATGGTTATGCATTTTCCTCAGAGGGGAGAGCCAGAGTACTACCCAATGAAGGAGATAGGTAGATCCGACTCTTCAAGTAAGGTTGAGTATGGTAGCGAGCACATTATGAAGAGGCGTGATAGTAAGGAGTGTGGGGAAGAGGGTGAAAGTGTCATCCTAGTTCATAAAGACATACAAGGCGAGGATGAGTATATTACTTGGATTGAGAATAGGGAGGGTGATAGATTTTGGGGGCATTACTTTGTAGATAAATCTGAAGCAGAGGATGACTATACGTCTAGATAGGGGGAGGTTTTGTATGAATAAGAAGATTACTAGGATCTAGGTTGTCTAAATAAAGTAGGGGGGTTTCTAATGTATGGTCCTATTGTATTGCTTATTACCTTTATTGGTATGCCATTGGCTCTCATCCTCTGGAACAGACAGAGGGTGAAGGGAAGATTATTTGCTATTATTGCTAGGAAGGATAAGTCTATATTGCCTAAGTTGTGTGAGTTACGGAATGATTTTATGATATTTGAGAGTCGAGCTTATGAGGTGTATCCAGATTTTATTAGACTTTGTAGATATCCTATGGGCTGGCCGGCTTTCTTACAGGAGTTAGTTCCTACTGGTCTCTATGATGAAGAGGATAGTATGCCCTTAGATTGGATACATATAGATAAGAGACTTGGAAGGTCTATGGAGTTAAGATCAGCTCTTGATGAGAACTGGATTAGGAAACTAGTTGAGGAGTCCTCTAAAGAGGGACAGACTTTTGGAATAAACTGGAGAAAGATACTTCCATTCTTACTGCTTGGTCTTGGCCTAGCAGGTCTGGTGGCTATCTTTGTCTTAAGATAGGAGAGTATAATGCCTAGTAAAGGTTTGTTTGGAGGGGCAAGGGATTCTTTTAAGTCTGAGGAGGAAGTTGCTATAGCAGCGCTGTTTCCTACAGAGAATAAGTTTGAGATGCTCCAGATGATAACTGAGGTTGCTCCAAAAGCTCAGATGCCTTGGACAGTTCTTGGCTTGTTTAGAGTTAAGTATAAAAGTCAAGCCTTGAGAATACTCCAGAGGGAGCATAACTTAAATAAGATAGCACAGGAAAGAAAGGGCAGATTAGAATTAAGTGAGATAGTGTCTTCGGGGAGAAGAAGGGACAAGGATAAGGAGGATTAGAGTGATTATATCCTTTGAAGGTGCACAGGGAACATCTAAGACTACAGCTGCTGTGGCCTTTGCTTATGAGGAGTACTTTAGGTATGGAAAGAGGGTAATCAGTAATGATCATCTTAACTTTCCAAAGATTGATGGTCAGGAGTTACCAACTCATTTTGATCTAGCTTGGTTCCTAGAGCACTTAGTGGATGGTGAGTTAGAGGATTGTGTTCTCTTTCTAGATGAGATGTATCAGATTGCAGATTCTAGATCTTCTGGTACTAAACTGAATAAGTTGTTCTCTTATTTTATAGTCCAGTGCAGAAAGAGGGGAGTTGATTTGTACATCTGTACTCATCATCTAGATCATGTGGACTTAAGGTTGAGGAGAGCAATTGATGTAAGAGGGGCTTGTAGGTACTATCCAGAGGAGCCTTGTAGAAAGTGTAGGTGTGGGCATTGTGGAGGTACTGGAAGAATAGGTAGAGACTCCTGCGATGAGTGTAAGGGAATTGGTGGAACTGGGGAGTATAAGGGAAGTGTCTGTGATAGATGCTTGGGTTATGGAACGTTGGGGTACTCTAGGGTCCATTTTCTAGATAGAAGGGCTAGGAGAAGGTATACCTCAGATGATGTATTAGGTGGGCCTATTTTTGGGCCTAAGTACTGGCATCTCTTTAATACCAAGGAAAGGATTCCAATACAGGCTAGGATACTCCAAGGGATAGACCTAGCTGAGGTGGTATAGATGACTCAAGAGTCTTTTGATAGGTTCTCTGGAATAGGGGGAGAGACTAGTTTTGGTAGGGGAAGTTTAAGGTTGTGTCAGATATGTGGAGACAGACCAGAGTGGTATCCAGAAGAGGGAGGAGTCCCTATCTGTAAGAGTTGTGATGAGTATATAGTGTCTTTACCACATGATGAGAAGCAAGCTGAGATGAAGAGGCAGTGGGACATCTATAGGGGAAAGGAGATATAGGATGAGATTGTTTGCATTGACAGAGGCTGGTAAAACAGCTTCTACTAGAGATGGGTCAGATGAGGAGTCAAGAGTGCTTAGGTACCTTAGGGAGAATAAGACTGGAACTGATGATGAGCTTGAGGTAGTAGGTGGGGAAAGGTATATAATGAGAAGCTTAAAGGAGCATGGCCTTGTTAAGGAGTTAACGACTTAGGAGTCTTGGATTATGAGTAGGTTCATTGGGTGGTTAAAGAGAAAGGTAAGTAATGGATCTAGTTAAAAAGTTATGGATTAGAAGCACAGCAGTGTTCCTAACGGCTACTTTAATAGCTGCATTAGTAGCTGGGCTTTTACCTACTGGTAGTACTTTGGTGGCTAGGGAGATTACCAGTGTACTTCCACAGAGGGGTGACGAAATAATTGAGGAGCGCACTGAGAACAGTAAGAGATACTACACTGATGAAAATAGTTACAAGTTAGTCATTTCTACAGGTACTATTCACTATAAGGACGATTATACTGATAAATCTGAGGAGTGGAAGGACATTGACCTCACCTGGGTAGGTAACAGGATAACCAAAGCACCCTATGAGCTAATGCTTGATGGCAAGAAAATCACTATTAAGGATAAGAAGTCTGGGGAAATATCGTCTATCGAACTTCTGAGTAGTTCGCCTGTTGGACTAAAGTGGGAGATAGTACCCGAATATACAAGGGTGAGTTTCCGACATATCCTACCTTCTGGTAAAATCCCATTTGAGGCTAGGTTCAAGATTGCGGGTAAAATACCCTTTCTCAGTACAAGAGCTTTTGATGATGAGGGCGAACTAGAGCTAGAGACTTCTATTATAGATGGCATACTCACCGAGAAACTAACTGGCGTAAAGGACAAAGAAACTGGGGTAGTTAGACCAGCTAAAGGGCAAATAAAGGTTGACCCTACTTGGCAGGTAACAGCAAATTCAGATGACTGTGGTAGAACTTATGCTCTTGATAGTTGGTCTATTGGAATAACTGAGTTTCTGACTGGCTACCAGCAGGTAGCGAGAAAAGATTGGGGTGCTGCTGCTAGGTTTCTCAATATTACTATTCCAACGGGTAGCACAATCGATTCAGCCGTCCTTGTACTAACCAGTAGAGCATTGGATGCTCTCAATGATGTAAATACCCGTATCCGTGCTGAAGCAAATATCAATCCAGCTACTTTCTCTACGCAAGGCGACTTTGATGCTCGTACTTGGACAACTGCCCCTGCTCTAGTCAACTGGGATGCTATACCGGCTTGGGTAGCAGAAACAGAATATACCAGCCCAGATATTAGTACCTTAATTCAAGCCGTTATCGATTTAGGAGGCTGGACAAGCGGTAATCCAATAGCTATCCTTTGGGACGACTTTGAGCAGCGAAGTACAGCAGTGAATAACACTTGGCGTAGAGCCTACTCTCACAATAGCTCTGCTGCCAAAGCACCCAAGCTGGTAATTACTGTTGCAATAGTGTCCCCTACAGTAACCAATAGTGCAGCTGATGGTATAACAACCACGGGGGCAGACCTTCATGGTGAAATAACTAATACTGGTGGAGCCAATGCTACAAATAGAGGTTTTGAGTGGGATATTGATTCTGGGGCACCTTATGCTAATAACTGGGATGAGGCTGGAGGCTTTGGGACAGGTGTATTTGAGCACGGAATCACAGATTTACCTCCTGGTTATACTATCTACTGGAGAGCTTATGCTACCAATAGTGCAGGGACAGGGTACAGTGGAGAACTAAGCTTTAATACATCTCCTGTACCTGGATGGTATAGACTAGCACAGGTTCTGCCCCTTATATTCTTAGGCATTGCTATTCTTATGGTATTTGGCCTAATATATGCTGGGCTTCCTCTAGTTACTACTATAATAATAGGAGTTATCTTGGTAATAATAAGTACTGCTGGAACTGAGGCTATATTAGCAGCACTAAGGAGTTCGTTCCAATGAAGAAGTTATTTAATCTATTAGTTATTCCTATACTATTACTAACTCTCCTAGCAGGAGGGTGTTCTCCCTTTGAGCCTGCACCTTACACTAACTCAAGATTTGTTGATGTTAATGGAACTCCTTATGGTGTACCTCAAGTAGAAGGTAAACCTAGGGTATCTTCTATGCCTTATACCTTTGATATAGCTGAAGGGCATATTGATGACCATGTAGCTCTCAATAAGTTTGGACATAACCCCACAGTTGCAGGCTCTCTAGAGACAGTTTGGACAGGTAGTAACCTTTATCCCTGGATGACTGTTGCTGACCAGTTAGAAATTTTAAGTTCTGATCCAGATGATGCTGCTGGAGATACTGGAGCAAGATCCCTTATACTTTTTGGTTTAGATGTTGACTACCTTCTTATTAGTGAGGTTATAATTACTGATGGAATTAATGTAGTTACTTCTGTACTAACCTATTTTAGAATATATAGGGTCATGGTAGTAGAAGTAGGAGTTTCAGGATGGAATGAGGGTCAGATTACTATAAGAGACCAAGATACTGATACAGCCAGAGCGTTAATAGAGGTCCAGAAAAACCAGACTTTAATGGCAACATTTACTATACCTGCTAATTACACAGGCTTTATAACTTCCTGGTATGTAGGATCTGTTACTACTAAAGATACTGAGTTTGAGTTATACATTAGACCTTTTGGAGAGGCCTTTCAGGTTAAAAGAAATATACATCTAGTAGGTATGGCTTACTCAAATAGATTTGATTTTCCTGAAGTTGCATCTGGTAGAAGTGATATAGAGATTAGAGCATCATCTTCTGGAGGAGGAGGAGATGTTTCTGCAGGATTTTTCTTATGGTATGAGGGGAATTAAATATGTGGATGTTACTCACAGGACTAGCCTTAGTCTTACTACTAATTAACTTGTGGAGAAGAGACTTATTAATTGGTATATGTGCTTTTCTGCTTTGGATAGGCTTGGCAGTGTATATGTTCCTAGATACTGCCTCTCTATTTGGTCTAGATGAGACTTATTACATTTACTTTGCCTACGTTTATGTAGTTCTAGCAATATCCTCACTACTAACACTAATGAACCAGCAGATAACTAAAGAGAAGAATGGTCAGAGATGGACTGAGTGGGGCTCTAGGCCAGAGAATAAAGAGACTAGTTATGATAGGTATAAGGCTGAACTTCATAGAAGAACAAGGAGGAACAGGTAATGGATAGTATACTTAGAGATAAAGAGCAGAAGCTAGAGAGATTAGCTGTAGATGAGCAGATTGCGGACAAGAAGAGTAAGATAGCAGAGAGAAGGAAGTTAGAGAAAGGCTTCAAGAAGGGGGAGGGAAGGGACTGGAAGAAGATTCTTGGTGTAGCTAGAGGCTTGAAGCCAGATCAAGAGGTCATCCAGACTTTATATGCTGCTGGTGGTGACTTAAAGGAATACAGCGAGCCAGGTAAGCTAAGGAGGTTATAATGAATAGGACATTGAAGAAGCTTAAGAGGATAAGTAAGAGAGTAGGAAAGGATTTTGGAAAGAGTCCTCTGGGGAAGGCTGCAAGGACTCCTGCTAGGCTAAGAGTATTATGAGGGGTTCAGATTACTACATAACTAATGTAGGTAGTCAGATTATGCATAAAATGAGGGGAGAGGATGAGATTGTTATGATTAAAATTATACTGGATGATAGTGTTACTTTTAACTCGAGAGAACAGGTTATTGCAGATGTCTTAGAGAGATCTACTCTCATTGGAAAGTTAGAGGATTTGCCAGTTAGGAGGTAGTAGTATGGTTATGGGAGCAGCAGATGCAGCAGTAGGAGGAATGGTTTCTGTTATACCTGTAGTTGTGACTGGGGGAGTTCTTATGAAGTTTACTGAGAAGATACTTCCTAATCAGAGAGCTACTGCGGGTGGTAGAAGTCAGACTAGACATAGGAAAAAGAAGGATACTTATAGTAGGGGTTACTCTGGTGACTTTTCTAATATTGGATTCTAATTGTGGTTAGATTTTTAGGGGGTTTTAGAGTTGCAGCTAAGAAGTGACAGATATAGACCTTCCTCAGATCAGAGGATCTATGCTTCCGCAGGTAAAGATATTCCCTTTCAGACCTTTGATCGTAAGGAGGATGCTTATTATGTACTTGCTGGAATGATTGATGATGAACTAGGTCCAGAGGGTGGTACTGTTACGGAGATATATGACAGAGTTACTGGTCCAAGAGGTCTGTCTACATCAGATACTATCCAGTTAGTTAGAAGTGCCAGAAGAGAGGGTTATCTAAAATGAAAGAGTGGGAGAAGGGTATGTCCCTTGGAGTTACTGAGGTACTCAATAAGAGTAAGAGTTTAAGTTCCTCAAAAACTCTTGATGAACTTGAGAGTGCAGACTTAAAACTTGAGACTCCTCTGGGTAAGATAAGGGATATTGCTAGGAGGTATTCTAAGAGACACAAAGTTCCTATAAGAATCTCAGAAGAAGCATTTAAGGATTACCCTGGTGCTGATGCTATATATCTCTGGGATGGAAGAAAAAGTACTGTATACCTTCATCCACTTCTAAAGTATTACACTGAGTCTTATATAAAGAGTGTTATAGAGCATGAGATTGACCATATGAAGGTTGAGAAAAAGTGGGACAAGATTTTATAAAATAAGTTAGGGGGTTAACAAAATGAAGTATGGAAAGAAGGCTAATGTTCCAAGGATCAAAGGCTCAGGGTTTTCTCCCAAGTCTTCCCAAAAGAGTGCTGACAAGGCTGGTAAAGATGCCGTTAAGCGCATGAAGAAGTGGGCCAAGTCAACTGGAATGGGCTAAGCAAAATAAGGTATAAGGGATAGGGGTGGGTAACAGGAGGTGCTATGAGTTATTCGAGTAAAAAAATGGCTCAGATAATCAGAACAGGTGGAGGTACGGATATTAGTAAGATTAAGCCTAGAAGGAGAAAGAAGACAGTATTAGGCTTACTATCTAGTGCAGGTAAGAGAAGGAGGGATAGTTCTGCTCTAAAGTCTTACTTTATGTAGTACTATGGGGGTAGTTGGATATGTTGAGGTTAAGTATTGATGAGAGAGAGCTGGAAGAGGCTGTCAGTAAGTCTTTAGATTATTACTATAATGGAAGTTCTGAGGGCATGGCTACAAGGGAATTAGAGGAAGAGCTTGGGTTAAGTCGTTATGATGCTATGGTGGCTGCTAGAATAGGCATGAGAGTTTACAATGACCATGTGCAGAAGTTCTTATGAGAGGTCTTAGAAGTAAGGGAAGTCGAGTTCTCAATGATGGAAAGGTTACTATGTATCATGTTACTCCTGTAAGTAATTTACCTGGTATCTTGTCTAGGGGACTCTTAGTAGGTAGTCATAAGACTTTTCCAAAAACTGGTAGTTGGACTGAGAGTTATATCTTTCTAGAGGACAACAAGCCTGGGGCTAAAGAGTGGGCCTTATTAGAGGGAAGTGATGTTGAGAACTGGGCACTGTTAAGTGTAAGATTAAGGGAGAATAACATTGAGTTTACTGGAGGAGGCTGGGCAACTAAGCGAAGCATATCTAGTAGAGACATTGAGCTTGTTGAGAAGTTTAGTGTTCTTGGCCATTATAGGGATACGTCTAAAGTAGTTGGTAGGAAATACAGGAGGTTAAGTGGAGATGGCTGAGAGAAGATGGTTACCTAAAAAGGGTCAAGTATTTAAGGATAGAGATGAGTTGCAGGATAGACTTCTTAGTTCAGGCTGGGAGTTTGAGGGTCGTGGAGCTGGGCTTGAGGATGGTGAGGTGACTAGCTATGATGTAGGTGTAAGGGATGAGAAGCAGAAGGTCTGGATTATAGTTAATATGGAACCTGTAGTGAGGGTAACTAAGATAAAGAGGATTAAGCTGTAGATGCCTAGGATAGAGTGGTATGACTGGAAGGAGAAAAGGGGGTAATACTAATGGGTTTTGTAAAGGAAGCTAAGAAGAGGACGGATGAGATTGCAAAGAGGTGGATTAAGTCTGGTAGGAAATTTGATTCTAGTGGCAATAAGTATGCAAAGGATAGGATTAAGGATACAGAGAGATTTATTAAAGGTCGGGAGTAGTTAGAGTGTACCCAAGACGTGTAGGCAAATCTAGAGGTAAGAGAAGTTTCAATGTTGCTGGAATCTGGACTAAGTCTGGGCGGACAACTAAGTTTAAGGGTTCTGAGAAAATGATGAAGAACTGGGTTAGGTCTATAAGGAAGTTATCTAGTTAGGGGGTTTACTTATATGGTTGTTCTACATATAAAGAAGAATGACTTTGGTGAGTATGAGGTTGTTTGGGAGGAGAATGGTAAGAGAGATGAGGCTAAGACTTACTATACAGATGATTTAGAGGATGCTAAGAACACTTTTATAGCTACTCTCTTTCAGGCACAGAAGCAAGGTTATGAGATTAGAGTTAAGGGGAATAAATTCATACCAGACATGTTTAGAGAACTAGGGGGGTGAATAATATGCCATACTATTATGTTACACATCCAAACTTAGGCTTTTCCGCAACGATTGAGGCTCCTTCTACTGAGAAGGCTAGAACAGTCTATCTTGATTATATGGAGAGGAAAGGTAGAGTTTCTAGAAGTAGTAGACAGGATCTGAGAAGGAATATGGTTGCAGATAGAATAGCAGATCCAGGTGAGGTCTATGCTGATATAAGTCTCGCTTATGGCTATGAGGAGACATCTTTTAAACCTGAGTATAGAGAGCCAGCTTCTGTAGTTAGAGACACTGAGCCTGAGGTTGAAGATCCTGGCTTTACTAGCTTAGAAGGTATTGAGTCTTCTCCTGAAAGTAGAGATCCAGAATCTGTTGAGGAGGAGGAGTTTACTAGAGAGCCTAGTACTCTTAGCCCTATTCAGGAGCTGTCTCTTGGAGGTTATAAATAATGAGTTTCTTTAGAAGAAAGACCTTTGATGAGAGACTGGAAGAGTTAGCTGCTTCTGAGAGGAGTGGTGAGAGGGAGTTAGAAACTCTTGGAAAGATAAAGGAAATTTGGAAACCTATAACCTCAAGAAGGGCTGGGGATAAGTTTATTTCCTCTTTTGAGGGTGAGAAGCCTAAGTCCTTACATAAGTCTTTTCTTTGGGACTGGGATAGAGCAGGTACTGAGGAGAGACAGAGTGAGGTCTTCAGCAGTTATCTTAATAAGATGACTTATAGTCCAGAATTAGGTTATTCTAAGAGATCTGCTGGGGAGAGACTTATAAGCTGGTTAGCAAAGAGAGATGAAGAGGAGGTAAGTTAGATGCCACAGTATTTTATGCCTTATGGAAGTCAGGAGGAGATGAGGGAACAGCAGCCTCTACTTTACGGACCTTCAGGTCAGCCTCTCAAGTATGTTGGGCAGACAGAGGAAGAGACTTATCAGTCACCTGCCTACGACTTAAGTATAGAAGATGAGGGTGCAGGGGAGGAACTTTTTGAGGCTAAGGCTGAGCTTGGATTAGAACTCCAGGAGGTTCTAAGTCAGGCTGAGTTAGAAGAGGCAGAGTTAGAAAAGATTAGGAAGGAGAAGATAGAAGCTGAGAAAAGAGAGATTAGTCTTAGAAAGGGTTCCCAAGAGTTAGAGAGTGCTAGACAGCAAGAAGCTATGAGGCGGGCAGGAGAGTCTAAGTATCAGAGAGCTGAGAGAGTTGCAAAGAGAACTAAGGCTACTGCTGCTGGTATTAGTGGGGCAGTAGTAAAGGCAGCTACTTTTGGTGGACCTATGGGTAAGCCTTCTAGAGATTACTACATTCCTAGAGCAAAGAAGGAGATGTATATTCCAACTGATATGAGACCTCTAACCTCAATGCAGGGAAAAGGTGCTTCTGGGTCTGTTTTAAGAGAGGCTGGGGCTTTAAAGTTTGGAGCCTTAAGAGGTAGTATGTCTCCCTCTGGAGGAGCTTCTGGCATGAGTAGTAGAGGTATTAGTGACACTCCAATAGGCAAGGCTTCCAGAGGGATAGGTAGTAGTAGAACCCCTCTTGGAATAGTCTCTAAGGGACTAGGTGCAAGTAGACAGAGCTCTTTCTCTAATACTCCTATTTCAAGGTTAAGAGAACCTACAGCTCCTAGAGATTTATCTAAGAGTGAGTCTGCTGCATACTCAGAGATACACCGTAATGGTGATGTAGATATTCCCTCTCATGTAGTAGAAGATCTAGGTAGACTTGGTATATCTAGACAGGAGGCTCTTGCTGCTATTAAGAGTTTGATAAAGAAGGGATATATTAAACAGTCAGGGGAGTTTGGAGGAGAGTCTGTATTGGAGGTGATTAGATAAGTGGAAGATTTTGGTTTAGTAGACTTTACAAGGTTAAAGAGGAAACCTGGGGTTAAGTTTTCTAAGTACCTGAGGGTTAATAAGAAGGTTATGCCTAATCCTAAGTACTATAAGAAAAAGATTAGAGAGTTAAGGAAAGGGATAAAGTGAGGTATATAGCAAAGGAGGAGTTTGAGTCTCTACCTTCTTATCCTTTCATAGAGGAGGCCCTGTTTTTTGGTACAGATCCTGAGTGGCAGCCAGGAAGAACTAGAAAGAACTGGCCCTATACAAGAGATGATAGGTATCTTACTGTGCAGGCTTTGTATAACTTATTAAGGTGGTCTAATTGGAAGTCATCTAGTCTTGGACGTGAGGAAAGGGATATTGCTGATAGTATTGGAGGTATGCACTTGTCTCAGCTCAGGGAGCTTAATAGAGGGAGAAGAATGAACCAACCAGCGCTGTTTCCAGAGGGAGACCTTCTAAGGGGAGAGTAGAGTTATGTCTTACAGATACTTTATAAGTCAGTCAGGATCTGATGTTTTAGATGAGGCTAGAGAAGCTAGAAGGATTAGAAAGGCTAGAGGAGCTGAGTCTGACTATTGGTTAGTGTTAGGTATACTCAGTTCTGAGTATACATATTCTGGTGACAAGGGAAAGACAGTTAGAGGGCTCAAAAGGGAGTTCTTTGCTGGAGGGGACTTCTCTGAATCTAAGCTGGAAGGTATTCTCAATGGTTTATATGCAGAGGGGTTTGTGGAGAGACACTTAGATGAAAGTGGGGAAGAGGATTATATGGTAAAGAGTCAGAGATTTGGTTACAGGGGTAAGGGATGAGTAGACAAACTTATGAGGTAAGATTTAGAGTTCAGACTGGTCCTAATAAGTGGGTCAAGAAGAGCAGATTCTACAATGCTACAAGTCCTGGTGATGCTAGGGGTAAGTACAAGGGCCCTGGTGATATCATGTGGGTAGAGAAGGTGAGTAGAGAGAAGCTTTTGGGAGTTGGAGAGTTTTTTAGGCTAGGTGATTCCTTACTTAAAGAACTTAAAGAGTTATCTACTTTAAGTGAGATTGGAAAGGATAAAGAAAGGGATAAGGTAAGAAAAAAGAGGGGGTTTTATGCCAGACAGAGAAAAACGGCCACCGATATCAGTTGAGGAGCTTCAGAAGAGAACTACCTCAACTAGGGAGGCTTCTGTTCAGGGGGAGCTAACTTACTTGGACCAGAAGAGGGGAAAAGGTAGTAAGATTATTTGGCCTGGTTCGGAGAAGACTTCAGAGGTTCCTGGTAGAAATGGAAGAGGAGGAAAGGTGGGCAATAAGGGTAGTAGTATGAGATTAGTCTTACCTGTCTTTGTTTCTGTTATACTTGCTGCTCTTATGGTCTTCCAGTTTTCACCTAATAAAACAGAGTTTGGTTTTCTCACAGCCGATGTGGAAGGACTTAGATCCTCAGTAGATACTGAAGGTGGTAAGCTTAATTATGAGGCTGGGAGGATAGATAATATAGTTAATAGTATGGGGACTTATGCTCTTAAGACGGAACTTGTTGAGTATGCTCCAGGAGGAGAGCTTTCTAGTCTGAGAGCTCAGGTAGAGTCCCTCCAGAGTTACGTTGACTCATTAGAGGCTAGAGTAGTCTGGCTTGAGACTAGTAATATGGAAGAATAGGAGGTAATAACATGGCAGGAAGAGGACCTGGTATTCAGTGGAGAGAGTACACCCCAGATCAAGCTGGAATAAGACATCAGGTATTAGGCACCTTATTGAAGTCTGGAGTTCTAACTGGTGATGAGGAGGAGATTGCTAAGGGGCTTCTTGGAAAGTTTAGTAGAGCTTCTAAGTCTAGTGAGAGTAAAGTTACTATTATAGTAAGTGAGGAAGGAGACCAGTTTATTGACAGACTTGAGGAAGCTGTCTGGGAGATGAGAAGATGAGACAAGTATATGTATCTTACGAGGAGGCAAGGACACTAAAGCCCCTATTTTCTGATATGAGAAGGTCTGCTCCCTGGACTGATGCTAGACAGAGTGCTAGTAGAATACTCCAGAGTCTTGAGTCCGTTAAGAGTGATGTAGAGTATGAACCTGGTGGGTCCTATCAGATGATTCTTAGTGAGGTAGACTACAACTTCTTATTGAATGTAATGGATCAGACAGGGCTGAGATGAGTGTGTCTCCTGGAGAGGCTATACAAGTAGGTAATAAGCTTGGTGTTAATTGGAGACAGGTTAGTCAAGTGGAGTTCTGGCAAGGTGTAAATATTGAGTTGGAACATGAGAGTATAGTAAAGGGTGATTTGGAGTTAGCAGGCATAATAGCTCTAGATCACCTAAAAGAGATGCCAGACTATTACACCAGGCTTATAAGGATGGAGGAAGGAAATGAACTTAGATGAGATTTCAAATTATGTTGACAGTCTTATTTCTGAGAGAAGACAGTATGGGGTTCGAGAGACAGTCGCTGAATCTGTTGGGTATGGTCTTATTTGGTCTAATAGTGCTGGTCGTTGGTATGTTGGCCGTGAGAGGGTTAAGAAAGGTAAAGTAATGCATCTGGATGCTAACGAAGTATTTGTACCTGGAGTTACGTATAGGGACTTGAAGAGAGTTACAGATGAGGAATCTATTATGGATTTACCTCTGTTTGGTGGAAGCTTTGAGAGAAGAGTAGCTGGTACACCAGACTATACAGGGGTAGAATTACCTCCAGCTATTAAGTTAATGAGAGATGCTGATCTTCCAAGAGAGGGTGAAGTAAGCAGGGCCTTGGAAAGAAAGGGATTGGAAAGTTAGATGGATAATCATTCTAGGTCTCTAGTTAAGACCTTAAGTTGGAGGATCATTGCTACTCTTGTTACCTTTGTAGGTTTGGGGTTATTAACTGGGGACTGGCTACTATCTACTAGCATGGCAGTTGTTATAAATGTAGTTAAGATGGTTCTCTATTATGGACATGAGAGGTTGTGGGAGGGAGTAAGATGGGGAAGGAGATTAGAGAGGTAGGTAGTTTTATGTTTGATGTTAGTGACTTTCTTAGAAGTTACGCAAGAGATTACACCGATGTTGATGAGCTATATAGAATAGCTAGTGGCTTGGATCTTGTGTCTAATAGGAGAGAGTTTGAGTCAGCAATAATGGAGGGTCTTAGAGACCCTAGTATAGTAAGTCATATTTATATTGAGCTTCCTTTTAAGAGGCACTGGACTAAGATAGAAACTTTAGGTGGAAAGAGTGTAGGTCTTATTAAGTGGACAGATAATCCAAGATTTGTAGGGAGGTAAGTAGTATGGCTCAAACATATGGAGGAGAGGACTATGATTACAGGGAGTGGATGATAAAGAGAATAGAAGTCTTTACTGGGCATCTCTATGATATAGGGAACTTGCATGCTGAGACCTTAGAGAAGCTGTATGAGAGGATAGTTGGAAAAGCTCCTAGTACCCAGTATAGGATTGAGAGAAGTGAGGATAAAGAATGAGTCCAAAGTATACTTGGCAAACTAGAGAAGTTAGAGAGGAAAGCAGATAGGTTCTGTGTCAAGTCCTATAGTTAGTCGACTCTCTGGACTTCCACCTGTCACCTTTCTTGGCCTTTCTATTAGTTCTATCTCTTTATCTTTTATAATACTTCTTAGAGGTGAGATTATCTCCTCAGTAAGTTCTAAGTCTTCCCCATTTAGAAGTTTTATGAAGTCACTCTCACCTAACCTTAAGTCACTAAAGCCTGCACTCTTTTGTTTTAGCTTTCCCTTTTGTATAAAGGCATATAGCTTCTGTCTTATGAAGTAGCCTCTTGTTGCCTTACCTAGGTATTCTAGCTCACCTGGAGCTTCTCCTACTGGAAGTATATGGGTAGTGAATAGAGAGTCTGTGTCTCCATAGAAGACCTCTGAACTTTTAGATGCTTTTAGTATTACATCTAGGTGTCTTATTCTAGCCTCAGATCTTATCCTCATAGATACAGCAGGTTTTATATAGGGAGCTCTGCCTTTTACATACTCTTTTATCTGGAAGTAGAGTTCATCTGAGTCTAGGGGCAGATAGCCCTCAAAGTTCTTTATGTCGTCTACATATCTTATTACATCTCTCCATCTTCCCTGCCCAAACTTTCCACTTAGAGATACTCCAAACATCTTCCATAAGTACTCTTGCTTAAGTTTCTTTCTTCTTAGTTTAGTTAAGAACTCTCCAAACTCTTTTAGTACAGGTTCTTTAACTCCATTTATTTGTCTTCTTATACTTATGTCGCATCCCATACTTACAGCATTTCTTACTTCTTCTATATCCCACCAGTCAGGGAACTCTCCTACTGGAAATAACAGTCTACCTTTATGTCTGTGGGGTAGTGGACCTATATAGAAGTCTTTTGGTACCTGTGCAGTAGCTTCTACTAGTACTCCCTCTTTATCATCTAAGTTGGGTTTTGCCCAGTACATCTTCCCTGTAGGTACTGGGGTATCGTAGCAGGAGGTATACATATCATGGAAGTCATACATATGGATGTCTTCTCCATATCTCTTGTAGACCTCATTTCTTCCCCCATACATAGCACGCCTAATAAACTCCTCAAATTCTTCATTTGGGTTTATGTTCTCTACGTTATAGAACACCTTGTCAAATGCCTTTACGCTTGTTGTCGATAAGGATATTGAAGGTGTAATTCCAAAGTTTAAACCTAACTCCTTACAAAACTCATCTAGAGCTAGGGAGAGGGACAGACAGTCTGTTTTTAGATAACTTCTAAAGGATCCTAACTGCTCTCCCATCTCCCAGGGTTTTAGATTTAAGTCATGGTCCCACTCACCTTTCTCCTCTACCTCAAACATCTTAGTTAGTTCTTTAAATGCTATGGGTAGTAGTAGGTAGGAGTCCTCAAAACAGATGTTGGGTCCCTTCCATCTTAGTCTTATTAGACCTGCCTCAGGGGTAGCAGTTTCTCCATGTCTGTGGAGTGATGATAGTATGAACTTAGAGTCATATTTGGAGGCACAGTGGGCATAGAGTTTTATACCAGGGTAGTTCTCTTTTAGGTGGGAGAGGAATCTCCAGACTACATCGTCCTCTTCTGACTCTCTAATAAACTCCTTATATTGGAAGCCATCAAAGAACCCAACTGCTATGGGGTTGATCCATCCGACGCTCTCTATATCGAAGACTGGAATCATCTAAGTACCTTCAGTCCAGATGTGTAGCTAGCTGCTCGCTTAGGGTAAACGAACCTTTTCTCCTTGTACTTATTATCTGGGTGGCCTTTCACTGTTAAGGGCTGAACGTCTATGAAGCTGTTAAGACCTGAGCAGTGTAGGCTAATCTTTTTACCTCCTAGAAAGGCTACTATGTGGTAAGGATGGCTGTAATCATCCAAGCTAGGTATACCTAGTCTGTGGAGTTCTTCTCTTATCTTCTCTAACACAGAGCTTACTACTTTATGGTGCTTATACTGGAATCCATACTGTTTTTCTAGGAGTCTTAGCCTTTCCTCCTTAGTCATATTTTTACCCCCTTGCTAGGTAGTCTTTCAGTTATATTTTTACTTCTATGTCTAACTGGGTTACTAGAAAGTCAGCAAGGTGTAGTACATCATAGTCATCTATGTTAGTGTAGTGTACTGGGTTCCCCCACTGACCCATGTGGTGCTCTATTACACTACATAGTCTGTCTACTGTAGGTCCTTCTAGATTGCATTCCTCCTCCATAAACTGCCTGACTAGTTGTGGATGGTCCTTTGCTGACCACTGGCTTGTTCCACTTGGTCCATGCCTTAAGGAGTCATGTAGTATACTTGCACTTTTTACTAGGTCTCTTTTGTATTGGTCTTTTTTACCTGTGTCTAGTATTCTATCTGCTAGCTTGGCAACTTTAAGTGAATGGATTAAGTTTCCATTTATTCCTCTCTCATCTACTGGATGATACTTCTTACTAGACTCTCTTTTCCAGAAGGCATCAGGAAGATGTTCTAGCACAGTTTCTACTATAGTTCTTAGCTCTTCATCCTTTATAGATTGTACCTGCAGGTGTAGTATGTGTCTTAGTGTTGCCTCTTCCATTGTTTTACTCCTTTTCCTCTTAGTTCCTTCTTACTACTTTGTATAGATACTTGGGTTCTCTCTTTCCAGGTATGAACTCTTGTATCTTCTTCCACCAGTCATCAGTTGAGGAGAATCCACTATAGAGTACATACTCTTTTAGGTCCTCCTTCTCTTCTATCTCACCTAAGGGAATTCTCCTACATAAACCTACTCCTTCAGCTTCTATATTGAGTTGGCTCATTCTATACTTTCTAACTGTATAGATAAATCCATTCTTAAGAAGAAAGTTACTAAGCTCTGGTATGAACTGCATCTTTCTCATCTATCTCTTTAACCCTCCAATATAAAGAGTTGCCCTCCCATTTCAAAGGGAAAGTCTAAAGCAGCATACTGTGAGTAAAACTCATTATGGCCTCTGAGATGTCCTATCTTTCCATACCTGCCCATTCCATCTCCAAAGAGCTTATGAACTATAGCTTTACTTAGATCTGCTGGGTTTAGGTTAGGATTATCTTCTATTACATTAGTGAGTACTGCTTTTAGTGTACTCTCATGGATTGACTCTATGTCTTTCATCTACTTCTTCTCCATTTTATACTCTTCGAACCAAACATAACACTGGCACCCACCCCCAGGAACTTTATACGTTCTGCCTCTCATCTTCTTTCCAGTATTTATACGGAGCCAATGATATTTTACAGCCCGTGCTATATCTGCTGTGGGAAGTACCATTCTAAAGACCTGACCAAGTTGCATTTCTTTGGCCACATCATCTAGAAAGTCATACTTTTCTCTACGGGCTTTTGGGAGCTTGTTGCTACCAACTATCATACCTTGAAAAGGATATCTTTCATTCATTACTCTTGTCTACTTACTTCTCTTCTCTTATACTAATTCTAAGTTCGATAACACGGAATGGTGTCTGTTTTGATACTTTGTCCGCATACCGTTTTGCGATTTCCAGAATATCTTCAACCTTGTTGTAAAGAAAGTGCCTTTGGGGGACTGTATACCCGGGCCCATACACAAGAATGTCTGGATCTGGATGCATAGCTGCGGTAAAGGATATTACCTCTGGGAGATCTCTACCCTTCTTTAGTCTTCCTAATTTAACATCAAAAGAGGCGAACTTCCACCGGGTCTCGTTGTATCTCATTGCCTCTTGGTAGGCTAGTAACAGAAGTGTATCTGAGTATCTTCTAAAGTTTGCAGGAGTTAGTCTTCTTAGTTTGTAGACTATATCAACTCCGTCCATTCTTCTTAGATCTCTTATGTACTGTCTGGGTGTAGAAGTTATGTCGTCTTCCATTAGTAGTTTTGCTGCGGAGGGATATTTATTTCTATATGGAATTCTGTCTACTGGCATTTTTAGTCTCCATACTTAGTTTTTAGTTGTTTTCTTTTGACCTCAGCTATTCTGTAATCGAATCTATCTAGACCTTCCTTTTCTAGTTCTTTTATACTATATCCCTTTTGTTCTATTAGTAGCCCTATCATAGTAAGGGAGTCTCCTAGTTCAATTCTTTCATCTCCTATGTATCCTGTACTTCCAAACCTTTCCATATACACTTTTAGTTGGTGGAGTTTTCCAACTTCATAAGTAAGTATAGACAAAGTAAATTCTGGGGTCTGCCCAACATCATGTTTCTTGAGAATCTCTATGTACACTACTTGTCCTCCTGTAAGTTAAAAGGTGTCATATCTCTATCTGTACCTCTAAATCCATGGACTTGTAGAACCGTGAAGCCTTCTTGTAAGGCAGCTTTTACTACCAGGGGGTCGTCGTCAATTATTAGGTCTGGTTTTATTTCCCTAAAACTCTCCATCTTGGTCTCCCAGCTCTGGCGATGGTCATTATCTTTTCTCATTAGTAAGTGACTGTAAAAGATTCCAGATCCAAGACCAGCTTTTTGGAACCATTGCTCTGTAAGGTGCCTGTTACTCTCAGGGCGTCCTGTTACAAAGTAAATGTCCTCCCGTGGATAACACGAGAGGTGGTATAGTAAGGTTTTCATAGGTTTTATTGCTGGAAATTCTAATGTGTGAGAGAAGTAGGCTTCCCAGTCATGAGGAAGATATTTTTCTAAGTACTCTCTTACATCTACTAGTACTCCATCTATGTCACAAGCTATTCTCATATCTATCTTCCCTCTTTACTCAGAATACCCTTGTGTTCTTTTTTGTTTAGATATCTAGTTAGATAGGCTTCCACAGTATCCTTTTTGCTTGTCTCTAGTATCCACTTCCAATCTTTGTAGGGGGAGAACATATCTAGTGTATAGCTTCTATAAGCTAAGATACTATACTCTTCACCTTCTTTAGGTACACGTAAGAGTCTAAGTACCCAAGTAAAGATTGAGCCTATTCCTCTTGTATCTGCAAATGTGCCTTCCCATAGTTCCCACTTTTCTCTATTTAGAACTACTTCATCTACTAGTTTGGGCTCTCCTTGTAGGGTATAGCCTCCTCCTATAGTATTGATGCTAGGTCCGTTTCTTCCTGCAAACATCCATCTTTTACTCATTAGGTCTGTAAGTAATCTTTCTTTGTCTAGTCTTTCCTTTCTCTCTTTGAAAGCTTCCATGTTTATCTCCTTACTACAGATTTTGCTAGATCCCAGCAGTGGTCATATAGGTGTAAGCCTTTACTAGAGGCAATGAGTTCTCCATCTTTTACACCTATCTCATCTGCTACATATTCTTTTAGTATTTGGATTGCAGCAAGGTTTGCAGGAAAACCTCCCCATAAATCCCAGGAACGGAAGTAGACTACAAAGTGTAGTTTTCCATTACTAACTCTTGTGTCTATTAGCCTTAGACATTGAGAGTGCTCAAGATAGATGGAACTCTTATCTCCTACAGACATACAGGCTTGGTTTGTTCCAAAGCCATCTTCTCTGTACATCTTTATTAACTCTGGTAGTTGGTAGTCTATGTCTTCTCCGTAAGTATAGAGTTCGTTCTCCTTCTTTACTCCTGTCATAAGATAAGGAAGATAGTCTTCTATGTACTCTTGAGTGGCCGGAGGAGGAATACCAGGAGGAGTGTCTGGTACTATAGGTTTACTTCCAGGAAATTCTACTTTGACTGTTACGAAGTCAAACTCTAGTCTCTTTTGTCCAGCATAGCTACCTCTGTCTATTACATACTCGTGACCTTTATCAAGTAGAGTTCTAATACATTGGAACCAAGCCTCTGGTAGAGTCTTTACCTCAATGGCTGTTAGCTGCATCCTGCTGCCTCCTTAACTCTTTATCTATGTTGGGAGGTTTCCATCCTTCTGGTTTTAGGGTTTTTCCATCCTCTCTAGTGCCTCCTCCACCTTTTTTCATATTAGACTCGTGGACTAGATTCCAGATGGGTCTTACATCTATACCATAAGAGATCCCAGTACCTAAGAGTACAACTATAGAGTCAGCAATTCCATCTGCTATTTTAGCTAAGTTACCCTCTTCTATACCTTCTAGAGTTTCTTTCATTTCTTCCTCTATTAGAGTATGCCTTAGTTTGCTCTCCTTACTAGGTGGAAGCTTAGGTCTGTCTTCTATATGGTGGCCAAACTTTAGGTGAAATTCTACTACGTCTTTGAACCAGTCTAGTCTACATCCCTCATATCTATCTGGGCAAGCATGACAGATTTTCTTTTCCAATTATTTCTCCTTCTACTTTTATTCTAGAATTAAACCCATTCACCCCACTCGTACCCACATTTTAGGCAGTAATAGTAAAAGAATCTCCAGTGTGTTGTGAGACTCATGGAGCCATGTTCTATCTCCTGTATCATTCTGCGGGATAGGTTAGTGTTACACTCTGGGCAAGTACAAGTTTTGAGTATGAATCCCCGTTTTGTAGGAGTTTTTAAGTTAGTTACTAATCTATTATAACTTCGCTGTATAGCAGCATCACTTAATACTCCACTAGTATTTACCTCTAGTAAATTTTCTAGGAGTGTGCCTCTTATTAATGTGGTTCTTTTCTCCAATTATTTCTCCTTCTTTCTTAATTCTAGCATTGACTTATTCTACTTCTTTGTGAACTTACTTAGAGGTGTAACTTGCTACTCTGTTAGCCGGACCCAGACTGTCTCACAGATATGGTATATCTTAATTGGGAACTCTCCATGTAGTTTCTTAAAGTACATTTTAACTGTATCTCTGTGAGTGCATTTGTTCATTCTATACTCCCTGCACTATCCTACTTCTCTGAGTTTTAAAGTACTCATCCAAGTTATCAGGTTTTCTCATAGACCAGTCTACACCCCAGTCTACCTCCCAAGTAAAGGGACATATTCCGTTTACTAGCTCATAGGAGTAGTTCTCTAGCTCCTGTTTTATAAGAGGTAGCATTTCTTTGTCTTTCATATTCCAGGTAAGACTATCATGGACAGGCCAGAAGGGCCAGATTCCCCACTTGTCCTTGTTCTCCCACATATGAAGCATACAGTATAACATTAAGTCGGAACCTGATGACTGGGGATTAAAGTTAACACCCTGCCTTTCTATATGGTGTCTTGACTGTTGAGTTATTAGGGGAAATCTTCTTCTCCTCTCAAAGAATGAAGTTAAGTATCCCAGCTTCAGCTCTTCCATTACATCTGAGTAGTATCCTTTTATATTAGGAAAGACTCCATCTACAGCTTCCATGAGTCTATCTATTCTCTCAGACCCTACCTGGTATTCGATAGACTTTCTACCTCTTTTGTACATCCTCCCAAATACAACTGCTTTTGCTTCTGTTCTTAGCTCTCTTGCTAGTTCTTCTCCATAGGCCTCAATTGCTACTATATGGTGAGGATCTCCTCCCTCTCTAAGTATTTTTAGTAGATCCTCATCCTTTCCTATTATACCATACCATCTTAACTCATTACCTTTTATGTCCCCATAGCCTATAAATTCTCCTATGTCAGGGAGGAAGATTTCCTTTAGTCTACTGTCTCTCTTTATGTTCATTATATTAGGGTCATCACTAGAGAGTCTCCCCGTTACAGCTTTTGTTAGGTTTATGCTAGGATGTATTCTAAAGTTATGGTCTATGAATCTTGCAAACTGGTCAATATAGTGCCCTCTAGTATGGTATAGTGATCTCTGGTCTAGTATGTTACCTATTATGGGGTTGTCTTTATATGGATCTAGAGCATCCTTTCCAGTAGACATTCCAAAGAAGGGATCTACTGGAAGTCCCATTTTCATGTAGACTAGTTCTCTTACTTGCTTCCAGGATTTTGGGTTTATCCATTCCTTAGTTAGTTCGTGTAGTTCTCTATCTAATCTGTCTATATCTTCTGTGAGTATCTCATCCATGTTCATTATTTGCATAGGGTCTACTCTTTGGCCTCTATGCTTTATCTCAATGAACATCCTACAAGCTGGCATTAATAGTGAATCAAAGACTTTATGGTTTATGTCATTCCAGAGGACTCCCTTTAGCTGAAGTGTTCTAGTTACATCTTTGCTAAGATATCCATATCTTATATCGGTAGGTATTGCTGAGTAGTTAACTTCTCCTCCTAATTTACCAGGTAGGTAAGCCTCAATATCCTTACTCCAGTCGTCGCATCCTAGATATATTCTTCCTACCTTCTTTAGGCTATGGCCATGGCCTCTCTCATCCATTGTGTAGTGACCTATCATTCCATCAAAGTCTACATTAGGTGATATACCTAGCTGTTTTAGAAAAGCTGCATCAAAAGGAGCATTCCAGTAAACTCCCTTCTTCTCCTCTAGTAGGCCTTTAAACTCTGGTACTAGTTCACTTGGAACTATATAGGCATTATTGGGTTCTACAGCAAGGCCCATTTCTAGAATGCTATGAGGTTCCCATCCATAAGCATGTAGGCCAGTAGTTTCGAGGTCTATAGCCATGTCTTCGTACTTATCTAGTTTGTTTCTTACTTCGTTCAAGTTATCTGGACTTACTACTGTAAGGGTAGGATTACCTGCTTGAACATAGGTTCCAGATAAGTATCTAACACTAGATCTCATACATTCTATGAAGTCCATGAACTCCTGGGGTCTTCTTAAGTAAAAGGCAGGATGTAGAAGGGGAGCTAGAGGTCCTACCTTACTAGGAAGTACCCTTCCTTCAACCTCGGATATAGTGTAGTCAAAGTTGTCTGTGAATTTTCTATAAGGTAACTCACCCAACGCTATAACTAGTTTTGGTTTTCTATCTAGAACTTCCTTATCTACATCTCTACAGCAAGTTACCGCTTGTTGTGTCACAAAGTCTTTAGTACCCTCTGGTATTGGACACAGGAGTACATTACAGAGGTAGAACTCTTCTATACCTAGCTGTTTGAGAGTGTTTCTTACAATCTGGCCAGACATACCTATTAGGACTCTTCCCTCTCTAACTTCCTCTCTTGCAGGTGCCATGGCAACTACAACTACATCATACTGGCCTTTGCTATCTCTCTCAACATGCTTAGTTCTAAAGGTTATGCTTGTGTCTTCTTGCCCATCTCTCCATGGGTGAGTCTCTTCTACCCACTCTCTTTGTATACGGGACCCTTCTCCGTAAACTTTAGTGCCCCCTATAAAGGGACATTCTTCACAGTTCATTTATAAAGTTTCCTTATTCCAAGGTAGACTGGAAACCCAAGTAGAATCCAGATTCCTAGTACAATGAGATCTACTGGTTTCCAGCTCCATGCTATTATTATAAGAAGCAGACCTCCAATCCAGCTACCTATTAGTGGTGCAAGGTAAGAACTAGTTAGCATTTCTACCTCTCTACTACTATAAATCTATCATCTAAGTGTTTTTCTAGAATAGGTTTAACGTCCTTCCAGTTGAGCCTTCCATTTCCACACCCGGGTCTTACCATGTAGATTGGAGTTTTGATATTCTGGAGTGTCTCGCAGTCTACAAGGTAGACTAGCTCTATACAGCTCTTTGAGATTAAAGTAAGAGTAGCATTCTCTTGCCATTTATACTTAACAGGAAAGGCTATTATTCCATGGACCATAGGATATGTATGGATTCCATATCTTTTAATCTTTCTTCCTAGCTCAGCTGGATAATTAAGATTTAGTTGTCTTGCTTGAAGAGCAATTCCTCTACCCATTACAGCTTCACCATTAGTCTTTACAGTTCCATTAGTTGTAATAACTATCCAGTGTCCCTGTTTGTGGTAGTCCCAGATGTTACCTCTTACTTCTAGCATTGTCTAACCTCTATAGGTATATTTTAACACAGAACCGCATTTGCTGTCAACTCATTATTAAAATTGGTAGTGTTAAGTTTTAGGGTCATATAGTGCCCAGGCTTCAACATATCTTTCTTTTAAAGCTTTAGGTAAAGTTGAGGGACTCTGGTACTCTCTTATAGGATGCCCGCAGGTTCTACACCAACACTTAACACCTAGACCTGTTAAGCTAACTTCCATCTTAGCTGTCTTTCTCTGGTCTATCTTGGGGCTCTCACATTCACATAGTTTAAGGCTGTCTAGAAGGTCCTGGTCTCTCTTAGAGTTTACTACTATCCTCTTATAGTCTTCTGGTGTTAGGTAGGGACTACCCTCCTCTACCTCTCTTGCCTGTTTGTTAAAGTATCCTCTGTCCTCAAAGTTCTCAGTAGGAGGGTAGAGCCTGAAGCAGGATAGTCTTTCTGGTTCTACCCCTGTTCCTGACCAGAAACATGAGTTCCTTTCATTTCTTAGCTTACAGTTTCCACATACTAACTTACTAATTTCCATAGAACTTTAGCATCTCCTTTATGTTCCTTTTTATTATTTTTGGGAACTTTTCCTCTTCGTAAAGTGTTAGTGCTGGAGGACTTGGAAGATAGTCTGATAATAGACTTCCCCTAAGCCCAAGTCTTATAGGAAGACTTGTTACTAGAATTCCCTCCCTCCCATCCAGCTCTTGTATATTAAGGTTATTGTCTAAGTAAATTGTGGGCCCGTTATGTTCTAGTGTGGTAACCGTCCTATATAGATGTGAGGGAATTGCTAGTGTCTTTATACCCATCTCCTTTAGAGCTCTAGCACATTCCTCTATTTCCTCTCTGTTAGTCCCTTCCAGGCAGCCTACAACTCCAGAAGGGTGAAGCCTATTTAGAAAGTTAGTTGCAGAGCTAAGTGTCTTAGACACATTGTACATATGGGAGGGAGTTATTACTAAGGAGGGGTCTATTAGGCTTAGAGCCTCTTCTACTATACTAATATCTTCTGGCTGTCTTTGCCACCCCATCTTTTTTGTATCAAGTATTACTAAGTTACCCTCATCAACCTTCTGCCTGTAAAAGCCTAGATAACTGGCTTCCTTAACTAATAGTCTAGGAAGGCAGTACTGGATCTCAGTTGTACAGTGGTTCCTAAGACTACTGATTGGGGCTATTATTCCTACTTTCATTTAACTCCTTTCTTAGTTCCGTTAGTTCCTTCACTACTTCTTTTATATCCTGGCTTGTAGTTTTCTTGCTTTTATTAACCTCTTCTTGTAGGTTTCCTACTTCTTTCATTACTTCTTCTATATCCTGTCTTATAAGATTCTTATGGAGGTACTCTTGTTTGTTTAGGAAAGTATAACTTGAGGGAAGTATGAACTTATACTCTATAAACATTATTACTAGAACTCCTAAGACTAGTGTTGTAAAGTAGAGTCCAAAACTGAGCCAGGGAACATCTTTACTTATTGCTGGTTGTAGTGTAGTATACCAGAAGGTTGCAGATATCTGGGTGAAAGATAGTACACTAACATATATCATGGTCCTGGAAGCAAGATCCTTAAATCCACCTAACCAGGGACCTAGATTATATTGCTTTGCTAGTCCTTTACTTTTTTTAACTACAGGCTGCATCAAATATCTCCTTTAGTTTATTATTTCTACTCTCTATTGAGAATCTTCCAGAGTCTACCTCCTGCCTGGCATTACTACCTAGTTTTCTTCTCAGCTGGGGATTTCTTATAAGGGATTCTAGAGCATAGGTTAACTCTTCTAGTACTTTCTTGCTAGTGTCTTGTGCTCCTCTTATTAGTTGGGATCTGCCTGTGGTTTCTGTTACTAGAAATCCTTTCCTAAAGTAGTTATTACTATCTAAGTTGTCTATAACTATACCTGTCTCTCGGTCTTTTATGTATTCTCCTAGAGATGAGCCTATTGAGGTAGTTATTACTGGAAGACCATAGCTCATTGCTTCTATTACAACTGTATTCTGGAACAGATGGGAGGGAAAAAAGAAGATGTCTGATATCTGGTAGAGGTTATCTAACTCTTCCTTGGATAGAAAGTTCTCAATTAAGTTTATCCCCTCAACTAGTCTTGTTCCCTTAGGCAACTTAGCTCTTAAAGTTAGTTCTATGTTTGGGTACTCAGATCTTAGTGTCTCAAAGACTTTAAGTATATCACCTCCACCTTTCTCATGGAAGTCTCCAGTTTGATTCATAGAGCCTATGAAAAGTATTCTTATTTTTCCATCACTCTGGGGTTTTAAGAAGCTCCTTGAGGGAAAGGCTGGAGGTATAACCTCAATCTTCTCACAGAACTCCTCATAGTCATAGCCCTCTATTATTGACTTTCTTGCAGCCCAGGTCCAGGTTAGAATTCTCTTGCAGTTGTTACTGTTGAGGCTTTTCTTTACTAACCATTTTGTGGGGTCAACCCACATAGGACTCCTTCCAGATAGTATATGGAACCATTCCACATTTACTACATAGGGAATATCTCTAGGGGAGATTAGATTGTAGGTATAGAGTAAATCTAGATTCTCTGGAAGTTTAACCATTAATATATCTAGGTAAGCTTTTACTAAGTTTAATGGCATTAATCTGTCAAGTACCTGAAGTCTTATCTTATTGAACATAAGGGGGTTTTTTATTACTTTATCTAGTTTGTTACTTCCTAGTACAAACTCATACCCTTCAGGGGGGTAGTCGAAGAGTTGGTACTGGGAGGGATGTATTTTACCTGCGGGTTGAAAGAATACTTTTCTCACTTACTTAACTCCAACATTGCTAGATTACCTACTATACTTGATTCTGATATTCTCATAAAGCCCCACCTGAGGCCCTTCTCTAGGTAGTTTTTAGGATAGACTCTTCCTAGAGAGTTCTCTTTAAACTCTTCTCCACATGGAACTGTTAGTACAAGTCTCCCTTTAGGTTTTAGAAGAAATTTTATTTTAGTTATAGTCTCCTGATCTGCAGAGAGTTTGCTGTCTGTTATGCCATATCTTCCTTTAACCCCAAGGTGTTCTAAAGTAGAGATACAAGTTACTAGATTAAAGGAACTTAGGGGAAGAGGGAGTTCTAGTATATCACCTTTTAGAAAGAGAAAGTTTGGATGCTCATAGTTATAGTCTCTTATATCTATTCCCCATACCTTCCAGCCTAGCTCACAGGCAACTGCTGGAATAAGGTTCACTCTTGCCACACATCCTATGTCTAGGAGGTTACCTGGTTCCATCTTTGCAATCTTACTTATAGCAAAGGAGTACTCTAGAACTCTTTCATCTACCACTGGGGAGTTCTTTTCTACATCCACAAACTTGTATGCTAATTTTACTACCCACTCTGGAAGTCCAATCTTATTCATTTACTCATCCCCCAATTAGTTTTACTCCAGAATCTCTCATGTATGTAATAACCTACTATTGTTACTGCCTGGTATGAGATAGTTATTGCTGACATCTTTAGAAAGTCTTGGGTAAATACCCAGGATAGAGTTGCTAGTAAGACAAGACTTCCTCCTTTGTAGATTATTGCTTTTGCTATTGACCTACGTTTGTTGTCAGTCATTATTTCTAATAATTCTCCTTGTACCATTCTATAGTTCTTTTAAGTCCCTCTTCTAATTCTACCTGTGCCTCGAATCCAAAGTACTCTCGTGCTCTACTTACATCTAGTCTCCTTCTAGGCTGCCCGTCAGGCTTAGATGTATTCCAGTTAATTGTACCCTTAAAGTCAGTTAGCTTACAAATAAGGTTAACTAGGTCTCTTATTCTTATCTCTCTCCCAATGCCTACATTCACCGGCTCATTTCCATTGTATAGCTCAGCTGCTACTACAATAGCTCTAGCTGCATCCTCTACGTAAAGGAACTCTCTAGTAGCTTCTCCTGTTCCCCATACTTCTACTTCATTTCTTCCCTCCAGACACTTTCTTATTAGAGCAGGTATTACATGGGAGGTTTCTAAGTTGAAGTTTTCTCCAGGTCCATAGAGGTTAACGGGTATAAGATATATGGAGTTGAACCCATACTGTTGTCTATAAGCCTGGCCTTGGATAAGTAACATTTTCTTTGCTAACCCGTAAGGAGCATTTGTTTCTTCTGGATAACCATCCCAGAGATTTTCCTCCTTGAATGGAACAGGTGTGTATTTTGGATAAGAGCAGACAGTTCCTATAGAGACAAACTTACCCACGTTGTAGAGTCTAGCATACTCCATTAATAAAGTACCCATTATTAGATTATCATAGAAGAATTTTCCAGGTTGAGCTTGGTTTGCTCCTATTCCTCCTACTACAGCAGCAAGGTGGATGACCACGTCTACTGGCTGCCTGGTTCTAAGGAGCTTGTCTACGTCATTATCGTAGGTTAGGTTCCAGTCAGAGTGGAGAGGCACAAAGAGATCTCTGCACCCTACTCTCTTAAGTTCCTCTACTACGTGTTTACCAAGGAAGCCTGCTCCTCCTGTTACAATAACTCTCTTATCCTTCCAGTAGCCCATTCTCCACCTCCCACTTAAGATCTCTCATGTCTGAGTCAACCATTATTTTTACTAGTTCCTCAAACTTAACTACTGGTTTCCAGTCTAGAATCTTTTCTGCTTTTCTAGAATCTGCTCTTAAGGAGTTAGCCTCTGTAGGTCTGAAGTATCTAGAGTCTATCTTAACGTGCTCTTCTAACTCTAGGTTAGCATACTCAAAAGCTTTTTCTAGGAACTCTTTAACAGTATGGGTTTCTCCTGTACCAATAACAAAATCATCTGGGGAGTCCTCCTGGAGCATTCTCCACATAACTTCAACAAACTCAGGAGCGTAACCCCAGTCTCTCTCTGCTTCTAGATTTCCTAGATAGATAGCATTACTTATTCCATTCTTTATCTCAGCTATACCCCTGGTAATCTTCCTAGTTACAAAGGACTTCCCTCTTCTAGGAGACTCATGGTTAAAAAGAATTCCATTGGAGGCAAAGAGACCATATCCTTCTCTGTAATTTCTTACCATCCAATAAGCATAAAGCTTAGATACTGCATAAGGACTTCTAGGCCTAAAAGAAGTAAGTTCACTTTGTGGAGGAGGGGAGATTCCAAACATCTCAGCAGATGAGGCCTGGTAGAATTTAATCTTAGGGTTGACCTCTTTTATAGCCTCAAGTAGCCTGGTAACCCCAAGTGCTGTTATATTACTAGTATACTCAGGAGTATCGAAGGATACTTTTACATGACTTTGAGCACCTAGGTTGTATATCTCATCTGGTTCTATCTTATGTATTAAAGAGGTTAAGTGGGAGCCGTCAGAGAGATCCCCAAAGTGTAAGAAGAGCCTGCGGCTAGCAATATGAGGATCCTGGTAAATGTGGTCTATTCTCTCTGTATTAAAGTTACTGGCTCTTCTTATTATTCCATGGACTTCGTATCCCTTTTCTAAAAGGAACTCTGTTAGATAGGATCCGTCCTGACCAGTTATTCCTGTTATTAGTGCCCTCATGTTACCTCCCTACTAATATATTTGTAGATTTTGTCCTTTTACTATACTTCTTGACTAACTCCTCTGTATCTATGGGTATTCTACTCTTCTTCTTCTCATCTAGGTCCCAGAAGCTAAATCCATACTCTTTAAGCTTTCTTAGGAAGTCTATAGGTTCACAGTCAAATCTCTTAAGACCTAGGGGTAAGTACTCCCATATCATTATTATGTATGGATTTTTATCTATAACATTGCTCATGCCTTGTAGAACCTCCATCTCAGCCCCCTGAACGTCTACTTTGACAAAGTCTACTTTCTGGTTACCCATCTGGCTGTCTAAAGAGTCTAATTCTACAAGTTCAATGTCAAGTCCTAGAGGTTCCTTATTAGTACCCCTTCTTAGAGAGTGGCTTCCATAATACCCTTTACTTACATATAGTAGCTTACTACTTGCCCTACTGTACACTCCCTCTTGTATAGGAGTTACGTTACTTACCTTATTTAGAGCTAGGTTTTTTAGTAAGAGATCATAGTTTTTTGTCTCTGGCTCGTATGCCCTAACATACCCTTCCTCTCCTACAAGTTTACTTAGAAGCAAGGTGAAGTAGCCTATGTTGGCTCCTATGTCTACGCAGTACATATCCTCCTCTACTAGACCTAGAACTGTTGAGGTCATAACAGGGTCATAAACCCCTCTGTGTCTTAAGGAAGGAGTTAAGTCACCTATATCACTTGTACTTGTAGCCATTGCAAAGTCAAGCACTGGAACTATAAGATCCTTTTTCTTAATAGTGTTAAGGTACCTGTAGAGCCACTGAGCTCCTGGAAGTCTACCTAGTCCTTTTCCCCTAAGTTTATATAGTAAACTCACTTACTTTCCCTTCCTCTATAGTTATAGTTTCTGTAGCTCCTCTTGAGTAAACCAGCCATCTATATTACTCTTACCACAGCACTCATAGTAGTTGTAACCTGCTGTATGTAGAGTTCTGGAAGCAAATCTTCTAAACTCTAGTTCTGCCTGGTACCTATCAGTACCTATAAGTCCACCTCTTCCAAAGTTACTTGCAATACTTGCTAAGCCTTTTACTAGTATGTCTATGTTTTTATCTCTTCCCTCTAACACCATCAAACACTCCTTTTAGAAATCTAAACCAGATTTTTGGTTTTCTAACCCATAAGAGGTAGTAGGCTGTTGCTAACCAGAAGTGTACTCCAAAAAAGAATAAGTGAAAGGTTATAAGCTGAGGAAGTGTTGCATTCTTTCTCATAAATCTAAATCTGGTCATTGGTCCGTGGTACTGTAGGTGTCCATCCAGTGCAAAGGCAGAACTGTATCTATGCCAAAGTCTAGCATGAGGAGTCCACATTATTTTGTAGCCTGCTCTTTTAGTTCTTATACAGAAGTCATTATCCTCCCACCCAAAGAAGAAAGCTTCGTCTAGGAGACCAACTTTCTTCCATACTTCTGCTCTTGATAGGGAACACCAGGAGACTACAAAGGATACCTCTCTGAGCTCATTGTACTTACTCTCATCAAACTCTGGCTTACCTAGAATTCTTGTTATTCCCCTACTTAGCCCAATTATATCTCCTGTCCACAGGTTCATCTCCTCTCCACACCACTGGAGTCTTTTAGGCTCATCATAGTAGAATATTTTAGCTCCTACTATTCCTATCTTACTATCTGCCTTAGCAATTCTTAGAAGTTCGTCTATACATCCAGCACCTACAACTGCATCATTGTCTAGCTGTAGTATATAGTTAAAGTTTTCTTCTAAGGCAAGCTGTATGGCCTGATTAGTAGCAACAACATACCCCTCATTCTTGTCATTTTCTATAAGGTAGTTTATAGCTCCAGCTTTAAGCTCTGCCTTAAGTATATCTAGATCTTTCTGGGAGGAGCCATTATCTACTACTATTATCTTGTAGTTAATGTCTGAGGAGGTATTGTGCAGTATCGAGTCTATACATTCCTCTGTAAATTGGTAGTTGTTCCAGTTTATAAGTATTATTGCTACTGTAGGGCTAGAGTTTATAAATTGCCCTGTAAACTCCTTATCAGGTGCTAACTTAAGTTCTTGAACCATTCTTTAGTTTCCTCCTCTATCTTTACTGGTGTCCATAAAGGTGCCTCTCTCCAGTCCTCAATGTGCTCAAGCATTGTCTTAATTCCACTCTCAAAAGGTATACTAGGTGCCCATTCAAGGTATTTCCTAGCCAATATTATTCCAGCGTGGGTTATTTTAGGCTCTCCTGGCCTTTCTGGTATGTAGGTTATCTCTCCTCCTAGGAGTTCTACTAGCCTATTTATACTTTGAGGGGTTCCACTCCCTATGTTATATATGCCTGTCTTGTCTGACTCCCCTGCTCTAAGAAAAGCATCAACTACATCGGATACGAAAATGAAGTCTCTTAACTGCTCTCCGTCTCCTACTACTGTAAAAGGTTCTCCCTCAAGTTTCTGCTTTAGGAAAGTTCCTATTACTGCACCATAAGCTCCAGTTGTTCTTGAGCGAGTTCCATAGACGTTAAACAGACGAAGTGATACCCAAGGAATATTATATAAGGTTCCCCAGTGCTTAACACACTCCTCTCCTAACCACTTGGTTAAAGCGTATGGGTATTTTGGATTTATCTTCTCATCTTCAAAGGTTGGATAGCTAGACTGAAAGTCTCCATAGCAGGAGGAGGAGGCAGCATAGACGAATTTCTTAACACCAATCTTTCTTGCAATCTCAAGCATATGAACTGTTCCAGTCACATTAGTACTGAAGTACCCTCTGGGTTCCTTAATTGATGGAACTATGTCGGCCTTTCCTGCTAAGTGGAACATCCAGTCAGTACCCTCGAACCAGGATAGATCCATAAACTTTCCAGTTTGTCTTACATCATACTGTCTGAAGGTTTGGTTATTTAGACTTACTCCCTTAAAATTAGTTATCTTCCCAGTAGATAGATTATCTAAGATTTTAACCTCATGCCCATCTGCAAGTAATTTGTCGACTAGGTGACTACCTATAAAACCAGCTCCACCTGTAACTATACATCTCATTCTTCTACCTCCTTAATCCTTAAATGAAGTTTACGTGCTGTGGGAGTTCTCCCTCTGGAGTTTTTAACTCTAGTCCTCTTTCTTTAACTTTGTAGAGATACTCGTTACAAAGATGCTGGAGGCACAAGGATCCACATTGAGTCTCTACATCAAAGTCTTCTGATCCTATGTAGTCCATTACTTCCCAGTATCTATAACTGTTAAAGATGTCCCTAAATCTAGTTTCTGCTATGTTACCTATATGGAATTTCTCTTTGTATCTGTTGTTGAATAGCATTCCACAAGGTGCAACTAGGCCAGAGCCTGATATCTGCATTATAAAGGGTGGACCATAACATCTCTTATATATCTTGCCAGGAGATAGTATCTTTGACCATTTTACAGCTACCTTGTAGCTATCAGTAGAGTAGCTTTCTGCCTCCTTAAGTAGACCTGTTAGTTTCTCGTACTTGCTATAGTCTATTCCTAGAGACCCAAACTCATCGTCAGAGCAGTGTTTTATAACTAAGTAGTCTACTCCTAGTTCTCTGCCTAACTTAACAAGGGGAGTTACTTGGTCTATAAAGTCAGGCATCAGAACCATCTGTAGTCCTATAGTTGTATCTAGAGAATTAGCTTTTTTAATTTCTACACATTTTCTGATGGTACTCATAACTCTGTGATAGGCCTCTTCCTTACAACCATGAATCTCAAGATATCTATCTTTTTCTCCTGCTGAGATATTAAATCTTACGTAAGTTAGAGCTGGAAGTACCTCTAATAATCTGCCCTCCTGTAGTAGATATCCATTAGTGCCAGTACTTACATCCATACCAAGTTCTTTTGCATAAAGTATGGTATCATAATAAGAAGGAGAGCAAGTACTCTCACCATCTCCTGTTAAGTTTACTGCCTTAACACCTAACTGAGCAGCATCTTCTAAGAAGCTTTTTATAACAGGCCAGGTCATTCTCTTAACATCATTGGTTTGTAGCTGGGCATAGCAGTATGTACACTTAAAGGTGCAGGCTCTTGTAAGTGCCATTTCTATTTCTACTGGAGCAACTCTCCCACCTTTCAGCCAGCTTCTAACTCTATCTCCATGCCATTCTAGCTTGTGTCCATCTAGAACTATCTTGCTCATTTTAATATCTCCTTTATGCTTTCTTTTACTATACTATCTATAAGGCCAGGTAGGTCGTATCTAGTAAACCATCCATAAGTAGAGTTCTCGTGGTCAAGCTTTATGTCAGGTTTTCCACAGAGCCTAGCAAGATACTCAAAAGTAATATCCTGCCTGTTAGGATGGAAGTAAGTCTTAGACCATAGAAAGCTTAGTTGCTCTCCAGTTAGCTCTAAGTCTGTCTCCTCTTTTAACTCTCTAAGAGCAGTTTCTTTAGGAGTCTCTCCCATGTCCATACTTCCTGCAGGAGGGGCCCAGTATCCAAACTGGGGACTAACATTCCTCTTTAGTAGTAACACTTCACTGCCTACTACTATGTATGTGAGAGAACCTGGAATGGGTGTTACTTTACATATTGTCTCATATAGATCTTGTGGAACATCCTTCATCTTAACTCTTCCTTACTAAACAACTTTCGTCTATACCCTCACTGTGGAACTCATAGCTTGTACCACAGGTAGAGCAGGTTAGCGCTTTGGTCTCTCCACAGTTAGGACATATCACTGACACTACTTTAGAGAGGGGTGATCCATAGCTACGTATTCCACTTGGAATCCAGTAGTGGTTGGAGCATTTCTCCATCTTAGCCTCCTCTTATTTTTTCAGCGTACTCAACTATTATACTAGAAATGCTATGTCTGAGGTAGAAGCTATATGTGTCTACTATCTCTTCTGGGCATTCTAGTTTTACAACATCTATGTTACTTAGCATGTATCTTAGAGTTACTGTATGGTCCTGACAGTGCTGAGCTCCAGGGTGTAATGGGCTTGTAGCTCCTATTATAGTTCTTATTATAACCTTTGGCTTAAATCTTCCAGTTGACATCTCCTCTATCTTATCAAGATGGTTAACTAGTTGATCCATTGCTCTCATCAGAAAGTCCATTCTTGGATACACACTAACTGGTATGAAGCCTTCTAGTGCTAGACCTATTGACATTCCTAGCTGTAGCTCTTCAGCTACTGGCATTTCTATCTTCCTACTCTCAGGAATAGTCTCCATGGTTTCATATGCGGGAGAGCCTGCATAGGATATATTCTGTCCAAGGAAGATTACCCTTGGGTCCTCAGCAAGTAACTCCATAGCTTTAATCATCTCTTCTTTGTAACTCACTTATCTATTAAGCCTCCTAAATATAAAATCTCCCTCTATTGTAAGTTCCTTGGGAAGTAGGGGTATTCTAGACCCACAGATAGTAATTATTCTCTCAGCAAATCTAGAGAGAACAATCTCAGGGAGAAAATTCCTTCTTACTTTGCTTATGTATCTGTGAAAATCTGGAAACGTATCTACTAAGATTAGTGCTGCAGTTAAACCCCAGATTATACCTCCTCCACTCCATGGTTTATTAAGACCAGCTGCATCTCCACAGATAGTAACTAGCTCATTTGAGCTAATAGAGAACTCACTGGGGACCATCCTAGCTTCTAGCTTGCTTAAGGTAATACTATGCCTTTCTAAGAACTCATTGAAGCTATTCTCAGCGTAGGGGGTCTGACTAATAATTCCATACTCTAATCCATCACACCGGGGTATCTTCCAGATGAATCCTCCTCTGGTAGGCCATGCCTCCACAAAATCAGAGTTATCCTTTTTAGGTAATACTCCCCGAATAGCCAGACGACCTTTATGCTGTTTAAGCCTAAGCTCTTTCCTTACAAATGAGGAGTATCCATCACATCCTATTACTCTGTCAAACCCTACTGGTAAGGTATCTATAGTACTATTCATTACAATCTTTACACCAGACCCCTCAGCAAGGCTAGCAGCTAAGTTGTCTAATTCATCTCTATCTATTACATAGAACTCTTTTAGAAAGTTGACCCTAATAGTAGACCTCTTAAAGTGAATTAGTACATGGTTTATTTGGTTCTGTATTAGCTCTTGACTTCCTGGAATAAAGTCTAGGATGTCACAACTAAGCAGTCCAGAACATACTTTTGGTTTACTGTTACCTTTTCCAAAGACTGTTACCTCATGGCCTTTCTGAGAGAGCTTCCAGGCTAAGAAGGGGCCAGTTATTCCTGCTCCAATTATAGCAACTTTCAGGGTTGTACCCTCCAACTCATTAGAAAACCCTCCAATCACTCTACTTCTATTCTTATGTTTAGAATATGGGGAAGTACATGATAGAAGACTAACCAACTTCCAATTCCCCAGTACATAACTGACCACCACAATGGCATATCTGTAAGAAATGAGACTAATAACCAAACTGGAAAGAGCCAAGTGGAATAATTGGATTTACTCCAGTCATCCCACATTCCAATAACTTCACCTTCATTATTGTAGAGATAGCCTCCACCAGTTAACTTCTCAGAGTTTATAAAGTCATCCCATGCCAACATAACTCCAAGTACTAAGAGTACTAACCAAATGACTAGTATGCCAAGTCTAATCCATCTTAGAAAGTTACTCATTCTCTAACTCACAGATCTATTTTTAATGAACTCACTTACTTTCTCTGGTATCTTACACCTAGTTTCTGGGAGAATGAAGTCTTCCTCTCTTATAACTAGTAGCTCATACCCAACTTTTCTGTACTTAAATCTTTTACTTTTTTCCTCTTCTACAGAGTATCCATGAGGCCAGCATTCAAAGTATTCTATAACTAGATGTTTGCTCTTATGTATAAAGTCAGGCTCGAGACCTCCTACTCTAATAGCATTAGGCTGTCCTCCATTGTGAGTCCAGTTATCTGGGAAGTACTCCTCTAAGTAGTTATAAAAAATAGTCTGGAAGAGTAAGTAGTCGTGTCCTCTTGGTCTCTTAGACTCTCTAAAAGGCTTTACCCTCTTCTCGTGATCCTCAGGAGATAGACTTTTCCAGTAGTTCTTGACCCCTTTTCTAATCTTCTCTATTATCTCAGGATTATCTCTGTAAACCTTACTTATGGTTCTACTAGCTTCTAGTCTTTTACTAGGATCTTCAAACCACTTAGAGACTCCTACGCTTACCTTGTACCTTTCCTCTGGACTCTCAAATCTCTTCGTCTGTCCTTTACTTATTGCTTCACTTATATTAGCTCTGTATTCTGGGCTATTCCAGGTCTCTCTAACCTTTTCACTAAGCTTGGAATGTTCCTCAGGTCTACTCCATTTTCTCTCTTGGCCTTTTCGTCTGTTTTCATCACAAGTCTCTGATGAGGTTTTAACATCTGGATGTTTATACCTATAGTCTCCTATGGTAATTCCATGAACCCTAACGTGAACTTCAAGCGTGTAGAAGAAACATCCACATTCTAAGCACTCGACTAAGCTATTGCTCATTCTCAGAAGACTATCCATTTCCCTACACCGACATGGGGATATCCCCTCTTATATTTATATCCAGTTATATTGTCTGTTCTTAGAATGTTAGGCCCCCATACATCTATTGTTGGAGTATTAGTACTAAACTCATTGTCCTCTATAATCCAGTAGATGGGTAAGTTCTTAAAACCACTCCATCTTACACTCTCATCAAAGAGGCCTGTTCTGCTTGCCATATCCCCAACGAAGACAAAGACTCTTTCATGAGAACTCCTTCTCTGTATAGCAAGAGCTGTTCCTACTGCTATTGGGCAATTTCCTCCTACTATAGCTGAGGTAAAAAAGTTATGCTCTTTATTGTAAATGTGGATGCTTCTATTTTCTAGTATCTCCTGCTTTAGCCACTCTCTAGGTATACCTTTTAGTAAGGCATGGTGGTGAGAGCGATGGGTTGAGAAGACCCAGTCACTCTTATTAATCTTGTATCTTTTGAATACCTCAATTAGCTCATCCTCATTACCCTTACTTAAGTGGATAGGGGATAGTATCTTTCTGTCTAAAAATAGGTCTTCTATCTCCTTCTCAAACTGTATAAGTTCCTCTTTACTAACCATTATTGTTACTCCACATCATCATTAGGAAGTTCGCAGCGTCTACTAATTCCCAATCTGCGTCGTCCATAAGATACTCCCCTATCTCTCCAAAGACTCTACCTAGCAACCAGCCATTTGTCATCTTTTTCCAGGACTCTCCTTTCTCCTTATCATTCTCTCTCATTCTTTGCTCCATAGCTCGAGCAAATCTAATTACCTCTTCTCTTGGCTGTACCTCTTCCATGTTCCCTCCTTCTATACCAAGTCAGTATAAAATCCTGATATTATTGGTATCTTATTAAGCTTAGTCATCCTTGAGCGGTTAACAAGAACTGCTATTCCCAGAACATGAACCTTGTCAAAGAGTTCTCTTACAGTTGATCCAGTAGTCAGAACATCATCCATTACTAAAGCATAAGCTTTCCTATTAGGTGATAAGTCATACTGAGGGTGTGCATATCTTAACCCATAGAAACTGGCAAATACTAATCCTAGAGAATGTCCACTAGAAGGAATACCCACAATAAGTATGTCTCTTCCCCGTATAAACTTTAATACTTCCCTATGCCAGGGTCTAAGATAGAATAATCTCTTATAGTTAGGAATGGATGTGTCAAATAACTTAGCAATATCCCACTTTACACTACTCTTTGCCCCCGAGTGCAGAGTAAAGTCTCCTTCTAGCCTACAACCTAGAGATTTAAGGGTCTCTTCCATATCCATAGTTAACTCCTATCTCCTATATAAAGTTTACATGAGAGTCTGGATGTTTAAGTTCCCGTAGGTATTGGTTTATGGGATCTAATCTACAGTTCTCTCTACACCCCAGCATATCCTTATTTATTAACTCTATTACTTGTCTTCTCTTATCGCTAGACCATATCTCTTTGAAGGTATTATTGTAGATGTTACCATATATATACTCTGGTTTGCCTAGAAAGGTAGAGCAAGGATATACCTCTCCTAGTGAGGATATGTAACAGAAGAAGGGTAGTCCTAGGCATTGCTCATAGCTTCTACTAGTTCCAACTCTCTTCATGGCCTGCTCTCTATAGATAACTTTAAATTTCTCTGTTTCTAGGCCCTGCAAAGCTTCTCTCTGGACCTTAAAAGCAAACTTGTTAGAAGAAGCTTCTACTTTATTAGAGGATAGGGGATGCTGCGAGTAAGGTTTTATAGACAGGTAGTCTATACCTATTTCTCTAAGTTTATCCCCTAGAGTAAAGACCTCAGCTACATTTTTTCTAAGTAGGAGTAACTGGGCTCCTATAGTACATTTGTAACCCTCTAGGGCTCTTACTTCTACTAGCCGGGTAAGATTATAGATAACTCTATCAAAGTCAGATGCAGGTGTCATATGTATATTTGAGTATGTCTCTCTAGTACCAGCATCTATAGATAACCGTATCCAAGTACAGTTATCTAGAAGAGCATACCATTTGTTAGGTATTAGTACTCCATTAGTAGTAACAGAGACATCTAGACCTGCTGATCTAGCAGCTGCTATTATAGTTGTTATAGCAGAGTGAAGTAAGGGCTCTCCCTCTCCTGCGAACATTACCGCCTTGACCCCTAGCTCACTCATCTCTTCTAGTCTTCTTACTAAAAGGTTAGTATCAAGAAAGGGGTTCTTATACTCTGTGTACTCTAAAGCACAGAAGATACATCTATGGTTACACATACCTGAAGGGGATATTTCAATATAGATAGGGTAGCAGTCACCATGCTCTAACCACTCTACTACTCTCTCTGGATGGTACATTAACTTGTGGGTGTCTATTCCATAATCGTCCACTCTTTCCTCCTATTTTAGTAACGTCGTTATAAACTTGTATAGCTTAGTAGGGTTAATTGACTCTCTGTTGCCTGCCCACTTAACCTGTAAGGCTCCTACTGCATTTCCTATAAACCCTATGACTTCCGGCTCGCACCCTCTTGCTGCAAGGAGGGATGTTATTGCAAGATAAGCATCTCCTGCACCAACAGCATCCACAACTACTTGGGAGAGACTAGGTATTTCTATAGATTCATTTTTGGTAAAGAGTAAAGAGCCATGCTTCCCTCTAGTTACAGATACTAGTTTACACCCTAACATTTTATACCACATACTTTTAGTTATTTCCTCTAACTTACTAAAACTGTCAAGACAGGTAAGTCTTACCTCAAGTTCATCAAGAGAGGCATAGTGTACATTGTGGTACTTAGTTAGGGGATTGAAACCTCTATTGGCACTATTTGTCTGAGTATTGACGGCAAGGTATTTAGACTCATTACATATGATGTTTATTAGTCTGTCTGTTAGAAACCCATGACCAAAGTCAGTTACTATAACTAGATTATAATCTCTTATAACTTCTATGAGGTAGTCCTCTATCTCACCCTCTAACTCTAGATCTATACTAGTGGTTGGTATATTATCTATACTAAAAAGTTTTCTAAAAGAGTCAGGTTCTATAAATCTTCTTTTTACTACAGTAGGCTCATCAGAGAAAAATAGCTTAGTACCTATACTGTCTCCTAGAGCTAACTCTGGGGAGACAACTCCTCTGTTAACTAGAGTTACCAGATGAACCTTATTGCAGAATCCAGCTATGTGATTAGCAACTGCAAGTACTCCTCCTGGGAAACTTTCCTCGCTTCTATAGTTTGCCGTTAGGATATTATCCTTGGGAGAAGCACCTAAGACATCACAATAAACGTACTCGTCTATTATTGTGTCCCCAATGATTATTACCTTTAAGTCCCTTAATGCCCGCAATTTGTCGATTATGCCGCCTGCTGAATACATTTGCTTGAACCTATCAAGGAATAGTTTTGTTTCGGGTGGATGAATGTCAAAGTACTCACTTAGCAGATTAGAAGAGGAGTAAGTCTCCCCTTCTGTTATAAGTAGTGTACCTCCAATATCTATAACAGCTGACTCCTCTTTACTTATTTTCCCTGTTAGATCAGTTTCTCTGTCTTTATAGTCTGGGCCTTTAGCATAGATATCTGGTTTTATAAGTCTTATGCTTTCTACACCTGTTGGGAAGTCACATATGGCCACAAAGTCTACTACCTCTCTAGAGGCAAGTTCCTTGGCTCTAATATGGTGATTGAAGATGGGTTTTCCTGGACCTCTATTAACGTATCTGTCACTTGTTATGGTAACCACAAGTACATCACTGTTAGACTTTGCCTCTGCAAAGTGGAGAGTATGTCCAGGATGAAGTAGGTCAAACACCCCATGACACTGGACTATACTCTTACCCCTCTGTTTAAGTCTACCTATTATTCCTGGTAGCTCTTCTAACAAAACTATTTTATCCACTTTTTATCAGCCTCTCTATAATGTGACATATGGAAAGATGAGTATCCTCCACAATCCCATAACTTCTTGAAGATAGTACTATAGGAAGTTTTACTAGTTCCTTGAGAAGGCCTCCACTAAAGCCTATTAGACCTATAGTTCTAGCTTTTGTCTCATTTGCAACTTTTATTGCCTCAAGAATATTTGGGGAGTTCCCTGAAGCACTAATTGCTACTACAGTTATCCTTTTTCTACTTGTAGCAAATAGTTCTACCTGTCTACTTAGACTCTCCTCGTAGGTCTCATCGTTAGACAGAGCAGTTAGAAGAGAGGAATTATCAGTTAGACATATGGCTCTGATGCTAGCATCACATAGTCCCTGAGCGAGATGCTGTGCTGTGGAGGAGCTTCCTCCATTTCCTATTGTTAGAACTAAGTTGCTATACTGTAGTATTCTAGCAGCCTTCCATATTTTTCCACTCTGGGGAAGAATCTCACTTATACTAAGTGCTAATTGTTCTAGATACTCACCAATCATAACTCTCTCTCCTCTAACTTTCCAGTGATGTTAAATTAGTTCTATAGTAACGGAAGTTCTTGTGGTTGTCTATCTCGGTAGGTTTTTGCAGTTGTATTCCAGTCAAGAAGCCACCGTCTAAGGTATCTAGCATGGTAGTCTAGGAAATCTTCATCCATAACAGGCATGCTACCTCCAGTTGGGATGATTGATCTGATGAATTCTATCGCTGCTTTCTGGTCTGGTATCCTAATGTGCTTTTTGCACTTCTCCATCTTCATGGCTTTAATCAGGTCATGCGATAGCCTTCTAAACATATCGTAGCTAGGAAATCGAGCCATAATGTCCCACGGACTTCTGATAATAGCTTCCCATTGCTCTCCCTCATCATAAGCTTCTCCCAAGTGATTCTTTAAGATAGTCATAATAGCTTTTATCATCTCAACCTCCGTATCCGAAGCCTATTTTAGTTAGTATAACGCTAGCGTACCCTTGTATGGTCTGGTATACCAGGGTATCCGCCTTTTGGACTCCGAAACTTCTTAGAGTGTTCTTCACAAAAATACCAATAATCTGGCCATGAGCTACTCCCATCTTCATTGTGGGAATAATAATGAGTTATACCAGCATATCTCTGGCGAGCATGGATGTAACACAAGTCCTTACCACATATGCAGCAATGCCTCTTAAAGTCAGTGGGTTTGTCACATATATCGCATGTTGTCCAGTAATCATACTCTATCCTCTCCCTCTTGTGCTTCACTCCTCACCCTCCATACCCAAAGCCTATTATAATTAGTTTAGTCTAACTATCTAACTTTCCATCCATCCAGTCCTGAATAAGCTGGTTCTTGAAGTTACTCTTACCCTGGGCATACCAGATCATGTATCCAGCAGAGCCTAGTAGAACAAGAATTAGAAGAATAACTAAAGGAGGGAAGTTGGTATCCTCTGGGCTGTCAGTTCTTCTTAATATTTCATTATCTAGAGTAACTTCATAGGAGTTAACTTCTACTACTCTTCCATACTTAGACTCATAGATCCTAGGTTCAGAGTTACCTTGTGAGGCTAGAAGAGCTCCCATTGAGCCCAGAAAGATTAACCCAAGACCTACTATTATACCCAAGCTTAGTTTGAATTTCTCCTTGTAAAATCTGGAGTCTCCAATTACTCTAATATCCTTAACTGTTAGTTTCATATTACCTTTCTCCTTCTAAGTATATTTTCTACCCAGGACCCTCTTAAGGTCCCATACAGCCACTTAAGAATGGGAAATCTAAAGAAGTATAATCTACATCTTATTCCTCCTATTAGTCTTAGTAGTTTAGTCATAGGCTTGAACCTAGGTCTTACTCCCATAAGAGTAGCATAGAAAACAAGAGTAGTTAAATCCCCTTTGAATTGTACCCAGGGATATAACTTCTTGTTAAAGAATCTCTTACTAGAAAACTCAAAGTGTATATAAGGACTCTCTGACCATTCTTCTAGAGATTGAGGCTCCTTCATTCCGTACTCTTTGCACTCATCGTATAACTTAGAACCAGGATAGGGTCTGTATATCTGGGGTCCTAGTATATAAGAATTAGGGTTGACCCTAATAAGCTCACCTATTAGTCTAAGTGTTGCTTTATAATCTTCCTTAGTCTCACCTGGTAAACCTATCATAAAGGAAAAGTTACATCCTATACCAACTTCTCCTAGCTTAGCTGCCATGTTAAGGGTATCTTCTGGCCAAGTACCTTTATTTACCTTGTCTAATATCCTCTGAGAGCCTGACTCTGCACCAGCTCCTACAAACCAACACCCAGCGTCTCTAAGTCTCTTTAGTAGCTTTATATCACCTATCCTTGCATCTCTGAAGAAGTCAGTTCTAGAACTTGCAACCCAACTAAACTTTAGATTCTCCTTTTCTATCCCGTCTAGTATCTCTATTAGTCTTCCTTTGTTTAGTAAAAGACACTCATCTTGAAACTCAATTCTACTTATACCCCTAGCTAAGGTCTCTTTAATATCCCTAATAGTTAACTCTATGGGTGTACGTCTATACTTTGTATTAAGTACTGAGTTTATACAGAAGGTACAGGTATAAGGGCAACTTCTGCTAGTTAGAATGGGCATTCCAAACTCTACCAACTTACTTATCTCTTCTAGGGAAGTTCCAGGTTGTAGTCTCTCTACTAAGCTCCAATCTATGCTGGGTGTATTCTCTAAACTGACTGGACCTCCTACTATTGTACCTCCTCCTGTAACATACCCCTTACAGATTAACTCTAGAGCATACTCTCCATCACCTACAACTACGTAGTCTACAAACTCACTCTTAATAGTCTGTTCTGGATACAAAGTTGGATGTATACCTCCCCAGATTATAGGCAGTCTACTATTAAACTTTCTAATAAATTTTGACAATTCAAGTGCATGAGGAACTTGAGTACTCATAACTGTAAAGCCCACATAGTTTACCTCACTAAGCCAGGCCATTACCCTACTTCTGAGTTCACTCTCACTCTTAAAGTGAAGAGCATCTATTATCTCAACACCATACCCCTTACTAGTAAGCCAGGAGCCAAGGTAGAGTAGGCTTACTGGAATATTGAAGATAGAAACCTCTTCAGTGAACTTAGGGTTAATAAGTAGTATTTTCTTCATGCTATCTCTTTAGGTCGACTAGGTCTATTTTCTCCTGTAAGCCCTTCTCTTCCTCTCTTGGAACATTGAGATTAGTTAATCCATAGTTAATCCATCTCCAACTTACCAAAAGACTTTCATCTTTAAACTCTACTATATTTATTAATTCTAGATGCTCATAACTCTCGAAGGTACTGGTTACTTCCTCCCTAGTATTAGAACTAACTGAGAGCATAGTATTACTATTAACTCTAAGAAAGAGTATGGTAATAACTACAACTCCTATAGCTAGACCAATTAATACCTGGGTCCATTCACTTCCCTCTCTAGTTTCTGTCTCTTTTTCCATCTTAGATCCTCCTTATCCATTAGGCCTATAGTAGAACTTAAATCCATGGTCTCTTAGAGCTCTGAAACTAAGAACGGCATCTTCTCCATCTACTGAGTCCTCAAGAAGTAGATCCTCATTTATATCAACTCCATCTAACTCACAGTGCTCCCCGAAGTTCCAGGGTGATACTTTTAGGGCCTTAGCCAGAGCTCTACTAGCCCTAGAGGTGTTACAGACCAGAACGGAGGTTATAACTATTGCTCCTTCTGGAGTATCATCATAAAACTCCTTTGGGTACTCTAGAAAGTCAGCTAACTCTTTAGAGAATTTTCCAATTGCTAGAAGTTCAGCATCCATTCCCATTATAATACCTCCAATACTTTTCCATCCATTATCTCAGGTTTATCTATTCCGTATAGAGAAAGAATAGTAGGTGCTAGGTCTAGTATACTGACACCTTCTAACTTTCCTTTACCTTTAATGTCTGGTCCTATCCCCATAAACATTCCAGTTCGCTTATTCTCTGCTAACCACCTACCTGTCTTAGTTGTTATAATGTCTTTAAGACCAAGTCCTGAGGAGATATGTACTCCATCTTTGTAGTCAATAACTAAGTCAGGTGCTTCATCATAATACTCTCCAGAGTACAACTCCTCCTTTCTGTAGACCTCCCTAACTACACTTGTAAGTTTTTCAAGACTCTCTATTAGGTCTCTTTTCAGTAGCTCATCGTTCTTATCCTTTAAGTAGATAGGTCCTTGGTCACTTGCAACTACTTTACTCTTTTCCCAGTCCACTGCTATCTCTTTTGGATTAAGAGTCATAGCTCCACCCTCAAGGGGAATCTCGTTGTATACCCAGGAGGGAATTATCTTCTGGGCTAAGTTTATTAGTCTGGGGTTTCTTAATACTCTTGCTCCTAGTTCTTTTGTTATTCCTAACTTTCTTAGACCAACTGTAGTGCCTTTTAACTTTAATAGTCCTGCTCCTTCTAACCAGGTATTTATGTTAAAGGTCTTTTCTATCTTATTAGAACCATGGTCACTCATAACTACCACATTACAGCCCTGCATAAGAAACCAGCCTATCATTAGATCTATATCCTTCCATCCCTGAAGTGTACTTCCACTATCCCATAAGTAGTGCTGAAGCTCATTTATGTAGAAGGAGGTAACATGAAGGAAGTCTGGGGGTTCACTCTCATATAATTCCTCAGCCAGTATACAAGTTTCTCTTATTTTCTCTTCTATCTCTCTAGTTGCCCTCTTTCTATCTGTGACTATACTATGGGTAAATCCAGGCTTCCAATTAAACCAGTACTTCTCTTCTAAGTTAGAAGGATAAGTAAATCCTTTGTCTAGGGCGTCAGGAGGCCCTGAGATTAGTAGACCGTTAACTTCTTTGGGTGGATAAGTCAAGGGTACTCCAATTACCCCAACTTTATGACCAGCTTCTCCTAGGTACTCCCAAATCTCCTTAGCCTCTTGTGCTCTCTTAATAGGAAAGTGAACTTTATTCTGCTCCCAAATAATATTCTCCCAATAGAAAGCTCCAAACTTTGCAGGATTCATTCCAGTTGAGTAACACTTCCAGTTAGGACAGGTAACAGGAGGAAGAACACTTTGCATATCAGCCCAGCACCCATTCTCCTTTATGTACTTAAGGTTAGGTAGGTAATCAAGCCATCTATCCATTAACTCAAAAGAGCCACCATCTATACCAACTACTACTAACTTCATACTTACATCTCCAGTCTCTTAGCTTTAATAGAAGAGACTACTACATCTACTATATAACCCACGAGACCTCCAATTAAGATTATTAATACTATAACTCCCAAAGGACTTGACACTGTGGTAGTTTCATTTCCTAGGAAAGCTAAGAGAGCTATACTTAGGGGAAACGTCCAGATGTACTTGTTTATCTTCTTACTCATATTTACTCTTCACTTTTAAGAACCAGTCTAACATACTAGCTATTACATAGAAGATTATAATTATACTAAGGAGTGCAGTAGGTATCCAGATAGGATGATCTACTGGACTGCCTTCAAATCTAGAGTTAGCCCAAGCTTGTGAGAGACCTACTAAGTAAGCTGTGCCAAAAAGCACAATAAGATCTACAAGTATCATAACCACAAACTTACTTACTCTTCTCCTCATGCCTATTATTAGTCTTTCCATGCTATCTCTTACTTCTCCTCTCTATGTAAGTAAAAGCTGCTATTATGAATGCTACTGTTCCAATGACCAGGAGAAACTTCATTAAGGTTTCCATGCTAGTACTCTTCCTCTCTTACCTACTAGGCAGCTGTATCCTATGTCTTCTAGCATAGGTTTTACTACTTTCCATAAAGGCTGTCCATCTCTGTAGACCCAGCCAGTTACTGACAGGTTAGGTTTATACCTTATCATTGTATCCATAGCTCCCTGGAGGGCCTCAATCTCTGCTCCATTTATAGTAAGACTTATAAAGTTTACTCTATCTAGATGTAAGCTAGTAACTACACTATCTATAGTGCTTACTTCAACTAGATTTGGCCCAGTAAGACCCTCTATAAGACTCTTTGCCTGATTCTCAAGTTGAAAACCTAAGTCTATGGAACCCTGACTTCTCCAGGCACCTTTTGGAATAACTGTTATGTTGTCTAAGTAGTTGTCTCTAACATTTTTTGTTAGTAGCTTTAGTACAGCAGGGTTGCACTCAAATGCTATTACTCTACCCTTATTACCTACCTGTCTACTCATACCCATAGTTCCATAACCTATGTAGGCCCCTACATCTAAAACTACATCTTCCTTTCTTAAGACAAATCTATTAGAAAGGATGAGCTTGTCCTCAGGAGTTAAATCCATATCTCTTATAGTTTCAGTATGGTGCCACGAGAAGGCAAGCCTATGGTATTGTGGAATGTCAGGAGCTACTGGAATAGCTTGAGGATATAAGAATCTTGTAATTATGTCTGTAGCTATTCCAAAATAGTCTTGAGGTATCTTATTTTTAATACTCTTACTCATAAACTTGTATGCTGTAACGTCATCTCTACTTGGATAATCTCCAAAGAAGTTAAGTCCTCCAGATCTAACACAAAGTGAGTTCCTATCAACCCAGAATCCTTCTATATTTAGGCTTTTAAGTTCTTCCTCTAAGGAAGGCCATCTACTCTTCATGTACTGCCACCAGAGAAAGTCTCTCACTGATCCTTCTGGAATAGCTTCAAATACTTTACTTTTTAAGCCTTTAACTCTCTCAGGGAAAGTCTTATCCATAAAGTTGTACCTTCCTAACTGTTTCTAGTACTCCCGATAGAACAGTATCTCTAGGCATTCTAGAAATATAAGTTATGGTCTCCCAAGTAAGTCTACCAACTCCCACATTGTCTGATTTAGGAATACCTTTAGTAATACTACACTTATAAGACAATACCAAGCAATGTGAGCCATCCTTATAGAGGGTACTCCAGACATGCAGTAGCCTCTCTACTCGTACCTCACAATTCAGCTCCTCTTTTATTTCTCTAATTAGAGCTGATTCAGGAGACTCCCCATACTCTATTTTTCCTCCAGGAAGTTGCCATTTTCCATCTGCGTCAACTTTATTAGAAATAGTTCTAGCAAGTAATACCTTAGAGGAGGACTTACCCTTTCTTACTATACAAGCACAAACAACTGGAATTATATTAGTTCTATCCATAAAACTCCTTTATACACTCAACTACATAATCTACTTCCCAGTACTCCATCCAGGGATGTATAGGTAAGTTAAGTACCTCTTTAGATAGTCTTTCTGTATTAGGAAGTCTACCAATGTAGTGCTCTAACTCCAGACCCTCTTGCATATAAAGAGGTATCTCCCAATTCACCAGAGTCTCAATACCTTTACCTGTTAAATACCTTCTGAGCTTGTCTCTCTTTTCTACTCTTATTACATAGGCGTTATAGGTGTCATAGAAAGGTCTAAACAGAGGAGGTATGGGAGTCTTAACCTCACAGAGTCCAGAGAGACTATCAGAGTAAAGTTGTGCTACCTCCCTTCTTTTGTTTATGTAGCTACTCAAGTGTGGTAGTTTAATACTCAAGACAAGAGCTTGTATCTCATCAAGTCTACTATTATAACCCCAGGTTCCATACCTAACTTTGTCAAATGTTCCATGGTTTCTAAGCTGCCTTATATCATAGTCTAGTATGTCCTCACTTAAAGATATATAGCCTCCATCTCCCATAGCAGACAGTGTCTTAAGAGGGTGACAACTAAAACAGCCTATTCCAAAAGAACCAGCCATCTTTCCCTTGTAGGTTGCACCTAAGGCCTGGCAAGCATCCTCAACTACTTCTAAGTTGTACTTTTCAGCTAGTGCAAGTATAATATCCATATCGCAGCATCTTCCATTAAGATGAACTGGCAAGATAACTTTAGTTTTATCTGTTATTCTCTCTTCTATGTGGAGAGTATCCATGTTATAATTGTCTAGGTCAACATCTACTAGTATAGGAGTAGCACCTAGATGCTTTATAACTGCAACTGTAGCAGCAAAGGTATGAGCAACTGTTATAACCTCATCTCCTGGACCTATACCTAGTGCTCTTAAAGCTAGAAAGAGAGCATCTGTTCCACTATTAACTCCTATTACATGCTCAACTTCTAGGTAGGAAGCCATATTGTCCTCAAAGGCTTCTACTTTATCTCCTAGCACAAACCTTCCATTACCCATAAGTTTTCTAATACTGTCTAAGAGGGGAGTCTCTATACTACTGTACTCTCTAGGTAAGTCTATAAAAGGAACTTTCCATTTACTCATAATCTAACACAACTCCTACAGCAATGTCTCTTCCATTTCTTCTGAGAGTAAATCTTCCCAAAGGAGGATAGTCCTCAAACCTATCTACTACAATAGGTGCTGTATCTAAAACTATAACCCCTAAGTCATGCCTCTTTAGAGTACTTCCCCCTGTGTCTAAGCCTGTCTCTGAGTTTATCCTTCTATTTATACTAGATATCTTGCACGTAGCCTCTCCTGTGCCACATCTTAGTAAAAGACTATCTAGACGCTTGACTTTACTATCTAGTATAAATACTTTAGCCCAGATGGCTTCGGCAGGTCTTAACTTACTGGTGCTACCCACACAACCTCTCTGAGGAACCTCAGAAGGACTAAACTCCTTAACTCTATCTAGAGGTATAGTACCTGAGCCTAAAGTCTCCCCCTTATAGACACCCTGGACTATAAACCTATCTGGTCTTATTCTAGATTCTCTCTGAAGCTTATCTATCTCCTCAACTAAGGAGCCACCTGTATACCAGCCCATCTTTGATGTTCTAGTATAGACATTTTCTCCCTCCGCAGCACTAATAGGAACAAAGGCTTTTATAAGGTTATTAGAAACTATAAAGTCATCCTGGGCTAGTCTTAGTAATTCTAAAGGTTTATAGTCTACAAGATCCATCTTGTTAATAACCAATATTATAGTGTCTATACCAAGTAACTCAATAAGGTTTAGATGTCTCCTTGTCTGCTCTTCTAACCCCTTAGTTGCGTCCACTACAACTATTGCTGCCTCAGCATGGGATGCTCCTGTGAGCATTGCTTCTATAAACTCCCTATGTCCAGGAACGTCTATTAAGGTATGTAGATGCTCTCCCTTAAAGAATACCTCAGTAGTATCTATTGTTCTCTCTTCCTTAACCTCATCTGCAAAAGCATCCATAAAGTATGCAAACTCAAACTTCTTCTTGTACTCCTCAGCCATAGTTTGCATCTCAGATAGCCTACTTTCAGGCAGACTTCCAGAGTCGTATAACAATCTACCTATAAGGGTACTTTTACCATGGTCAACGTGTCCTACTATAACTACTTTCAACTTAGAAGATTCCTCCTAATCTATAATAAGTTAAGCTATTTGTGCCTGGATAAACTAACTTTTAAAGTACCCCTTAAAATGGTAACAATAGCCCTCTCAATAGCAGCAGCTTGGACAGGATTAAAGTCAGTCTTACCAAAGTCTACCTCAAAGGTAGATACTGCCTTTAGTGGATCAGTCACTGATTGCTTCCAGCTTATCTTTACTGGCCCCTCTACTATTGGTTCTGGTATTTGCATACTACCCCCTCCTATAACTACTTTTATTTCCTACTCCTAAGGAATTCATCTTCATGTAGTTTAAACTTATCTTGCCCTACTACCCAACTAAGGACCCATCTAAAGAACTTACTATTCCACATTCTAGACTCAACGAAAGACCAACCTGGAACTACTCTCCTTAAGAACTTAGGGGAAGAGAAGGAGAAAAGTACAGCTATACTAGCACAGAATAATGCTAGGACTAATGTAAGGTTAAACTCTAACTTACCCTCTATGGTTAAGATTATCATACTTATACCAAGAGCCAAGGCTAGAAGTGATAAAACTTTAATGAGCTTTTCTTTATTCATCTTACATATATCCTAGTGCTCGTAATTTTTGCATATTAAAGGTATTCTCCTTGTCCTGTGCTCTACCCTCTCTCTCAGCTCTCTTAGTTGTCTTTAACTCCTCAATAACCTCATCTATATTAGATGCTTCTGACTCTATTGAGTTAGTACAGGGAGAACATCCAAGTGAGCGATACCTTTGCCCATCTTTAGAAAAGTACATAGGATTACTAGGTAGATTATATTCCTTTATGTACTCCCATACATCTATCTCTCTCCAATGCAGTATTGGATGTATTCTAGTATGCCCCTTAGTATTCCTGTTGTAGAGATTCCACATCTCAACAGGTTGGTTTTTGTAATCCCAGGCAAACTTGTCGTCTCTAGGGCTAAATACTCTCTCCTTTGCTCTTATTCCATGCTCATCTCTTCTAATAGCAAGTATCAAAGCATCAAAGCCATACTCTTTAAGACATATCTTAAGAGCATCTGTCTTTAACTTATTACAGCACTCGAACTTACCCTTTTCTAGTGGAGTCCTTCCAAACTCTTTTCTGTTTCTTGTTACTATTAGATCCATGTTCCACTTTTCAGCTAGCTTATCTCTGAAGTTGTACATCTGGAGGAACTTTAATCCAGTATCTATGTGTATTACTGGAAATGGGATATCTCCTAGGAATGCCTGTCTACATAAGTTAAGCACAGCAGTACTATCTTTACCTGTACTCCAAAGTACTGCAGGCTTCTTAAAACTAAAATAGACCTCTCTTAGAATGTAGATACTCTCTTCAACTAAATCGTTCACTAATAAGCTCCTTAGCCTGCTTTACAGAATCTAGAAAATTCTCTTTAGAGATAAAAGTCTGATGATCTCTGTGACCATCAGCAAAGTCTCCTCCCTCAGAGTAACTCCAGTGTACGTTCCAGACGTAGTTATAGTCACTGTGGAAGCTCAAGCAACACAGTACAGAGTGTCCCTCTTTATCTCTTAGGTTTCTAAGTTCTTCTACTATACCCCAGGACTCTATTAACTCTTGGTCACTCATCTCTTACTTGCCTTCCCTTTTCAGTCAAGCTTATAAAGTAGTCCTTCTCACCCCAGGCTACCTCTTCCTTACTTACAGACACATACTGAGACTTCTCAAGTGCATCTAGTACAGAGGAAGTATTAAGACTGCTGAGTTCCAGCTTATAAAAGTAAGAGCTCATCATCTTCCTCATAATATTTCTTCTACAGCCATCGAAGTCTACATTTATTAGTACCTCTGTTAGTATCTCACCCCAACTGTCTTCTATAGTGTAGTCTATTTGCTCTTCTATCTCGGCCTTCTCTAACTGTAATCTTCTTAGTATCTCGTGATAAGTTGTCTCTTCCACAATTCCTTTCATTTTATTATTACTCCTCACTATATTCAATAATAGCAGACTCCATCCCTTCCATAAATGCTACATAGCCATCTGTCTTATTACAACCTTGGTTACTACCAAACATATAACCTACTATGAACTCTAGTACTACTCCCTTTCCCTTATTGGATAAGAGCTTGACCTTACTAGATATTTCCTCTAATCTTTCCATGACCTATCTACCTATTACTCCTCTTAGTAGTTTCATTGGTGTATCTTGTAACATTTTAAGACCCATAGCTAGGAGTTCAAGCCATCCTCTAGGGCCTTTAAGCTGGGCTTGTAGTATTCTAAACTTAATCAACTCTCTGTACATCTGACTTAGAGTTAAAGCTCCCTCGTAGTGTATACTCTCTCTTTCTGTAAGAAGAACATCCTCTGTGAACAAACCTTCTCTTATTCCTAACTCCCAGATCTTGGATCCTGGATATGCCCTAAGTGCAGCAGTAGCTACTTTGTCTGGCTTGCACTCTTTTATTAGCTGTCTTGTCTCTTTGAGAGTTTCACTAGTCTCTCCTGGAGAGCCTACTATTATATTAAAGACACTCTCTATGCCTACTTCTCTGCATAACTCAAAGGCTCTTAGTATATCTTTTTTGCTCTCCTGCTTGTTTATGTTTCCTAGAATTTTGTTAGACCCACTCTCAACACCAAATGCTATAAGCTTACACCCTGCTTCTCTCATTAGTTTTAGTGTATCCTTGTTAACTCTATCAGTTCTAGTCTGGCATTTCCAGTCAAGCTGTAATCCTCTATTTAGAATACCCTCACACAACTCTGTAGTTCTCTTTTTATCTACAGTAAAAATGTCATCTACAAAAGATACCATCTTATATCCATAATCAGTTGTAAGATGCTCTAGTTCATCTAGAACTCTCCCTACTGACTTAAATCTTATATTACCCCAGACTGACTTAGACGAGCAGAAGGCACAGTTATAAGGACAACCTCTGGAAGTTTCCACTGCTGCTAGAGGTCTCCCTTTACAGGGACCATCTATGTCTACATACCTGTACAGATCCAGGTCATCGTAGTTAGGAAAGGGGAGGGAATCTAAACTTCTAACAAAGGTACCTTTCTTTGACTTAATACCCTCTCCTCCTACATAAGCTATGCCTTTCACACCATAAGAAGTTATACCTCTGTTGTTACCTAGAAACTCTACTAGACTGGACTCTCCTTCTCCTAAGAACACCACATCTACGAATGGGTAAGCTTTTAAGATCTGATTGTAAGTATGAGTTGCATGGGCTCCACCTAGTAAAGTTACTGTTCCAGCATTAAGCTCTTTTGCTATCTTTGCAACTTCTAGAGCATTATGGCGTGCTTCTGTAAAGGTTGTAACTCCTACTACATCAGGACCATATTCTACTATATGGGTCCTTACCTCTTCTATGCTAATTCCACTAGCATCCAACACTTTAACTTTTACATCCTCAAGCTGGCTCTCTACAGAGGCTTTAAGAGAACATAACCCTATAGGTGGAATGACATAGGGTCTCCAACCACTTGCCATTCTGGGATTGACCAGTAAAACTCTCACTGCACCTTACTCCAACTTTTAGATATATCTATACTACAGTCTATCATCATCAGGTACGGTAGACTACCTCCGTACATCCCCGAGTTTACTCGGGGATTCGATTGTTAGCAAATCGAGCCAGTTAGGTTAAGGAATGAGGTCTGTATCAGTGTAGCTTATAAGATTGTGTTCGTGTAGATAATCCAGTGGGTTCCAGTTGGTTATCTCTCCTGCTCCATAATCGGACGAAGGTACTAACCAGATTTTCCCTCCGTCTGGATAATTGGTATCCGCAGCAACAGGAATACTACTAGCAAGGTCTACCTCTCCAATCAAAAAGAGGCTTCCACTGGCATTGGTAGTACCCTCCGCAATAAGAAACCCTCCGGTTCCAGGCCAGGGATCAGCATAGTATATTAAGCTGTATTCCGTGGCCGTCAGTAGCCCATGGGCCGAAAGCACATACTGGAACTCAGGCCCTGAAGAGTTGAAGACCAGCACGCCTCCCTTCTGTCCATCAATTATAGGCCACAACGGATCATTGGAATCTTTGGGGTGGAGAGTAAGAATGTTGAGTCCCAGATCGGCACCGTCAACTCCATTAATTCCATCAGCACCAGTTGCTCCAGGGGATCCCCATCCCGCTGCTCCTTGTAATCCCCGGGGTCCTACAGCCCCAACAGCACCATCAGAGCCTGTTGCCCCAGTTACTCCAGTAGCCCCAATAGCTCCTACTTGTCCAGACTCACCTTGCGGTCCCACTGGTCCTACCAGTCCCTGCTCTCCCTGAACTCCTTGGATGCCTTGGGATCCAGCTGAACCAGAGGTACCCCTAAGTCCTGTGGTACCAGCACACCCAACTGCTGTGAAAGTCAGAGCAACTGTAAGGACCAGAGCCAATAGCCCTAACCTTATTCTCCTTTTCATATTTGTCCTCCTACTATTTTATTTGGCTGTAATTGACTAGGCATTTCATATAGACATCACCTCCCTCTCATTCCACTTTACTACTATTATGACTATAAGTTGAAGCATCTAGATAATTCCCTCTCTTATCTCATCCCTAACTACCATTAGTAGCCTTCCTAAATGGTTCCAGCCTGTTCCATTGTAAATACCCCAGAATGTATCATGCCAGTAGTTAGTCTCTTCCAGATGGGCTTCCTCTGTATTTAGGAGTTTATCCCTAAGGGAACCCCCAACAAACTTGGCTCTAAGTATTCTGTACATGACATTCAACCTATCCCCATCCCAGCCTTCTCTTATATCCATACTTTTACCCAGTGTCCGTGCTTCCCTTGCATTTAAGGTGGTGAACTGGTCTCTTAGAGACTCATCCTTAGCTTTGTCTGCCTGGTAAGCAGCCTCACTAGATAAGAATACTAGGTTACGGAACTCCACCTTACTAGGATAGAAGTTAGATAGAAATCTATACTCACCTTGAAAGCCTTTAATCTGTTGGTCCATTAGATCCCTCCTTTACTAGTATCTTACTCAGTGCCCAGAATAGAGCATCAGCATGGTTGTCTCCTGCACCATCGTACTCTGTTCCATTAGGGAGAACAATAATACAGTTATGGTCTTGAGCAGACTTATCAAAATAGAAGTGTACTTCCCATTCATCCTCCACAGCATACTTGAACAGGCTGTTGAGGCCGATGGAAGGATATACTTCTACCATATCCCCAGAACCATCAAGTGCCATCCCATTGTGGTGCTTAATGTTTGTAATTTTTATCTGTGGCTTAATACTGTAACTCTCCCAGAACTCTATCTTTTGTTCGTCTGTTGGTATCCTCACTGCTTTCCTCCATATACTACAGCATTGCCCGACTTATAGATTACTTCTCTTCCATCTAAGAGTTTAGGTACTCCTCTATCCTCATATGATATACTCTCCCTAAGACCCATGTTAACCCAGTGTGTAACTAAGCCAGTCTCTTCATTCCACTCTCTAAAGAATATCCAGGAGTCATCTGGTATTAGATTTAAGTCTTGAGGTAACCAGTTCTGTGGAAAGTGAAAGACTCCTTGAGTGTGTCCCCACTCATATAGAAGTTCCATTCCATGCAAGTCTGCAAAAAGAAATATGTCCTCTGGAAGATTACACTGCAACCAATCTGAAGTAACTTTGTCACTCTCTGTGAAAACACCAAAGATATCAATTCTGTGACTACTAAGACCTACTGAGTAAGGAACTTCAAAGGACTCTATATGAGGTCTTCTAGTTACCTCAAAGACAAATCCTGAAGTAAAGGCAAAATAGGGTATAAGCAATAGTAAGATTAAACTTACAAGGGGTCTTCTCTTAAAGACAAACTTGAATACCCACTCTCCCCCAATTATAAACAGAGGACTTAAGAAGAACAAAGTTATAAAGTACAGCTTGGGCATTCCAAAGAGAGTAGAGAACCCAGGTTTTACAAGGGATACAAGGAGTGCCCCCAGACTCACTATTACAAAGAGTAGAAAGCCATCCGGGTACTTTTTTCTATTAAGAAAGACCACTACAAAACCTATAACTATCAGAACTTGAGTAGCAATCTGGAAAAGTCTAAAGACTCTACCTAGCCAGGGAGTTTGTAAGAGGTCTAGTCCCAGAGCTGCTCTTAGTATATAATCCTTAGCACCTGGAGGAGGAATATTACCTGGAAGTACTCCTAGTTCTTTAAGGCCCACCTGGGTCCAGACAGGCTCTCTAAGTAGTCTCTCCATAGCCTCTTGCTCATCTTGACTTAGTTCACTCTTTCCTTCCCATTCTATAACCTTACCTTCTCCTTCTACACCTCCCTCCTCTCCTGTCTCTTTTGCCCTCTGTTCTGCTTCCCATTCCCATCTACTTCTAAGAGCTTCTCTATCTGATGCAAACTGGCTTCTGGTAGGATCAATATTTAGTATGTGCTCTTTTCCATAGAAAACTAAGGTCTTAAAAGGTTGTCCATCACTAACGGAGTTAAAGTACAGGCAGGTTGGACCTATTATAAGAACTAGAGTAACAAGGTAACCTAAATATGGAACTTTTACGTTTCCTCTCAGCCATGGAATAAATCTTAAGAGAGTTAGACCCCCTAACCCCAGTATCAGGTATATAAAGAGTACGTATCCAAAGGAGTAGTAAGAGGCACCCACAAGTATACCACAGATAACTCCCAGAGTTATTCTAAGCCATCCTCTCATGTTACTCTTAAAAAGTAGAAGTACTAGAATTCCTAGAAACACAGAGGAAAGTTGTAGTTTTGCTAGGGACACTCCTTCTATCATGAAAGCTGGAAATGCTATAAATAGAAAGACCCCTAAGAAAGCTCTCTTCTCCTCTAGAAACTCCCTGTAGGCAAGATATAATATGACTGGAGTAAAGGCAAACAGAAGAGGATAGATAATCTTAAATATCCAATACCCTTCTATGTCAAAGATCCTTGATAGAGTAGGAGCTATTAGTACTAATCCAATAGCACTATTATAGCCATGTGGAAGACTCATGTCCCAACCATCCAGAGCTAATAAGTAGTAATAGTACTCAGTATGAATGTCAGTTCCAATAAGATAATTAGATACCAGAGAGGAACTAAGTAGTATTCCAGCTCCTATAGATAGAAGGGTAAATGGGTATAACTTTTTAGGTATAACTCTTCCAAAGGAGACTAGGCCAACTACAACAGAAATTACTACTAGCATAGCTAGAGTTAAGGAGGGTAGTTCTAATCTTGCACCTAGTACTCCCAGGATAGTAGGTAAGCTTATTAAGCTAATTATTCCAATCTTGTCTTTCAAAGACCTTTACACCCCCCTCCTGATGAACTAAAGTATAACCTTCCACGTCGCTAGTGTACAACTTGTAAGCCATTGAGTTCTGGAGTATTACTGAGAAGTCTCCCTCATATCCACTTACTCTAGCTATAGTAGGAAATTTTCCAGTTAGCATTTCTTGATCTACTAGGACATACCTTATATTAAGGTCCTCTAGCCAGGACTCAGCTTCCTCGAGACTTTGACTTACAAAGAACATATAAGATCCCCTAGCTCCCCAGTTTGCAGGATTTGAGGTAGGAACTCTTTCTCCTATTCTTATTATCCAGTGGCCATAATCCCACCAGGAGAGTATTCCATAATTAGGAGTACTAGTACTATCTAAACTAAGGTAGTTATCCTCTTCAAACTGATTGGGTGTATTGTCTCTTAGCCAGGTGCAAGTAGCATACCAACTAGGAGAGATATTGTTTGGTAAGTTACTTATTCCAATAGTACCTCTTAGAGAGGGAATAACAAGAAAGACACATAATAAGATAACCACAGCCCACTTTATAGTTGGCTTAACCTGCTTACTCACCTCGAAGACTAGAAAAGAGGTAAGAAGAGCTAAGTCTGCAGCATAGTAATAGCCCCACTTTCTTTGTCCTATAGTTGCCCCAAGCAAGAACAGGGACCAGATTATAAAGAGGGGACTTTGCCTCTTCCAGATTAAGTAAACTAGACCCCCTACTGCAAAGAGGAAAGAGAGACCATACTGGTTCACAGCAACTTGAGGTGTAAGATTAACTGTCTCGGCTATAGGAGACCCTACTCCTAGAAAGATAGTTCTAAGTGCATCAACACCAAAGTGAAGAATTGAGGGATATACAATACTTCCTATAAAGAACCCTCCTACTAGTAATCCACTTAGTAGTAGAAAGACAGACTCCCTCCTCTGCATATACTTGCTTGAAAGATATAAGCCTATAGGAATAAGTATAGCAACTATAGGTACTAGTATATACTCCCGGGGAGAACCTTTAACCAGAAGATAGGGAAGTAACATAATAAAAGAGAGAGACATAACTATTACTAAAGTTTTACATAAGAAGTCTACTGGAACTTTTCTGTAATAGTCATATAGAAACTGTACTAAGAACCATACTAGGAGTATAAAGATAAAGAAGAGATTTCCATGCCAGGCAAGACAGTAGAGACCAAGTGACACACCAGCTAAGATAGAGAAGAGACTTCTTCTTGTATCTAAGGCATAAATTATAAGAGCAATTGTAGTTAACATAAGAAATGCTTCCACAACATGGTGGTCAGTGAATCCTAGTAGAGATCTGTGAAATAGTTCTGTAGGTAAGATAGCAACTAGTACGCAGGCAAAGATTCCAACTTCTCTACTAAAAAGTTTCTTACCTATGAAGTAGATAGGTACTAGAATCAAAGCTCCAAGTATTGGAGGTATAAATGCTCCAACCATCTCATAGTTCAATCCTAGCTTGCCTGCTGTACCTATAATTCCGTTTAGTAGAGGATTAAACCCTACTGGAGACCCATCTGGATAAACTAGATATGGATCAAAAAGTAGAAACCTTGGAAAATTAGCAGCAAAGTTATCAGCTAGTCTCATATGGTACCAAGCATCTGTACCTCTAAATATTACCAAGTCTCCAACAAACACCTTATCCAGCTGACCTAGAACTCTTAGTAGAAAAGTTCCAGTAACTAACCCACTAAGGATAGACCACTCCATCCACCAGAACCTAGGTTTCTCAGAAGCCGTTCTTACATCTGCTTGTTGCCGTCTCTTACTCTTACCCATCTTACCTACCTGATATCAAAGCTGCTAGTGCTATTATAATCATGCCTGCAAAGATTCTAGTAACTCTTGCCCCTTGGGCAAAGATACTCTTATCATTATTAGGCCACATTAGACTAAGTATAGTCTCTAGTATGATGTAAGTACCTAGAACTATTAGCCCTATTTCCAAAATCTCATCCTTACTATAGAAAATAAAGTATCTAAGTAACCCCTCCAGCATTGTGGCTCATAGTAACACTTTCTTGGATACTTAGTTACCTCTCCATAGTGTTTACACTTAACTCCTGGGCAAAGTCTCACAGTTTACCTAGTCTCCTTTTTATTAAGAACCAGGCAATCCTAAATCCATCCCAAAAGTCTAGCTTAGGTCTACTCCCATCTATTCTAGCCCTGTACTCAATAGGAACCTGGGTAATCTTATACCCTCTCATAATAGCATTAGAGAAGACATCAGCTTCTAAACAAAAGTCCTCTCCAGAAAGGTCAAATGTGTCTATTACTTCCTTTCTGTAACCCCAGAGGCCTGTGTTTACATCAAATACTCTATATCCATAAAGTATACTTGCTAGAAGTGACAAACCAAAGTTCCCTATTGAGTGGAGAATAGACATCGAGTCTTTTCCTTTAAATAGTCTAGGGCCCATAACTCCATCAGAGCCTTTAGATAGTATATAGTATAGGAGTCCAACAAACTTAGCTGGGTAGGTAAGATCTCCATTAATAACTATAATGTAAGGAGACTTAGCTTCTCTTAAGCCAATTCTAACAGCAACAGCCTTACCCTTACTACTCTCATCCAATAGCTTTACACCTTTATGTAGAACAACTTCTCTTGTGCCATCTACACTCTTATAGTCAACTACAAGTATATCTAGATCTAAATCCAGACTTCTAACCTCATCTATCATTCTTCCTATAGATAAGACCTCATTCCTGGTAGGTATAATTACTGTTAGGTTACTTGCCAATCTTAGTAGTTCCTAACTTAGTTCCACAAGATGGACAGTAGTTTATAGAGTTAGGGCCTCTCTGGTTTCTATTCCAGAGATACCACCCATCTCCTCTGTTCTCTACAGTAAAGGGGGTACTCTCTAACTTCTCACAGTGGTGTACTACCATAACTACTTACCTCCAGTTAGTCTTTCTATCTGTTCCCTAACATCATACTTTGCCTGGAAACCTAGAATCTTCTGAGCTTTCCCTAAATAGGCTAGAGTATTACCTACATAGTTCTGCATAGGGTTCTCTTTATACTCAACCTCTAAGCCAATGACCTTAGCCATCTCATTAAAGGTCCACTCTATTCCATTACCCACGTTAAAGATGTCACACTCTACCTTAGACTCCATAGCTTTAATGAAAGCTCTTACTACATCCTTAACATAGATAAGATCTCTACTCTGGTTACCTCCACCCCATATCTCAAAAGGTTTATTCTCTCTCTTAGCCCACATCATTTGAGTAACCACATTAGCGAACTGTCCCTTAGACTCCTCCCCCTCTCCAAACACAGCAAATAATCTTAGACCTATACTCTTCATACTGTAAAAGTCATAGTAGAGCCTTCCTAGACGTTCCATAAAGTATCTTACTTCAGAGTAGAAGTCTTTCACATGGATTTGCATACCCTCATCCCAGGGAAGGTAGTTCCCATTATAGATAGATGAAGTTGAGGCATACACAATCTTCTTACCTGAGATCTTGAAAGCATCTAAGAGAGTTATCCAGTCTCTTACAGCTATATTTACATATCTTCTATCATCTCTATAAAGATAAGGACTGGAAGGAATACCTAGGTGGAATACTCCATCTATCTCAGACACAGGCCAGGATGCATCACTAATCCTTCCTTCTCTTAATGACCAGAGGCCTTCTGGAAGCTCTAGGTGTCTCTTACTTCCTGTAGAGAAATCATCTATTATAATTACTCTATGTCCCTGACTTAACAGCTCCTTAACTAAGTTAGAACCTATAAAGCCTCCTCCTCCTGTAACTAGATATCTCATATTAGCTACTTCTCCTATTTATCCCTACTTTACTTAAGGCCTGGGTTGCTAACTCGTCAGCAAGTTTATTGGATTCTCTAGGTATCTGGATAAATCCTATTCTACTTACACCATAGTTAAGTAGGTTCCACTGATCTACTGTCTGCTTACACCTTAGAGCTAGATCCTTATATAAGCCTTTTTTGATCTTCCAAGTCCCTTGCATTTGCTTAACTAACATCTGACTGTCCGACCTAACTACAATAAGCTCTGGCCCAGGACTTTCCCACCATTCAAAGAACCTTAGAAGACCAGCATACTCAGCAACGTTATTGGACATAAGTGGGCCTGAACCTATAACTGTACCCTCTCTAAGTATAATCTCAGAGTCTCTATGAACTAACAAGCCGTAGGAAGCCGTACCTCCTGGATTAGGCTCACAGCCACCATCTATAAAAACCTTAAGCATCTTCCACTGTCTCCACACTCTCTTGACCTAGCATAAAGATAGTTGCTGCAAGGATAGTAATCCACTCCCCTATCTCAAGATTCTGGGTTTCAGGATGTACTCTTAGATACTCTATGATACCAAATCCTACCTGTGTGACCTGCCTTTCATCTAATACAATCATCTAAACTAGTATCCTCCTTCCAACTTTTACGACATAGAACCTATTAGCTCTTTTCTTGTTTATCTCAAATATCTGGGACTCGTACAATCTAAAGTCATTCAAAGTCTTCTTGTTTACGACACACCAGTGTCTTATTAGTCTATCTATGTATACCTTAGTCTTTGTAGCTTTTGATCTTCCAAAGTGGTGAACATCATGGCAGAGCTCACAGCACACCTCGAACCCCATAAGTCTTTGAATTTTTTTTCTCTCCTCAAATGACCAGACCTCATGGCAGTGCAAGGAGAGATTAATCTCTTCACATATCTCACAGGTATAATCTGCTCTTCTGTACTCATCATATCTTATCTTATCCCAGTCCTTACGAGGCAGCCTATTGGCAAGGGATCTTCCCCAGGTACTAACTGGAATAGGCTGGATAGTAAGCTTTAACCTCAATTTGGAGTCTCACTCTTCTTTTTAGCCTTATTCCAGAAACCCTTAAATAACTTCCAGTCCTCTCTGAACCCCTTTACTACTCCCAAAAGAGCAAGTACCAGCATGATACAGCCTAACCAGACTGGATAGGAGATCTCATAAGTTCTACTTTCTCCAAGTCTAAGAAAAAGGGAGGTACTACCAATACCAGCAAATCCAAGTATAGTTAGAAAAATTATACCTATAACTCTAACAAGGTAATCTGGCCCATCTATTAGATTACTAAGTACCTTTAGAGCCCAGATTTTTAACTTACTCTCTTTCTTCTTATATAGTGACTCTTTGGTCTCTTTCACTACACGCCTCTTCTGTCTCCAAATACTATCTTGTGGTCTTGTAGACTATACCTAACTCTATGCTCCATACAGAAGTTCCAGGTGTCCTGTAGAAATCCCCTATTACTAATAAAGGGTCTTCCAACATCATCAACTATCCTAAGTATAGGTGAAACTACAACTGTAGGAAAGCTCTCTTTATGTTTTTCTATCTCCTTACCAGCAAAATCTAAGTCTTCTTGAGTACCAACCACAAACTTAATCTGGTCTACTGCTCTTAGATTCCACCACTCCTCTTTTGATGTTCCACAAACTCCAGAAGAGGGGCACTTAATGTCTGTACTCCAGGAATCAACTCCAGAAGACCACTTTGGTACTGGAAGAGACCCATTAGTCTCTATAGTAATTCTACATCTTCCATATAAGGTTCTAACTAATTCTTCTAACTCTGATAACTGCCACAGGGGCTCGCCTCCTGTTATGCAGACCCAACCTAGGGGTAAGGGCCCTGCTTCCTCAATACTTTTAATTACCTCTAGAAGACTCAGGTCCTCTCCATTCCGTAGATTACTAGCATAGAGAGAATCACAGTACTGGCATCTAGGATTAAGATTACATCCCTGCAACCGTATAAAAGTCATTGGAAGGCCTCTATAAATCCCCTCACCTTGCAGGCTATAAAAAATATTATTGACCTTCATCTTCTCCAAGCTCCTTTAGTTTTGTCTTCCTTCTATTAAGATAGTTAGAATATATAGCATCTATATATCCCTGTCTTCTATCCATTAAAAAGTAAGTTAGGCCTAGTACTACAGTCATAATACCAAATAGGATGCCCAGCCAAGGTCTAGGAGAGCCCAGACCTATTAGTGAGAGTAGACCCAGAACGCCTACTGAAGTCCAGGGAAGTATAATATAAAAGTAACTCCAAAGTCTCCCTCTAGCCTTTCTGTTAAGTGAGCGCCAAACTCTATCTGAAACTTTCATGGTATATCCCTCCTTTCTCTTATTCTTTTTCTGTACTCATCTGGATCGAAGTTACTCACCTTCTTGTCTATTATGTCAGAAGCTGTATAGTAACTTACTCTACCCCAGACCTTAGAGCACTTAGAACATTTTCTGTTACTAACTGTTCCACCACAGCCCTTATGGACTCTCTTTATAGCCATCTTCCCTCAACGCACTGGCAAGTCCATCTGCACAACTTAAGCACCTCTCCTTGAGGGGAAACATATTAGGATTTGGGCACCTAATACCCTCCAACTCACTTATAAACTCTGAGACTGGTATACCCCACTTAAGACCTAGTGATATACTCCTGCAGAGAGCCTCATTCTGGGCACTAGCACAGCCTCCTGCCTTACCTAAAGTAGTAATTACTCCTATCATTCCTTCACTTATAGACTCTATTGTAACATATAAGGAACCACACCCTACTTTATGCTTACTTGTAGTACTAGAAGTTACCTTGGGTCTTTTTATCCTTTCCAGTTTTAGAACCCCCTAAGAAATATGTATAGCACACTTAGTGCAATACCTACAAACACAACCATTGTTAGTATTCTAAGCCATCTAGGCCAGTTTGGAAGCCGGGAGGCAACAATAGAGACTCCTGGAAGTCTGTCTCCCCACTTAGCATATGTGGCTTCTCCTTTAGGCAACTCAAGCTTATCTGCAGGCTTCCAGATCATACCCTTTGGTAAGCTTATAGTTAAGTAAGATGATAAAGGCCACTTTCTACTACAAACCCGGCACTTCCTAGTCCAGAATCCAACTCTTCCATTATCCTTAGTATGATAGTAAGGCATAACTATCTCCTGTTTCCCATACTTTTATCCAGCTTAACTTAATACCTTTCATATAGGCAGTCTGGGTACAGTAGTCTTCAAACTTACACTTAATCCACAAACACAGATTCTCTGCAGTAGGATTAGATATAATGTTATTGAGTAACTTATGGTCAAAGGTAGTCTCTACAACTTTAAGGAATTCTTTAAGGAGAACAAAGTCAATAACCATTCCACTCTTCTCATTAACTTCCCCTTCAACTGCAAGTTCTACCACCCAGTGATGTCCATGTAGCTCCTTACACTTTCCTTCGTAGTTAGGAAGGAAGTGAGCAGCATCAAAACCAAACCTCTTAGCAACTATCATTTTACCCCTTCTGAAGCTCTTATGAGCTTATACTTATCTAGAACTGCATAAGGACTGAATCCACTACTCCAGATCTCTAAGGACAGATTATAGATATACCCTACCTTGATGTCTTCATACTCACTGTAATCTACAATTACTCTAGACAGAGTCCTTATACCCACTGTAATAGGGGGGAAGGTTATGTAATAGCTACTCTCAGCACTAACCTTAGTTAGAACCTCTGCTTCTACATCCAGCCTATCTACTAACTTAGGGAAGCTATTACACCCTAGAGGACCTACCAGTAGAAGAGTAATAACTATTACTGTTATAATTACACCCAGAGATATTTTCACTTTAATACCCTCAATCCTAAAAATACCAGAATAACACCTAGTACAAGAAAGATCACCTTACCCAGTAAGGTATAAAAGAAAGTTTCATCTACCAGGGCCCAAATCTTACTACCATATATCCAATAAAGCCTATAGCCAGTACCCAGAACCACCTGTTAATTATTAAGCCTTTCCAGTTACCCTTTACTCTTGGATCCAACTTACCCATCTCTGACTTCTCCTTTCTCTAGATATTCTTTAGTATCTCTGGTAAACTCCAACTCACCCTTAATAAGACCACTAATCAGCTGGTAGAAGGCCATAAGAACTACTCCTATTAATATAAGTCCTATTACTGACACTCCTACTAGAAATATAATATTACCTACCTCCATACTACTTCTATACCTCCTCTCTTAACCTGGTAAATCCACCCTCTTCTAGAACTATAGTATATCTAGGTCCCTTATAGTTCATCTTGGAAGTAAGAGCTCCAAAAGCCTTATGTGCCATATCCCTCTCTGGAGCTTCCCTTGGAACATTAAATAGGGCCTGACTTATAAGTCTCATAATCTCATCGGTATCCACTATTTTAACTCCCTTATTCTATACTGGTCTATAGTAGACTCTTTACTTACTTTCATCAACCCTTCGACACCAAACTCCTCAATCAACTTACCCTTGTCTATATCTAGTCTATGTTGGACTATCTTCTTTATCTCAAGACCACTTGCTGACAGTTGGTCCCTGTCACCTATTAGTCCCCTCTGTATCCAGTTTCCATACTTGTCTCTAACTCCAATGAAGAAGTCTCTGGCTTCCTCTATCATAGCCTCTCCACCATCTTTAAACAGCTTACCTTTAATCCACTTTTGTGCCATCTCTAACTCGTCAACAGACTCCATCCAAGAGAGATCAAGAGCCTTACCAAAGCAGTCCACTCCACAGTAAGCACAGTACTTACACTGTACTGGTTCTGGAATCCACTCATCTAACTTAATTCTATCACACCACTTTATTATAGGTAAGATGAAATCCTTATCTAGCTGTTCTATTATGTCGTGATAGTTATTACTATCCTTATGCTTTGCCTGAATACAGGCTCTGTCTAATTCAGTTCCAAGAAGGTATCCCTGGACTTGGGCCTTATAGTTAGGAAAAGTTCTTAATCCCCATCTTGTAAACTCACTGAATCTATTCCAGTTCATAGCCTTGAACTCCCATAGATACTCAATGTCTCTGAGCTGGAACTTTCCATCAGGTTCACCCTGGATTTTAGACATTCCAACTGTAACTAGCTTTTTTCTAAAGTAAATCTTAATATCTGCACGCCTAAGTCTATCTACAGCCTGATTTTCCTGATATAGTCCGTCTTCCATATTTAAGACTTGCTGGGCTTCTAGTTTTTCGTTCCAGACCTCTCCTATGTGGTCCTTATACATTCTATAAGCACAAGGGAAGAGTCCAGACATAGATATTCCAGGGTCTCTCCCAGGCCTGTCCTTTCTTTCAATAGGAGTTGCAGCCGAAATTAGCTCACTTAACATTACTTCTCTTCCTCCCCTATCTTACTAAAGTCTGGCTCAATACCTATAGAGAGTAAAGCTTGGCACAAGAAGTTAGTCTGTGCAGAGATTCTACCCTCAGATCCAAATTCTCCATCATCACTAGTTAAGTAGTTGATCTCATGCTCAATCTCGTGCATGAGTGACTCAAAGGTGGATAGAGCAGTCCTTCCAGGTGCTAATCTTATCAAGTCTTCCTTGTCAACTAACTCAGCCTTAGTACTCTTAGGGTCTAGAAGAGCTCCATTCCACCTAATTCTGAAGACACGAGCTCCAATACTAACCTGGTTAGGTATTACTAACTTCATATCTCCTCCTGATATACTCTTATGTCAGAGCCTTTAACTGTGTCCCATATCTCGTCTGGATTATTAGAAATAGCCCCCTTTAGACACATCATTTTCTCTGTGCCTCTTATGAACCCATCTAAGTTTCCATCTCTACATAATAGAAGATCTTGTCTGGGTCTTAGAGCTCCATAGTTAAACTCATTCTTCTCTTTCCAGTCAACAATCCACCTGTCAACTTTAGGAAACCAGACAGGGTCTCTGTGTTCTCCATTCTCCTCAACTTCAACTTTAAGACCAATAGACTTAAGACCCTCAACTAGAACCCCAATTCCCTTCTCTTTAAGAGGACTCCGTCTAAAAACTACAGTAGCCCCAGTATATGCTCCAAGTTTACTAAGTCTTATTAGAATCTCTTCTATAGGTAAGCTCATTCCAAATCCTATATCTATATAGAAGACAGGCAAACCATATCCAGGACCTATCTTTCTGTAATTTCTGTGCATCCGAAATATATTCATTCTGTATCTAACCTAAAGTTCCTAATAAGAGTACCTCTTGGAATGTAAATCTCGTACTTGCTATATTCAGCTACTCTGAAGCTCCAACTAGTCTTCTCATATATGTTTCTGTACTGTACCATCAAGGCGTTATCTCTGTCTTCTTCAAAAATAATAACTCTATAAGCCTCAATTTTATCTAGTTGGTAACCCCCACTAGACAACTCTTTATAAAAATAGTAGTAAGGCTCACCTTCTATAGAACCTCCAAATAGAAAAAACTGACCCTTTACATCTATACTGTCCTGAAGACTAACCAATCTTGTCTCTTTGTAAATCTCCCTTTCTACAAAGTCTCCTGCTATCAGAAAAGGGACTATAAAAGACACAGCACTAAGGACTCCTCCTGCTAGAAGTAGTAGTAGGACAGATATAATATCATGGTCCCTTAGTTGGATAATAAGGTAAACTAGAACTACTATAGTTAAGATGCCCAGTATTAGTGTAAACATTCTATGACTCCTCCAGAAGGGCAACTAGCTCTTCTATAGTTGAGACCTCTCTGAACTCCTGACTGGCTCTAGAATAAGCGACGTAGAAGACCCTCTGCTCTTCTCCCCAAAGTTTTCTTCCCTCAGGCCACCCAAATAGAAGTACTCTGTCAAACTCAAGACCTTTTGAGACATGGATTGTACTAAGCCTTATATTACTCTCTCCTAGTATATCGAACTCCCTCTTGTCCTGGGCAGCTCTATCAACACTTACCCTTAGTCTATGAGGAATTTGTCTAGACTTAAACTCTCTTGAGACATACTGAACATCCTCATTGGTTCTACAAAGTATTGCTGTTAATCCAGTTTCCTTAATACTCTTACTAACCAGTTCTCTACTATAGATGTCGTTTAAACTCCCAACTATACTCTCACAGGACCTATAGTTGTTATGTAAGTTTCTAACTTCACAGCCTAGAGCTCTAAGTGTACTTACAACTGCAGATCCAACTGCTCCCTGGAAGCCATAGATTGACTGATAAGGGTCTCCAACTGCAAATATCTTATTACCTACTAGAGATAAAGCAACATCTAGCTCCATAGGGTTAACATCTTGAGACTCGTCCAGAAGTACCCAGTCATACCTTCTTTTATCCTTACTCCAGAGAAACCTCTGTAGAAGTCCAGTATAATCCCATTTTTCATCCCAACCAACAACACCACAACAGTAAGAATGTATTGTTGCCGCTGGAAGGTTAGTTACCCTACTACCCATCTCTCTTGCTGCAGATCTAGTAAAGGTAAGACATAGTATATCCTGGCCTGAGTTGAATAACTTTCTTGCCTTCTCTGTGAGTACCCTGGTCTTACCAGAGCCAGGCCCAGCTATTACTACCATACTCTCATCACTATCAACTACAGCCTGCTGTTCTTTATCTAATTCCATTACACGTTCTCATACCCTACGATTAAGCTTGGAGGAATTCTCTGTCTGGTATATAAGTACCCATACTCATCCTCTAGTCTTGTACCCTTCTCCTCAATCCAACTCTCAGGTATATCTACCTCTAATAAGACCCAAGCTCTCTCAAGTATATTAGAGAGTCTTACCGACTTCTCCATATGGTCTAGAGCTCCCTCAGGAGAATCTGCCAGAAAAATCTTATCTTTGAAGTATCAAGGGGCTTCTAGAGATACCTTACCAAAAAGACTCGACTTACCTGGTACTAGTCCTGACTCTAGTATTAAAGGTAACCTTGTAGCTTCTGTTATATGCCAAAGTCTCATTTAAGAGCCTGTTCCATTCTACTTAACAACCTTATAGTTAATATCTAAGTCTTCCAGCACATCATGGATGTCAGAGTGCCTCCACCAGACATCATTGTACTCCATCTCAATAAGTGTTGACTCACCAGTTATCTTCTGTAGACTAACTATACCTCTTGAACTCTCGTACAAATCCATTATCTGAGACTCTGTAGGAGACTGAAGCACGTATCTACTAGAAGACTGTGAAACTACTATAAGAACACTAAGCACTCCTACTATAAACAGAGTAGCAATTCCAGTAACCCAGTTGTCTACTAGCCAATTTCTCATTTTAACACCTGTACCCTATAGACATTGAACTCCTTCTGAGACCTCTTCTCTCCCCCAGAGGTTGTCCACCATCTCTCTTTTTCATTACCAAACAACCTAACCTTAAAGTCCTCTCTGAGATTTGCCATACACCTTTCTGCAAACTCCTCCCAAGTAACAGCTCTAACTATCTTACTATTGGACTGATCTGACTCATCTACACTAAGAACTCTAAAGGTTGTGATAGCCTTACCAGCAGAAGTATAGGTCATGTAAGGATCCTCTGTTAGAACTCCCTCAACTATCATCCTTCTCCTACTATACTACTATCTGCCTCAGACTTAATAACCTCTAAAATTCTTTTTGCCCAGTACACAAAGCTATTATCCTCCTCCTCAATGCCACAGGGAAAAGTACAGCCATGTGACTCTGCTACTTCACTAGCTACCTTATTTACTAACCTTGTAATCTCTTTCATACTACTATCCTAGATCATCTCCTGCCCTCACTACAGGTTCTATCCCCCCACGCCTATTAAACTCTCCTATAACACCCAACTTTACAGGGGTAAGAGCCTCTCTAAGATCCTGGTCAATTATAGTTATGACCTCCTCGTGGAAGTGTCCCTCATTTCTAAAAGAGTTTAGATAATACTTAAGAGACTTGAGTTCCACACACAGACCTTTTGGAATATATATTATTCCAATAGTAGCAAAATCAGGCTGGGATGTTCTTGGACAGAGGCAAGTAAATTCTGGAAAGGATAAATCTACTAGAACACTACTAGGAGCCACAAATAGCTCTAGCCATTTCCCACTCTTAGTCTGAATTCTTGTAAGATCAACCTCTGCCTTTTTAATTCCATATAGTTCCTCTAATGTTTTTTCCATCTTTCTCCTTTCTCCTAAGAGAAACACAGGGTCATTAATTTGCCCCATTGTTTCCCAGACAGTATAAATAGCCATGTTAGCTCACGGTAAGTACCGGCGAAGTAATGCTATGTTCCTACAAATTGCAGTCCAGGTTTCTGGGGTAACTCTCTTCCCTTCCATAAGATTGTAGGTTGCCTTAATCTTGCTCTCAATAGGATCTAGAATATCCTTACTATCTAGACCTAGGAGTATAGGTGCTCCAGTATCTATGGATCCTACATTAGTTCTGCCTTCGTAATAGATAAGCTCATCTATGGAGGTAAACCCTAGAAGATGAACAGGGACTTCTGAAGGAATGTTACACACTACAAGAGCTCTCCTTAAAGACATAACCCAAGGAGGGTCTGATCTCTTACTACAGATATCGTAGGGAACAGCAACCATTCCCTTATAAGTATTAAGACAAAGTAGAGCCTCCTCAAAAGTTTTACCCTGAATAACTCCTATTACCTTACCTTCTCCAAAGACTTCAATACACTGTAGGTAAGCCCTCCTAGTACTATCAGCCTCTCCTATCCAGTCAGGACTTATCACAAAGTCAGCCTCAACTTCATCAAAGACCTCTTTAAGCTCCTCAATAGTAGAAGGTTCATCCTCTTCATTGACTGAGTTATCTATAATCTTCCACTTGGCTGACTTTTTATAGTGCTCTAGGTATGCCTCATTTCCAAGAGCCTCGTGAGTTAACAAGAAATCAAAGTCCGCAAAGGGTTGTACTAGTTCTAATAAATCTACCCTGCACTCTAATGCCAGCTTCATCTTATCTCCTTACACTATTAACATTGAGTCACCAAAACTATAGAAGCGGTACCTTGCCTTAACTGCCTCCTTATATGCCCTCCTAACATTTCCATATCCAGCAAATGCAGCAGTCATCATAAGATTTGTGGACTGTGGGTAGTGGAAGTTAGTTACCATAGCATCTACAGTCTTCCACTCATACCCAGGAAGTATATAGAGGGAAGTAGGTCCACTAAATCTTCTAACTACTCCACTAGATGACGCTGTCTCTAAGGTTCTACAGGAGGTTGTACCTACTCCTATAACTCTCTTTCCCTCTCTTTTAACTTTGTGAAGAATATCCTCTACCTCCTCACCTAGGTAGCAGTACTCGGTATACATCCTATGGTCTACTGGATCCTCTTCATAAACAGGCATAAAAGTATCTATGCCCACATGAAGGGTAACAAAGCACAGTCTAATACCCTTACTTCTCAGCTTCTCTAAAAGTGTATCTGTAAAGTGTAATCCTGCAGTAGGAGCTGCTGAGCTGCCCCTAATTCTTGAATAAACTGTTTGGTATCTCTCTGGGTCTCCTTTGTAGCCTTCTATATAAGGAGGAACTGGAGCTTCTCCTACAGTATCAAGGAAGGTGTCAGTTATAGGCCCTACTTCTATGAGCCTTTCCTTCCTCTTACCTATTCTAGCTCCAACTCCTAGGACTGAAAGTCTATAAGCTGGGGGAAAAAATACCTTCTCCCCAGGTTCTAAAGTACCTAACTCAACCAGAGCCTCCCAGCTTCCACCTTCTAAAGGTCTAATAAGAAGAATTACCACATCGGTGTTGTCCTCTCTAATGCCTCTAACTCTAGCCTTTATAACTCTACTGTCATTAAAAACAAGGGCATCTCCCTTACTCAGAAACTCTGGAAGCTTATAGAAGTTAGAGTGATCTAAACTTCCATCCTCTCTATGGAGAATTAACAGCCTAGAGTGGTCTCTTGGCTCCATAGGTACCTGTGCCACCATCTCTTTGGGTATTCCAAAATCAAAGTCCTTTGTTTTCACTTTTCAACCTCAAATACAAGAATATAGTATAGTTTATTAAGTCTAAGGGAAACTCAAGATCTACCCTTCCATTGTTCTTAAACTGATATTCTACCCCCTTAAACTTTCTACTTACATTTCCAAATAGCTCTTCTATATCTTCTTCCCTCCACTGCTGTCCATACTTAGACTCTCTATCTGATATGATATCTAGACACTCCCTAAAAACTGCCCTAGCTTCCTCTACTGTCCCCTCCATAACTCTAGACTCCTTCCTCTAAAACTTCCATCCTCTAACTGTACCTCCCTCTTAACATCCCAGCCTTTTTCTGCTGAGAGGTACAACCAGTGACTATGCTTTGACCACCTTGCTATATACCCATATTCATTAGCTTCTAACCATCTTTTGAAGCTAAGCCAGTTGGATACTCCAGGTCCCTTATTCCAAAAATGAAACTCAATCTCTAACAATCTAACTAAGAAAGGTATAGATCCTAGGTTTATATTCCACTCCTCTCCACCTATGTCCATTCTTAAAACTGTAAGCCTATCTTGTAGGTTATACCAGTCAACTATCAGTTCAAAAGTACTAGAATCTACCTCATCTTCGTACTCCTGACAATCAACCTTAACTCTGGAAGTTAGTGCAACTGCCTGACTTAAGACCTCCACATTATTGAGCCTATTAAGCTCTATGTTATCTTTCAACAGACCAAAGAACATGGGTTCCACTGCATATACTTTACTTACTTTCTGTGCCACAGGTAACGTATAAGAACCAATGTTAGCACCTAGGTCAAGAACCACATCATCCTCTCTTACTGCATCTATCCTATACCTATCCCAGGCCTCAAACATTCTGGGGTAGTTTATTAGATCTGGAACAAACTTTACTCCCTTATATTCCATAACTAACCCATCTAAGTCATCCAATACGATATAACCATTCTTTCTTAAAGCTATAGTAAGCCACCACTGGAGACTTCTTGACTTCAGAAAAGGAACTAGAGAACTTCTCTCCAGCAAACTCCCTGTAAACTTTCTCCACTTAATGTTTCTTAGCTCTGCCACCCATTTCTCCTAACCATATTAAAGAACTCCTCTCTAGTAGAGGCCTCCTTATCAAGTGCACCTTTAACAATGGATGTAGAAACTATAGTCTTCTGCTGCATAACACCTCTGGAAATCATACATCCGTGAGAACCTCTTACATAAACTCCTAAGCCTTTTGGATTAAGATTCTCCTGAAGTAGGTCTGCTAACTCTCTAGAGTACTGCTCCTGCATTACAGGTCTCTTTCCTAGTATAGTTGCTACCCTACTAAACTTAGATATACCTAAGACCATACCATCTGAAGGGATATATCCAATCTGGATTTCAAAGTTACATGGAAGAAGATGGTGAGGACAAAGAGTCCAGACAGAGATAGGCCCCTCTACTAGAAGTTGGTCATACCTTTCTGTAAAAGTTGCTTTAAAAGCCTTCTTTATCTCCCTTTCTATCTTATCAGAAGGCCAGTACATCTCATTAAGTATTTTTCTCAGCCTTTTACTTGTACCTCTAAACTGCTCCTTACCATCCCAATCCCCATACCTCTCAATAAGCAAACTCTCTAACTCGTCAAATATATCCAACTAATCTATCCTCTTATACTTAATATCTAATCTGTCCAGAAATCTATTTATTACTTTAACCGTCTCTTTGTCCACCTAGACATAAGTGTAATTATTAGGAGACTAGTAAAGACAATCCAAACTGGTAAGATCCATCTCATAAAGCTTCCGATACTTCCAGGGTACCAGGTAGTAGCCATTCCTCCAGCAAGCTGAGCTGTTACTAAAGAAAATACAAAGAAAAAGACCATCCAGACTATAAGACAGGACCAGACTGCTAACTTAAAATAAGTAATGTCTCTTGGTGTTAGTTTATTCCTTAACCTTTTTAGCATCTCTTTTCCTCCAGTTACCCTTTCCAGATTCTCTAGACTTAGTACCTTTCCTACCTTTAAAAAGACTTGTCTCTAACTCCTCTCTTCCCTTTCTATACTGCTTTACCTTCTTACTTATAGTGCCTATAGCTTCCTCTAGAGTTACTACTTTATTTAGGTCCTTAGTCTTATTACTAAAGTCCTTAATAATATCGAACCCACTCTCTCTCTTAGGCCATGGATCCTTCCTCTCTTTTTTCCACCACCATCTACCATCATCTAGTTTCTCTGTCTTCTCTCTACTACTACCTGTTATCCAGGCAATTGCTCCTAAAATTATTACTGAAACAAAAACTATAGGAAGGATGTCCAGCAGTCTCTGCTCTGCAGAACTTCCAGACTTCTCAGCTACCTCAGAAGCCTTAGAAAAAGACTCAACAATTTGAGGAATAAGAACTACCCCTACTACTATAGCAATTGTTACAGAGATAAGCACACTCACAATCATTCTATCCGGGCCTCCTCAGTACAGGCGTAACCTGTAGATCGGGGAGGAAGTGTAGTAGCTCCCCGATTATCGGCCTTTACAGCTTTTTAGTAGTCAACTCCCCTTAACTCTGGACCCTCTGTCTCTGCCTCTGGCTCTACCTCTGTCTCTGGCTCTTCCACCTTGACCTGTGGTCTCTCTCTCTCTTCCTCTTGAGGTGCAACCTCTCCCTTAGAAGGTCCAACTGAGAGCCTTTTCATAAGAGTACCTGCCAGACCGCCCATAGCATCTCCATCACCTGAGACCATTACATCAGGTACGAACTTTAGACCTCCCTCGGAGAGAGCTCCAATCATGTTGACCATAGCAGTTGACTCTTGACCTAAAGCTGCTACTTGCTCTCTATAAGCCTTTGCCCGGGCAAGACCAATCGCTTCTACCTCTGCACCCTTAGCAGCTCCTGTCTCTCTAATGTAGGTAGCCTCACCAGCAGCATCATGCTTTCTCTGCTCTGCCTTGTTAGATGCTATATTTACCCCAACCTGTGACTCTGCAAGCTCCTTCTGCATATCAGCAGTTCCCATACTTTTTTCCATAAGTATTCTCTGACTCTGAGCTGCCTCCTGCTTCTTATAAGTCTCAATCTCCTGGTTAGCTATTTCCCTCTTTGTCAAGACCTGTACGAGCTCCTCTGGAAAGACTACATCCTGGATGTAAACACCCACTGTCTCAACGTCATAGTATACTAGCTTTTCTGAGATATGGGCATAAGCCTCCTCCTGAACCATCTGTCTTGTTTCTATGAACTTAACAGCTTCCATACTCTGGAGTTTATCTCTAAAGTGGTTTCCCACAGCAGACTGAAGAATATCTTCTATTAGATTCTGGACTGTACCTACCATAGAGATAACATAGGGAGCTCTTGTGTCTGGAACATGGATTAGTACCTGTAGGTCCACATTAAAGACAAACCCCTCTCTAGACTTACCGGAGATCTGCCTAAGCCGGCTGTCAAGGTGATGGGCCTCTGAAACTGCGTCTGCCCAGTTAAGTGTAAGTATAGCAGTAGGTACAACCTCTGCCTGGTAACAGTGGGGATTAATAGGATACTTGCCTGTTCTTAGAGGCTCCTGCCAGATACCTCTATGTCCTGGCCTTACAAGAGACCCATACTTAAACTCCTCTCCTGAGACATCCTTGGTAACAAGACCCACATAGGACTTAATTACTGCAACCTCACCCTGCTCGATAACAAGCATTGGAACAATATCTACCTTGACTAGAAAAGGGTTAAGCAGGTAGGCTCCATAAAGAAGTGGGTCATGCTGAAGACCAATCTTACCTCCACCATCTAGAAATGTCTGAAAATCCTGGTAGTTGTTATGACTGGCATTCTTGGCACCTATTATTGACTCAATCAGCTCAGCATCTGTGCTATCTCCTAGTTCCATTTCCTGGATGTCAGAAAAGCCCCCAAGCCTACTTGCTATGTCTCCTTCTAGTAGAGGTGCCCCCTCAAAAGTAGTTATTATTCCTATAACATCTGTGACTTTTCTCTTTCTAACTTCTCTACTCTCTTTGACCCTCTCCCTCGAGGCACTATCTCCTCCCTCTATAAAGGTAGGTACTCTATCAAAGTCACCAGCCTTATGCTCTTTAGGCTCAATAACTACTACGTTCAGGTCCCCTCTGTCCAATCCTAGATCCTCTGGGGATAAAACCACTCCTTGTTTTCTTTTTGTAAGTTCTGGAGATATTGGACTCCCATAAACCCTGTCTCTTGTTATTACTAAAAACCCTACTGGATGTATAGGAGCTAGTGTTCCAGGAGGTAGAACAGGCCTCTGAACACCCTTCTGTCCACCATGCTTTACAAAAGTTCTTAGGTTCTGGAAGTTACCCAGCTCCTTCTTATATTCTGCAGACTTAGCTCCCATAAGTAAGGGATCTCCTACCTGGGCAACTACCACACCAATCTCTCCCGCTGGCACCTGGACCCATGGATATTTACCAACTGCGTAGACAATCCAGAACATCCACCTCCACCCTGGCATTAAGAGGTCAGCCTGATAGCCGGCCTCACCCTCAAACCCCACAGGATTGTCCTCGGAAAGGCTCTTAAAGCCAAACCTTTTTGTTACTAATCCTACCTCAGTAGGACCTATCATCCTAATAGATGGCAGAATAAGAATTAGGAGGACTAACAATAAAGCTCCTCCTATAATCCCTGCTAACATTTTACTTTTCTCCTTTTACTTTTTCAGTCATTCGTCTAGTTAACCTACATTCTACCTATAAGCATCACCTCCTCTTCTCTGGTATTCCCTCTCTTGTCTCTCTTCTAAACTTCTCATATCTTATACCCCACTGGATCCTCCATCCCAAGGTCTCTAAAAGCCTGTCTTCTAATCAAACAAGAGTCACAGCTCCCACAGGCTAACGTCTCTCCCTTATAACAACTAGTTGTCTCTTTAAATGGGACCCCCAACTTGAGCCCTAATTCTATTATCTCCACTTTCGAGAGGTCTATAATAGGAGTGACTATAGAGATTTCAGCCTCAGTTTCAACAAACTGCTTAGATGCCAGTCTTAGTGCCATCTCTAAAGCCCTAATGAATTCTGGCCTACAGTCTGGATAACCACTATAGTCAACCGAGTTAATACCTACATAGACCTTATCTGCACCTACAACTTCAGCCCAGGCAAACGCTAGTACAAGGAATATAGCGTTGCGCTGTGGAACCCAAGTTGAGGGTATCCCCTTACTTAAACCTTCTACAGGAATGTCTCCCTCACCCACCAGAGAACTTCCCCCAATACTATCTAAGGGTAAGCTTAATACCTTCTGATGACTAACACCCAACATAACTCCTAGTTGCATAGCACATCCTATCTCTTTGTTATGTGCCTGTCCATAGTTAAAAGTCAAAGCATACAGCTCATCTACTTCACCCCTTGCCTTATATGCTGTAACTGCACTGTCCAGTCCACCTGATAGAAGAACAACTCCCTTACTCATCTACCTCTCTCCTTTCCCCACCTTATAAATTGCCATGTAGTAGAACCCAGAACACCAGATTATTGCTCCTATAGCAAGTACTATATAACTATGTGGAGTTGGAAGCCTATTACTGAGAATTAACAAGGGAGAAGTAGCAATTAGAAAGCCAATACCTTTACCCATTCTCTTTCCCGTAGACAGTATTATAGACCTCTAGCATAACTTTACTTCTCCCTTTACTAGGTAGTGCATCTACTATAGGCCTTATGGTTATCTCTAACTCTTGCTCGAACTTACCTAACTCATAACCTTTATCAACAAAGAAAAAGTGCTTGTCATCTACAAGCACCTTCTTAAGAGAATCTCCTATTACCTTGTGAAGGTTAGCCAGATCTGGCCTTCTCTCATCCCAGAACCTTCCCCATAACTCAATAATGTAGTTGCCATGTCTTGGAACCTCTAACTCTTCAACCTTCTTAGCTAGCTCATTCATCCAGATAACAACCATAGGACGGGTCTTTCTCTTAGCCTGGCCTATCTTATAGTTGTTATCTGTAAGAATACCACCCAAATATGGCATTACTACCTTGTATTCCATCTGAAACCTTTCTACTGTACTTGTACTAGATAAAAAACTTGCTAGTTAGCAGACAACTATAGATCCTATACTTACCCTTAGCCTTGGGTTAGCTGGATCTTACTTAATCCACTGTTTTTCCTGTACTAACCTTGTCTGTTCTGTGTAACACTTACTTCACCCATGATTACTAGGGGTTAACTTAACTAAAGCCATGCTGACTCTCCACCTCTGTAAATTCTGAAGAAATTGCTGGTACCCGGTAACTAGTTTACCCTAGAGCAGAGACCGGAATAACTTTTGCCACTCTGGCCCTTATCTGCTCCTGGTACCCCTCATTCTTTACCCTCACACCAACATCTAACCCTAGGTAATCAGCTGGTTTGAAGACAAAGTTCTCATCGAGGACTTTTGAGGGATCCGCCGCCTTAACGAACTCGTGGAGGAAGGGTAAGGCTGAGGCCCCAAAGGTATACGTCCGGAACAGTCTTCTATTCTCAGACTTAACCATCACTGCCTGTCCTTCTTTATCTACCATGGGCTCTCCTACCTGGGCATTACCTTCACTATCCAGGATAAGATTACCCTTCTTATCTAGAACTGCGCTTATCCCTTGAACCTCCTTAGGATCCAGGACAACCAGCTCTAGGAAGGCCCCATCCACTTGGGTAGAAGTCTTCTTAATCTCAAGCTTGTCAACCCGGCACCTATAGGGTGTCCCATCATCAATAGCCTCGAAAGGCTTGACTACGGACATATCAAGGGCAACTTCATCTACCATAAACCACTCTCCTATTCTTTTACTTTTCAGTCATTCATCCGGTGTTAACCGGGTACCAGCCTAATTAAATTACCTTCTTCTCCTTCTGTAGTCCAATAAGCTTAGGAAGAAGGCCACCTGTAATCTCAGAAGAGTCACAGTCCTTAAAAGCTTTTCCTGTAGTTTCTAAGACCCACTTGTTAGTTTCCTCTTCTGACCATCCTAGAGTCTTTCCCCTACTGTAAACTGCATCCATCTGGGCCTTGCTTGGACCAGCCTCTTCACCATGCTTAGAATAGACATCCTGGAACATACCCATAGAAACAGCACACTTCTTTACCATATCAGTTCCAGCAGCCTTGTAATCATTTCCTATATCCATCTGGTCACCTTTTTGGTAACCTGCACCATCTCTTGAGTATCTCTTTACCTGAGACCCACCAAATTGGGACTTGACAATCTCAAGTCCCTCAAAAATAATAGTTTCTTTTGTTCCATCTGGAAATTCTCTTATAACTGTTTTTCCAGGTAACTTAAAAGAGACCTCCCCTTGAACTATTATATCATCTCCATCTCTAAAGGCACTAACAATTCGTGAGCTCCATAAAAAGCCAAAAGCCTGGTTAAGTCTCTCAATGAAACGCCAGCCTTCTACATACCTAGCTGAACCTCCACCTCTTATCTGTCTACTCTCTATGAGATTCTCTGGTGTAGGCTCTTGTAAGAAGCTTACTAAATCAGATCCAAGATGTCTAGTTAGTAAACTATCTCTAATCTCTTGAGGATTCTGAACCTTTGTCTCTTCCATTCTTGAGTAACTCCTCTAACTCTAGGTACTTGTCTAGAAACTCCCTAAGTAACCCATCATCTGTTATCTCTCTCCTGGCAATCTTGGCACTCTTCTGTAAGGCTGCTAGAGTCTTCTCTGCTTCCACACTCCCATCCTCTTTTTGTTTAATTATCATCATTATATATCATTGCTGCACGCTTGCCTATATCATTATTAAAATCATCATATTTCCCCTTGACAAACCCATCATAATATGATAATATGAATTGACAAATTGAAAAGAGACAGAGAAAGAGTATGAAGTTTCTTCCAAAATACACCCACTGGACGCAGCCCTTGGTCTCTCAAATTGTACTTATACTTATCTCTGTCTTTGTGCTCAGACTTATCCTAGAGGACATTCCAGTTGCTCTAATAACAGGAGCAGTATTAGTCTGTATATTTAGCTGGTACAATGGGGTAATGTTCCACAAACTCTGGAAGAAGAGATAGCACAAGACTAAGACGTAGCTTAGTAGGAGCAGAAGTAATGTACTTTCAGCATTTAAGAGAAGTACCTTGGAACCCTACCTTTGAGTGGGTAGGGACTTCTAGAACAGCAGCCCACCAGATAAACATCCACCATGAAGACTACCCAAAGTATGTAAACATAACAGATCTAGTTATTGAGGCTATAAAAATACTGCCCCTGTCAAGTGATACCCTAAGAGTTATACACGGAATCATTTTTGTAGACAAGCCCTTCAAAGGAGATTGGAGAAAAGTAAATGTTAGAGTAGGAGACCATTATCCTCCAACCTTCTCTAAAGTCAAGATGGAAATGCTTAAGCTAGAAAACTTATACAGACAATTTAGATGGGACACAAACTTAGAGAGAATAATAGAGTGGTACAAGGACTTTGAAACTATCCACCCGTTTGAGGATGGAAATGGAAGAGTAGGTGGAGTTGTAGTTGCCTGTGTATCCAACATACTCCATCCAGAAAGAGGATACCTAGCACCTAATCAATAAAAAGGAGAAGTCATGACAATCTATGGGAAAGTAAGAGATACTGCTGGTGGAAAAGAGAGGTTACTATTAGAATGCCCCAAGTGTGAGGCACAGAGAAGATTTTCTGTTGAAAATGAGAGTAAAGAGGGTACAGTTACTTGTTATTCATGCGGGACAGAACTGACCTGGGAAAAAGTTGAATCTAATCCAATGGAAGAGAGTTTATGAGAGAAACTCCAGACGAGGAGCCTAATTTCTCTATAGCTGACAGGATGGATGCTACTGAGAAGAGGTATAGAAGTTCTGAGAAGGGAAAAGACGCCCAGAAGAGATACCTATCATCTAAGAAAGGAAGAAACTCTCAAAGAATCTATCTAAATTCTGAGAAAGGCCTTGCAGCCCAGTTAAGATATAGATTATCAGAGAAGGGCATGTCTACTACCCAGAAACGCCAGCAACTAGCAAAACTAGCAGACCAGGCCATAACCTTCCTAGAAGAGAATCCAGATAAGACTGTAGAGGATTATCTATTAACTTTGGAGATACAAGATGAAACACATACTTAGATTTACCTGGGTTATGGTAAGACCTACAGTTCAGTTTCTTGCTATTCCATTTCTACTTGTAGCTCTTCTCTTAGTAGGTATAGTGTATGGAGTTACCAGGGTTTGGATTGACACAAAACCCAAGGAAGAGAAGACAGAGAATGGAACATAAACCAGTCTGTGTAAAGTGTAATGTAAACCTTATAAGAGAGAGATCTGGAGTAGAAGTACTAGACCTTGCCGGGTTTGGACCCTACTTCTTAATTTCAGGGGATCTCTTCAGATACCCAGGATGTGGTTTAGAGATAATAGATGGATTTGCAGACAGAGGAACTTATCACCACCAGGAGAGTTTAAAGACTATCTAAAATCTGCTCTTGGGAGTCATTTGGTAGTCCAGTCCAAGGAAAGAGTTACTGATAAATTACTCTATGAAGACCAAGTGAAGCATGGACAATAAAGAGATCTATCTAACAGACCCCCAATACCTGAAAATACTACACAAGATACAGGTAAAAGTTAAGGAGCCAGGGTTTAAGCCAAACTGCTTCGATAGTACTGCTCTTGGAGATAAGTATACTGAAAGTAACTGTGGGCTCTGCTGCGATGATTTCACAGACAAGGAAACAGCAATGTGGCCTAACCAGTTTCCTGAGAGAAAATCATTAAAGTACAGACTAGAGCACCACAAGTGTCCATTCGATGAAAGAGTAGAGTCAGGTTTTGGATTTGGTATGGGCTGCTTTTACAAGTGCTATCTATTCAGCAATAGAACTTATGATGTCCAACTAATACTCAAAATGGTAGCCAGTCAAATAACAGAGGCTGAGAGATGGTAGATGAAAGACTCCTTAAGAAGTTCGCTGAACTAATTAAGGATCCAGAAGAGGTAGAAAGACTCAAAAGAAGTACTTCCCTCAATGAGTTTAAAGAGAAGTATAATGTAGAAAGAGCTTCTCCTCTACACTGTCCTGCCTGTTCTGAAGCTGGTTTCACTGGAGGAACTCTCTGGTTTAACAAAGACAAACCAACTAGGTGTGTCTGCCATAAGTGCCACCTTGAGTGGAATGTAGAGTGTCTAACTACCCCAACAGAAGAGTTAATAAAAAAGATAAGAGAGGCATCTAAATGACCAAAGAGTATCCTGAAACTCACCAGAACTGGACTTATAACTCAGGAGAAAAGCTTCATATTCCCTATAATAGGGGATCTTGGACTCCAAGTAGCTAAAGATGAAAGAGTCTGGATTTGCATAAATGGAGTAGCCTTTCTAAGATTCAAGCCGGAAATAGAAGAGACTATGGAGTCTAAAGTTAACAAAATGTTCAACCAGGCAAAAGACAGTCGTATTAGTAAACTAAAGAGGGACATGAACCAGAATGACTGAGATTGAGCTTCCCAGAATAGAGGTAGGTAAGAGATACCTCTGGAGACCCAGAGCTACTGAGTGTAAATGTAGCAGCTGTGGTTACTAGTTTGGAAGTAAAACTAAGATTGAAGACCAGATAGTAACAGTGGTCGAGGACGACTCAGAACTAATATTGGTTAGGTGTACAGAATGTAACGATCTGTACTGGGGAAAGTTACCTGGATGGTTTGGATATAGAGATAAGACTGGGTGTCTATACTCTATACCCTACATCCATTTGGAGCCAGTAGATGACTAAGTTCAGGTTACCCGAAGATCTATACTCTTACCAGAAAGAGGATGCCACCAGAATGGTTTTTGGTAATAACTGGCTAAACTTTTCTGAGATGGGAGTTGGAAAGACCCCAGAGGCTATCCAGGTTGTAGAGGAGGGTGGCTATAAGGTACCTCTAATAGTCTGTCCAAACTCCTTAAGGTTAGAGTGGGAGAGACAGATATCTGAGTGGATAGGCGAAGGCCACACAGCCGTTGCAACACCTGACTCTTTTGAGAAACTAGGACCTCTTGTCTACTCCTTCCAGAACGGCCAGAAGTATAGGATAATTAACTATGAGGCACTAAGAGTAGACAGACACCTAGAACTCTTAAATCTCATGCCCTTTGACTGCATTATTTTTGATGAGATACATAAACTAAGAAATCCTAAAACTAAGCTAGTTAAAGGAGCCTGGGACTTCCTAAACAAACATCCTAATGCTAAGATAATTGGACTTTCTGGATCTCCTATAATGAACTACCCTAATGATTTATATGTTCCACTATCTATAGTAGATCCAGAGAAGTACCCAAGAAATATGCAGCACTGGAAGTACTTTATGTATAAGTACTGTCTCTGGTCAGATGGAAAGTTTGGAGCTTACATTTATGGAACTAGAAAGATGGAAGAGCTTAGAAAAGAGACTTCTCCCTATATTATAAGAAGGACAAAGAAAGAGGTACTTCCCTTCCTACCTGAGAAGGTGTACAGAAGACCCCAACTAGAAATGAAGCCAGACCAGAGAAAGCTCTACAAAGAAATGGAAACTGAACTTAGAATACTACTAGACACAGGAGAACCTCTCTGGTCAAGAAGTGTACTATCTACTCTAACTAGACTTCGCCAGATTAATCTTGACCCCAAGATAGTAGGAGTATCTGCATCCTCTGCAAAGACTGAGTTCATACTTGACACTATAGAATCAACAGATGAGAAACTTGTAGTCTTCTCTACCTTCGAGAAATATATCTACTGGCTTCAACTCCTTCTGGACAATGCCAAGACAAAGTATGTTACTATAACAGGAATGGTACCTCCTAATGAAAGAGTAGAGAAAGTCAGGCAATTCCAGGAGAATGACTCAATAAAAGTGTGCCTTGGAACAATCCAGACCATGGGTGAGGGTGTTACCTTAACTGCAGCCTCCAACGTAGTCTTCGCTGACAGGTGGTGGAACCAACCCACAAATCTCCAGGGAGAGGATAGACTACACAGAATAGGCCAAAGAAGCAGTGTCCAAATTATCCTTCCAGTTGTAAAAAACTCAGTAGACCAGGTACTAGATGATATACTAGAACGTAAAAACCAAGCATCCGAGTCTTACTACCAGGAAACTGCTGTAAGAGACATGGTTCTATCAGAGAGGGGGTTAAGAGATTGACCACTAAGTGTCCACTAACAGAGTGGCAGCTCGAAATCTTAAAACTAGCTTCTAATGGCTTTTCTACTAAACAGATAGCTCTTAAACGGGGTAATACGACAAGTACCTTGAGAACAACTAGAGCTGAAATACAAAGAAAACTTAAAGTAAGTAGTATAACTCATGCTGTTGCTACTGCTTTAAGAGAGGACTGGATAGAATAAATGGGCCTACAACTATTTTACTCTAATGGAGGATGGCGGGGTATAATGCCGTTCCGTAATAGGAACCTCTTAAATTACAAAAAAAGGACTAGCGAACCTTTCCCCGCTAAGATCCTCCGTTTAGACAAAGGACCTCCAAAATGGACCTATCCAGATGGATATGGAAAAGCTAGTGGATCCTATACTGAAAAGATGAGGCTTGCTTTCCAAGAGTGGATGGAGAAAGCACATGGATCAGCATTTTCTCCACTTATATTTCAGTATAAACTATCAAGACATAGAACAGTAACGATAGTAGGGTCTTATCCTTATATAAAACACCTTCCCTATTATGGTAATGGAAAGAGAGGTTTTGTATTATCACTGCGAATATCTAGTATAGATGGATCACCATTTAAAGGATTTGGGAAAAGACAGCAACTAGCATGGAATAGAATTATAGGAAGGGAAAAGATGCTATACTTAGAGGAAGGGAAAGAGTGGGTTACGCAGTAATAAGTGAGTCTGAACTTGGAGTCTACCTTAGCCTTTACTCTGGAAAGGTAGTTTATCTCTTCTGGAACGAGATAGAGGAACACAAGCTCATAAGTAAGATGAAGACTAGATTTGAGGAAAGCTGGCCTACTACTTGGAATTCTATAAAGGAAGACCTCCCTCCTGGACCTACTATTCCCTCAACACCACAACCAGTAATGGGCCTAATCCAGGAAGGAGCTGATCTCCACCTTCTTACTATAGTTGATCTCTTACTGTCTGGAATCTTCTCAAGAACTACAGGAGAGAATCTCTTAAAGGAGCTAGGAAAGAGTAAGAGTACCCCCTTTCATAAAGTACTTATTGCTCTAGGAATAAGACATGTAGGAGAGGGAACTAGTAAACTACTCTCTAAATACTATAACTCCTTAGACATTCTAGGAAAGGCAACATTAGAAGAACTTACTCTTATAGAAGGTCTAGGGAGTACTAGAATAGCCTCAATTTATATCTGGTTCCATACTGAGGGAAACTGGAGAACAGTTGAGAAGTTACGTCTAGGAGGCTTCGACTATGCTTTTGGGTACGAACCCCCAGCTGTAAGAGATAACCTCATAAAGGATAAAGTCTTTATGTTTACTGGGCGCCTAACCTTATTTACTAGAAATAAGGCACAAGCTCTTGTTGAAGGTAAGGGAGGAATTGCTGGAAGCTCAGTTTCAAAGAGCACGGACTTTCTAGTAGTAGGGGAGAGACCTGGATCCAAGCTAGCACATGCTACCCTACTTGGGACTAAAGTAATCTCAGAGAAAGACTTCCTGGAGATGACAAAATGAGTAACTTTACCCACCAGCTCTGGCTTGACTGCAAGCAACGCTTTGATCCCGACTCCATTTCACAGATTAAGAGGGTTTACTACTGGCTTACTAATCCTCTTAGAATACCTGAGATCTGCCTTAAATGTGGAAGAGAGAAGGGTTCTTGGAGAAGTGGAGAGTCCACTTGCTACAAGGATGACCTTATACACCAGACTGATTTTACCCCTTAATCCTACTCAGAGGATGTTTATTCCTCTTTATTGGCCTTGGTATAGAATCTGAGACATATGGAGGTTATGGGGAAAATGATACAGGTGCCAATATCAAACAAAGATGACCATATAGAATGGCTCGATGACGGAGAGATAATAGCTATAAATACCAAGGTTAAGGAAATATCATTAGCGTGCTGTGATTGTGGATTGGTTCATCGAGTGGAAATATTAAGACATTTTCCATGGTTTCTGTTAGGGGCATTCCAACTTAGATTTACTCGGTTAGAAGGAGAGACTAAGAATCTTCGCACAAAAAGAAGTAAAGGAGGATGTGGTGAAGAGAGTAACTAAGTATACACCCCTACAGGTATTTAAGATAGGGTTTATAATTGGCCTAGCAGCTGGCTCTGGGCCACAGCTCTAGTAGGGATGATAGTAAACTTTGGGTGTTAGATATTCTATATATATATATATATATAGAGGGAGGCAGTATGAGTATGGAAGAGCAAGAGGAGATAGCTAAGATGCTCTACATCTGGTTGCATAGTACTGGTAGCCCTCCCTGGGAGAGCAAGAAAACCCCAGAAGTAGTTAGAGTGGGTTATCGCAAAAGAGCCGATGCAGTTATCCAGAAGCTCAAAGAAGCTGGCTACCACAAGCCAGGGAAGTAGAAGGAGAGAGTTGGAGAGTAAACTATTATTCACCAGAGTAAACCAGCACTAACTAAGTTGGACCTAGGGTTCCCTAAACTTAGAAACCTCTGGAGTAAGGCCCTAAGGGATTTTTCATTTTGAGTTCATTTTTAATTTTGAGAAAAAGTCAAAGGATGGTTGACAAACTGACGCTTATGCCTTATAATGTACTTGTGATTGAAACGATGACTATAAGACCCAACAAAAATACCATACCCCAGAGCCTCATCCAAGAGGCAGAGTATATGTCTAAAGTTACTGGTATCTCTTTTAGAAGGTGCCTTACCTTACTTATGAATACTACCCTTAGAGATAGGAGAGAGGACTAGGAGAGATGAAAGGCTTTCCAATAAAAAGGAGACTACTGTGGCAAAAGCAGAGATAGAACTTCCCCCAGGTGTAGAAAGCGCAGAGCAACTACAGGTACTGCTTAATACCTTTGTTAAGCAGCGGATTACCAGTAAGGTCCGAGATACCGCCGTAAATGCTGCTCGGAAGACGCTTATTGAGCTGCATAGAACTGAGTATGACAAGCTGGTAGCGTCCAATATGCCCAAGACCTAGTCCTGGGTATGCCAGGTTGGAGGGAGAGGATGTATCCATATATGTTCTCTCCCTCCCCAATTCTAACTAAGGAGGAACCTAACTACGATGGCAAAGGACATAGGAGATTATTCTGCCCAGGAACTTGCAGAACTAGGAAAAAAGGTAGTTGAGACCCGCCAAAAGGAGTCCGGGAGAAATAAAGAGAAAAACAAAGTTATCTCCGTTCTATACCAGGCTTGGAAAGATGGGAAGGTAAAAATAGAAGGCCTACCCAACCCCAAATAAAACTGGAGGTGCCCAGTGGAACCTTTTGAGAGAATAAGCAAAGTCGAGGATAACCTCTTCAATGCCTTCCAAGATACCTTAGAGAGACATGGTAAGTGGGAGGAGAAAGCCAGAGAGGAGTTTATAGCCTCTTACTGGCCCGATTCTGATGACCCTGAAGACTAAGCCACGCTATACTAGGGTGACCAGGTACATTAAGGTATAAGGTAAGAATCCTTAACTTCCAGTCTAGTCCCAACATGCCAGAGGCTAGGTATCGGTAGAAGTCCGATTAAATACGGAACTATGAGGTAAAACCTAGACCCTAGTACCTTCCTTAACAACTGAATATATCGTCTAGAGTGGTGGAATCGTTAAAGACACTAGGATGCGTGAGTGGGTTAAGTGCTGACTACGGCACGAGCTTGAACTAACAAGCCCCTTCTGTCTAGCTGAGACGCTAGTTAAATGTTGGGAGGAATCGGTCCAAGAAGAGGAGCGCAGGGTCTGGCACCATAGGTAGGAATTGAATGGAGCCAGTAGTGATGCTGGAAGAAAGATCTAGCAGTGGGTAAGATCCCCTTAAAAGCCCATATCCAGGGGTGGAAGTCCTCTGGCTCTAGACAACTAACTGAATAATTTTCTGGTAGAGGCTCATAGACCTCGAGAGCTATGAGTCTCAGCGAGGGAATCATTTAAGAGGAAGATATGGAGATGCAGAAACTAAAGGAGCTAAAAGTCGGAGCAGTATTTACATCAGCAGAGGAAACTGGTAATTTTATCTATAAGAAAACCAGTAAGGTTGACCAGTTTGGTGCAATTCTCTGTGTACCTGTAAACTACCACCCCTTTCCTGAACCACATTGGCACAATAAGAATGAGGAAGTAAAAGAGACAACTTAATAGAATAGCTTGCTGGTGTCTGCATAAAAGATGGGAATTGTGGGTTAGGTCTGCTACTGCGGGCTCCACAAAGCAGTGAGATTCACCAACCAGCAAGGCCAGCTACCCTAAGGGCGTGATGGTAGGGTCGGAATAAAGTGAAAGGTTTTGTCCCTCGCTGATAGTCCAAAAGGCAGTAACTGCCCACCTACTAGCTGGGAACTTAACAATTCAATACTGGGGATGGCAGAAAATATTGCACCTCTGACGGGAGGGTCTGGCAAAGCGTCGCCCCGACTATGAATAGCTCCCTTTTGGAGTGAGGTCACGGTGAGGAGTCGCAAATAGCCAGTCTAGGGTGAACGTAGCTCTAGGTACAAGAGTGAGGCAAGTCCCTAGTCCCCAGTTATCGGAAGATCTAGGTAGGATATATGGGTATGAGGCTTCTGAAGAAGGAGATAAGTTCCAGTCCTGCCTAGATCCATTTACAAACCCACAAAATTCCCCACAATAACTTCTAACCGGGATTTCCTGGAACTCCTAGATTTCCTTAAACTCCCTGTTTTCCCCAAACTCCAGGATTTCTGTATACTCCCCCAGGACCCCAAGGTTTTCCCCGAGTTCCCCCCTTAATTCCCTCCTGAACTCGCCTCTTTCACTCATCTCTCAATATTCCCCACTCTCACTGATTTCCCTGAACTCACCAATGCTCTTGCCAAGTCAATGTGCCTTGCTGGGTGGCACAATACGTCAAAATCGACAGCACAACTGGCAAGCGTAAGGAGTACGTTTACACTTACCAATCGCTCTGTGTGCCTTGCTGTGTGGCACAATACGTTACGCTTGATGGCACGGGCACAGCAAGAGCAGCAAGAACTTTCAATATTCGAGTTCAATCCACCTAGAAACGCAGCACAATGCGGCACGACCAATTGTATGCCTCTCAAGCTCAGGCAGTATAATTGTACTTGCTAATCATTTTACAGGCATCGCTGGGTGGCACAATGTGGCACAATGCAAGTCAAGGGCACGGCAAGAGTACTGTGCTTGCCACACTTGCCACGCTTGCCACACTCCCATATAATGTGGCACTCTCGTCCACCCCAGCAAATGGGCGATAATGCAAGCGCTGATGAGCCTGTTATACAACAGACAACAGTCAAGATCCCTCAACAGTGCTTATCCGGGTTGACACACCCCCCACTCCTGTTCTATGATGTCAACGTAACGGGGAAAGCACTTTAACAACAGAATAGGGATTGGGCTTCACTTGACTGAAACTCAGAAATTAAAAATAGGAAGGTGAAGCATGGCGATAGTCTTAGTAGATGGCAAGCAGGTAGAATTACCCGCAGGCATGACCCCAGAGCAGTATCTGAAGCTGACCAGCACATTCCTAACTGCTCATGTCCAGGGGAAGAAACGTGACAAGGCCATAGGAGAAGCAAATAAGGCCCTCCGAAAGAAATACTCCGATGAGTATGGTAAGCTTCTGAATACCGAGCTCAAGAAAGTCGGCCTCCCGGTAAGGTAACTCCAAGCCCAATCCCTATTCTCCTCCCCCCTCAAAGCCTTCTCTAGTTTTCTCCTTAAAAAGAGGAGCTAAAGGCTGCTGGCCACTTTTAGTTATATTATGTAAACCAGCCCATCCAAGTAAAGCCTTTCTAGCCTACTTTCTCTCTCTAGACTAGGATAGGTCTAGCTTAAGTCCAGCCTAAGTCTAGGTTCCCCTACTTATCTCCAGAACTGAATTGCAAATCGAGTTGACAAACATGATTAAATTTGATATTATAATGTAAAATCAAATCAAATTGAAACACCCCCACCCCTGACTCTACCCTGGAAAGAGTACTAGAAAGTAGAAGGAGACTAGGAGAGTGAAACAGGAGTATCCTAACTGGGAAGATATAGACAAGTGTTCTATCTGGAAGGTCTTGGGCGTAACAGAGTGTAATAACTGCGACACTGAGGAGACCTGCTGGGGAACAAACATTAACCTTCCAGAGCCAGAGAACATCTGGAGGCCAAAGGCTACCTTAATCTGCTCTAACTGTAATATCTCCTTCAGCGAGTGTAGAACAGCAGAAGAAGCTTTACTCCAGGCAATCTTTGGAAGCAATCCTCTATGCAAGAAATGTACCTCTGAGAAAGATATGCTACCTTGCTTTATCTGTGGTACTCTAGTTAAAGACCCAATATCTCTTAATCATAGACATTACTGTCTTGAGCACCTACCATACTCTAAAGCATAACAGAGGAGATCTAATGGAAGAAAAAGAGATACTAGAAGGCCTTACTGAGCTAAGAGACAGAATACTTAGAACCCCTGTACTCTTAGACGGCTCAGCAACTATGGTAATCTACCATAAGGATCTAAAAACCCTTACCCTAATAATAAGAATACTCAGTTTACCAAATAAGAGGTAAGGAGGACAGATGGAGGGTAAGTTAAAAAGAGTCCATATAATAGGTATCAAAGCCTTTCTAGAAACAGATGAAGGCTATGAGAGAGTAGAACTTGCTTCCAATAAAGAAACCTCTAAGTGGTTAGACTCTATCTTTAAAGTAGCAGAAAAAGAGCCACCAAAAAGAGACATAGACTGGAGAAGCATTCCTGGTGTCTTACTATGAGAGTTAAGCTACAGTACCAGAAATATCCATACCCCCCCCCTTATTCTAACAGCAAAGGGAATACTATGAGGCTAGGTCAGTGGACACCAGGCGCAAGAGTTAGTTTTGCAAGCTAAACAGCTGGGAATAGTTACTGACCTAGCCTACTATCTAAAAGGAGGACAAGATGGTATCAGAAAATGAGGCCCCTAAGAGCCAGGAAGAGAAGGAGGAACAGGAGAGAGCTAAAGTACTTGCTGAGTTCAATGAGTGGATTTTAAAGCAGGGAAGTATAGAGTTCAACCTAAAAGTAGTAATCTCTGGACAGATAGCTGACGAGGCACCCAGAGATTCTAAGTGTCGGGAGCTTCTGGAGGATATACTAGGAATTCCAGATGAAATAGTATCTTACACAATAGAAAGCTCTACTATACTTTCAGAGCCAAGAAAAGACTAGATGAAAAGTTATGAGAGAGTACTAGGTATAGTTACAGCCTGCCAAGTACTAATAGAAGAAGGCCTAGGAAAGAAATCACCAGAGGACATAACTGAATCCATTGCCAGGTCATTAGTAAGACAGAGAAAATCTAAATCTAAGGAGGTAAGTTAGATGTTTGACTGGGAGAACAAGATCCAATTCTATAAGAAGGAGGACAACCTAAGGATAACCTACCACTGTGGGAAATGCAACAACACTCTAAACATAACTGAACTGGTTAACTACCTCTGTGACTATGGTTGGGAGGACTGTCCCTCAGGTTTCTACCAGGCCTGGAAGGTTTTAAGACTAGGTACCTCTGAGTATGCAGACAACAAGGCACAACCAGAACTAGAGCATAGTTGCCTTACCTGGGCTGTTAATCTACTAGACTTAGAAAGTAGTAAAAATGAGATCACCCAGAGTACGTAACAAGACTGGAAAACTTAAATGGACTCCCTATTAACTCCCTGACTCAGCCTATCAACTTCTTGATAGGCTGGAATGAGGGAACTAATAACCCTCAAATCTAAAAAGGAGGTAAAGTGAATGGCAAGCGAGATTAAATTCTCCTGTGGATGTGGATTTTCCACCACCAAGCTTGAGGAAGCAACAGACCACTCAAACTCCAGAAGACATATCCTGACCATACTAGGCTTAATAAAGCCAGAATCAACAGGGAGGGTCTAACTAGATGAATAAAGTAACTATAGTAAGGGTAGATGGATCTGAGGAGGAGCTAGATCACAGACTCTCCCTCAAAGAGGCCCAGGAGATAGTCGGTGGATATATAGAACTAGTTAGAATCTTCAACCCCTTCAGAACTCTAGTAGTAAACGAGGATGGAAAAGCAATGGGCTTACCAATAAATTCCAAAGCTTCCTCCATGCACCACGGGTTCATAGTAGGGAATGTAGTCGTCCTAGAAGGGTACACTACAGTAGGGTAAAGGAGAAAAATGGACAATAAGGATGTAGAATTAGCAAGAGCCTTCCTAGCTAGAAGGGAAAAAGCTAAGAGACATAAGTTAGCATCTCACGAAGCAATACTCAAAGTAAGAGATAACCACCTACAAGAGTACAGACTCATAAGAGGTTCTATAAGAGATAGAATGTTTAACTCTATCTCTGTACTTGTAGAGATCCAGCTTTCTGGGCTAGATGTAGGGCATATCAGAACCTATGCTGGGTTAGAAGAGTTAAGAAGAAGTAGAGATAGAGGAAAGAGAGAATTTGGAAAACAAAGATAAGATAATAGAACTTATCCAGAACTGTCTTAACCTTGGTAGGTCTCCCAATGAGCACGAAGCTTCTGCCGCAATGGCCAAAGCCCAGGAGCTTCTTGAGAAGTACAATCTAACCCTGGGAGACTTATCACTAGAAGACAGAAAACAGTACATAAATATGGTTAACATTCCAATTCCAATAGGTAGAGCCGAGTGGAAGCGCCGTTTACTCCACTACATAGCCCAGGATAGCTTCTGCAAGGTGGTAATCTCAGGTAAGGATATACACGTCTTAGGGCGTGAGACTAACGTCTACTCTACACTAGTTATGGGCTCCTGGATTATAACCCAACTAGAAAATCTTGCCTGGCTTGAGACAACTACCTACAATGGACCTGTAGCCAAACTAAAGTTTCGGGACTCTTTCCTCTGGGGAGCAATAGATAGAGTAAAAACTAGACTTAGGGAGGAGAGGAAGGGAAGAGAAAATAGCAATCCCAACCTTAAAGCTCTTATAGTCAATCTCTCAGAGGAAACAGGCACATACACTAAAACCCAGTTTGGATTCCTCTCAACCCACCACGTTGACAAATCCTTCTCACCAGAGGCTTATGGAAAAGGCCAGGCTGCTGGTAATAAGGTAAGTCTCTATGGAAGTGATAAACAGCTCACTCCCAACCACAAGCAACTAACTTAAAGGAGAACTAAATGACAAACGCAATAGAAGAAGCAGAGATAGATATCAGAAACTGCCAAACCTCCCTAATAGAGGCTAGGAGGGTAAAGAAGCTACTAAAGGAACTTCCAGACTCAATAAAAGTACTAGAAGATGTGTCTATAAGCTCCTCCTCCAATCTAGAGGAACTCTCACTGACAATAGTCTTTCACCAGTCTCTAACCCCCGATGTAGACATCGTAAAGGTTCTCAAGACAGAGGGAGTAATAGGTCTAGAACCTACCGGAGCTTGGAATGAGAAAGTCTGTAACTTCAAAGGAGGAAAACTAATAACTCCATCAGGTCAGACAATTGAGTTCAAAGTCCTAGGTGCAGGACTCCCTCCTACCTGTCACATAGAACCCCACACAAAACTTACACCGGTAACCACCTACAAGGTAGTCTGCAATAAAGAGGAGGAGGAAGTTCCAGCATGAGACACCTAACAGAGGCCGAGATAGAAAAAGAACTACAACCTAACTTCTCTGCACAGGTGTACCAGGACCCTAGAACCAGGGGGCTATTTACACTCAAAAGAAGAGAAGGTGGTAAAGTAGTCATAGGAGGAGCTTCTGGATTCTACTCTGAGGCTATAACAAGTCTAGGGAGATACTCTGTCTCCGAAGAGTACTTTAGTAACTTTCTTCCAATAGCTAAAGAGAGTAAGAAACTAGAACAGGACAGCCTACTAAGCCATCCAGCACTAAAAGTTAAAGGATGGGATTGTGTAAAGGACGACTACATCATTAAAGCAGTACTAAACTCCAACCAATTTGAGTACCTGGAGGAAACAAACCAACTTGCTAAAGCCAATAGTATTAGACTAGGCTACTACTAAGAGGAAATAACCAAAGGCTAGGCTGGTGGACACCAGGTACCAGTAGGAGCTGTAGCTCAACAGCTGGGAATAGTTACCAGCCTAGCCTACTACCTAAAAGAAAATCTCAGAAAGAGAGAAGATAAATGGGATATTATATAGAGACTCCAGGCAACAAAGGAAAGGCAAAACAGCTCATTGACTTGTATGATGCAAAGATTACCCCCAGGCCAACTAGTTCTCTGTGGAAGGACAACTCCCAAACAGCACTTATCTGTGAGGTAGACGACCTAGACTTTAACTTCCAAGAAAAAAACTTCTACCCCATTAAGAAGGAGGTAAGCAATGCATGAGATAGAGCAGCATGGGCGCTTCTACTTTATCAGAACAGAGGGAAAAATTAGCATTGACTGGCTAAGAGACATTACTGGTCAGACACTAGAGCCATATGGAAGCGAGTATGAGAGAACCAGCTACCCCTGTGGGACCTCCTCTGGATCCTGCTCTGACTACTTCATCACAACCTACACTTTTGTATCAATTCATCCTGATAGAATCTGTGTACTGGATAATAAATTATTTCTGGAGAAGCTTTCTATTCTTCTTACTACACGCCCTGACCTTCAAGAACTACTAAGTAACAGGAGGTAACTAACTAATGGTAAAGACCGTGATCCTATTTGCTAATGGAAACTCTGCAGTCCTCGATGAAGGGGGAACCCAGATTCCAGACCTCCAGAGCCCCTGGCTTCTTCTGTTCGTAGAGCATCTTAAAAAGAATGGAGTAGACTATCATGGGGTAAACTTTCTCCTCCCAGATGAAATAGAAGCAGAGATATTTCCTACTAAGGAGGGGCTAAACTGGGAGATAACTAGAAAGTAAAAGGAGTAAACCTCATGGCTAATCTAGTACTCAAAGGTCTATACTTTGAACTAGTAGGTCCCGAGAACGACCAGTTTGTTAGACACCTTACAAAAGAGGAAGTAGACCAGTTCTACGAGATACTCCTAGAATTTGGACTATACCCAACTGTGAGCTGGGCCAGTAGACATACTAGTGGACTAGCCAACTATATAAACTGGTCAGTTGAAATAGAAGATTAAGGAGAAGGACAGATGGAAGAGCTCACCCAAGGAGAGTGGACTAGTTCACACGAGCAGGATGGTTATACCCAGATATTACACAGTAAGGGTACTGGTAAGGAGCAGTTATGCTCTATCGGGTGGGGAATGCTCATCCCTAAAGAGGAGAGGGATGCCAATGGTTATCTAATAGCAGCAATCCCAGAACTTCTCTATCTAGCTAAGATCATCGCTGACGAAGCCCCCTGGAGGATTGCTCCAGAATTGCAACTACTGGCTCATAAGGCCTTAGTTAAAGCTAAAGTGAAGGGTAACTAATGGTAGATACTAAAAGTGAGTGTCTAGGCCACAGCTGTCGCTTTTACTATGTAAAACCAGACAATACTTGCTTCTTTCAGGGTGTACTACCTAGATGCTCACCCGGACTAAAGGCCTGTAGAAGAAAACTGGACGAAGCAGCTCCAGATATGCGTGAAGCCCTAGAGGAAGCTTGCTCAGACGTTACAAGAACTGGCTATGTCAAAGTACAGAACGTAGTCAAAATGCAACAAGCCCTAGCAAAAGCTAAAGGAGGTAACTAACTAATGGCTGAAATTGAACTACCACCAGGAACTACCCAGGCAGATCTGGAAAAAGCTCTTAAAACCTTAAATGAGCCAGAAGATGGAAGTATAATCTTCAAGACCATAGAGTATGGACCCGAGGGTGCTATAAAAGTCTCAAGGGATACCTTTAAGGGAAAGAGCTTCAACGCCATAAGGAAATTCTACACAGAAAGAACCTCTGGTGAGCTAAAGCCAGGAAAAGGAGTAACCTTCCAATTTGAAGACATAGATGAAATAATAGAAGGACTCCAGGCTCTAAAGGAATGGCAAGTAAAGAACCCAGGAGATTAAGCTTGAAGATATTCTTTGCCATAGCTGATAGGCTACCCCAAAAACTAGCAAGTATATACCTCTTCATAGGACTAATACTTGCAATAATACCACTCTACCTAATCTACTTATACCAAAACATCTACTACTCCATAACAGGAGAAGAGTGAGAGATAAATCTATAGTATACTCCTCTGAAGACTCCTGGAGTGAGGCGCCTACTACAGCTCAAGTAAGATCTATAATGAGAGCAGCTAGAATACTAAGACTAGATATTACTGAGCCAGGAATGCCAACTAACAGATGGGAGGCAAGGAGACTACAATGGATACTCTGGAACAAAGTAAAAAACAAGTAGTAAAAGGTGACAAGTAAGATATGATGAAGTAGCCACACAAGCCAGAATATTCAACCTAGTATGGTGGTATCTGAATAGAGATAAGAACCATGGAAAGTAACCCTACCCAGACCCCAAGGAAAGTAACTATGGATGCAGAGCTAGTACTAAGATTTAAGTCTTTTCCCCAGAGTAGTAAGAAGAGTATTACTAAGGCACTACATTATCAGAATAGAAAAGATGGAGAGGGCTATAAGGAGGCCATTGACAAACTCCCCAGAGAAGAACTTGACTGGCTTATAGATTACCAGACTAATCTACTGAAAAGTACCACTGACGAGAAGGAGTAATGAAAGCTCCTAAAGTAAATAAGTAGGAGGTAACCAATGAATAAAGAAATAGTTATAACCCAGCTACCCAATGGAGTTAAAGTAGGAGAATATGAACCAGGAAACTCCACCAACTACAAAGCCATAGCAGTACCCTGGAGTCTACATAAGAGCATGAACGGGTTAGGTACTATAAGAGAAGGATGGCTTATAGTAAGCTGTATGGCAAGCCAGAGAGCTTATCTCTTTCCCTACCCAGCCTATCTTCCAGACTTCCTAATCCAAGAGCATCTTGGAGGCTCTGATGGTGACTACCCTCACTTTGGAGATCTAGTAAGAAAACTTGTAGTAGGATAGAAATGAACAATAGAAAAATTGGACCCAAGAAGGAAACTCATACTAGTGTAGGAGTCCCATGTCCAGCCTGTAGTAAGCCCTTCAAAGCTGGAGACTACACCACCCTGGTAACTCTAGGCCCAGGAGATGACCCCGAGGCCCAGGAGAAAGCTAAAGCTGGAAGACCCTACAATGCTGTAGCTATAGAAATCCACTGGAACTGTTCAACAGGAGAAACTAGCCAATAACCAGGAGAAATCTAATGAAAAAGAGGCCTAGACTAGGCAAGCTCTTTGATAGGTTCCCTAACCTCACAGAGCTACAAAGGGTAGAACTCTGTAGAAGAAGAATAGGTAAGACCCTCAAGCCAACAAGCTATGCTGAACTAGTCCACGTAGACCAGCACGATGCTAGCTTTGCCTTTGGATATGCCTTTAACCAGGACCAAAGTAAAAGACCCCACACGTGGAGGTTTAAGGTAAAAGGAGGAAGACTATATCTAAACTGTGAGGACTGTGATAAAGTACTGGAATTTAATCTTAGTGGCTCTTTAATAAACAGACTAGCCAAACTAGTAGAGAGGAGGTAGTAGCCATGCTAATCCAGAAGGGAGAGAAAACCCTTATGGTACAAAGAGACATACCTTATTTCATCCTAGCACTTGACCCTACAGAGGTAGAGGATCTCAGTCTCTTACTAAGGTTCTACAAGGAGCAAAATCCCTCAACAAGAAACTCCCTAGCAGATAGTAGAACTCTCCAGAAGGGTCTAGTAGATTACTTTGGTGAACTTAAAAATAAGGGAGAAAAAGTAGTAGAAGAAGGAGGAGTTAGGGTACTAGAACCAGAAGATACTTAAAGGAGAAGCTATGGAAAAGACTGAAGATGAAACTATCATAAAAGATCTTAAAGACTACCTCTCGGGGATTAAGGAGTGTTCTATATGTGGAGGTACCAAGTTCACAGTAACACTAGACCCTAGAGAGGTACAGATAGACCTATCCACAAACAAGCTCGAAGAGGCAGAGAATCTCCTAAGAGTAATATCTGCCCAATGCTCACAGTGCAACGAACCCTACTAAAAGGAGGTCCCCATGACACTAACAGAAAAGAAAGATGCCTATGGAAAAGATATCTCAGAGGCAGAACAGGCTCTTATAGAAAATAGAACCTCTCCAGGGGATTCACCCCCACTAAGCCTCTACATATCCTTCCAGATAACAGTAGAGCTCAGAAATGCTGTATCACGGGCAAAAAAGGAACTCTCCCGGATCCACTCAGACAAGTTTATTGACCTAGTAACTGAGAGACTAAGAATGAGAAGACTCTCTGAGGAATCTATAGAAACGGCCCTCCTCACACTCAGAAAGTCTCTAAGGAAGTAACTATGGAAAGACAATCCACTAACCTACTAACTAAAGAATACTGGAAGTTCTGGGCTGAAGCAAATAAGATTCCAGAGGAGTTACTAGAAAACTGGAACCACACCTTTCACTGTCACTTCTGTGGTAACCATGGATGCCTAAAAGACTTTACTATCAACCATCCATACTACATAGACCACAGTATGGTAGCCTGCCCTCAGTGCAGAGAGTACAAAGGAGTCGAGCCTTGTATAGAGGAGTATTGTGAATGTTGGCATCTAGATGTACTAAGAAAACTAGGAGGCAGCAAATGAGCAGACTACTTAAATATGGATGGATACTAGGATTGCTCTGCTTACCATTAGGGGGACTACAGATATACTGGTACCTAAGTAACACAGGATCTCTAGGGGTAATACACCTACCTGTAGGACTTTTTATACTAGCAGCTGGTGTATTAAACCTAGGAGTCTACTTTACTAGACGTAATAAGAGAACTAGGAAAGGGGGAAACTAAAATGATACTAGTGGTATTTTTATGGCTTCTAGCCATAGGCCTTCTAACATTCTCTATACTACTCCTGAGAAAGGACAACAAAGCCAACGAAAAGAAACAGAGAGGAGACAGTCTAGACACAGACGGAAGCTTCCTACTAGTAGTAGCAATAGTACTCCTTATAGCAGTAGGATTAACTACCCTCTTTTTCCCCATAGCAAACCAAACTAAAATACAAGAGATGACAGCTTTCTACAACTCCAATGTAGAGAACTATCTAGTAGCCTACGAGGAAGCTTACACCATAATCTCAAAAGAAAAGTTACTACAAGAGGCCCTAATTCCTATTGAAGGCTCTATAGAGAAGTCTCAAATTGCAGATAAAGTAGTAGAACTACTAATAACCTATAGAGATGAAGTAAACTCTTACAACATATCCCTACAAAAGTATACTTACTTCCACAACCATCTCTTAGTAGGCTTCTACTATCCAAAACCTCCAGAAGAACTAAAGCCACTAACCCTAAGATAAAAACGAAAAGGAGAAATAAAATGATACGCACAGTCTGGAAGTACCCCTTAGAAGTAAGAGACGAACAAACTATTAAAGTCCCTGAGGGAAGCCTTGCCCTATCCGTTATAGCACAAAATAATGTACTTACACTGTACTGCTGTGTAGATACAGAATCCCCAATAAAACTGGAAAGAGTAGTAATAATGGGTACAGGCCAACTTTATGAGCCTCCTGACTTACCCTTACTATCTTATCTAGGAACAGTACCAACCTACAATGGAAATCTAGTCTGGCATGTGTTTACCTCCCTACTAAAAAGGCTATAAAGTGATTATAGGAGACAGAGACAAAGAGGGTAATACTCTAATACTAGGAGCCTGGAAGGCTAGACTCTTCCTTACACCAGAGGGTGCCTACCTAATAGACAACCAGATAACCCTTGAGGAGGAGATGGCACTTGACCTCTACAATAGTCTTAACTTTACCTCTCTTAAAAGCCTCCCTAGAACTCCTAAACTCAGACCTGGTAAACTACAAGGCATAAGGCTTCCTAATACCGATGGAAGAATACTAGGAGCTTTTGAAAGTGAGTCCAGCCTAGGAACCTTCCACTTCGTAATAGAACCCTTAACTGGAAGTGTCTACTGTACCTGCTTTGGATTTAGAGCTCCTAATAACTGTTGGCACTATCGCTCTATAATAGAGATAGGACCAGAAAACATACCAGAAACTATAAGAGTAAACCTAATAAGAAAGGAGTAACCAATGAAGAGACAGCACATAATACCTACCCAAGTACTTATAGGACTACTAATAGCAGGAACAGGGGTTCTACTTAGACAAAGTCTTATAGAACCAACCCTAATGGGAGTAGGATCCAGTATAGCAGCCTGTATCTTTTCAATATTAACTATAGTAAACTTTACTAGAACATTTTACTTTATAGGAAAGATAGACGCTTACGAAGAGTTTAAAGAGAAATATAAGAAGGAGTAACTAATGGACGCACAACTCAAGACAAACTACTATAATGGTAAGCCTGTCCCTTCCAGGTACCAAGAACTTTTAGATAAACTAACCGGTGAGATAAAAGATATATTCTTCCGCTGGTCCTTTAATGGTATTCCACATCTACTAATAGAAAACAACTCAGGGGTAGTACACAGCCTCTGTTACTTTAAGAGAACAAAAACCTGGAGACTCTTCTACCCTTATGGTCCTGGTAAACCTCAAAATAAAGAGACCTTTGAAGACGCAGACCAGGCAATAGACTTTATCCTAAAGAACTAGAAGGAGTAAACCAATGGATCCAAGTTAGAGCAACACCTAAAAGAGATAAAGAGACTATCGGATATCAAAGGTCCTGCTTTAGGACTCTACCCAATAGAGACTATTCTATCCCATATAATCTCCATAGTAAGTATACAGGAGAAAAAGATAAGCTCTCTAGAAGAGGAACTAAGAGTTCTGGGAAAGGACTACCAGGCCCATTACAGTGACTAAGAGGTAGGCAAAATGTCAGTACCAGAAGACACTACACCTCTAGATAAAGAGGATGTATATAAGAGAATAGATAAATTCCATGCCCACCTAGATATCTGCAGCCAGTGTAGAAGACATCCATTTGGATTATGCTCTATAGGTGCAAAACTACTTAAATACGCTGCTACAGGAGAAGCTTAAAACTCTCAAAAGTAAAAGAGGAGGCTCAGAATGGTTCGGGATTACGGGTTTGATTTACCAGATACACGCCATGTCTTTTTCTCTAATGATGAGAAAGTCTCTGTTAAAATAGTCAGGCACTGGTACCAAGATGAGGAAGACTGTTACACACAGTTTAAGGTTAGCTTTGACATCACCAAAGGAGACGTTGTTACCCATCTACCTGTAGGAACTGACGAATCAAAAGCCTGTAAGATAGCCCATGAGCTATATGAGCAGACTGAAGAAGACATCGAAGAGACGGAGAGCTGGAACAGTTATGAGACACAGTCTGCTGCAGAACAGAGAGTAGGAGCCTAGGCATAAAGAGATACACAAGAGGAGGATGGATGAAAGAAGAGCTTTGGGCATGGCATGATTTCCAAAAAGACACCTACAGTATGATATACCCTCGTAAGTTTATAGTAGAGATGTGTTCACCTGATGGTTTTAAGCAGCGCACGAAGCGTGGTGAGGGAAAGATAGTAAAATTAAAAGTAATAGAAGTTGTGGAAGACTAGATGAAACGAACCACAATCTTACTAAGGAGAAGTAAGGATGGAAGCTAAAGATACAATAATGGGTACTATGAGGTTACTAGAGGAACTCGAAAAAGCCTCAGATGAAGTTCCTAGGGGACCAGCACAACTATGTCTGGTCCAGGCAGAGATTACCTGGGATATAGCTTACAAAGAAGGACAAAAAGTAAGAATAACCTCTGAGATAGAAGTATCAATGGGATTCTGGCTTGAAGAGAAGCTAGAAGGAAAACTAAGAGGAAGAGGCTGCTATAATCTAGCAGAAGACTTTCTTAACAAAACACTCCAACTTACCCAGCCAGGACTAGAAAAGTATACTACCTGTCCCTTCTGTAAGGAGGATGACTTTGACCTCCCAGGTCTAAAGAACCACCTAGCTTGGTACTGCAGAGTATACCAAGAGGTAGAAAACCTATCATTCTAAGGAGGAAAACCTATGAGCCAAGACAACCTACTTAACAGACCTATAAGCGAGTATACTATTACAGAGAGGAAATGCAAACTTTGCAGAAGCCACTCTGGTAAGCTAGAGACCTTATACTCCTGTAAGTTAAGTAAGCAAGGCCACCAGTACTCCCTTCCATGCACAACACTCCAGAAGACCATCTGCCCAAAACTAAACTAAAAAATGGTACATTACTAAAAGCTAGAAGGAGAGGTACAGATGAAAGTAGAGATATGGGCCAAAGACTTCTTAAAAAGTGGGGAGCCAACAGTAGTCTATCCAGATGCAGGTCCACTACGCCACTCAGGAGAACTTATCCGAGTAAGCTATATGATAAATGGAGAAACCTTTACCGATAGCTACTCCATTTATAACATATTCAGAATAAGAGAAAGCGTCCCTAACACTAAGAAAGACTAGAAGGAGTACAGCATGGACACAACAAAGAGACAAAGTGGACAAGTCAAAGACAAAAAGTGGCTAGTACTTACCGAAAGTACTGGTAAAGAGAAAGTAGGTTTCAGACACAGATGCGGAGTAGAGATACAAGGCAGGAAAGTAGCCCATCCAATCCATGATGGACCCTTTCCCCTATCTGGTGGTGGCCGAGTACACTACGAGACAGTCCCATTCTGTCCTGAGTGCGAGACAGAGCCAAACTTCCACGGTTCACCCATAGACCACGATCCAGTAGAGGTTAAGGAGATGCAGATACTAATAACGAATAAGGGAAGGAAAATAGCTAAGTACTACAGTAGAGAAAAAGATAAATAAGATGAAGACCTGTCCAGAATGTGACTCTACCTCCTATGAGAAAATAGGCTCTATAACAAGATGTCTCATCTGTGGACACATCCTAGATGAGATAATACTTCTACCCCGTAAGAGCTGCCCAGTACCTCTAGACAAAAACCCCCCTCTTTCTTATAAGAGAGAGGTAGCAATCCTAGATAAAAACCTCTCTATTAATAGGAGGTGCACTAAATGTAAGAAACTAGCACTACTAAAGGATGGTCTCTGTGTAAGCTGCTGGGTCTATGATAGACCATCAGCAAGGCAGATAAAAAGAGAAGAGAGATTCCTAAAAAGACTAGAGAGAAACAAAGAGGCAGCACAACAGGTAAGCAAAAGACTAGAAAGAAAGAAAGCTAGGCAAGAGGTACTCAAGGCTAGAGAACTAAGAGGAGAACTAAGAGCAGCCAAGAGACTACAAAAGCAAGAGCTACAGAAAGCTAGACAACTTTGGTTAGAAACAGGAACTGGAAAAGCCATTGAAAGAGTAAGAGGAAAACCTGGAGCCCACGTTAACAAGTCTATACCTACACCAGACGGAATAGCTATGATTGACAAACGGGGAGTAAAGTACCGGGTAAGATCAGGACGGAAACAACTAGGAGAACTAAGAGACTGTATTGACTGTGGAAAGCCAGTCTTTGTTAGAAGATACAAACTAGAGAACCCTAATCTTGGTAAGAGATGTGCCCCATGTAACAGAAAAGCCTATCCTCCACCTCCGAGAACAGAGAAGAGGGAGCCAGTAAAAGAGTATGAGTAAAACTCAAACCTTAGAAAATATCCCAGAGGAACTATACCACTACACCAAGACTATAAATGTTCCAGCAATACTAATAGAAGGACTAATTCCAGGAAGAGAAGAATCTGAGTACTGTCCACCCTTAACAGATACAAGAAATGTGTGGCTAGATGCCTTTTACTACTCCCCACCTAACATAGGAAACTCCATAATAGCTATTGACACCTCTAAGATAGACCTTAGCAAGATACACACAGTAGAGTGGAACCAAGAATGGTTCTGTTATGAAGGAACTATCCCTAGCAATGCTCTAGAGCTTGCAGAGGATGGATAGACAACCATACCTTAAACTAGGGGACAACTTCCCCCTCTATAAACTATAAAGGAGAACTATGAGAAGCTTAATAGAGCCAGGAGATATAATAACTAACAGACAAGGACACAAACTGACTGTAACTGAAGTAACCAAGGGAACCCCTGGAATCTTAATAAAAGGAGTATTTCCCAGAGGATTGACCTTTAGAGTCTATGTAATACCAGAACTGACCCCAACAGACCCAATCTTTCCCTGGTATAACTGGCCTATAAAAGACCTTATTATACTCTCATCAGGTAGAAAGCTCTCAGGCTTAGCACTCTACATAGCCGACTTAAGACCCCGAACTATAGAACTCTACGACTCTAGCTGGAAGGAGACTGTAGAACTAATACACCAAGAAGAGCTAAAACTTACTCAACTCACAGAAGCCACGAATACTCCAGTAGTACAGGAGGACTAATGATAGAAAGACCTTTCCCTGATCCATCTATTTTACTTCACCCACAAATACCAAAGCCACTTCATTTATTAAATCCAAGAACATTACTTGGACAGGAGTGGTGGGATGAGCAAAGACAAATAGCCTACGCAAGACACAACTACCACTGCCATGCTTGCGGGATACATAAACTACTACCCAGGTACCACAAATGGCTTGAAGCTCACGAATTCTACAGCATCAACTACAAAACAGGTGAGGTTAGATTCATCGAGCTAGTAGCACTATGCCACTCATGTCATAATTATATCCATAAGGGTAGGATGCAGAAGATACTTGATTCAGTAGATATGCCAAGGAAAAAGTACAACACTATTATAGCACATGGTAACAAGATATTAAAAGATAATAATCTAAGAGCCACACAACCTACTATTATATGTTCATGGGCTGACTGGCACTTAGTAATTGATGACAAGAATTATGGACAGAGATTCCATTCCTATGCAGAGTGGAAAAGCTACTGGAAGGATAACTAATACTATGAACAAAGCTAAGGAGAAGCTACTAGAATACCTAAAGAGCTCCCACTTTCTAACAACCCATAAAAGATGGAGCTGGCAGAGAATCGACAGAGTACTCAAACTACACCAAGAGTACCCAACATTACATAGTGACGAACTAACACCAGTCTGTAAACTAAGTCCTGGAAGAGACACCTAGACTGACAAAGTTTGAGGAAAAAATTAGCACCTCTGGGTATGCCCAACCTCCAGTTCCTATAAGACCCTCTCATGTGACTTTAAGATACCCTCCACTCTCTAAACCTCTTCTTTTCTAACTTCCTTACTGAAGTAGCATCAAAGAGCTTCTGCATCTTAACTTTATCCTCCAGCCCCCACAACTTAGCAGCTGCTACTACTGCCTCCCACCTATCATCCCCTTCTACCTCAACTTCAGCTACCTCAATTCCATAAATGGCCTTAAAGCCCCCCCTAAGCTCCTCTACACCCTCCTTCTCCCTTAAGTCTACTAAGTACCTCACTTTATACCTCCTTTACTTATATTATACAACAAAGTTCCTAATTTGTCAACCATATTATTCATATAAGTTTCTAATAAGATCTCGGACCCCAAGCCCGGCTAACCAGCCCCTGGGACCTCCCCCAACTTTCCCCAGATCCCTTCCCTCACCGACCTCCAGGATGTGACGGCCATTATATAAC
>SDBU01000096.1_pt1 | contig 114038 bp, 85 predicted proteins | sample 2277071 | NCBI WGS metagenome assembly SDBU01 (sample SAMN10397929, study PRJNA504765) | marine sediment metagenome | isolation source: marine sediment core GS08_GC12, 126 cmbsf | place: Arctic Ocean: Gakkel Ridge, Loki's castle | collected 2008
CGAACCAGCTGGCCTGGCCGTTGCGATCTTTGTCAAAGGTCTTCAGCGCCGCCCAGCGATCGAACTTCCGCACCCAGCTGTCTTTCTTCCCGGCGGCGGTGGCAAACTCCTGCTCGGTCAATTCGCTGTCCACGCCGGCAGCCTTGAAGAAGCGATTGCGCTCGGCTGTGGGGTTGTAGGCGTCCACCGCCTCGGCCAAGAGATCGGGCACCTTCGCCACGGGTTTCGCCTTCGCGTCGCTCTTCGCATCCGCATCGCTCTTCGCATCCGCCGCCATTGTCTCACCGGCCGAGCAAGCGATTCCGACCGCCAGTACCATCAAGACCACCCATCGTCTCCGACGTGCCATCATCGATCTCCTTAGTTAGGTTCCCTTACGCGTGAACACCCCCCCTGAGCGAATAACGCCTGCCAAAGAGATTCGTTACAGGAAATCCCCGGGAAAGTGAAGCGTCGCACCCACGGCCGGCCGGAGGGCCCGTGACGGTCACTTGCTCCGCCGGCTGTTGTGGCCGGTGGCGCGGGCGGCGGCCTTGTGGCGGCGCTTCGCCTCCGCTATGGCCTTCTTTGCTGCCGCACGCTCTTCGTCGCTGAACTTCCCGTCGCCGTTGGTGTCGAACTGCCGGTAATACTGGGCCTTGCGCTCGGCCTTCGAGAGAGACTTGGATTTGGCCCCCGGCGTCCGGGCGGCCGCGCCAAGATCGATCAGCCGCTTGTCGGGGACGGCGGGGCCGGGGGACAGTTTGCCGGCGGCGAGGGCCTTGCTGGCCGCTCGGCGCTCCTCGCCGGTCAGCTTGGCGTTGTTGTCGGTGTCGTAAACGGCCAGCACCGTCCGGCGGAAACTCTGGCGATACGCCCTGGCCTCGAACCAGCCGATCTTGCCGTTGCGATCGGCGTCAAACGTCTTCAGTGATGCCCAGCGGTCGAAACGGCGGACAAACGTGTCGTCCTTCTTGGCGGCGGCGGCGAACTCCTCGGCCGTCAACTCATTGTCAACGCCCGCGGTCATGAAGAAGCGAGGCCGGTCGGTCGCCAGGTTGTATGGGTCCACGGTCCCGGTCAGCACGTCGGCGGCTGATGGGGCCGGTGCTGCCAAGGCCGGCCCGGTCAGCAACAGTGTGAAGCAGAGGGTCCTGGATATGGATATCATCGGTTGACCTTTCCAGTGGTTAATTCGCTCACGGCGCTGAAACCCTTTGCGCGCTGGAACACGTCGGGTGGGAATACGTTGCGGAGATTCCCCAGCAGCGCGGCCGATTATTCGGCAGGCTTGGTCTTGGCGGCCTTGGCCCTGCTCTTCTTGGCGGTCTTCTTGGCTGTTTTCTTCGCGGTCTTGGCACGTTTGCCGGCCCCCTTGCTCGCGTCGATGATCGCCTGGGCGTCCTGCTTGGCCTCGATGGCCTTGCGGACCTCCTCGAGCTTGTCGAGATTGAAGCTGTTTCGGCAGCGTGGGAACCCGGAGCACGCCACGAACTCCCCTCGAGGGCCCTCGCGGATCACCAGCGGCTTCTTCCCGCACTTGGGGCAGGTCAGGCCGGTCTCCTTGGGTGGCGCCTTGGGTGGCGCCGCCACCTGGATGCCCTCGGGGATCGGGCCGACCCCTTTGCAGGTGGGATACTTCGCACAGCCGAGAAAGGCCCGGCGACCCTTGCGCTTGACGACCATCTCGCCGCCACATTCCGGGCAGACGCCGGTGATCTCTTCGGCCTTCATCACCTTCAACGGGTTCCCTTCGGCGTCGCAGGGGGCTGTGCCCTTGCAGTCCGGGTACCGCGTGCAGCCGAGGAACGGCCCGAAGCGGCTGCGGCGGAGCAGCATGTCGCCCCCGCAATCCGGGCAGGCACCGGCGACGACCTTCTGTTCGACCTTCTTGCCCTCCTGATCGACCGGATGCGTCTTGCGGCACTCGGGGTAGCCCGTGCAGGCCAGGTAACGGCCGTTCTTGCTCCACCGGTAGACCATGGGCTTGTCGCAATCCTCGCACACGTATTCAGAGGGCTCGCTTTCGGCCTTGGCGTGCTGCATCTGCTCGCGGGCCAGTTCGAGATTCTGTTTGAACGGCTCGTAGAACTCCCGCAGCACGTCCACCCAGTTCGCCTGGCCCTCCTCCACGCGGTCGAGCTGGTCTTCCATGTGGGCGGTGAAGTGCAGGTCCAACACGCGGGGAAAATGCTGCACGAGCTTGTCGGTGACCTTGATGCCCAGTTCGGTGGCGTAGAATCGCCGCTCGCGCTGTTCGGTGTAGGCCCGGTCCTGGATGGTCTGGATGATGGCGGCGTACGTGCTGGGTCGCCCGATGCCCTCGGCCTCCAGGGCCTTGACGAGGCTGGCCTCGGTGTATCGCGGCGGGGGCTGGGTGAAACGCTGGCCCGGATCGATCTCCACCGGAGCCACCGGCTGACCGTCGGTGAGGGCGGGGAGGATCTGATCGTCCCCGTGGGCCGACACCCCGGTGACTCGCATGTACCCGTCGAAGATCAACTGGCGGCCGACAGCCCGGAACTGTGCCTTGCCGGCCTCGGTGTCCGCGGCGATTTTCGCGTCGGTGACCGCCCACACCGCCGGGGTCATCTGGCAGGCGACGAAGCGCTGCCAGATCAGCCGGTACAGCCGATACTGATCGTTGGTCAAGCTGCTCTTCAGCGTCTCGGGCAGGCGGGTCGCCTCGGTGGGCCGAACCGCCTCGTGGGCCTCCTGGGCCCGGGCGGCGCCGGCATAGCGATTGGGTTTGTCCGGCAGGTATTCATCGCCAAACTGCTCGGCGATGAGCGACCGGACCGAAGCGACCGCCTCGTTGGACAGGTGCACGCTGTCGGTTCGCATGTAGGTGATCAGCCCGACGCTGTCCTCACCGGGCACCTGGATGCCCTCGTAAAGCTGCTGAGCCGTGCGCATCGTCCGGCTGGCCGAGAAGCGAAGCGCCGTGCTGGCCGCCTGCTGAAGCGTGGCCGTGGTGAAGGGCTTGGACGGGCGAGTCTTCGTGCGGCGCTCGGAGAGGGACTCGACGGCGAAGGCCTTCGTTCGGCTGCTGCCGTCCGGCTCGTAAAGGTGCGTCTTCAGCGCCACCTTGTGGCGGGCGGGGCCTTTGCCCTTGGGGTCTTCGGTCCGCTGGACCTCGTCGACCACCAGGCCCAGGGCCCGGGCGATCTCCACGGCGGTGTCGGCGTCACGGAGGTCGACGCGTTCGCCCTGCCAATGGGTCAATTCGGCCCAGAAGGCGCTGTGGTGGGCGAGCCACTGCGAGCGCTGCTGGCGGGTGGGGGGCTTGCCCTTCTCATCGAAGGTGCCCAGCAGCTCCCGCCAGGCCGCCGACATGCCCGCCGCCCCGGCCAGGTCGGTGGTGAACGCCGCCTCTATCCGCCAGAACTCCTCGGGGTTGAAGGCGGCGATCTCCCGCTCCCGATCGACGATAAGCCGCACCGCCACGCTCTGCACCCGGCCGGCCGACAAGCCGCTGGCGATCTTCCGCCATAGCAGCGGGCTGATCTGGTAGCCCACGATGCGATCGAGGATCCGCCGTGCCTGCTGAGCGTTGACGCGGTTTAGCTCCACTTCCCGCGGCTGGGCGAAAGCATGGTCGATGGCGGCCTTCGTGATTTCGTTGAAAACGACTCGCCGGATGCGATCGCTGGGCACCCCCAGCGACTCGGCCAGATGCCAGGCAATGGCCTCGCCTTCGCGATCGAGGTCGGTGGCGAGGTAGACCGCCTTGGCGGCCTTGGCCTGCTTCCTGAGCTGGCTAATGAGCTTCTGGCGATTGGGGGAGATGACGTACGTGGGGGCGAAGTCGTTCTCGATGTCCACGCCGAGATCCTTGGCGGGCAAGTCGCGAACGTGGCCCATAGACGCGGTGACGACGTAATCCGGTCCCAAGTAGCGGTTTATCGTCTTGGCCTTGGCCGGGGATTCCACGATCACCAGGATCTTCCCGCTGGCAGAGCTGCCGCGAGCGCCGGGCGTCTTGGCGCGGCTGGTTTTGGCGCGGCTGGTTTTGGCGGTCTTCTTGGCCATACGCATTGCTAGTCGGTCATAGGCGGGGGGTAAGTCAAGTTATTCCACCCGGCAGCGACCGCCATCATTACGTGCAGGTCGGGTCGTTTGTCAAGTGGCCTTCCGGCCACGGAGGTATTTCTCCGCCTTGGCCGTGACGCATGGGTCCTTGTGCCTCGGTCGGCCAGGCGGTAACAATAGCGTGTGGACACCGGCGGGGAGCCACCGGGGCCCCTGGAGAAGAATGCATGGTAATATTCTATGAATGTGGGACTTACGGGTATATAGCGATGGCGGCCGGCTTGGTGATGCTCCTGCTGTCGCTGTGGGCCCTCTGGCGGCGGGCCAAGGCCCTGTTGATGGTCCGCCTGGCGATCTGGTGCCTGCTGCCGATATTGATCGGCTATGCCGGCGCGGTGGTCAGCCAGCGTCTGCTGGCCGAGCGGCTGACACGCGGCCAGCCGGCCGACATGAGTCTCCTCGGCAAACGGTGGTACTGCGTCTACGTGGGCCTGATCAGTGCGGCCCCGGGCATGGCCGTGGCGCTGTGGGGGCTGGCATGCGCCTTGGCAGGGAGGAGGAGAACCCATCACCCGTGACGACGGGGCTCCTGGCCTTGGGCCCCTCCCCCGGTGCGGTACCACCGTGCCAGGGTGATCGCATTGACGGTGGCCTTCTCACGCATGCGTGTGGCCCCCGGCGTTCCGCCGCCGCCACAGGGCAGCCCCCAGCAGCAGGGCCCCAATGGGGGCGTGAAGTATCGTTAGGCGGACCGGCTCGGAAGTGCCCGATCCGTGCCAGTCGCACAGCGGAAGCAGCAGCGTCCAAGCCAGCAGCGCCGGCGAGGGGGCCATAGCCGCCAGCGGCAACACGGCGGCGTACTGCCAGGGATACAGCGTCGGGCTCAACAGAAGCATGGCTACCGCAATGGCGCCCGCTCGACGGCCCAACTGGCGTGCATCAACACCGGCCTTGCGACCTTGCCAGACGGCCACGCCCGCCAGGACCGCCCACGCCGCACAGCGGGCCAGCACGTGGGGGTCGGCCCGGTGCCTCAGCCATGTCGGGGCTGTCTCTGCCGCCCCCTGAAGCAGGGCAAAGAGCCCCGCGTTCGCCCGCCAGGGGGGAGTGGTTGCCGCCAGGCCGCTGTCGGGCCCGGCCGCCGGGGCGTACAGCGCCGCCAGCAACGCCAAGAGGACCGCTGGCACCGCGGCGGCGACGGCCAAGCGGCGCCACTGCCCCCACAGCGGAGCGACGACCAACGGCAGCAGGAGTATCGGCCAAGGCGTCACGCCGGCCGCCAGGACCAGCATGGTGCCGGCCATGATGAAGCGCCGCCCGCACAACAAGGCCATGGCCACCAGGGTCATCGCCCCGGCCGCGACGTCCAGGTGGGCGCCGAGGTACGTCTCGCCGACCAGAATCGGGTTCCACAGCAGCACGGCCAGGTGGATCGCCGGCAGCCGGGCGCGGCGCAAGATCGACAGCAGCGCCAACGCGGCGGCCACCTCGCAGCCGGCCAGGACCACGCGCCAGCCGGTCAGGCTGAACGGGCTCACCCAGTGCGCCACGGCGAAGAGCCCCTGGGCCACCGGCGGATGGGCCGACCGCAGGTGCGGCTGGTCGATCCGGCCCGGCAGGCCCCCGCTGTCCCATGCGAGATGGACGACCGTATCATCGGCGGCGGCACCAAAGGCGACGCCCTGAGGGGTGTAGCGGTACGGGCTAACCCCGTGGGCCACCAGGCCGCCGTCCCACAGGTAGCGCTGGCAGTCGGCCCCCGGTGCCGGCGGCGCCGACCACAGGGGCACTCGCATGGCCACCGCCACCAGGACGATCAGCTCCACCGATCGCTTCGTCGGCATCCCCCGTGGGGCCACCACGACAGCCAAGAGGTACGTGATCCCGGCGGCGACCAGCATCCACGAGCCGGCGGGGATACCCCACCAGAGGGCCTCGTCGGGTCCGCCGATGATTTCCCTTGCGGCCCAGGCAGCCGTCAGGGCGATCAGCATCACGGCGCCGAGCCCCCACGCCAGCGTCCGCCACCGCGCCCGCGGCTGTGCGGCCATCATCTCGTCTGGACCGTCACACATCCGATCTCCTCACCAACACGCCGTCGTATACTACGACAAATGCAGATCGGCAACGCCCACTTTCCGCCGGGGGTCGCCGCCCAGGCGGGGGCCGCCGTGATCACGACGGCCTAAGTACTTGATTTTCCCCCTGTTCTCCCGTTGACAGGGCAGTGCGGCACGATGTATAGAGTATCGCAAAGGAACTCCCCGCCCACGAGGGGTCGGCTATCCTTCGGGGATTCCCTGGAGCAATTCGCGCCCGTGATCGCAGTGACAGGACAAGCGGGCGCTGCTTCGGCCCATCGATAGCGGCGTACGTCGGGGTCGAAGTAAACAGAGACGGCCGTGGGACTCGCGTGGTCACTCGCTCAACGTGCACTGAATACTCCGGGCAGGCGGATTTGACACGGTGCCGGGCGTGGGTATATTGATGAGGGAAAGACGGCGATCACTTCACGCGGGGCCGTCAAGGCTCCGGGCCGTGTTTGGGCAACTCACCCACGCGGGTGAGGGCGATTGGGCATCTGCAATTGGGACGGAACGGAACTGGCGAGCGTATTCGCCGCGAATCTTCTGAAAGGAGACGGCTATGAACGACACCCCCTCGGGACCCCAAGAGGGACAGACTCCCGAGCCGCAAGCTCCCCCTCCCGCTGCGCCTCAGGCGCCCGCACCTGTGGCCGCTCCCGTGGCCGCCCCGGTGCAGGCGGTGACTGCCGCGTGTCGGTCCGGCGCCATCTGGCCTTTCCTCGCCATGGGCGGCGCCGCGCTGATGCTCATCTCGTTCTTCCTGCCGTGGTGGAGCATCGACCTGAGCGAAGGCAAGAGGCCCAAGCGCGGCGAGCTTACCGACGAGGCGGCGAGGAAGCGGTACGAGAATGATTTGAAGGCTTATCAGGCCGACGTGGAGGCCGCGGGGGAAGCCATGCAGGACGGCACAGATTTCTACAGGGACGCCATATCCAAGAGCGCCTGGAGGGGTTTGAATAAGAAAGGCGGCGGCTCGGCCAGCGCTTTCGGGTGGAATGTCGGCAGCGGCATTACGGCCTTCATCTTCTCGCTACTCGTGCTACCTATGTTGATCGTGCCGATGTTCGTGCCGATTCTGAAGAAGTGGTCATGGGCGATGGCGATGCCCGCGGCCGTGATGGGGCTGATTGCCTTCATTCTTGCCTTTGTCTTCTGGCTCAGCAGCCCGGGTGAGAATGTCTCCGGTTTGGTGGAACAAGGCGTCAGTGTCGGCCCGTTCATCGCGTTGGTCGGCGGCTTGGCGGTCGCGGGCGGCGCGGGCTTGGCCGGCGTGTGCGGGCTGATGGGGTTCATCAAAGGTGCGAAGACCGCTTAGGCCGTTCTCTCGCGGTCTGGGCTGTTGGCGCCGGGCGATGCGGCCGTTGGCGGCGTCGCGGGCGCTCGGGTTGGTACTTCAGGCGGCGGGTCCCGCGGGCCCCGCCGCTGTCGTTTTCCCCCGGCTGTGAACTACCGCCTGGCCCAGGCGAGCCGCTTGGCCGCGAGCTTCCTGGGCAGGGCGGTCAGGCGCGTGCGGTTGCAGGCGTCGGCAACCTTGCGGATGGCGTCGGCCGGGCGCCGGTCCGGCGATCGGCGGCGCCGGGCCCGGTCAATGATCGCCGTCGCCGATGCTGCAGAACTGCATCAGTTCGCCCAGTTGGGCAGTGCCCAGACAGATAGCCGTATCGGCGGCCCCGTAGTAGATATTGACGGTCCCGCCGTCTTCCATGATCGCGCCGCAGGAGAACACGACGTTGTTGACGTCTCCGACGCGTTCATAGTACTCCCGCGGCGCCAGGATGGGGATGGCCGTGCGACAGAGCACCTTGGCCGGATCGTCCAGATCGAGAATAGCCGCCCCCAGCCGGTAGATCGGCCCGCCGGAGGTATCCTTGACGCCGTGATAGATTTCCAGCCAGCCGTATTCGGTCTCGATCGGCTGGGCCGACGCCCCCACCCGCCAGGAGTCCCATCGGTCCGGCCGCACGGGCATGCATACCCGGGAGCCGCCCCAGTTGATCAGGTCGTCGGAGTAGCTGACCCAGATGTTCCCCATGCCACCCACCATGGGCCGATCGAGGCGGACGTAGCGCCCGTGGATCTTGCGCGGAAACAGCACACCGTCTTTGTTGTCCGGCTCGGAGATCAGGGCCACTCGCTCGATATGGCTGAAGTCCGTCGTCTTGGCCAGCGCCAGCCGCGGACCGTACTCCGACGCGGCCGTGTAGACGATGTAGTATTGCCCCTCCAGCAGCGTAATGCGGGGGTCCTCGATGCCCTTGCGCTCGTAGACGGCGAATTCCCCCTCCGTCGCGGGGGTCATGATCGGCTCGTCCTGCACGGTGAAGTGGTGCCCGTCGGTGCCGCGGGCCAGGGCGAACACCGAATGGCCGCCCAGATCTTCCACGCGCAGCAGCAGAATGTACTCGCCGTTGACCTTGGCGGCGGCGGCGTTGAAAACGGTGCTGCATGGAAAGGGGATGTCCTCGGGGGTCAGCAGCGGGTTGCCCTCCCAGCGCGTGACCACGTCGCGTCGAATCTTCGTCATCATGGTTCCTCGCTTCCTTAGGCGTCGGCGGCCGGCCCGGCGGGCACGGCCTGGTCCATGGTTGGCCAGTCCATGGCCTCCGTGCGCTGGGGCGAGGCTTGAACGTGGCAGTGGCGACACTGCTGGTTACAGCGCAACCCCAGGTTCCACCTGCAAGGCCCTGATCTCGGTGCTGCACAGGCCCCCGGCTGTGATGCCCGACAGCCTTCGCTCAAACGCGTTGGTTTCCATCGCGGTTTACCTGGAAGGCTAGAATCGTCCTGTCGTCGGTTTGCTCGGCCCCACGGGCATGGTCATTCACGTCGTCGACGATCGCCTCGACCACGGCGGCGATCGGCTCGGCGCGGTGGGCGTTGAGCAGCGTCATCAGTCGGTCGTGGCCGTAGAGGGCCCCGTCGAGGTCCGGTGCCTCGATGATCCCGTCGGTGACGAAAACCACCGCGTCTCCCGGCGCCATGGGCGCCTGGCCCACGTGGAGTTGCAGGTCGTCCACGGCCCCTAGAATGGTCGCCCGACCGTCCCGGAGGGGCCGGATCGGCTCGTCCGGGTCCGCGGGAATCCGCCATGGCTCGGGGTGGTGGCCGCCGTTGACGTACTGCATGGTGCCGGCCTGCCCGTCGTAGGCTCCCAGGAACACGGCCGCGAAGCTGTCGTCCGGTGTCATCTGGCACAACTGGCGGTTCAGGCGGATGACGAATTCGGGCAGGGAGCTGCCGTCTTCCACCCAGCGCAGGAAGGCGCACTTGAGGATCGCCGTGATGAACGCCGCCGCCATGCCGTGCCCGCTGACATCGCCGAACAGCATGATCGCCTGCTCGGGGCCGACGGCGGCGGCGTCGAAGTAGTCGCCCCCGACCTCCGTGGCCGGCTCGAAGCGGCTGGCCCACGTGAGCCGATCGCCCAGCGGCATCTCGGGCTCAGGCGGCAGGAAACGTCGCTGCACGACCCGCGCGCGTTGGAGATCGTCCTGAACTCGCTTGGTATAACGCTGCAGACTGTCGTACGCGGCCGTCAGCCGATGGCTTTTCTCTTCGCTGTCGTATTCCTCGCTGCCGATGGTCATGAAGAACACGTAGACCACGGCAAAGACGGCCACGGCCCCGGCCGCGGTCACCGCCAGCAGGAGCCACCAGACCTCCGAGAAGGTGTAGATCAGGAAGGGTATCGTTGTGATCCCCGCCAGCAGCAGGGCCCAGCGTGGGGCGGCGTGAAACAGAGCCCGGTGGTCGGCGAGGCGGGGGTTACGCCGGACGAACCAGTGCACCACCCGACTGAAGGAAGTGAGGCAGTAGGAGTACTTGATCGACAGGATCTTCTGATGGAGCCGCGTCTGTGCGCAGGCGAAGCCGACGCCCGTCTCGCCGGCCAGTTGCTTGGCGAACCCGTTTCTGCCCGGCCGACGGCCGACCTTACGCAATCGGCGTCGCATCGTGTAGAGCAAGGTGAGAACGTTGGTGATCTGGTTGCTCTCCAAACGGGTATCCAGACAAGCGAGGCGAACGCCTATCTCGGCCAGGAACCTCCCCACGCGTTCGCAGTCGCCGGGCGCTTCGATGGGCCCGTCAGGCCAGATGCCCAGCAGGCGGATCTCACCGTCACCGGTGAACTCCAGGCGGAGGCCCTCGTGGCCCAGCTCCCGGGCGGCGGGGAAGGCGTCATTCTCCAACCACTTGCTAAATCGACAGATATGGCGCCACAAAGGAGACACGCGCAGCCGCAGAGCCGCCCACTTGCACCGGAGGAGCCCGCCGAGGTCCAGGCCGACTTCCACCGGTTCGGTCGAAGGGTCGCACGACCCGTCGGCCGATCGGGGATCGCGATCGATATCGTGTACCGGCGCCACCCGCTGCTTCCTTTGATCTCAACTCACCCCTGGGGCATCACAGGCAGCCCTCAAGGGCATTCTAGGCTGTGTCCAACAAAAAATGCGCCCGGCTAGAGCAGTAAAGCAGGAGAAAGGAGAGGGTTGACACGATGGCAGGGCCTCGCAGGCCATCACGGTCTGCCTGTGAGGCCACCGGCTCTACGGCGGTCTACTCCTCACCTTCACGCCCGCGTACCGCGCAAAGACCAGTGAAGCCAGCTCGGCAGGCCCACCGGCGACTTGGAGCCCGGCCAATCGCCCCGGGTGGCCAAGCGTCTATAGACGCCGCTTCCGCCGCGGGGGGAACTTGCCGCCCAGCGTGCGGCGGACGGGTTCCTTCCGGGCGCCGGATTCCGCGAAGATCGGGGCCTGCGCGCGGGACATGGGCGCGGGCTTGGGCGGCGGCTCGGCCACTTGGTGGCTCTCGGGTGGGGAGGACGGCCTAAAACCCTCGACCTTCATGGGAGTGATTTCCTTGTTGATGAGTTTCTCGATCTCAGTCAACAAGTTCCCCTGTTCGGGGGTCACCAGGGTCACCGCCAGGCCGGTCTGCCCCATCCGGGCCGTCCGTCCGATTCGGTGGATGTAGGCCTCCGGGTCTTCGGGGATGTCGAAATTGAAGATGTGTGTGATGTCGTCGATGTCCAGGCCCCGACTGGCCAGGTCGGTGGCCACCAGCACGGTGATATGGCCCTTGCGGAAACCGTGCATAACGCGGTCTCGCTTCCGCTGGTAGAGGTCGCCGTGGATCTCCTTGGCGTTGACCCCTTTGTCCACGAGGTATTTAGCCAGGCGTTCGGTCTCTCGCTTGGTGCGGGTGAACACGATGGCCAAGCCCGGGTCGGTTTGCTTGATCACGTGGGCCAGCATGCGGCGCTTGTCCCACGGATTCACGTTGATGTAGGCCTGAGAAACGCTCTCCACCGTCGGCCGGTCCGGGGCGAGCATCACCTCCGCCGGGTTCTTCATGTACTGCCTCGCCAGCCGGTTGATCTCGCTGTCGATCGTGGCCGAGACGAAGAGCGTCTGATGGGAGCTGGTCACCTTGCCGAGGATCTTGCGGATGTCTTCGCGGAAACCGATATCGAGCATCCGGTCCACTTCGTCCAGAACGGCGACCTCCAGTTGCTCGATCCGCAGGAGCCTACGCTTCATGAGGTCCATGATCCGCCCGGGGGTGCCTACGACAATCGCCGGGTGGTGTTTCAGCTCGACGGCCTGCTGGCGGAGCCGTGTGCCGCCGTAGGCGGCGATGACCTTGTGCGGGGTGAACTGGCCCAGGCGGCGGATTTCCTCGGCAACCTGCACCGCCAGCTCGCGCGTGGGGGTCAGCGCCAGGCACCGCACCCGGGGTGCCGAGGTGAGCCGCTGCAGGATCGGCAACGCGAAGGCGCCGGTCTTGCCGGTACCCGTTCGCGCCTGACCCAGGACGTCTCGGCCGGTCAGGGCCAGGGGGATCAGCTCGGTCTGAATCTCGGAAGGTTCCGTCCAGCCCATTCGGGCCAGTGCCTTCAGCAGGGGTTTGGACAGTCCGAAGGCCTCGAAGGCCTCGGGGTACGGCGTGGATTGTTCAGTCATATCGTTGCTGTGCTTCTCCATTACTTTCCAGACCGGCAATGATACACGATATCGGGCCGAAGTGCAAAGGCCTCCGGTCGCCCGGTCGCCCGGGAGCGGCCCGGAGGCACTCCTCCGGAGGCATCGCGGTTGCTTATCTGGGCGATGGCGATACAATACGGGGGCAATGGAGCACTATCTTACGGCCGAGATCTCGCGCGCCGCGGTGGCACACAACCTGGAGGTCCTCCGCGCCCGCCTGCCCGCCGGCTGCGCGCTGTGCGCGGTCGTCAAGGCCGACTGCTATGGGCACTCGGTGGATGTGCTGCTGGCGACGATCGCCGCCAAGGCGGACGTCCTGGCCGTGGCCACGGTGCCCGAAGCGATCTACCTTCGTGACCGTGGCTACGCCGGGCCGGTGCTGGTGACGGTGGCCTTGTCGCCGCGATCGGCCGGCCCGCAGCGCGACGCGGTGGCCGAGGCCATGCGGCAGGGCATTCAACTCACCGTGGCCGACGCCGCCGACGTGCCGTCGATGCAACAGTTGGCCGTCACCCTCGGCGCCCGCCCCGGTATCCACGTGAAGATCGATACCGGCATGGGCCGCTCGGGTGTCCTGCCCGATGGCGCCGGCCGGCTCGTGCAGGCTGTGCGAGACGCGGCGCCATTGCGCCTGGCCGGGGTTTACACCCACTTCGCCGCCAGCGACGAGGCCGACAAGACGCACGCTGAGTCCCAGTTTGCCGTCTTCGGGAGCCTGCTGGAGCAATTCGGCCCGCTGGGCGGGGTGGTCCGTCACGCGGCCAACTCCGCGGCCGTGGCCGACATGCCTCACACCGCGTTGGACATGGTTCGGCCGGGGGTGGCGATCTACGGCTACCAGCCCAGCGACGAGATCCGCCACCCGCTGCCTCTCCGCCCGGCGTTGCGGCTGACCGGCCCGATCGTGCAGGTCAAGCGGCTTCCGGCCGGGGCGACGGTGGGCTATGGCTGTGCGTGCAGACTGGCGCGAGACAGCCGGGTGGGCATTGTGCCGGCCGGCTACGCCGACGGGATCCCCCGCGTGCTCGGGGGGAATTGCCCGGTCGGTGTGGGCGGGCGGGTCACGCCGGTGCTCGGGCGCATCAGCATGGACCAGGTCGTGATCGACCTGACGGACCTGCCCGGCGCCGACGTCGGGGCCACCGCCGAGTTGATCAGCCCGGATCCCCAGGCCCCCAACAGCGTCGCCGCCCTGGCCCGCCTGTCCGGGACGATCCCCTACGAGGTCACCTGTCGCCTGGGCGGCCGGGTCACCTACAAGGGTGTGGACGACTTCCGCTACGTCGCGACCGAGACGGGCGAGGCGGTGGTGAAGGAGGTCCGGCCCGGCCCCCGACGGGTGCCGACGCCCGGAGTGGAAGTCTGACCCGTTCGGCGGGTGAGCTACAGTTCCGGGAACTCCCTGCGATCCCGTCGGCCGAGTATCGCCAGCGCATTGGCCAGCACCAGTAACAGACAGCCCTTGAAGGTGGACTTGTACCCCAAGGCCTTCTTCAGCGCCTTCCCGGCCTGGGCGAAGCAGCGGCTCTTGAAGTACTGCCTTCCCGCGGCGTAGTAGATCTTCCCCAGTCGCCGGGCCACCTGGGCCGGCTCGAGCACGTCCCGCCCCCCGTGGCGCTCGACGAAGCGCTGCAGGATGGCGCCCTGCAGCATCCGGCTGTATCCGGTCTGGCGTGAGATGTTGCTGCCATGCCGCCGCCGGAGGCCGGTGGGTTTTCCCAGCGGCCAGAACTTCGTGTGCATGCTCATGCGGAGGTACAGGTCGTAGTCTTCCACCGATCGCAGCCGTTCATCGTACCCCCCGGCCGTGGCCAGCAGTTCGCGGCGATAGCACACGCACAGGTGCGAAAGATACATCCGGCCGAAGAGCTCGTTGGTGCCGGTGATGTGGTCCTGAAACTCCCCCGGCAGTTCGACCTTGGCACCGTTGGCGGTGAGCCGGTGGCGGTAGCCGTAAATGAACGTGGCCTCCGGGCAGCGGGCGATAAAATCGGCGTAGTGGGCCAAGGCGTCGGGGTAGTAGATGTCGTCGCTGTCGAGGTAGGCCAGCCAGGGCCCGCGGGTGCGCCGGGCCCCGTTGTTGCGGGCGGCGGCCGGGCCGGCGTTGGCTTGAGTGACCGCGTGGATTCGCCGGTCCTTGGCGGCCCAGTCGGCCACAATACGCCCCGAGCCGTCCGTGCTGCCGTCGTCCACCACGTGCAACTCCCAGTCGGTCCACGTCTGGGCCAGTACCGATTCAATGGCCTCGCCCACATAAGCGGCGTGGTTGTAGACCGGCATGACGATGCTGAACATCGGCGGGTCCGAATCGTTCATGGCCAGCGGACTATACCTCCGTTGCCCGGAGGTTGGACTTGTGCCAGGGGGGGTGACGAAAGCCCTTGCGAATGCGGGGTTTCCGTTGTCTTGGCAACGCATTGGGCGCCCTCCGTGGGAATATGCGCGGAAACGGCCGAAAATCCACTGGGGTCCATGGAGGTTTCCGCTGTATTGGCAAAGCCTTGCGCAACTTGCGGGCCTTGCGGGCCTTCTGGGGAAATGTGGCCGAGTCCACGCTTGGGCGCCAAGCGCGGCGCCAAGCGCGCTCGCGCGAGGTCAGCCGAAGCCTGATCGGTGCCGGTCGCGGCGACGGCCGACTCGGCCGGCAGGCTCAGGTCCGGCAGGCCGGCGACGGCGTCGGCCTCCTGGCCATCGTACACGTGGGAGTACCGGCTGAGCGTCATGTTGATGTCCCTGTGCCGCATGATGATCTGCGCGATCTTGGGGTGGACGCCGCTGGCGGCCAGCAAACTTCCGGCGGTGTGCCGCAAGGCGTGGAAGTCGGCCACGTGGCCGGCGGCGTCGCGGTAGCACAAAAAGCTCGATATTTCGCGCGACCGTCGCTCCTCGGCCGAGGCGGCCGCGTTGAGCCAGGCGGTCCGGGCGGGGGCAAGGTCGGCCCGGAGCATCTTCGCGGTCTTTCCTGGCACCTTGAACGCCTTCGCCTCCGGTGTCGCCAGGGCGAGCAGCTCGCCGATCGCCGCGGCGGTGTCGGGCCGCAAGGGCAGAACGTCCTCTCGGCGATGTTTCGAGGCCGCCGCCTGGACTGTTACGGTGGGACGCGTCGCGGCCAGATCGAAACTCCCGCGCGTCAAGCTCCTCAGCTCGCCGGCGCGCAGGCCGGTCTCGATTGCCAAACGGTACAGCAAGGCCCGCTGCCGGCCGCTCATGCCGAAACGCTTCGCTTCGCTGCAGGTCGTTTCCAGCAGCTGGCGGATTTCCTCGACCGACAGCGCTCGGCGACCGCGGCGATCAGTGACTTTCAAGCCGTTCAGGTGGGCGACAGGGCTTTCGGTCGCCCGGCCGTCTTTCACCATCCAGCGGCAGAACGCCTGGAAGGCCGAAAGGTAGAAGTTGCTCGTCTGGGCGCCCATGCCGATGTTGACCTTGCCCTGGGCGTCGACGAGCTCGGACCGAAGGCGGTGCAGGTAGACCGTAACTTCGGTTGGAGAAATGCCGCTCCAGTATGTCAATCGGCAGCCCTCGAGCACACGCCCCACGCGGGCGCAGATGAGCTTGACATGCTTGTCCGTGTCGCCCTTGGCGATGAGGGCCTGCCGGTATCCCGGCGCGCCCGGCTCGCCGTTTAGATGCGCCAGCAGCGGTCGCAGGCCAGCAGCCCTGCGCCTGTCCAGTAGATCGATGGCGCCCAGGCGGGCCCGCAGCTTGGCCGGGCACATCTCCAGCCACTTCGTCAGGACCGGATCGAGGGCTTCGCCGCTCGCTTTATACCGCAGCAGCTTTTCGATGTTGCGGCCGATCGCCTCGGTCTGTTTGCGATCGCTCAGGCCCGCGACTCGGCGGCGTCGCTGCAGCTGGTCGGTAAACTCGATATACCAGGTCCGCGTCTTCTTCTGCTCGCCGCTCTTGCGGTCCCGGTACGTGTTCTGAAAGACGCGCATCCTTCACCCATCCTTTCTCGGGGGCCGCGGGCGTTCCGCGGCGGCCGTGCCCGTCGTTTTCATGATGCCGCTGCTCTCTCGATGTTCGCCGGTCGCCTGTCGCGGGCGCCGCGGCCGTCGCCGCCCTGCGCCCGCCGGCGCCGGCGCTGTGGATCGCGTGGCGGTCCCGGCTCGACGCCGGGCCCGGGCGCTCAGCGCCGCCGCCGAGACGGGCAGGCGACCACCTCGAGCCCGACGACGTCGGCCAACCGATCGAAGCTGCGCATCGACAGCGCGGTCTGCCCGCTCAGGAATCGCGACAGGTGGGCTTCGTCGATCCGGGCGGCCCGGGCCATCGCTCTCTGCTGCAGCCCGCAATCTCTGACGGCTTGCCGCAGGGCGTCGGTGAATGTCTTTCGTTTCGCCATCATCATCACCCTGTGCTTCCGGTGGTCAAAGAGTCAAGTGTCTGTCTGGCAAAATTGCCACGTCTTCTACCCGGCCTGTTTGGCTTGGGCTTCGGCTTCCGGGCCGTCGCCGGCGGCAGTGGGCTTCTCGCCGGCCGGCCGGCCGAGGAAGGCGCTGTCCCAGCGAGCGGCGGCCAGCCGCTCGATCTGGTCGGCGCCGACGTCGCCCTTCTCGGCGGCGACGTCCTGGAGGAACTTCGCCCGCATCGCCGGAGCGGCGGCGCCGAAGACCTCCAGCCGGCGCCGCCTCCGCTGGACCGCCCGACACCAAGAATCATCCAGGAGCCGCTGTCGCCGCTTGGGGGAAAGTCGGCGGTCCTTTGCCTCGGGAGACGCGGCGGTTTCTGTCGATGTTGCACTCGTCATGATGCCCTCCGATCCGCTTCGCCTCGGCCGCCGCCCTGGCCCGGGGGGCTCTCGTCCTGCAACCATGCCGCCCTGAAGGCCGGGAACCTCTTGCCATTCCGCAGCATGGCCGTAAAGGCCGCGGCCGGATTGTCCAGCGTCACGTCGCGGGCCTTCGCCTCGGCGAGGGCCAGCAGCAGCTCGGTCGCCCGTCTGCGCTGGCCGTGACAGACGGTCTTCTGGCGGATGGCCAGCCGGTCGATCTTGCACCACAAGGCATGATCTTTCTCCCCCAGAAGTTTGCAAAGCCGGTGGACCAGCTCCGTATCGCCGCTGGCCTCCTGCTCGGCGAGATCTCGCCCGACCTCCGCCACCAGGTCCTCGGGCTTGGGCGAGCAGTTCCCGCCGGCAGGTTTGGAGGCATCGTCCGTTCTTGCCGTGGGGGGGGCGCGCTGCTCGCCGGCGGGCGCCTGTCCCAATGGAGATCCTTGAGTTCCAAAAACGGGGTCTTTGTTGTTGTCTTTAACGTCTTCACAGTATTTAGATTCGCGCGGGGGGGGGACGCGCGGCTTTCGCTTGGGGGGACGCGCGGCTTTCGCTTGGGGGGACGCGCGGCTTTCGCTTGGGGGGACGCGCGGCTTTCGCTCGCCGGGATGCGCGGCTTTCGCCTCATGTTCGCCGGATGGGTCGGTGGCCGGCGTTTCGTCCGTGTCGCCGGCGATGACCCCCGAGGCCTCCAGACGGCGCGTGCTCTTCTCGGCACGCTTCTTCCGGGCGGCGCCTTGGTTGTACGCCTCGATGAGCGGCTCGATATCCTCCCACCGCTGGGGAAAGTAGTATCCCGGCGTCGGCCGCCCCCCCGGGCGCCGGCGGGGCGGCGATTCGATCCCTTCGGTCCGGGGCCGTAGAACCTTGGCCTCGACCAGGGCGGCAAGGGCTCGATCAATGACGGTCTTGGCCAAATCCGTTACGTCCCGCAGCCGCGCCCCGCTCACGGCGTGCAGCAGATCGGGCCCCGCAATCCATACGACCCCCACGAGGACTCGGGCCTGGTGTTCCCTGAGGCCCATCGCCCTGGCCGCCCGGATGAGGCGGTGCTGGCGGTCGACGATGTTCTGGCACGTCGCCGGCAGGAACCTCCGCCGCGCCTGCCAGGCCGCGGGCGCGGGCTCGGCCTTGGACGGCTCGGGGGCCGAGGAAATCTCGGCGCCCTGTTGCTGGCCGCGGCGTTTGGCGTTATCCTGACCCACATCGTCACCGTGTTTCGAATGTCGAAGGGCGACCGACCCGACCGTGCTCGGGCCGGCCGCCCGCGTTTCTCCAGCTTCTCACCGTGCCATCCGCTTGCGTTCCTGCCAATCCTCGCGGCTCGGACAGCGGCTGTCGATCCAGCTCTGTAGCTCCCTGACGTTCCACATGACCCGCCTGCCCAAGTTCACCGGCATCGGGACCAAGCCGCTCGAATGGAGCGACATCCAGTGACTTCTGGAGACGCCGCACATCTTGCTCGCGTCGCGGCTGCCGACAAGCAAAGGCCGAACATCGGCAGCCGCTTGGCCGCCGCCGGCCGGGCCGCCCAGGCGGTCGGCGTCGCCGCTGGCGGGCAGGTCCTCGGCATGGCCGGGGCTTGATTTATCCGCGTCTAACACGCCCAACATTATACGGCTGCTCTTGGGCCTCGGCGGCGGCGTGCGGATTGTGGCCGAGCAGGTGCCGGGCAGTGGCCGAGCAGTTTCCTAGGAAATGCGCGATTTGGCCGAGCAGTTGGCCGAGCAAATGGCCGAGCAGAAACCGAAGAATTGCTTACGAGGAGCCCCCGCGGGCGGCCCGCGGCTTTCGCCGCAAGCATTTATCCAGCTCGCAACGCTTGAAGAGGCGCGGGGCATTCCTCGGCGCATTGGCCGCACGGTAATCCCTAAGCTCTCCGGCCTTCAGGAGTCGGTACAATCCCCGGGGGGAGGTATAGTACTCCTTGAGCACATCGGGCGTCTCCAACAATTCGTTGGGGTTCTCGCCATGCGGCTTGTCGGGCGGCTTGGGGAAAACAATCTGCGCCGTCGAGCGTTGCGAGGGCGACGCCCTCCCAAGGTGGAGCGGGCTTGCCCACGTCTCAATCGTGGTCCAGACGCTATTGCAGTCTATGCACACGTACCGTCGCCCACGCCCTCCCTTCAGCTTGAAGTGGGAAGCGATCTTCATTTCGGAGGCTAGACAGTTTGGACAGATCAAGCCCTTGGTCTGATCCTGCCGGTCTTGGGCCGCGGGCCGCGGCATCTTGCCGGACCATATCAGAAGCAACGGATCCTCCGACATGGCCTCCAGGATTTGCCTCTTAGTGGAATTGAACTTCTCGGCGAGCGCGGCAAGGCCGGGATAGATGTCGCCCGCGTCGCACATCTCCCGCATGCGCCGGCGCAGGTCGTCTCGCTTGGGATGCGGCCTGGCGCCAAACGGGTTTTCGGCCCGCCAAGCCTTCAGCTCCAGGTCATCCTCAATGACGACTGCAACCATGCCCTCGCCACAGTGGCAGAGCTTCGCCAGCCGAGGAAATCCCGGACACGGCATGTTGTCGTGGCGCATCTTTTGGAGTTGCGCCCGGACCGCGGCGCGCTTGGCGTAGTTAATCTTGCGCCGCCGGAGGAGGTCGCTTTCTTGCTGCCAATACCTCAGCTTGGGATTGCGGTTTACAACGCCCCGGAGCCCGTGCTCGCCGCAACCGAAGTCCGCCGCGTAGGCGCGGATGCCGCGCCACGCGTCGCCGCGCTCAAGCATCGACAGCAGCCGCGCCTCTATGCTGTCCCAATTTCGCCGGCGGCCTTTCCGAGGCTTACCGGCGCGCGGGGACTTTCGCTTGGCGCTCGAAGGGGAAGTCTTCCGTGACGTGCTAATTGCGGTTAGTCCTTTGCCGCGTCCGAAGGAAAAAAAGAGGCGGGGCAACCGGTCGGACTTGGCCGGGGTTCGGGCTGCAGTTCCCTAATCCCCGCCGCCATGTTTGCATCATGCCGTCCGGCAGCGGGTCGGCTGCCGAACGCCCTTGAGGATACGCTTTCCCCCGGTCGAGTCAAGCGCCCGCCCGGGCGCCGCCGCCGGGAGGCCGTCGCCGAAAGGCTCAGGACAGGAGATCTCGAGCCCAGGTCGGCCATCCCGTTGCCGCAAACCTGCCCCCGACGATGGGCAGGTATTGCTTCTCAGGCTTCTCCCTTGGACTTCGTCGCCGCCCGGTAGTCGCCCAGGCCGACGCCGAAGTCGAGGTAGCACCGCTAACAGTGGTGCAGGCCGCCCAGGTACGCCCTGGCAACGATCTTGCCATGTTCCGCCGGGCCCAGCGGGATACTTACTGCAACAGCCACAGTTGCAGCTGACCTTGACCGGCCCCGGATTTCTGTACCAACCTGAATACGAGTGAGGTAACGTGTGGCGTTGCCCCGAAGTGTGATCCAACTTGGGTGCGAAATCTTGCCAAATACCTCGCGTCCAAGCCGGATTGCGATTCGGGGTCCAGACCAGACATCCGCGAAGATCGAGAATGGCGGTTCCTCGACGACCCTAACGAGGAGTTCGGCTACCGGGAGAAAGGTGCGGGAGATGGCGCGGCAGGACATTTGGACTAAGCAGTACCTCTTGACGTGGGTGTTCAACGTCGAAAGGGGGATGTTCGCCTTCGTGCGGACGCCAGCGGGAGACGGAATGATAATCGACTGCGGTGGTAGCGGAACCGCAGGCATTCTCGCCAAACTGAAGAAGACGGCTCTGCGGCACTGCAACAGCGTCGATGGGAGCGGCCGTAAGCAGACGCGGCTCGCCCAAGTGATCCTGAGCCATCCGCACGTTGATCACATCACCGATCTTGAAGATGTGGCCGCGGAGAACCCGCGTCTCTGGACATGCCCTCATGATAAGGATGCGCCGGAGGGAACGGCCGATGAGAAACTAGACTGGGACCTGATAGAGAACCCGGAGGGCAGCAAAGAGCTTATTGAGAAGTACCGGCAAGCGTATGAGGGCCGGAAGCGGGAGCTTCCGCTCCAGGTATATGTTCCGAAGAGCAAGACTCCCAGCTTCCGGTACGGTCTGTTCTACATCAGACCACCCGAGTGTGAGCCCTCCGAAGAGGAGGAAGAAGGGGGGTTACCCGAGGCGGACTACGGCAACAACGTGAGCTTGATGCTGTTCTTGAGATTCCAGAAGAGCTCAATCCTTCTCCCAGGAGACATGATGACCAGCGGGATGGATTATGCGGTCAACGAGGGGTGTGAAAACCGACTCGTCGGAGACGGAATCCATTCGAAGTATGCAAAGGAGTCGTCAAAGCGCGATGCCTTTCGCCGCTGGGTCAATAGCGGATGCTCGGTGCTTGTCGCACCTCACCACGGCCTGGAGAGCGGCTTCCCTGAGGCCCTGTTCGACGCTCTCCCAAAGAAGGACCAGCGCGTTGACCTGGTGGTAATCTCTGAGAGGCAACACCGAAAGAAGACTGACGGGAAGATCCACGAAGCCTACCAAAGCAAGAAGAAAGGGAAGGTCCGAGGCATGCCTGTCCAGAGCGATGATGGTGGTTCGGAGGAGCGCATCTCGGTTCGAACGAGTTCTGACGGGCACTGCCTCATCGGGTGCCGCGGAGGCAACGAGATCGCTGTTGTGACATCAGAGGACCTGGACTGGATTCTCACCCAGGGCCCGAACGCGTTGTTTAAGTAGTGAAGGCTGCAAAGCGGCGGGAACAGATAGTCACTGGCGATGGCGGGCCTGCCGGATCCGCGGGGCGACCAACACGTCCAGCAGGTGTTTGTCCGACGGCAGCAGATGAGAGTACCCCGCAATGTCGGAGCAGTCGATTAGGAAAGTGTGAGAACCCGCAATGATGATGCTCGCATCAGCGCAGCCGCCCGTGAGATGATGCGAGTACGCCAGACCCGGGCCTTCAGAAAGCAACGTAAGTGCTGTAGAATCAAGAAGGACGGAGTTTTCGGTAGGGACAGCGAGTCTGTTAGGATTTGGTTCGCATTCAGAGGAGACCAGGAATGAAGCAGAAGCAATGCTTTGCTGGGGAATGGCCGCGATACCTCCCCAGGTGCACGGTCACCGCCTGCGAATAGGCGGTCTCGCGCCTTGAAATCTCACAGGACAGTGGTTACCGTCATCTGTGTTACCAACGTGGCTGCGCTGTATCGGGAGAGCGCACTTGACTGATGATGACCAGGACATTTCCGTTGACGCGGAAGCGGAGAAGTTCCTTGCTCGCGACTTCACCGAGTGCTTTGCCCAGATGCGCCATTACGACACACAGATCTGGAATATCTGCAAGTTCGCCGTTACGGCCTACACCGCTCTGATAGGCATTGCCATCGGGTTCTACCAATACACGCTAGAGAAGGGCACGAATCTCATCCCCATGGCCGTGGCCGCTCTGGCCGTTGCACTAGCGTTCGGACTGTTCATGTTCTTCCTCGTCATCCGGAACCGTGTGTACTTCGTTCTCGTCACGCGCTATATTAACGAGCATAGGGGGTTCTTCCTGGCGCGACGCCCCTTTGGCTTCCCGAACGTTGCGAGGATGTACACCAATCCAAACCAGCCGCCGTACTTCAACTGGCGAAGCTCCCAATCGTTCTTCGTGTACCTGATCGAGGCAATGAACTCGTTCTTGGCCGCTACTCTCGTGTTCCTGAGCTGCCAACAATGGAATTGGGCAATCGCCGCTTCCGCCGCGGCGTTCTTGGCGCAGCTCGTAGCGGGTATCGTGTACCTAAAATCTCGCGAGTCTAAGACCGCAAGCCAAGCCGTCTTCGGCAAAGACTGAGCGAAGGAGGCTAGCATGGGCAAACTACACTGCCTACAAGTCGGCTGCGGCGATGCAAGTGTGCTCATCACCGACACAGCCACATACCTCGTTGATTGCCACGAGATTCAGCAGCATTCGCACTTACTTCCGGCGAGCAAACGCCTGCGCGGGGTCTTCATTACCCATCAGCACTCCGACCACTATTCGGGCCTGCAATACCTCCGAGACAACGGATACAGTATCGCCTTGCTGATATACAGCCCGTACAAGAGAAGGCGTGGCGACAGCAGCGTCACGCTTGAAGAATGGAACGAGTTCAACGCCCACAGGGACTACTTCGTGGCCAAGGGCACCAGGACCCGCACGCCCTGCCGCCAGGCGTCGTGGGCCAAGCCCTGGTGGTCAACCAATGGGATCGCTTTCGAGATCATTGGCCCCGAAAGAGGAATAGCGACAAGCGACACACGCAAACTGCATGATGCCTCTTTGGTGGTGAAGGCGTCGCTGGGAGAACGGAAGTGCCTGTTTACCGGAGATGCTTCGGACATCAGCCTCGCGGAAATAGCCTCTAGCCTGAACAACTACTGCAACGACATCCTCCACGCCAGCCATCACGGCAGCTTGGAAGGGGCAGAGCTGTCGTTTGTCAAGGAATGTAGCGCGCAGTACACGCTCGTCTCCACGAAAAGCGGCGTGTATGAGAACGTTCCGCATCCGACGGCCATGCAGCGCTACCGCAGCTACACGGCTCACGATGTTCGCAGGACTGACGTTGACGGTACTTGGGGCTGGGAGTTCTAGGTCGGTGAGCATGGTCTGAACCCCGAATCTTGACCCAGCTTGGATGCGAGAGATTTGGTGGGATTTCGCGTTCAGGAAGGAGCGATTGGGGATTAAGAAGCGGTTCACGGAAACGCAGATCACGTTCGCGTTACGCCAGGAGGACGGAGGTCGCGGGAGAGACACATCCGGCCTCGATGGGCACGTCGCGCTTGCCACAGAAGGCGGTGGTAGATTCTTCCGTTACCTGCATTAAAGCCCAGTGGGGGTCCACATGCAGGGGCCACCTTGATTGAAGCCAACCGGCTCAGGGACGCAGCGTCATGGGTGTTGCCGGCAGACAACCGCCCGAGCAGGGGCAACTGGTCACCGTCCGACAGCGGCATTACGTCGCTGTGGACATCGCCAAGAGCACGCTGCCGGACAGGCCGCTGCGGACCTCCGGGAAAGCCACCGATGGCAACGATCCAACGTTGTTTGAGTAAGAGGGTAAAATGTCAAACCAAACTGGCCCAACATCGCCGTCTCGCCCGACCGTGAAGCGGTTGTTCGCCCTCTCGGGGAATCGGTGTGCCTTTCCTGACTGTCGTACTTGCCTGGTGGATCCAGCGACTGGTTCCATCGTCGGTGAGGTCTGTCACATCAAGGGCGAAAAGCCGTCCGCTTCCCGATACGACCCGGACCAAGACAACCACGCCCGCCATGGATTCGAGAACCTGATTGTGTTGTGCAAGACCCACCACAAAGTCATCGACGACAATCCGAAGATATACCCAGTTGAGGATCTGCTGGCAATGAAGGAACGCCACGAGATTCAACAGGAGGGCAAAGAGCATGTCGATGATGTAATGTCAGAGGCGTTCACGACAGCCGTCATCGACTACTTCATCGAGCATGGGTCAGTGATCCAAGCGGCGAATGTTAGCGGCGGACAGGTAGCACACAGAATCACGAACATCTACCCGGTGCCACCAGAAGACGAAGCAGTGCGGATCGAGGCGAAGAGCACAATCTCGGCGGGACCGGAGTTCATGCAAAGCTTGGGTTGCCCAGGCCTTGTTCTTACGATCACCTGCCGCAGTAAACGGCCAGCGAAGATCCGGCGAGCGAGGCTCTGCCTAGTTGACCAGGGGATCATGGCGGCCATACAAGCGGGGTTCGGCAGCGACATGGGCTACACACCGGTGCCTGGAGAAGACGAAGAACTGAAGATTGATCTCCTTCCACTCCAGAAGCCGACGACAGATGAAGGTTTCGTTCTACAGCAGGACGATGTGGCAAGGTTCGTCTTTCCGGTGCTTGCCGGGCCGGTTGGATTGTACCTCGACCGACCTCCAGATGCATCGTCGCTACGAGTCGAATTCTTCGATGAGTCTGAACAAGTCGTGATCAAGGGAGAAGAAGTGCGTGCTCATCTTGAAGGGCTGACAGAGCTTGCCCGGCAGGTGCAGTGTCAGACAAAGTTTCCACCGGTGAAACTCACCGTAGGCGTGAAATCCAAGACTATGGCTGACTTTAGTGCGATGGGGCAAGTGAATCCGAAACCTATTGATTTTGGTCGTCGAACCGAGGAGACCGAGGAGGACGAATGAACGCACAAGACAACATGATGTGGCGGCAGCAGTGCCGAGGACCCGCTGGTCAGCGGATCGGCCGCCGGGATTGTCCTCGCCGGTATTGGCGTGTCCGTCGGCGCGCCGGCGTGTTCACGCGCGCAACAAACAAAAAGGGCGCATGCGGGTGTTCTCTGCGAGGCACCCCGGCGAGGACCTCATGGGAGTACCTTTTCGCTTAGTGTCCAGACGATCGCGGCCGCAGGGGCAGGCCGAAAGGAATCCGGGCGCCCGGATTCGGCCCCAGGGCGACCGGGCCGGTCCGGGGTCCCCGGTCGACCCCGGGGGTGATCGTCGGCCTGGCGGCCGCGTGATCGCGATGCCGGGGCGCCAGGGGCCTGCTGGCGGTCGCGGCGGCCATCGGCGCGGGGATGCTGGCGCGGCGTAGGCGCCCGGGCCAGCAACGAAGTACTCGATGCCCGTCGGCGCGGCCGGTGATCGGGCCCAGGGCGGCCGGGGCGCTCAACCAAGCATTTCGCCGACGCATCGCAGCGCGTTCCAAGGGTTCCCGAAGAGGTCGATGAGGGTGTTCATACGCCTCTGATAGCAGAAGAAGCCTCCGATGGCAACTTGGTGTAAGTCCTTATGGCACGGCCACGACCGAATTATTCGGGGGGACAGGTGTCTCCCTCGGCCGGGGGCTGGACCGGCTCCGGCGGGGGGAGCAGGGCGAGTTGGCGGCGGGCCCAGGTGGTGACGTGGGGGCGGGGGTGTTTGAGGATGATGTCGTTGAGGAGTTGGCGGGTGCGGGGGGTTTTGCGGCCGGTGCGGAGGTGGATGCGGGCGAGGTTGGCGGCGACTTCGACGGCGTCGGCGTCGAGGGCGAGGGCCTTGTCGTAGCAGTCGGCGGCGTCATCGAGTCGGCCAACGGCCTCGAAGACCAGGCCGAGGTTGTTGCGGGGTGCGGCCTTGCTGGGGGTGAGTTTGACGGCGTACTGGAACTGCCAGGCGGCGAGGTAGTACTTCTCCTGGCGGAGGTAGACGGTGCCGAGGTTGTTGTGGGCCGGGGCGAAGAACAGGTCGGCCTCCAGGGCGGATTTCAGTTCGGCCTCGGCCTGCGGGAGTTGGTCCCGCTCGATGAGTTCGAGCGCCCGGCTGTTGTGACGGCGGGCGGCGGCGGTGTCTCGGCCGGGGTCGGCGGGGACGGTCTCGTAGGCGCCGGCGGGTGTCGATCGGCGGAGGTTGCAGCCGGCGGCGGCCAGCAGCATCATGGCCAGCAGCAGCGTCGCGGCCGGCAGGGCGAACTTGGCGGCGGTCATCGGGTTGCTCCTCACTTCGGTTTCTGGGGCGGCTCGTAGATCAGATAGGTCACGACCACGTCGCTGTTCCACCGGTCGCCGGTGTCCTCCGGGCGCGGGGCGGTCAAGCGGATGGACTTGGCCCGCAGCCCCGAGGTCCCGGCGATCAACTCGTGCACCAGCGACGTCACTTGGCCCAGCGAGACGTTCCGCAGCAGCACGAGCGTGGGTTTTTCCTTGTAGGCGGTATCGCCGAGCCGCTGGGACGACTGGGGGACGATCTGCTTAAGGCCGGCGGTGGGGATGCCGGCGGCCCCGGCGGCCCCCTCGATCAGGCCTGTGGTCTCCTCGGCCAACCGGGCGCCGTCGACGGCCACTTTGGGCCGGTGGGCGATCCGTTCGATCTTCTCGGCCATCACTTCGCAAGCGTCGAGGTCGGCTTCGGCGGCCGCGGCGGCGGCACGCTGGGTCGATAGTCGCCCGTAGCTCCACACCGCCACCACGGCCAGCAGGCCCGCCAGAACCGACAACAGGATGCCCTTGCGGCTCCACGTCATGGCGAGCCCCCTTGCCCGGGGGCGTTGTCGCTACCGGTGGCGCCGGCCAGCGTGAAGGACACCCCGCCGGCCGCGAGGCTCTCGGTGCGCGGCGGTTCCATGACGAACCCGCCGTCGGCGAGTGTCTGCTGGATCTTCTCCGCGTCGCTGTGCGTGCGTGTCTGCCCATCGATCACGATGCCGCTCTCGCTTATGCGCAGTTCGGTGATCCGCAGCCGAACGGCCGGGGGCAGGTGGGCGACGACCTGCCGCAGGCTGTCCAGGGCGCACGGCCGGTCGGGCACGGCCGATCCCGCGCCACGAAGGCCGGCCCGGCGCTTCAGTTCGCTTTCAAGGCGGCTCTTGACGTTCGCGGGGGCGGGCGTGTTGGGGATCGCCCGTCGGTAGGCCGCCACCTGCCGGCCTTCGGCTGCGCGGGCGGCCGCTTCGTACCGCGACGCCCGATAGGTGAACGCCGCGGCCAGCACGGCCGGCAGCAGCACCGCCAATACCACCGCGGCGCGGGCCAAGCCGCCCAGTCGGCCCCACGGGTTCTTGGGGGCCAGGGCGTCGCGACGCAAGTCGATCCAGCCAGCCGACCGACCGGCCAACGCGGCCCCGGCAGCGCGGGTGGCCGCGGCCAGCGGCGGCTCCTGCTGCCAGGCGGCGGCTTGCAGACCCAGTCCGTTGCCCAGGGTTTCGGCGAGAGGCCAGTCCGGCGGGGCGATCAGCCGGGCGGTGGCAGGCTCGGCCGCGGCGGGATGATCCAGCATGTCCGCCTCGATGCAGCGGGAGAGGGCCTCCGCGTCGGCCGCCGCCGCCGTTGCCGAAAGCCACGCCACCGGACCCCGCCCGTTCATGCGGAACACATCGGCCCCCCGATCGTCGGCGACGATGGCGTACTCGGCCGGCCCGGGCGCGTGGCGGCCGCTGTCCCATAAGGCCAACAGCGATGCCGGGCAGATCGAGGCCACCTCGATACCGACGGCCGCCAGGCGATCCACCAATTCCGCCGCCGCGGCGGTCTCGACGGCCACGCCCAACGCCCGCCCCCCCGCTGGCGGCAGGAAGTCGGCGGTCAGCCGCTCGGCATCGAGAGGGAGCTGCTCTTCCAAGCGATACAGCATGGCAGCGCGCCGGTGGCTTCGCGGCAGGCGGTCGCAGTCGATGCGGGCCGAGAAGGCCAGCTCGGTCGGCAGGGCCAGGCAGACGCCTTCGGCGGCGTAGCCCCAGTCATCCAGCGCGGCGCGGACCGGCGCCAGCGACGCGTCAGCGTCTTCGACGGCGTCCAGCGGCACCTGGCGAAGCTCGACTTCCTCCCCCCGCGCGCGGCCGACGACCCACTCGTCGCCGCGGGGAGCCACGAGGAATGCGGTCGCCTTCATCGCGTCCCCCCTTCGTCCTCGACGGTCAACACGATACGTTTGCCGCCGAACTCGACGGTCGCCTCGCACTCGGCGATGGCGGTGACCTTCCCGCCGGCGAGGGTTTCGCCAACGGAGACGAACTGTTCTTTGCCGTCGGCGGTGCGGAACAATGCCGCCGAGTAGCCCGGATCGGTTACCGTGCCGAGCAGCCGGGCGGCGAACTTCGGCTCGGGAGCTTTTGGGGCCGCCGCCGGCCTGGCGTCGTACAGCGGCTTGCGGATATCGCGCTTGGAGATGACGGCGTAGGCCTCGCGAGGACCGACCAGCCGGGCGTCGCCGCCGGGGTTGCCCGAGCGGCCTGCCCCGGCACCGTCGGCATCGCGCTCCGCCCGCAGCGGCGCCACCGCCGCGACGCAGGCGGCCACGATCGCCGCGGCCAGAACGGCGTTGACGGCCAACAGCAGATGTTTCCGGCGGCGTCGGGTCATGGTCACCACCTGAAGGTCCATGCTTGCGAGTCGTTCTCGCCGTCGCCGAGTTGCTCGACGTACAGCCGGTGCCAGCTCCGCGTAGCCCCCTCGGCGACGACCCAGAGGCTGTGGCAGTTGGACGTATCCGTCACGTGCGGGCGGAGGGCCGTGGACTGCTTGTCCGTCAGTTCCAGTTGGCCCAGCATCTCTCCCAGCGTGCAGTCGGGGTTTTCCCCGCGGAAGGCGACCAGCCGGGCCAGTTGGGTCTCGGTAGCCAGCCCGGCCAGCGACTGGCGGAGCACGCGCAGCTCGGCCCGCTTGAGGTTGATCCGCCCGCTGCCCCAGCAGGTGATCCGGCTCAGCGCGCTCGTGTCGCCCTCGTCGAGGGCGACCAGTTCCGACGGGTGGCGCACGCTGAACAACTGCTCGGGGCCGGCGTACAGCATCGGCGCCGACGTGATGGCGGTCGTCACGCTCCTGGCCGCCGGCCGGGGCAGCACCTGTAAGGCCCGCCGTTGGCCCACCTGTAGGGTACGCAGCGCCGCGGCGAGGTCCACGCTGCCGCCGCGGGCGGCCAGGCGGTTGGCGTTGGCCTTGGCCTGCTCGTCGGCGATGAGAAGGCCGAACGTCATCGTCCCCAGCTTCACCGACCGGCGGATTTCGACAGGGGCGGGATGATCGTCGGCCCGGGCGGCCCGCAGGAGCACCTCGGCGGTCGGCAGGCACGCCGCTTTACAGCTCAGCGAACCCCATCGGACCTGCACCTCGCGCAGCGCCTGGCCGGCCCGCAAGGCCTGCTGGCCGGAGCGACGGGCGGCGGCGGCGAGGATCGTCCCGCAGATGGTCAGCACCAGCAGGACCATCAGCAGAACGAAGCCCCGGTTGTGCGTGTGTCGTGCGCTCATCATCGTCTCACTCATTGCGGAAGCGGAAGCACATCGGCGGCCGGCCGTCGCCGACGAACGTCACCGTCACGGTCACCGCCGACGGCATGGCTTTCCACTGCCCGGCCGTCACGGCCCCGCCGGAGTCGCCCTCGGCGGCCAGGGCGATGCTTTCGACTCCCGGGCACAGCAACTCATTCGTTCGTGCGTTTTCGCCGGCGGCGCCAAGGCGCTGCTGCCCGCGAAGAAGCCACAGTCGCCGGCCGATTTGGCGGACCTCGTACGTCACCGTCGCCGGAGAGTGCTCGCGGGCCATCGTCTCGCCGTCCAGCGAACAGAACGTCTCCAACTGCACCGCGCCGGCCTCGCTCACGCGGTAGCGCTTGGCGTGCAGGATGTCCTCACCCAGCATTGCCCTCAGTGGCCCGGCTAGCGACGGACCCTCGTATCGCCGCTGCTCGGCGGCCTCGACCCGCGCGAGGTTAGCCGCCACCGACAGCGCGGCCGCGGTCAACGCGCCGGCGATCGCCAGCGTGGCCATCAACTCGATCAATGTCAGCGCCTTACTCGATCGCATCGCTACTGCCCTCACGGGTCCGTCCCTCCTGACCTGCCCGGCATGAGGATCTCCACCGACGCCGCCGGTGGCTCGCCAGAAGCCCCGCCGCCGGGGGCTGGGCGAAAAACTTCCACGGCCACCACCTCGGCTCTCAGCACTTCGGCGCCCTCGCGGTCGACCGTCCGCGTTCGCCAACTCCAGCCCGGTCGGCCGGGAACCGCCCCTTCGCCGGCGCGGGGCAGTCGGTCGCGGTCGGACCACCACGTCTCCAACAGGCCGTCCAACACCGCACACGCCTCGATGCGGACCTCCGCGCGGCGGGTCTGCACGCTCAGCCGCCCGCGGGCCAGCAGGATCGACACCAGCAACGTGCCCAGCAACGCCGTGCCGACGATGACCTCAACCAGCGTCATGCCGCTCGGCAGCCGCCGCGAGAATATCTTGCACTTCCGCCTCATCGTCCACCCGCTCGGCCCATCCCGTCAGGCCGGCAAAAAGCAGCCACACCCGCCGCCCGCCAGGGGCGGTCAGTTCCATCGCATACGTTGGCGTCAGGCCCGCCCGGCTGCAGTGCACACTGACCTGCCCGCCGGATACATCCTCCCGGCCGATACGCAACCGGGTGATCGCCCAATCGGAGCCCAACTCCAGCGGCTTACTGCCGGTCGCCCGGCCCGCTTCGTCGGCGCGGCTCAGCCGTCCGGCCGACAGGTCCACCACCAACTGGGCGGGTCGATCGTGCTCCCGCGCCCACTGCCGCGTCAGGTGGTCATACTGCTGGACCTGGGCGATCACGTCGTCCAGCCGCGCCCGTCGCATCGGCCCGTGTACCCGCAGCGTCACGGCTGCGGCGGCGATGGCCAGGATCAGCAGCACCACCGTCAGCTCGACCAGCGTGAACGCCCGGCGCATCGGCGGCCGAGTTGTCCTCATCACCAGTCCCACTCGATTGCCTCGTTGGCCCGCGCCCGCCGTCCGCTACGGAGCGGCGGCCTCGCCGGCCTTCAGCTTCGCGCTGCTGATATCCGCGTCGACGCCTTCCCCCCCTTCGCGGCCGTCGGCGCCGTAACAGATCACCTCGTACGGCTCGTCGCCGGGGCCCGGGGAGTTGTATTGATAGGCCTTGCCCCAGGGGTCGGTGGGCTCGCCGTTAAGGGGTTTTTCCGGGAGCTTCTCCGACGGCCGGGTCAGGATGGCCAGCCCCTCCTCGTTGGTTGGGTAGCGGTCGTAGGCCCCGTAGAAGTGGTCCAGGGCCCCCACGATCGTGGCGATCTCCCGGCGGGCGGTGTTCTGCTTGGCCTTGATCAGGTAGCTGCGCACGTTGACCGTCACCACGCCGGCCAGCAGGCCGATGATGACGATGACGATCATGACCTCCACCAGCGTGAAGCCCGGCACGGCCGGCCGGCGGCGCCGGCGATGCTCGCGTTGTGGGCGACGGTCGCTACAGGACATTGCTCATCTCCAGAATGGGCAGGATCGTGGCGAAGGCGATGAACCCCACCAGCACCGCCAGGGCGACGATCAGCAGCGGCTCCAGCAAGGCCGTCAGCCGTTGGGCGGCCGTGGCGACCTGCTGATCGTACGCGGCGGCCAACTGCTCGAGCATCGCCTCCAACTGCCCGGCCTGCTGGCCCACCGCCAGCATGTGCACCACCATGGGGGCAAAAACCCCCGAGGCCCGCAGCGGGCCGGCCACGTCGCTGCCGGCGACGACCGCCCGCTCGTAATCGTCCATCGCGCGCCGAAAGACGCTGTTGCGCAGTGTTCGGCGAGTGATCCGCACCGCCTCGACAAACGGCAGGCCGCTGCGCAACATCGCCGCCATTACCACCGCCATCCGCGAGGTGTTCTCCTTGCGGACCAACTCCCCCAACACCGGGATCCGCAGGATCAGCCGGTCGATTGCGCGGCGCCCGCGGGGCGTTCGCAACGCCGCCTGCACGGCCAGCACGCCGGCGGCGCCGGCGGCCAGCAGCGCCCACCACCAGCGGCACAGCAAGTCGCTAACCGCCTTGACCACCCGCGTCACCGCCGGCAGGTCCCGGCCGGCCTCGGTGAGCGTGGCCAACAGGTTCGGCACCACGTAGGTCATCAGGAACACCGCCACCGCCAGGCCCACCACGGCCACCACCGCCGGGTACAGCAATGCCGTGGTCACCCGGCTGCGCAGGCGGTGGGCCTTGTCCTTGAAGTCCGCCAGGCGGGTCAACGCCGTCTCCAGCGACCCGGTGGTCTCGCCCACGCGGACGATGCTGACGCACAACTCGTCGAAGCATCCGCTCTGCCTCGCCATCGACTCGGCTAGCGACGTCCCGGCCGCCACCTCGTCGGCCAGCCGCTGCACCACCGTTCGGAACCGGCGCCGATGCTGCTCGGTGAGCGTGTTCAGCGCCGCCAGCAGCGGGATCCCCGCCGTCAGCAGCGTCGCCAGCTCGCGTACGAACGTCGCCACCTCACGCTGCGACCGCCGGCCCGGCCGACGGCCGAACAGTTTTCCCATACCAGCGGCGCCCGCCGCGGCCGCCGGATGAATCCGCGTCACCGTCAAGCCGCGTTCCCGCAGCAGATCGCGCGCTTGCCGCGGCGTATCGGCGGTCACCGTGCCGGCCACGCCGGAGCTGTCCAGGTCCATCGCCTTGTAGTCGAAGACGGCCATGGTTGCGGTTCGCACTCCCGTTCGCGTGTCACACGGCCACGCATGCCCACGCGAGCGTGGGCATGGCACCGCCAAGGTTAGAGTCGGCGCGCTAAAACTAAAACTCGTCTCTGCCCGTTACGCGGGCCACTTCGTCCATCGTGGTGATCCCTTCGGCGGCCTTGGCCACGCCGTCGACCCGCAGGGTGGTCATGCCATTGGCTACCGCCTCGATCTTCACCGAGGAGGCCTTGCCGCGATGGAGGATCAACTCGCGAATCGGCTCGTTCAGCGCCAGCAGCTCGAAGATGCCCACCCGCTCGCGATAGCCGGTCTCAAGGCACGCCGGGCAGCCCGCCCCGCGATACAGCCGCTCCGGCAGCACCCGGCCATCGTCCAGGTTCCACCGGCGGCGATCGGCGTCGGTGGGCTGATGTTCCTCGCGGCAGTCCGGGCATATCCGCCGCAGGAGCCGCTGGGCCAGCACGCCGAGTAAGCTGCTGGCCAGCAGGTAAGGCTCGACGCCCAGATCCAGCATCCGCGCCACCGCCCCGGCCGCGTCGTTGGTGTGCAGCGTGGAGAAGACCAAATGCCCGGTCAGGGCCGACTGGATCGCCATGCGGGCGGTCTCGGCGTCGCGAATCTCCCCGATCATGATGATGTCCGGGTCCTGGCGCAGCACGTACCGCAGTCCGCCGGCGAAGGTCATCCCCTTGCGGTCGCTTACCTGTGTCTGGCTGATGCCCTCCAGGCGGTACTCGATAGGGTCTTCCAGCGTGATGATGTTCAGCGCCTGGACGTTGATCTCCTGCAGCGCCGCGTACAACGTGGTGCTCTTGCCGCTGCCGGTGGGGCCGGTGACCAGGATGATGCCGTGATCGGTGTGGATCAGCCCGCCGAACGCTTCCAGCGCGCCCGCCGGCATACCCAGCTCGGCCAGCTCGTACAACCGAATGCTCTTATCCAGCAGGCGAATGACCGCTCGCTCCCCAAAACTCGTCGGCAACGTGGAGATCCGCAGGTCCACCACCCGGTCGCCCACCTCCACCGTCGCCCGGCCGTCCTGGGCCAGGCGGTGCTCGGCGATGTTCATGCCGCCCATGACCTTGATCCGGCTGATCACCTCCGCCTGCAGCGCCCGCGGGGGCTGGAAGACGTCGTGCAGCACCCCGTCCACGCGGAATCGCACCACCAGGCGATCCTCGTACGGCTGGACGTGCACGTCCGAGGCGCGGCGCTTGACCGCCTCCAGCAGCAGAAGGTTCACCAGCTTGATCACCGGCGCCCGGCTGGCCACGTCCAGCAGATCTTCCCGACCGGCCGCTTGCTGCAGTTCCCGCATGACCTCCCCGCCGTCGAGCTGTTCGATCACCTGCTGGGCCCGGCCGCTCTGCTGCTGGTAAGCGGCGTTGATCGTGCGGAGGATTTCGGCGCGGGGGGCGAAGAGCGGCTCGATCCGCCGCCGCAGCACCTTCCCCAACGCCTGGAGGTTCGGCCATTGGGCCAGGTCGGCGATCGCCACGGGCATCGCGCCGTTGGCAGCAGCCAGGCCGATCAGCCCGTGCCGGCGGGCGAAGGCGATCGGCACCGCCTCGATGAACTCCCCGCTCACCGGCCGATGCGAGAGGTCTTCGGCGAAAGGCACGCCCAACGCCTCGGCCGTGGCGACGGCGATGTCGGCGGCATCCACTTCCGCCTGGCGCGCCCGCCCGGGCGACCATGGCCCCTCGGCGCCGCCGAGGACGGGCTGCCCCTGCCCGTTCAGTCGCGCCCGCAACGCCGCGGTGAATCTCTCGTGCACCGATGCCACCTGGGAATTCCTTATGTTTGCGGCGTTACGGCATCAAGATCGGCTCGCCGGCCGGGTACTCCGGCGGCATCTCGGCCGCCGCCAGTTCGTCGGCGGAGAGGTACTTCAGGTCGGCGAAGGCGTCGTCCCGCAAAATGACCGGCCGAATGAACACGAACAGCGTGCTCTGCGAGTCGCTCCGCGTGTGGCTGCCGAAGAGGTACTTCAGGATCGGAATCTCCCCCAGCAGCGGGAGCTTCGAGGCCGTCCGGCTGGAATCCTTACGCGTCAGGCCGCCGACGATCACCGCGCTGCCGTCCGGGATGGTCACCTCGCTGTTGAGCGTGTTGGTCTGCCGGGGCGGCGGCACCCCCGAGCCGCCCTCGCCGGTGAAGCTGTTGAGCGTCACCGAGTACTGTAGGTTCAGATGGTCGCCCTCGCTGATCCGCGGGGTCAACGTCACCGTGATGCCCGCCGAGGCGTACCCGGCGAAACTGACGCTCGATACGGTGGTCGTGGCGTTCACGCTGGTGTACGGGGCCTCCGACACGCTGGACAGGGTTGCCGAAGCATTGTCGTTGACCAGGATCTTCGGGGCCGCCACCACCTTGCTCCGGCCGCTGGTCGACAGCGCCCGCACCACCGCCGAGAACGTGTCGCCGTGGATGATCGCCCCGTTGAAGCCCGTCCCCGGCATCAACGTCACACCGGCGGCCGCCACGTCGATCTCGCTGAGGCCGAAGACGCTGAAAACCAGGTGCCGGCGGTCGCCGGTGGTGTCCCCGTGAGCCATGTCCACACCCAGCGAGAAGCCGCCGGAGGTGTCGAGGGTCACCAGGATCACCTCCACCATCACCTGCGGCCGGCGCTTGTCCAGCATGCGGATGAGTTTTTCATACACGGCCTGCACCGCCGGCGGGGCGACGACGATCAGCGTGTTGGTGTTCGTATCGACAGTCACCATCGCGTCTCTGGTCCGGGCCGTCCGCACCGCCGCCGCAGACTCGGGGGCCCCTCCCGCCGCCGGCCGGGTGGTCGGAAGCTCGGGGTCTTTGTAGAACGGCGGCGGGGGCGGGGGCTCGCCCGGGGCCGCGGGCGGCTTGTTCGGGCCGGTGAACCGCTCGGCACCCGGCGAGGCCACCGACCCGGACGGCCCCGGCAGCGCCCTGGAAAGTCTCTCCAAGCCCTGCCCGTCGGATTCGAGCGCCCGGATCGTCGCCAGCACCTCCGCGGCCGTGGTGTTGACCAGTTTGTAGAAGCGCACCGGACTGGATTTCTCGTCGGGCACCACGTCCAACTCGGCGATCAGCGAGGCGATCCGCTCGTGCACCGCCTCCGGGGCCGTGACGATCAGCAGCCCGAACTCCTCGTCCGCGACAGCCCGGTACAACTGTGGATCCGACTCGGCCTCGACGAAGCTGCGAACCAACCCCTCCAGCCGCCGCGGGGCGATGTGTTTCGGCCGGTAGGTCACCATCTGCCGGTCGTCCGGCACGTCCAACTCCTCGGCCAGCGCGGCGATCCGCTCGTGAAAGGTTTTTCCCGCCGTCACAAACAACCGGCCGGACTCGGCGTCCACGGTGGATTTGTACTGGTCGCCAACCTCTCGCGGGCCGGCCAGGTCGCGGGCGAGCTTCTCGATCCGCTGCGGAGTGACGTAGCGGAACACGTAGCTGCGCATCTCGACATCGGTCGCCACGTCCAACTGCCGAATCAACGCCTCGGCCTCGGCCCCTTCGCCCTCCGGGGCGACCATAACAATCTGGTTGGTGCGTCGGTCGGCCGATAGGCTCACGCGCTGATCCGACGTCTTCCGGCCCCCCGCGTCGATGCCGGCCTTCTTGCCCAAAAGGTCCGACACCTGCGTGGCCAACTGCCCCGCGTCCAGGTGCTCCACCGGGATGAAGCGGATCACCCCCGGCCGGCCTGGCTTATCGACCAGCTCGATCATCGACGCCACCCGCCGCAAGTTCCCGGCGTAATCAGTCACCACCAACAGCCGGCTATTGGTGATCGGAAAACTGTTGCCCCCGGGCTTGGTCAGGAACAAGCGGATGAGCTTCTCCACCTCGGCCACCTGGGCGTGACGGATCGCGAAGATCTGCGTGACCGGCACGGTAGGGCTCCCCTCCGGCAAGGCTGACCCCGGCGGCCGGGGCGTCCCGGTCACCGATAGCAGGTCCTTGGTCGTCACGATCTTCTTCCAGCCGGGCTGGTCGGCGTCCACCAACGCCAGGTCCGCCATCTTCAGCACGCTGCGGAGCAGGTCCAGCAGCGAGTCCGCCGGGATCTCCTCGGGGGCCAGCAGCGTGATCCGCCGGGTGCCGATGGACTCGCTGCACAGGATGTTCATCCCCAGCCGCTTGCTCACGTACTCGATCAGCAGCTTGATCTGCAGTTCCTCCGGCAGCCGCAGCCGAATCATCGCCACCGCCGGCCGCGTAGCCGGCCGACTCGTTGCCGTCAAGTCCGTCTGGGCGCCGGCCACGCCGGCCGAGACGCCGACGGCCGCCACTACGATCACGATGCAGATCACGATCCGGATCCAAAACCCTCTCATGATGGTCCCTTTCCCGATGCACCCATCGAAGCCGCCGGCGAGACCGTGTACCGCACCGGCACCGCCAGAGACGTCTGCCCGGCAAAGTCGGTGTGAATCCTCACCGTAGCCCGCCGCGGCCGATCGCTCCCCGCACGCGGACGCACCACCACCGGAATCGTCAGCCGGCCGCCTGCCGGCACCGGAGCCCGGGGGATCAACGCAATACAGCCGGGTTGATTCGATGTGCTGTACGCCAGGCGCACCGGCTTGGCCGCCATGTTCACGATCGTCACCTCCCCCCGGCCTTCTTGGCCCGCGATCAACGCGCCCAACTCCAGCACCTTCGGCTCGATCCGCAGCGGCAGCCCCACGTTGGCCTTCACGCGCACCATCACGGCCGGGAGCCGTTTGTCCGTGGTCAGCAGCGCGATACGCTTGGAGTAACGCATGCTGTCCTTCGGGGCGACGAAGACCACGCGGAGCTTCACCGAACCCTTCGCCGGCACCGACTTGGGCGGCTTGACCGCCGCCATGCACTTGCACTCGCTCCGCGCCCGCCGAATCGCCAGCGGGGTTTCCAGCGGGTTGGCCACCACGAAGTCCACCACGTGCGTGCTCCCCGGCTGCACAAAACCGAAGTCATGCACGTCACGAGCTATCACCACCTGCTCGGCCTTGGTGGCCTGCTCGATAACCTTCCTCGGGATATAGGCGTTGACGATCTTCTCGGACCCGTCGCCCTCCTTGGCGCTGAGCACCTTTCCGTCACGCAACTGAACCACGGTGGGCGTCTCGACGAACCAGTCACGCTTATCACTCAACTGGCCATACGTGCACGCCCCCTTCGCAGCCGCCGAGCCGCCCCGGTACGGCGGCACCTCGATCAGCACCATGCCCGGCGCCCCAGCCTTCCGCTCACGCTTCCGCTTGCCCGCCTCGGCCACGAACGCCGGCACCGCCTCCCGACAGCCCGGACAGCCGTCGTGATACAGCATCACCGTCCATTCCCCCTGCCCCAACTTCCCGCCGATATCCACGTGCCCCAGCAACGGCCATCGCTTGCCCACCCACTTTTCCGGCTCCAAGACGACCACGCGAGCGTCCCCGACGATCTCCCCGTCGTCAGCCAGCGTCGCCGGCGTGTATCCCGCCATCCACACAACCGCCGGCAGACCAGCCGCCAGGGCCATCCCCACCACGCCGGCAAGCCGCAACCGCGGCCGCATCACACGCCGGACCTCCCGCACATCCGGCCGCCACACCCACAGCGCCGCCACAGCAGCCACGTCCAACACCAACGTGATCCACGGGTTCACCTCGATCTTCCCAAAACACCCGCACGACGCCTCCCCCGTCACCGCCTTGTAAAGCGTCACCCCCCCGAAGGCCACAAAGCACACGCACCCCGCCGCCCAGGCCGCGCGCCGATACAAGCCGCTGACAAGCCATAGCCCCAACGCCATCTCCACCATCACCGCCGCGATCAGCGACCACCGATACGTCAACAGCCCTTCACCGGCCACCGGCTCCGTCCCCAGTTGATGCACCGTCAACGCAACCGCTACCAACAGCCACACCCCAAGGAGAACCCGCAGCCGGTCCCACCCCACAGGTGTCCGGTCATCCCGGCGTTCTCGGCTCCTGCTGATGATGGATGAGATCCCTCGCATAGTGCACCGCCTGTCCCGTCGCATCCGCAGCGACGCCTTGACTCCACCCTATCTCGTATGTTGCGTCCCCGAATGCTGTCCGACCATTCGCACCTAGCGCGTCAGGCTGCAACATAATACTCTCACGACTATACGCCCCAACCCACCGTTTGGCCACAGTTTTACCCGATGGAATCTGTGACCCCGCCTCCGGCATGGAGCCTGGCATACACGAGACCGCTCGCCGTGACCTCGTCACTGCACCGACGCCCAGGTGCACGCTCTCTACGTCGGTAACACCACACCGGTGCCGGCCCGAGGCACATCCGCCCCGATCCAGCGCTGTCCGCCACTGCGAACGTTGGGCAAAGTGCCGCTTCCCCACAACGAGGCCCTTCCTGTCTCCGGAGAACGACCTGGAGCCTCGCGAAAGTTTTTTCGCCCCACGTAACCCCTGTTAATACAAGGTATAGCACACCTACCGTGAGGCGGACCTGCGATCCGGATCACCAAGACTGGTTTGTTTTTCCTTGAACAACGATACGTGATAGACGTAGAATAGCACACGCGGGCCCTGGACCGCTCGCAAGGGTGTGCGGCGCGTAGCCCAGTTCGGGCACGTCGCTGCATGTCGATTCATCGGGGTCCCAATCAGTTCTTAGTTCTGTGGTTCTCTGTGCGCTTGGTCCATGCCGGCAGCCATCGGGCCGATCCGGGCTAAGCGGGATTCTGTGGATTGCAGTTTCAGCGGAGGATACATGGTAAGGCCCCGCCGGGGCCGGTAAAGACGACTCAACAGAAGTAAGACATACGTAAAGTGGAGTCCGCCTAGCGCGCATAGGAAACCCGCGTGAAGAAAGCACATGGTGCTATTGCGTGGAGTGTACGCGCGCTGCAGGTGGCGCCGGAACAGGCGTTGTTGTCGATCGCCATTCAAGTGAGATGGTGTGAGCGGGGAGTGTGTGCGCATGGGTCCTAAGGAGCATGCAGCATTGGGACGGTCATCGTTTCGGGTACAGGCCACGCCGCGTGTCGTCCCTTGGGGCCACGGTATGGGGCAACAGTATGGAAGTAGCGGCCGGACTCTCGGGGACTGTGCGTGACGGGTCTGTGTGAAGCTGGAGAGGCCTGACAGCTAGAGTCCCGTTTCTTGGATTGACGGAGGTGTGCCATGAACGACGGTTGGCGATACTTGCGGGCGATGTGTATAGGTTTCGTTGGGCTGGCTTGCGTTGCAGTCACATCGGGTCCCGGTGGTTGGTCTGGTAACTCCGCCTGCTTTGGAGCTGGTTTGCAGATTACGTATGCCGGTTCAGCAGTCAGCAGTCTTGCAGTCACCGCAATTGATGCAGCCCGCCACCGGAGGGTATCTGCATTGCGGGAGATGCTGCAGCTATCGGACCACGACTTGGCAGCAATAGGATCGACAGAGGCCGAGACGACCCAGATCTTGCTCGCCTTGATGGACTGGTACCTGCCCAAGGAGTCGACCCTTATAGACTTACAGAAACAAGAGGCTCAGGCCAGGATGGCACTGAACCGTGCGTTGCGGAGAATCAGGATTGGACCGCATGACGATGCTCTTCTAGCGGCGCTTCCGGCTCTTCGCGAACGTGTTGTGAGGCCCGTACTTGGGCTGTGCGCGCCGGGGTAGCCAGGCGGCACGGGCTGTGGGCCCAGGCGTGCGTGCCAGGGAGACGTCGGTATGACACGGAGGGCCCGTGTCGGCGGGTGTCGACCGGGCGAGGGCATTCCGGAGTCAAAGCGTGGAAAGGCGGAGAGCTATGGATCGCTGGGTCAGAATTGTGGCCGTGATGGCAGGAGTCGTAATCGGCGCTGGACTGGGCGCCGACAGTGTAGCGCAGGAGGCGACCGGAGGCGAAACGGCCGCCGCGCAGGAAGGGGGACTGGATCGAGCGACTCGGGATCGGATCCGCGGGTTGCGGCGACAGCTGGGGTTGGCCAACGAGGACTTGGCGGCGTTGGGCTGCTCACAGGTCGACGCCAAAGAGGTCCTGGGCGCCCTGCGGACCTGGTACGAAACCAACGAGGCGGCGTTGGCCAGCGCGCGGGCGGCGGAGGCAACGGCCAAGGCGGCGCTTCGGGATGCGCTGCGAAAGGTCCGCATCGGGCCGCGGGACCAGGCGCTGCTGACCCGCCTGCCGGCGCTGAAGACCGCCTACGGAAGCGCTCTGCGTCAGCGATACGACTTGGTCAAGACCGCGGTCCCTGCGGTGGAAGCGAAGCTGACGGCCTCCCAGAAATCCCTCTGGCGGGCGGTGCGTAAGAGTTCTGGACTACCCCGCAAGTACCGGTACGTGCCGGACATCACAACGGCGCAGTCGCAGACGTTGCGGGTGGCGCATCGGACACGGGTGCGGCTGTTGGCCGCGGCCAAGACGGGTGCTGAGATGAAGGCGGCCGAAGCGGCTTTCGCTGGGACGGAGCAGAGGACGCTGTCGGCCGGCCAGCGGGAGGCGATCGCGACGGCGAAGGCGAATGTTCGGCTACTGTTGGCGGGGGTGGAGGCGGCATCGAAGGAGACATTCCCTGTGGCCACTACGGTCGAGTCACCGTAGCGAAGTCGCTGTGGCCGAGGTGATGCCGGACGGCGGTTCGTGGCGCCGCCCAGGCAGTGGATGATTCACGGGCTCTCCCGCCAGGGAGAAAGCATACAGAGGACGCAGGACCATGAAGACGATTGCAAGTGCATTGATCGTATTGAGCATGGCGGCCGTCGCGATGGCGGACGGGCAGACCTTTCCCGAGGCGTGGACGGCGTTGGACGCGGCGGGATTGACGACCTTGGCCAAGGGGTATGCGGCGGCCAAGGCCGACGGGGCCGCAGATCGGCAAAGGCTGGCCAGCTACATTGCCCAACGTTACCTGTCCGATCCGGCCTCGACGCGGACGGTGTCGTGTGGCCAGTGGGCGTGGTGGGAGAAGTTGCTGACCAGGGACTTGCCTGCGGACGTCCGGGCGGCGTGGTCTTCGGCCCTGCGCTCAGCCTTCGCGACCGACGATGCGGCCGTCAAAGCGTTGTCCATCGGCGACCTGCGCACACTGGCGAGCATTCTCCACCAGTTGGGGCAGACCGATGTGAATTCGCTGAGCGTAGCGTGGGCATCCGGCCGAACCGAATGGCCGACCAAGAGCATCGGGGAGTTGCGGTGGCTTGCCTCCTGCCTGGCGGCGGCCGGAGATGCGGGCAAGGCGGGACGTGTGGCCATGGTGGCGCACCTCACTAGCAACTACATGGGCGATGCAGCCAAGGTCAAGGCGGTGCCTTGCTGGTTCTGGCGGGGAGTTGTCGGGGCGCTGGGGCCGGAGATGTCCGGCGAGACACGCGCGATCTGGCAGGCGACGTTGCGTGCGGCCTTAGCTCCGGGCCACGAAGCCACCGCGGCGATGGAGTTGAGGCAACTGACAGAACTGACCGCCACGCTCAGTGGGCTTGGGGATGCCGGCGTGAAGCAACTGGCGACGACGTGGCTGGGAGGTAAAGGGGGGGGGCAGTGGATAGAGACCGGTGACGCGCGGGGCCTGGCCGGCGCCCTGGCGGCGGCCGGGGGCGCGAGCAAGGAAATGCGGGAGGCGGTGGCCGGCTATGCAAAGGCGGCCTACCTGGCTGACGTGGGGCAAACTCGGAAGTTGACTCCGGCGCGGTGGGCCGCATTGGTGAAGGCGTTGGGGAAGGGGATACCTGCAGAAGACCGTGCGTCTTGGACGGCCGGCCTTCGAAGGGCGTATGCCGCCAGCGACGAGGCCGTCGGGGCGTTGTCGTTCGCGGAGGCGAAGGACCTGACGAGCGCTTTGGGCGCTCTGGGGGACGAACAGGCCAGGGCATTGGTGAGCGTCTGGGCGGTTCGTGGGGAGCGGTGGGAGTCGCTGAAGACCAAGGACATCCAGAACCTGGCCCGGATGCTCACTTCCGATGGCCCTCCTGCCGGCTCGGCTCGAGCGGCGTTGGCGTCCTATCTGGCCACTGCCTACCTGCAGGACCCCAGCGTTGCCTCGTCGATACCGATCGAGCAGTGGGCTGTGTTGCTCCGAAGGATGATCAAGGACATGCAGGCCACGACCCGCGCAGCCTGGGCCGCGGGCCTGCGCAGTGGCTTCGCGGGCACCGCCGGGCGCATGGCGGGCCTGAAGATGCGCTCGCTGAAGGCTCTGATCGCCGTGCTAGGGCAGTTGGGGGATGACAGCGGTCGGCAGTTGCTGGACAAGTGGATTGCCGTACCCAGCAACCTCTCTTCGCTGACCGTCGATGAGCTGGCTGGCGTCACGGGCCCGTTGGCGGCACTGGCGAATTCCTGGCCGGGGAATCAGGCCGTGCTGCGCCGGCATATCGCCGACGCTTACCTTGGTTCCCCAGAGGTGATGCGGTCCGGATCGCCATTGTCCTGGGCTCAGTTGGTCCGGGCCTTGGCTGGGGCCCTGCCTCCCGAGGAGCGGAAGGCTTGGATCAGCAGTCTTCGCGGTGCGTTCTTGGCCGACGACGCCTCTCTGGCCAAGCTGAAGTATCGAGACTTCCAGGCGGCGGTGACGGCTCTGGAGGGCCTGCAACCGCACGCCACCAGCGCGTGGACGGCCCGATGGGTCCGTAGTTCGGCCAACTGGCGGGCCCTAAGTGCGCGGGAACTGTGCCAACTGGCCGGTCAACTCCAGGTTGGTGGGGACGCAAGCGAGGGGGCCTCGGCGCAGGTGGCGGCGTTTGCGGCCGAGAAGTTCGTTCCCGGCAGGGCGGGCACGGAGAGGATCCGGTTGGTGACTTGGGGCAAGCTGGTTGAGCGGTTCCGGCAGGCCCTTTCTCCCGAAAGACGGCAGGCGATGGCCGCAGGTCTGCGGGCGGCGTTCGCCGGCAGCCCCGAAAAGCTGGCGGCCCTGAACGCCAGCGAATGCCTGTGCTTGGTCCGCACGTTGGGCCGGCTCGGCCAGCGTGACGTCAGCGCCTTGGCTACCGCGTGGCTGGCCGGGGCCAAGATCGCGCCCGCGCACCCAGGCGACTTGATCGATCTGGCGCTGCTGGTGGGCCAGGCGGACAAGCAACTCGGCGAGAAGGCGGTGGCGGACCTGGAAGCCGCCTTGCAGGCCGCGCAGGGGACGGCTGACCAGAAGTGCCAGGCTTACATTCGCTACGCCAGGCAGTGGTTCGTCCGGGGCGACATCCAGAAGTGTGGCGAATGGGCGTTCCGCGCCTACCAGGTCGGGCTGGGCGGCGAGGCGGCCCGGGCCGAAGCCACGGAGATCGTCGTGTCGCGGCTCTGCATGGCCCTGACCGAGGGGGGAATGGCTGGCAAGGACAAAGGCTATGTTGGCGTCGCCAAGGTCGTGGGCCGGCTGGCCCGCGAAGGCAAGCTGGTCAACAAGCCTCTCTGGCGATACCGGATGTTGGCGAACGCCCTGGGGACCAAGGAGTCCCACGCGGCCCTGGAGGCCGAGCTGTTGGACGCCAACGGCCTGCCTCGCATCCAGGTGGCGAAGGTTCTTGCCTGGTGCCACAAGAACGCCGGTCAACTCGATACGTGGCGGCAGCACGTCGACGGGCAGGTGGCCGGACCGGGCGGTGCGGACAAGAAGGCCCTGTGGCTGGTGGTCAAGGCGGTCACGGCGGCGATCGCCGACGATGCGGCCAATGTCCGGCAGGCCAAGCCGTTCCTGGTCGAGGCGTTGCTGACCAACGCCTCCTCGGCCGTGCGGATAACGGTGCTCCGGGAACTGGTGGACTACTACCGAGAGATCGACCGCCCCGGTTCCGGCGCGAGGATGCTTGCCAGCCTGACCGAGCAGTTCCAGGGCGCCGAGCGGGAGCAGATCCGCACCTGGGCGGCCCAGATGGAAACCGCCGCGGTCCGCAAAGAGGCGGCGGTGGCTCGGGCGAGGGCCGCGACGTCCAGAACGCTGATGGAGCCCCGCCTGCAGTACATGCGGCGGATGTTGACGAAATTCCAGGCCCGTGGCGACCAGGCCAAGGTTCAGGAGATTCGAGCGAGGATCGCGGTGATCACCGCCGGGGCGATTGAGTAGGACAAGGGCAGGAGCTTTCCTGATCGCTCCGCGAGTCGCGTGGGGCGCTTTGAGCAGAGACGGAGATCTATGATGACGATGGTACGCAAGCACATGTTTTCGGTGGTCAACCTGACGATCGCGGTTGCCCTTGTCGCCTTGGCGTTGTTGCCAGCGTCGTCGGCCGAAGGCTGCCCGCCGTGCCTTAACGGGACGCACGAGTGCGAGTGGTCGGACGCCAAGGCCTTCAGCTTCCAGCAGGGCAACGCCTACAACTATCAGGAGATTGTCCACGGCCTGTCAGTGCCCGAGAAGATCGAGTGCAAGCACTGGACCGAGCCGCGGGTCTGGTGGTTCAAGCAGCCCAGTGTCCAGACCATCGACGAGGTCCCGAAATGGGTGATCCGACTGCACGCCGACGGCAAGATGCGCCGCTGCTTTTACCGGGGCATTACCGCGGACGCCTTCACAGCCCACGGACGCGTCGGGGACTATGCGGAACTGAAGAAGACGTTTCTGCAGCCGACGAACATCGCCATGCGGGGGTACGTGGTTAAGGATGGCAACGATTGGGAGTTTTGGGCCTGTGCCATCGGCGCCGACAAGCGGATTGCGCGTCGGAAGCTGATGACAAGTGACGACTCCGGCGCTAACTGGACCGACGTGCCTCCGGAAGCCTCGGACATGACGATCTACCGGTCGGACTACTTCCTGGAGGCCACGGTCACCTTCTACAAGAACGATGTGCCGGAGACCTACACCAACGAGAACGGCATGTACTTCGAATGGGTCTACGAGGAAATGAGCGAACACGACGAGCTGGCGAAGGGGAAACTGGCCAGAGAGGATGTGCAACTCAACGGCACGCCGATTCGTCACCGGTACATGTACCGTTTGGAGGTGAACGACGTCACGGTGCGCAAGCGTGAGACTGTCGTTACGTACAATTCTGACAACACGAAGCGATACCTGTCGACCATCTATGGCTACCTGGCGGGGGAGGGCAAGGGCGAAGAGGCGAACAAGCTCATCTATGTGGTCAATCCGGCGGGTGTGGATAAGTTCCTGAAGGACCACCCGACAATCGGTGAAGTCACTATCAATGGCGTCAGTTCTTCCAATCCGGCGGCGGAATGCGAGCTGGACAAAGGCGATCCGGTGACAGATGCCGAGTTGTCTGAGTACGTATCGTACAAAGTGGACTATGACCAGGATGGTATCAAGGTTGCCAAGATCAGCATCAGCGACGGCGGCTGCGGTACCTGCGGGTCGGGCGCGACACAGGAGTACGAGTACGAGTTCGTCACCTCCACCGCCGGGAATTCCCGGAACACTTGGAAGGAGGCTCGTCGGATCGTCACGCCCAGTCGCCTGTGCCGGGTGGAGTTCCTCAATCCGTGGGGCCAGTTGATCTACGATGTCAAGCAGGAGATGAACGGAAACGATATCAGCCGCGTGTTGATCACCCACTACAAGTTGCTGGACGCTGACTCGGCACATCCCGAGGTCGTGGCCCTAACCGATGGCTTGGTGGAGGAGATTCGCTATCCGTCGGCCTGTGACATAGCCGATGACCCCTCAGCCCCCGGGGCGGGCGAGTACGGCTACAGCACTACGAGGGTCGACGGCCGAGAATGGGTGTCGGCCATCACGACCAGTGACGCCGGTACGGTCGGCATGGTCCGCGTGCTCACCTACGACGCCTACGGCAATCTGCTGACAGAGAAGCTGAGGAACGGGACCAGCAGCGGCGCTACAGTCCTGAACGTCCGGACCTACACCTACGAGGCGGACCCCGGGAAGGCCCTCGGCCACTACTACACCGATCCGGACAGCGAGCTGGAGACGATCAGCTACTGGGTCGACACCATGAACGAGTACCCCACCACGTCGCCAACGGGCGTGGAGACTTCCTACGACTACGATTACTACACCGATGCGGAGGCCAAGGCGATGCACGCCCTGGAGTACAAGCGCGTGGAGCTTCCGGCGGTGGCCGCGACCCAGAACGGCGAGAACCAGTTCGATTACATCTACTACCACTACGGACAAAACACCGCCGCCTATTGGCAGGACTGGACCAAGCGTGCCGACGGAACTCTGTCCTACACCCACCGGGATGATGCCGACGGGAACGTGGACTACACGATCGAAGACGCGGACACGACTGGGATGTCGCGGCCCGCCGCGGCCTGGGGCGAAGATTGGGATATGACCGGCGGGGTGCATCTCGAGACCAGCACGACCTATGACTATGGCCGGGTCGAAAGCGTCACCGATCCCAACGGGTTGAGGACATGGTATTCGTATACGTGCCAACACCAATCCGCCGGTTCGGGGGTCACCACACGATGGCTGGTGACGCTGACGGTGCCGCACATGGAGGAGACCACCAACAAATACGGTATCGATACGGGCTATAATTATGGCCCGTTGGCCATCGAGGTCACCGACGCCGACGGTAGGATTCTGCATTCCGCTACAGGCGCCCCGACGACCAAGTCCGGGATCAATGTGTACGTCAACTGGGACAAAACCGAGGCCGACATTGATGACGCCTTTCAGGGCACGCTGCAGTCGCGTACTGACACCGTGCGCGACTACTGGAGCAGCGGCGGCCGGGAGGTCAAGACGGTCTTCGTGCACAGCTATCACGACCTGGACGGGGATGACTTGGGCGACAACTACCTTCGCAGCGTCACGCTGTACGACGCCAAGACGGGATTCAAGACCCACGACATCCAGGTCGTCAGCGGCACTACCGACGCCACCGCGACCGAACTGGTCACCAAATACGTCCCCGACCAGTTCGGCCGGGTGACCGAGACGCATCGGGGCGTCAGCGTCGCGGGCGCGGCGTCGAACATGAGCAGCACCAACCCCTACGGCACCGATCCGACACTGTACAAAGTGGCCGGGGTGACGTACGGGGACTATGACAAAGGCACCGGAGAGGGGCTGGCGACCCAGTCGAACGCCTACTTCGGCGACGGGACAAAGGAGTGGATCGAGACCCATCGGTACCACGATTGGCGCGGACGCCTGCGGGGATTGGAGAGCAAGGGCTACGATAGCGGCGGCACGCCGACGTCCAAACCGCCATACACCGTTCAAGACCTGGACAACATGGATCGCGTCGTGGCCGCGGCGCAGTTCAAGGCCGCCTTGATCTGGGCGAGTGTTGTCGCAGACGATGGCTACGCCGCCGACACGACGACCGACCGCGCGACGCTGAACGAGACCCACTACGACTCGCGGGGGCACGTCTACAAAACCGAGGTGCAGGGCATTTACCAGAGCGGCAGCCCCGGCCAGAAACACGACGCCCTGGCGACCAACACGTGGCGCGACGAGGTGGGGCGCCCCATCAAGGTTCAGGGCCCGACGTCGCTGTTCACCAAGCCTCGATACGACGGTGCCGGCCGGGCGACGTTCACGTATTCGGCGTATGACACCGATGGGGACGACACCGAAGGCGGAACGGCATACAAGGGCGCCGGCAACATCAATGGCGACGAGGTCATCCGTCTCACGTTCAACCAGTATGGCGACGCCAGCAACGAGGCGCGTCTTGTGGCGTTGTGGGTCGGCGACGAGGCCGGTGACGCGGCCACGGACACGGACCCCAACGCGGGCTCCGGGGGCAACCTGACCAAGACGACGGTCAACTACTTCGACACCACCTACAACGGCTCGGGCGGCAACACGCCCTACCTCATGGCCGTCGAGACGCTCAAGCCGACGGCCGCGGTCGGCTACGTGAAGACGAAAAACGCTTACAACGACGCCGGACTACTCAAGACGGTGACGCATCCGGACGCCGACACCGCTGGCGATGGGAATGTGACATTCCACACCTCCGACGCCCTGGGACGCGGGACGGTCGTGGTGACCTGCGACGGGCCCGATGAAGAGACGGACGATGTGCTCGCCAAGACCAGCAACGCTTACGGCACGTCCACCTATCTACAGTCCACAAGGGTCTACGACGTCGACAGCGTCGATGAAGCCGACTACGTTGAGACCACCGCCAGCCGGATCTACACCAACGATGAAACCTTCTTCAACGAGGCCAAGGCGACCAGCGGCGCCGGAGGCTTCACCAAGACGGTCCACGATGTCTACGGCCGACTGGTCGGCACGTACGTCTGCAGCGCCGGCACGAAGTCCCTGGGCGACGTTTCTCCCGACGACATCGTCGTCCGGCAGACCAAGCCGTCCTACGACCTCGTGACCGGGCGCGTCTGGATGGCCACAAGCTATGCCCGCAAGCCGGGCGCTTCTGCGACCGCCTACGGCGAGTTGGACACGACCATCGCTCGGCCGAGCCAGACCGTTGTCTGGTTCGACGATCTCGGCCGGACGAAGTGGCAGGCGGCGTACGGTTCGCTGACGACGCCGATTGCGGACCAATCGTACGACTTCGATGGCGCCGGGGTCGGCGGCAGCAACTACTCGGGCGCCGTAATGATAGCCAGTTCAGGCAAATACATTCTGTCGAAACCCGAGTACGACGACTACGGCCGGAACTACATCACGATAGACAACGCCGACAGGACCACCAAGACGTTCTACGACACGGTCGGCCGGCGGGAGTATGTCGTCGAGAACTGGCAGACCGGCATCGATCCGGCCAGCCCGGCGGCGCGGAACAAGGACGTGGGCCGCATCACGAAGTTCGTCTACAACAAGGCCAACATGATGACGAAGCGTGTGGCGGTTGATCCGGGCTGCGACGGCACGGCGGACGACCAGACCACGACGTACATCTTCGCGCTGGATGTTGATTCGACCGACGCCAAGAAGTATGGCAAGGCCAACGGTGTGAAGACCCAGGACATCCTGCGCGCCGTCAGGTATCCCGACTCGAGCACCGCCGACGTGGCCGCCGAGTTGGCCGAGGCCACTCGGACGGAGTTCGATTTCATCGAACACACGTACTATGCTAACGGCGCAAACGCGACTACCACCGACCAACGCGAGGTCACCCACACCTACACGTACAACTACCTCGGCCAAGTCACCAAGGACGAGGTTGAGGCTACCGACTGGGGCGACCTTACCGACGACAAGGACGACACCGAACCGGTCGTCCGGCGCGTCAGCTACGTCGAGCAGAGCTACAACGTGGACGGCACGGTCGCGTCGGTCATAAGCTACGGCTTCAGCGGAGGCACCGACGGCCAGAAGAAGGAGGAAATCCTCTACAGCGATTACAACGGCTTTGGCCAGGCTGAGGATATTGAGCATATGCACTATTACCATAACGGGTCCGCCTGGGCTTACTACTCCCAGTTCGTCAAATACACCTACGACACCTCGATAAGCAGCAACAAGTACGCCAAGGACTCCCGGCTGACGGCGGTCGAGTATCCCGGCGGCCGGAATGTGTACCACGACTACGCCGATGATACCGAAGACGACGGCATCGCCGACGCCCTGTCGATTACCAAGCACCTCAAGGATGGCGGCGTGGAAGACAACGACGACATCATCGCCAGCTACACGCGCCTGGGTGCCGGCCGGATGGTGAAGAAGGCCTTCCCCGAGGCCGACGGCATTGCGTTGGACCGCGACACCGGTACGACCGGGGATTTCGACGGCCTGGATCAGTGGAACCGCGTCGCCGGGCAAACCTGGATGGACGGTTCGGCGGCCGTGTTCGACATCGGCTACGGCTACGATCACAACTCCAACCGCACGTATGCCGACCGCAACGTCTTCAGCACGCGATCGCAGTTCTACGTCAACGACGGCCTCGACCGCCTGAAGACCTTCAAGGCCGGTCTGCTCAACTCCGGCAAGACTGACGTGTCGGCCTACTGGCGGACCCACCAGGTCGACTGGACGATGGACGGGGCCAACAACGTGACGTCCATCGACATCCTCGGCGTAACCGGCTGGATCACCAACAAGTTCGACACGGCCAATCAGTTCGACCCCGACGAGACCACCAACCACGATCGGAAGGTAAGTGCCACGCGTAAGGTCCATTTGTCGACCGACGACTTCGACACCAACAGTTCGAGCAATTGGGTCCTCATCGCCGATACGGCCGACGCCACTAGCGACACCTTCGACGTCGACGACAGCGATAACAACGTCCTGCGCATCACCGCCGCGTCCAATGACACATGGGGCACCGACACGGAATGGGAAGGCGGCTCGCGTGAACGCGCCGGCGTCCTGTCCGGCAAGAAAGTCGGGCCGGTCGACGTCACCGTGGACGTCAAGCTCGCATCGGGCGCCTCGGTGGGCGATTACGCGGGGATCGTCTTCGGCTTCAAGAGCCATCTCGACTACTGGATGTTCGTGGCCCAAAGAACCGCCACGGACCGAGCCAAATTGCGCCTGTTCCACGTCGAACTCGACGGCACCGACATCAAACCCACGCAAATCGCCGTGGGCACCGCCGCGGCTCTCGATCTGGACGGCGGCTTCACCCTCACGATGACCTCCCGGCGGACCAGCGTGATGGCCAATGCCGACGATGGCACGAACACCCCGATTACGCTTGAATACGAATACAACAGCGACGACGAGAGCTTCCCGGCCGGCCAGTTTGGCTTGGCGGTCGCCGGCAACGACGTCGGCACCTATCCGGTCGAGTTCGACGATCTCCACGTCGCCGACGCCAACCGGATGACGGACCTGGACGGGCGGTGGTGGACCGGCTCGACGGGGACGTACTTCCGGGGCGGCACGGACGACGATCTGGTCGTCGACGGGCCCAAGCCGATCCTGCTTCGTAACGTCCGGCTGAACGAGAAGTTCCGCGCCCGCTTCAAGCTCACCCGCCCGGACGCCGCTGAAAGCTCCGTCGACTTCATCTACAACGCCCGGGACCTCGATAACTTCCGCTACGTCAGGGTCTTCCACGGGGCCAGCGCCACCGACCCGGCCGGGTACGTCGTCAGCAACGGCGGGGTCGACACGGCCGACGGAGGCTCGGCCGACAACAACGGGCAGGTCGACCGGGCCAACGCCGGAGATCCGCTGTACGTCATCGTCGAGTACGACGCTGACGCCACCGGCCCTGCCCACAAGTTCGTGGTCCGGTGCAGCGGCACCTCCTTCACGGCCGCCGAGACGGCGACGCCGTGGTACTACGCCGACCCGGCCCTGGACCTCAGCGGCGGGATGTTCGGCTTCGCCGGCGGGCCGATCTATGTTGACGAGGTGACGATTGAGTCATATGATAGCGGCTGGCAGACCGAAGCCGACGAGGACTTCGAGGTGAACACCAACTCGATCGCGATAAAACTGATCCACGACGACGCGGGGAATCTCACCTACGACGGTCAGCACCACTACCGCTACGACGCCTGGAACCGGCTGGTGGACGTCCGCCGGGCCTACAACGGCGGGGACGGCACCGGTTCGCGAATCGCGGAGTTGGGCTACGACGGCCTCGGCCGGCGGACGGTCAAGAAGATCGTCAATTCGGCCGACTGGGACACCACCGAGCATTACCATTACGACGGCGACCGCCTGATCGAGCAGCGGGACGGCTCCAACCAGATGGTCCGGCAGTTCGTCTGGGGCACCGACTACGTGGACGAACTCGTGCAGATCGGCGCGAATCTCGATCCGTCCGACGGGAGCGAGCAGAACTGCGAGCAATACTTCTGGGCGACCCACGACGCCAACTACAACGTAACCGGCGTGTTGTCCGATGGCGGCAGCCTGGTGGAGCGTTACGAATACACGCCATACGGGGCGCGTGTTGTTCGCTCTCGGGGTTGGTTGACGGCGGACATGGACGACGACGGGGTGGTCGGTGACATCGAGCTCGCCCTGATCCTGGGGAACTGGGAGCAATCGACGACTGAAGCGACCGAGCATATCGACATCAATCAGGACGGGATCATCGACGTTGACGACCAGAACATTGTGCTGGCCCAATGGGGCGGCGTGGCCGACGACGGCCTGGTAGGTCACGAGACGCTGGAGTCGCACGGTGGCGCCAACGGCTTCGCCCGTCTCTGCCCGTTCGGCCACCAGGGGTTGTTCCACGACGTGGAGTTCGGGTTGGTCTACAACCGCGCGCGGTACGTGCATCCGCGGTTGCGTCGCTTCGTGAGCCGGGACCCGATCGGGTACGCGGATGGGATGAACCTGTATGAGTACGTCCGCAGTGGGCCGGTTGGAAATGTTGATCCGACAGGACTCGCGGAGGTCATATACGACGGCAAGTGGGATCCGACAAATGCAGTGTACACGGAAGGCCAAGGCCATTTTAGGCTTGCGGAATGGACGGCCATGTTCGGCCCAGATGCGTATATCCTGAAAACCAACTCCGGCTACGAATACGACTACATCTTGACGAAGGCTCAGTTAAAGGTCGTAGAAGACTCTAGTACGACCTACACGAACTCGGGCGATGCTGCCACATACATACTCTCGTATCACGCGTCTGCGGTGTTCAAGGGCCGCATTAGGAAAGGCGTGACCCGCCGCGACGGCTACCCACTGGTCGAGGCCAACCAGAGATTGTCAGCGAATGACCAGCTACCCATGTTGGGGAGGCCGGCGAGGAAAGCTAACGTCCGGGCAGCAGCTACGGTAACAGGTAAGGGCGCTGACATTATTCTGACCTGGAATACGACCGTATTGACTGCCGTAGCTCCCGTTTCGATTGCCGCCAAAAGAGCTCTAACGGAAGCAGCCCTCAGAGCCGGAAGCACGGCAACGGCCGCTAAAGGCGCAGCCTCGAAGGGCGCAACGGCCTCGAAGGGCGGAACGGCCCCTAAGCCCGCAACCGCTGGCAACGCCGGAACGATCGCGCCAAGTAAAGTAGCGCCTGAACTGGGCGGAAAGTTGAACTACATGTTCGGGCGGGCTACGGGGGCGGCTCATAACGTCCAGCGGTCTCAGAGCATGCTCGCGCAAATGCACCGCATTGGTCTATCTGACACCGTCGCAAATCGTGCTTATGTAGCGCAACACCTGACGAAAGTGGCCAGAGACGCATCGAACATCGTGGTAACCCAGGCCAATGGACGGGTTGTTCGGCAATCGCTCCTGATGGGTCCCAAAGGCGGCCTGAAGCTTGAGAGTATCTGGGAAGGAACCAAGCTCATCACGGTCAGGCTGTTTGGGGGAGGAGGCTGACATTGGGCATACGACTTGAGAGCATTGATTCTCGCTCGGAACTTCTGGAGCAGCTGAGGACAAGGCGACATGTGCTGCTAGGCGACGATGACGAATCGCCTAGGGAGTACTTCGTAGTGCACACACCTGCTTGTCTGATTGGTATCTGCTCGCAAGGTCACGGGCCAAGGCCATTCGTGTTCGTTGATGAACCTGATGGGACTGCCTGGATAGGGTACAACTCAAACGTGGCGAACGTCAATCTGCATTCGTGTCGCATGAACTGTGCCGTGGACCTGGGCTCTGTATTCTTCGCGATTCTGGGCCAAATGCACGATGGTTCAGTTGTTGCCATTCATGAGCTTGGCGCAACCCGTGTAAGCAGATTGGGAGAAGTCATTTGGACCTGCCCCACGGAGATCGTAACTGATTTCTCGGACGAGGGCAAAGGTGTGCGCCTGCAAACAGACATAGCTGAGATCAGGATCGACAAAGAAACGGGTGCAAGGCAGTAACTGAATATGTGGGACAATATCCCCCTCGCCGGGGAACGCGCCTTTGTTGACTCCCTGCCTGTGAATGAGTCCAGATCTTGTGAGAGAATCCGGACGGCCTTTGGGCCGGAAAGGATCCTGGGCTGAAGAAGCGTCACAGCGCCGAACAAGTCGTCGTCAGGCTCCGGCAGCCAGACATAGCGTTGGGCAAAGGGATGAGGGTGTCCGTTGCCCGTCGTGGGGCCGGCTGGCGGAGCCACCAGTACAAAGAGAATGTCAATGAAGAGCACCTTCCTGACCGCTGCCGCACTGGTCGTAGCCGTCAGCAGCGCTTCCGCCGCGGGCTTATCCCGCTCGGCGGCAGGCAGTGCCGCCGCGGTGGCACCGTTTGTGGGGGCCGACACGTTCCTGGTGATCCGGGGGGACGCGTCGAAATTCGACGTCCGCGCGACGTTCGCCAAGGCCGACGAGTTCGCCCGGCGGATGATCAAGGACGACTACGACGAGGAAGGCCGGCGTGCACTGGCCGAAGCGAGACACCTGACGAGCGAGTGGGTTACGGCTTTCACCCGCGCCGGCGGACGTGAGATATACCTGCTGATGGGCTCGTCCGACCCGCGCCATGGCCCGTTCCTCGTGGTGCCGGAGACGAGTTCGGCCAACATCGAGGCGATCGCCAACCTGCTGACCACAGGGAAGACCCAGCCGACCAAGCATGCCAAGTCGCTCGACCCATTTGAGGCCCACCGCCGGATACGCGGGGCGTTGGTGGTGGGGAATGAGCGGACGCTCGACCACCTGCAGCAGATGCAGCCGGTCGAGCGGCCGGAGTTGGCCAAGGCGTTCCAGGCCACGCAAGGCGCGGCCGTTCAGGCCGTGGTGATCCTGTCGCCGCCGATGAAGGCGGAGCTACTGAAGATCGCCTCCCGCCCGCCGAAGTTGGGTGCCGACGTTGTGGAACTGCTCGCGAAGGGATTCTCCTGGGCTTCCATCGGTATCACCGGCCCGCCGAACATGTCGCTGCAGGTTGTGGTCGGGGCCACTGACAGCGCCGCCGCCCGCGTTTTGGGCGATGTCGCACCCAGACTCTTCCGTTGGATGGATAAGAGCAAGTCGCGGAAGCTACAGGGAATTCTGCACGAAATGCCCGATCTGTACCACACGCTGTCTGTCTTCCGTCCGGACGTATCCGCCAATCAGTTGACGGTCAACCTGTCGGCCAAGCAGATCGACAAGCTTCTCTATGAGCATTCGGCTCCCGTTGTGGCCGAGATGATAGGAAGACGGAGGGCGCACCAGTCGTCGGACCACATGTTCGCGATGGTCCGCGTCATCGCACTGTATGCACAAGACAGAAACGGCCAGTGGCCGAAGCGCCTGGAGGCGTTGGTGGAGGCCGGGTACATGAAGCGCGGCATCTTGCGAAACCCGAATGACCCCTCACGCCGCATTGGCTACGGCTATATACGTCCTGCCGCCATGCCGACGAAAGACCGGTTGGTGCTCTACGAACTCCGTCAAGACTGGATGCACGGTGTGGGGATGGCGTTCGCCGATGGCCACGTTGAGCGGGTGCTACATCGCCCCACGTTCAACAGGCTCCTGGCCGAAGCGCGACGACACGCGGCGAAGGAGTGACTGCCTCTGTCAGGCCAGGCCCCCGGGATGTTCGGCTTCGCCGGCGGGCCGATCTATGTTGACGAGGTGGAGATCGAAGCGGATAATAGCGGCTGGGTGACCGAGTTCCAGGAGGAGTTTACCGTGAGTTCCGGCGCCGTCGAGGTTGAGTTGAAGCACGATAAGGCCGGCAACCTCACCTATGACGGCCGATATCACTACCGCTACGGCCCGTGGAACCGCCTGGTGGACGTCAAACGCGCGTACAACGGCGGCTCGGGCACCGGCTCTCGCATCGCCGAACTCCGCTACGACGGCCTCGGCCGGCGTGGCCGGTCGTGGCCTGCCAGGCGGGTGCGCCAGGGGCCGCTGTGGAAGGCGTCGGATGAGCCCCAGGCGGTGGGGCACTCCGTGAGGTACTCGGCGCAGACGACGTCGAGGTCGCTGGCCAGCAGCGCCGCGGTGTGGTCGGGCTGGGGGCGGATGTCACGGTCGGCGGCGCTGGCCCAGGCGCATGCGGCTGCCGCGTGCCCGATGGCGGGGTCGGCCGAGGTGAGTCTAACCCCATCAGCCGTCGATTGCTTGCATTGATCTCTTCGATCTGCCGAAGCGCCGCCATCGGGTCGGGCGCGGGTTGCCCCGCCGGCCCACCGGGCGTCGGTGTCTGCCCGGCCTTGGCCGTTTTCACCGCACGTGCGTCCGGCTTGGCACGGGCCGGGGTCTCGTCCGCCCCCGCATCCCGGGGCTTGGGCGGTATCTCCCTCACAATGCGCGGCGGCACGCAGGGGACCCCACCTGTCTTCAGGTTGATGCAGGCCCTCCATCGCCGGTTCCGGCCATGCCACTCCCGCCCAGCCGCAGGATGCACACCAACCATGACGTCCCGCAAGCCGCCCCGATGGCCGTCGGCGCGCCGGCGTGTTCACGCGCGCAACAAACAAAAAGGGCGCATGCGGGTGTTCTCTGCGAGGCAGCCCGGGCAGGCGGCCCAGGGAGTACCTTTTACCTCTGGCGTGCCCCCGATCGCTGGTAGTGTTCCCCTTCTGGCGGCCGCGTGGGCCGGCGGTCCTCTGGGCTTGGTTGCCCGCCGCGGCGGGTCCACGCGGCCGAGGAGAATCCGGGCGCCCAGATTCGGCCCCAGGGCGCCCAGGCCGGTCGGAGGTGTTCCGGGTCGACCCGGGGGGCGATTGGCGCCCAGACCGCGACGTGGCCGGTTCGGCGGGGCGTTAACGGTTCACCTCGTCCCATGATCCGCCTCGCTGCCTTGAAGCGCCTCCAACGCCAGACGAAGGATCACTTCAGGTCTGTCCGTGTCGTGCGGCACCCGCAGGCCAGTCAGCCAGCCAGCTTTGGCTTGGTAGTTGTTGCGGGGACGCACGTCGAACCCCAGGGGGCGCAGTTCCCCCGCCCGATCCGCCGGCAGCCTGATATCAATGACGATTTGCTTCTTCTGCACATAGACGTACAGGGCATCACTTTCGCCGACGGTTCCATATCCGAGGTATCTGCTGTTCGGGTTGAGCTTCTCACGAAGTTGTGGGCAGCTCTTCGCCAACTGGCTGCGGAGATGGAAGGCCAAGTCCGTGGGATACCCGCAGAGGACACTTGCGATCGCCTCCTTCGCCAACAGCCCTTTGTCGCATGATAGCATACCTTCAGACCTCCATCTTGACCGTCAGTGAACCGCGGGCCGCGCGCTGATATCTTGATCTGAACACTCGAGTAACTTCAATCCCATGCCGGTTCCATATCTCCCTTCTACGCTATACGGGACCAGTAGCAAAGGTATCCTACCGCGCGCGGCGCAGCCGTAACAACTCCGACCAAGCTCGTCTGCAGTGGCGGCACCGTGGAAGACCTGCTGGCGAAGGACATACAGCCGCTCGAACAGCTCCTGCAGGATGGCCAGCCGGTTGCTGAAGTCGCGGGCCTCGAAGCTGATGGGAAACCCCATCAACTGCAGGACGTCCAGGTCCCGCTGGACCGTCCGCTTGGTGCACTCCAGCCGTTCGGCCAGCTCGTCGGCGCTCAGGCCGAAGTAGTTCGCCTGCAATGCCTTCAGCAGGTTCCACTGCCGGATTAGCGGCCCCCTGGGTGGTCTCGGTCCACCGGGGCGGTGCGTGTGGCCTGTAGCCGGCGTGGGGCGTGCGGAGCGGCCCCCTGGCGATCACGGCTCGCCGCGGCGGGTCAACGCGGCCGGCCAGGTGCCCGAGGATCCCCGTGGCGGCGCCGTGCACGGGCGACCACAAGCTTTCCCAGCCTGTGGGCGCCCGGGATCGGCCCGGGGCGGGCGGGGGGATCGAAGGTGTCTTACGTCGACCGAGGCCTCGATCGTCGCAGAACGGCGGCGTGGGGCGTTGCGTGGCCGGTCGTGGCGCGTATGATCTCCAGGATCGTAGCCTTGGTATGGTCCGGCAGGTCGGGGCAACGTTCGACCAGGGATGCCAGCTCTGCAACCGAGGCGCCAAGCGCTCGACGACCCTCATCTTGGCCACTCCCGCAAGTCTTTGATTCGGCGGGGCTTGCAGATTTATGGCAGCGGACTATACCACCGCCGCCGGGCCGAGGAAAGCCGTCGTCGGCATCGCCACTGTCGGCAGGCCGCCAGTCGGATTGCGTGAGCGCCACGGCCGCAAACAGTGCAGCCGTGACAACCGTGCTAAGTGTCTTCGACGGGCGCGTCGAAGCGGTGAGTCGGTTTTGGCCGGGAGGGGCGGAAACTGTTGAGCCGGGCGATTTCGACGGTCGCCCCGTCGGCGCCGGCGGCCAGGGCCTCCTCGACGATCGTGCGCAGGAGCTCGGGAGCCAATTCGACCCGCGCGTTGAGGATCAGGGCCGCCGCCTGGGCCTCGGCCGGCACGGCGCCCTGCACGGTGGGCCGGCCGTGCGGGCCGGTGAGGTTGGCCGAGAGCGTCCCCTCCGTCGCTCGCAGGTGCAGCTTCACGTGGGCGATTTCCGCCGAGCGGGCCTCGCAGGCGGTGCGAATGCTCTCCAGCAGGGCCGTGCAGTATCCCGCCCAGTCGGCGGGGGCGGGCATCCGCAAGCGAATCAAGGCGTTGAGCCAGCCAAGGGCGGCCTCGCCATCGGCGTAGACGTCGTAGTCCATCTCGACGACGCGCCGACCGCCGTGGCTGCCTGTCAGAACGACGTCGAGCCAGGCGTCCAGCCCCGCGCCGGTGGAGGCCGACAGGTCCATCAGCGGCGTATCGGGGAACCGCCGCTTGAGGGTTTCGCGGGCGGAGTCCAACTGGCCCGGCGAGAGCGTGTCGACCTTGCTGAGCACGATGCGATCGGCCTCCTCCAACTGCTTGTCGAAGATGTACCGAACGTCGGGATTCTGCCGGCTGTCGCTCGGGTCGGTCAGGGCCCGGACTCGCTCGGGCTCGACCAGCACGGTGAACGGGGCCAGCACGAACCGGTCGGCGCAGTACCTCTTGAGCGGCTGGAGCACCGTGCCCGACAGGTCCGCGCAACTGCCCACCGGTTCGCCCAGCAGGATGTCGGGATCGAATTGCTCGATAAGCTCATCGCACGCGTGCAGGAGCCGGTTGAATCCGCAGCAGAAGCAACCGGCTCCCACTTCCCGAACGCCGCTGCCGGTCTGGCTGAGCACTTCGGTATCGACCAGGTCGGAGGCCTGGTCGTTGGTGATGATCCCCACGCGCTTGCCCTGCCCCATCAGCCGCTCGGTGGCGCGTGCCAGCAGCGTCGTCTTGCCGGCCCCCAGGAACCCGCCCACCAGGACGAACCGGATCGGGCGGTTAACGGTGGAATCCTCGGATGCACACACGGCCTTGGGGTCTCCTGTTCTCTCACGATCGGTGCGGCTGGGGCGCCGGGGATCGGTCCGGCAGGGCGTCGCCTTCGCCGGCGTCACGATTGGCCAGTCGAGCCAGGGTGAACAGCAGATCCGCAAGGCGGTTGAGGTACTTACACGCCAGCGGATCGTGCCGGAGTTCCTCGTCGGTGGGGTTCAGCAGGCCCACCACCACGCGCTCGGCCCGCCGACAGATCACTCGGGCCATATGAAGCCGGCAGGCCAACTCGCACCCGCCCGGCAGGATGAAGGTCGTTGTGGGCGTCAGTTCGCGGGAAATCGCGTCAATGTCGCGCTCCATGCGTTCGATCAGCTCGGCCGACATTTCGGGGGGCGGCTTGCCGGTGCCCAGAGAGGCCAGGCGAGCGCCCAACGTGAACAGTTCGGTTTGAACCGGGCCGAGGATGCTGGGGATAACGATGTGCCCGGTTTCCGCCGACTGGCGCAGCACCAAGCCGATGGCTGAGTTGAGCTCGTCGATCGCACCGACCGCCTCGATGCGGGGGTCGTCTTTTCGCACCCCCACGGTGCCCAGCAGATGCGTGCGGCCGTCGTCACCTTTCCTGGAGTAGAGTGTCATGGCGTCAGGCCCCGATTGCTCCGCGACTTTGACTGGCCTGCCAACTACTCTACAATACCACACTGCCGCCTCGCAAGCCAGCCCACGCGGCCGTTGGGCCCGGCCCGGCCCGGCCGGCAGGAAAGGAGCTTCAGCGGTGAGTCGAATCGAATCCATCCGGAAACTGCTGGCCGAGGACCCCAACGACACCTTTCTGCTCTACAGTCTGGGCATGGAACACCTCGCCGGCGGCCAGACGGCCGAGGCGGCCGAAGACTTCCGCCGGATCCTCGAGTTGGACCCGAGTTACTTGGCAGCCTACCCCCAGGCGGCCGAGGCCCTGGAGGGCTGTGGCGATCCAGCCGGGGCGGCCGGGATGCTCCGTCGCGGCCTGGCCGTGGCCGAGGACATTGGCGATACGCACGCTCGTGACCGCCTGCAATTGCTGCTGAAGGCCCTGGGCGGGTAGGCCCGCCGGGTGCGGTTACGGCCGAACGTTCCTGGCGGCTCGGGGGCCAGGCGGCGCGGCATCTCCGGCGGTATTTCCTGGCGGTTTAGGCTGGTACCGCGGACGGGAATATGCGATAATGCAGGACTGAGAAAAGCGGGGCTAAACGGTTGGTCCTGAGGGCATTGCCGCTTGTGAATTGGTAATAGAGGAGGTCCGTGTGGCCAAGGACAAGGCCGAGAGCAAGGTGGTTTACGACGAGTCGAAGATCAAGGTCCTGGAAGGTCTGGAGGCCGTCCGCAAGCGACCTGGAATGTACATCGGCGACACGACCCCGCGCGGGCTGCATCACCTGGTATGGGAGATCGTCGACAACTCCATCGACGAGGCCATGGTCGGGCGGTGCAATAACATTGTGGTCAAGATCAACGTCGACGGCAGCGTCACGGTGGCCGACGACGGGGTCGGCATTCCCGTCGGCCCTCACCCGGAGCTGAAGATATCCACGCTCGAGGTGGTCATGTGCCGGCTGCACGCCGGGGGTAAGTTCGACCACGACAGCTACAAGGTCTCCGGCGGGCTGCACGGGGTCGGCGCCTCGGTGGTCAACGCCTTGAGCGAATGGTGCGAGGTGGAGGTGACCAAGGACGGCCAAGTCTGGCGCATGGAGTTCGAGCGCGGCAAGAAGACCTCCGAACTGAAGAAGGTTGCCCAACGCAAGAAAAGCGGCACCCGCACTACCTTCAAGGCCGATCCGGAGATCTTTCCCGATACGAACTTCAAGTACGAATTGCTCGCCAGCCGATTGCGTGAGCTGGCCTACCTCAACGAGGGCCTCTGCATCCGGCTCAAGGACGAGCGCGACAACCGCTCCGACGAGTTCAAGTTCACCAAGGGGCTGATCTCCTTCGTGGAGCACCTCAACGAGGGCAAGTCCACGCTTCATCGGCCGTTTCTGCTGCACAAGGAAGACCCCCGAGCCGGTATGCAACTGGACATCGCCATTCAGTACAACGACGGGTACAACGAGACGATCGTCTCCTTCGCCAACAACATCCACACCATCGAAGGCGGCACGCACCTCAGTGGCTTCAAGACGGCCTTGACCCGCACGCTGAACTTCTACGCCAAACAGCAGGGGCTGCTGAAGAAAGAAACCCCGCCCGCCGGCGACGACCTCCGGGAAGGCCTGATCGCGATCATCAGCATCAAGGTGCCCGAGCCCCAGTTCGAGGGGCAGACCAAGACCAAACTTGGCAACAGCGAAGTGGAGAGCTTCACCCAGCAGGCGGTCAACGAACTACTGGGCGTCTGGTTGGAAGAGCACCCCACCGAGGCCAAGAAGCTGGTCAACAAGGGCCTCCAGGCCATGCAGGCCCGGGAGGCGGCCCGCAAGGCACGAGACCTGACTCGGCGTAAGGGCGCCCTGGCCAGCGGGAACCTGCCCGGCAAACTCGCCGACTGCCGCAGCCGCGACCCCGATCTGACCGAGTTGTTCCTGGTCGAGGGCGACTCGGCCGCCGGGCCGGCCAAGGGCGGGCGAGATGCGGCCATTCAGGCGATCCTGCCGCTGCGAGGCAAGATACTCAACGTCGAGAAGGCCCGCATCGACAAGATGCTCGGTCACGCGGAGATACGCAAGATCATCTCCGCCATCGGCTGTGGGATCGGCACCGACGAGTTCGACCTGAGCAAGCGCCGTTACGGCAAGATCATCGTTATGACCGACGCCGACGTGGATGGCAGCCACATCCGGACGCTGCTGCTGACGTTCTTCTACCGGCACATGCTGCCGTTGCTGCTGAACGGGCACGTGTTCATTGCCCAACCGCCGCTGTATCTGGTCACCCGGCGCAAGCACAAGCAGTACGTGCTCAACGAAGCCGAGATGCGCAAGGTCCTTCTCGATCTGGGCCTGGAAGGCACGACGCTGAAGGTGTTCGATGTGAACGGCCGGAAGCCGAAACTTATCGTCGAACATACCGGCGCCAAGCTGCGCGACCTGGTGGGCCAGTTGGACTCGCTGGGCGAGAAGATCCAGATTCTCGAGCGGCGCGGGCTGGACTTCGCCGATCTGCTCGGCCGTCGCAAGGACGGGAAACTGCCCACGCACTGGATACTGGCTGTGGACGGCACGGAGACGTTCTGCCACAGGCAAGACGAGTTCGATGATCGCATGTTGGCCTACAGCGCCGAGGCGGAAGCGGGGGGCGCGGTCGAAGCGACCGAGACTAACGGAGACGGCCCCGCCACGGTCCAGAAGCATGCCGAATTGCACGAGGTCAGGGACATTCAGAAGCTCATTGCCGCTCTTGAGAAGGTCCACTGCAGCATCGACGACTACTATCTGAAGCGCGAAGAGAGCGTCACCGGAGAGAAAGGACCCGCCACGTTCGTCCTCTATAGCAACGGGGATACGCTGGAGATCGATAATGTCGGCGGCATCGGGGCCGGCGTTCGCGAAGTGGGCGGTCGGGGGATGGAAATCAAGCGGTTCAAGGGCTTGGGCGAGATGAACGACGACCAGCTCTGGGAGACCACCATGGACCCCGAACGCCGGGTCCTTCGCCGCGTCAGGGCCGAGGAGGCCGAGGAGGCCGAACGCATGTTCAGCCTGCTGATGGGTGAGGACGTCGCCAAGCGCCGGGAGTTCATCGAGAAATACGCCCTGGAGGCCAAGAACCTCGACGTGTGATACGGGGCGCACCCACTCACGGCACCCGCGTGGGGGAACCCTCTTCGGCATGACGGCTCGCCCCGCTCCGCGGACGGTGTAACGGCGGCGAACGGCGTCGCCGGGGGGGGCGCTCTACTCGGTCAGGTGCGCATGGTCGAACTCGTCGCCGCGGAACGTGTGGCCGAGGTAGGTGCGGCGGACGAGGGGGTCGTTGATCAACTCGCGTGGGGGGCCTTCCCGGAGGACCTTGCCGTTGTCGATGATGTAGCTGCGATCGGTGACCGTGAGCGTTTCGCGAACGTTGTGGTCGGTCAGCAGAATGGAGATTTTCTGGTGGCGGAGGGCGCGGATTTCGCGCTGGAGGTCCTCCACGGCGATCGGGTCGACGCCGCTGAACGGTTCATCGAGCAGGATCATTGTGGGGTTGGTCACCAGCGCCCGTGCGATCTCGAGCTTCCGTCGCTCGCCCCCCGAGAGCGTTCGGGCCTGTTGGCCCTGCAGGGAGAGCAGGCCGAACTGATCCAGCAACTCGTTGGCCTTGGCCGTGCGCGTTCTCCGCGGCAGGTGCATGGTTTCGAGGATGGCCATGAGATTGTCGCGCACCGACAGCCGCTGGAAGATGCTTGGTTCCTGGCTGAGATAGCCCATGCCGCGGCGGGCCCGCTTGTACATGGCCATCTTCGTCACGTCCATGCCGTCGAAGATCACCGTTCCCTCATTGGGCAGGATCATGCCGATGATCATGCGGAAGGTGGTGGTCTTGCCCGCGCCGTTGCGCCCCAGCAGGCCGACGATCTCACCTTGGGCAACGTACAGACTGACGTGGTCCACGACAGCCCGACCGCTGTAGCGTTTCACCAGATTCTTGGTTTCCAGGAGGATCATCCGTTTGCCTGTCCCATTACCGAATACGGCGCATCTTACCGACGTTCGGGATGATCGGCAAGTGGAAGCCGTCGGGCAACATCGGCACCTGGCGCCCAGCCGGCCAGTAGACGAAGAAGGCCTTGCCGATAAGGTTGTACCGCGGCACGGTGCCCATCCGGTACAGGGGATTCCTCTGCGAGTCGTACAGCCGCAACGTGGGGGCGGCCCGTACCCACAGCCGTGAATCGAGGCTGGACGGCGAGTTGTCGCCCAGCATAAAGAACTCATCGAAATCCGGCCGATCCTTGAACCGGCGAAGCACGATCGGGTTGTTCCGGGTCCCCCAGCCGGGCTGGCCTTTCTGGGCGCTCTTGCCGAATTCCTCAAGGGGGTAAATCCCCGTGCTGTTACCCTTATCGGGCGGATTCTCCCCCAGCTTGGGGCACGTGTAGTATACGTCGCGCATCACGCGGGTGTGCCAGAGCTGGAACTTCCCGCTCAGGGCGGTGAGGCCGACTCGTGGAACCGAAGGCGGCTGGTCTTCGGCGATGTCGGCCAGCAACTCGGGGATCACCGGGGCGTACTGCTCGTCGGTGCTGGTCAAGACGGGCTCACCATTCACCCACAGCGTCACCTGCCAGTCGGCGTGGGTTAATGCCACCGGTACCGAGCGGCCGGGCTGGAAGGCCTCGCGCTGGGCTTTGCCCCAGGGCTTCACCTGTGCCCAGGGCGTCGTCGCGGCCCCGTTGAGGCCCCGCGTGCGGGACAGCAGGCGGATCGAGCCGTCGAAGTCGACCTCCCCGGCGAACTCGTGCTCGAAGTTGCTCAGCATCAACCGCAAGACTCCGGTTTCCCCTTCCGGCAGTATCGTGGTCTCCAGTTTCAGGTCGCTGCAGACATCGTTCTTGGCGAGGCTGCGGTTGTCATCCTGGTCGTTGTAAGAATTGACGGCCATGAAGACATCCGCCTTGCCGCTGGCGAAGTCGAGCCGCACGGGGGCCGAACCGTCATAGGAGAACACACGTCCACCGTGCCCCTGGAGGTCCCAGAGCTGGGGGCCGTCCTCGGCCTGTACCCAGAGTTCCTCCCATGTGTCTCCGCGGCGGTGCTTTCCGGTGGGGTGGAAGTCGTTGTCGTAGACGAGTTGCCACATGGTCTGCTGGGTCGCGTGGCTCTTGCGGGCGAGTTGCCAGTCCTTGAGTTCGATGAGACGTAAGGTGGGCAGGTCATTCTCGTCGAGGTCGCCGTCGCCGTTGACGTCACGGATCGGATGGACGAAAACGTCGCCGTGGATGATACGGAGGACCTCCCCGGGCAGCCCCGGCAGGCGTTTGATGTAGTTCAGCTTGTTACCCTGGGGATCTTTGAAGACCACCACGGACCAGCGCTGCGGATCGCGGAACTGGAAGAGGTACTTCAGCACCAGGACGCGGTCGCCGTTCTTGGCGTGCTGGTTGTTCCTGAGCTCGGCCGGGAGCCCACAGTTGGGGCACGAGGCGGGCGACACCTTGGGCCTCTGCCGGCTGCTCTGGCTGAAACTCACGCCGACGGGGAAGGTCATGCCGCAGTCGAGGCAGTGCATCTCCACGTGCTGGCCCATCAGTCGCGGGGCCATCGAGCCGGTGGGAATCACGAACGCTTCCACGTTGTAGGCGCGCACCACGAAGGCCAGGATGATCGCCACCCAAATGCTCTCGACCGTGTCGCGAACACTTACCAGTTCGCCATGACCATCTTGGTCACTCATCGTTGTCGGCTCCATGAGGGCCCATTCGAGTCGACCACCATAGCCTGCGGGAGGCCCTGGGGGCAAGCTCCGAATCTGCGCCTCGCAAGGGAGGCGGGCAGATCATTGACCCGATCGCGAGCCTGTGATACCTACCGGGGCGAAGGAGAGATGCGCTATGCCCATGACGAAGCAGCAACTTGCCGACCGGATCAAGGCCGTGGCGTACCTGGAAGGAGAGTTCACCCTTCGCAGCGGCGTCAAGAGCCACTACTACCTGGATAAGTATCTCTTTGAGACCCAGCCGGACATTCTTGCCGAGCTGGCCCGTCAGTTCGCCGAGCGTGCCGCCGGAGCCGATCTGATCGCCGGGGCGGAGTTGGGGGCGGTGTCCCTGGCGGCCGCGACGAGCCTGGCCAGCGGCAAGCCGTACGTCATCGTCCGGAATGCCAAGAAGGGCTACGGCACCGGCAACGAGATCGAAGGCCGTTTGTCGGCCGGAGCGAAGGTGCTGCTGGTGGAGGATATCGTCACCTCCGGCGGGCAGGTGATCGAGGCGGCCAAGGCGATCACGGCGGCCGGGGGGACGGTGGTGGCGATTGTCGGCACCATCGACCGGCTGCAGGGCGGGCGGGAGAACATCGAAGCGGCCGGGTTCACCTTCACCAGCCTGCTCACCCGCGAGGACCTCGGCATCGCCGGATCGTAGCCGCACCCATGCCAAGGCCTTCCGTGCCGCCTTCAGAGGCGGCTCCGGCGCTTGTGTGCTCCGTCTGGGTCGGGCTCTACTGGGCGACACGGTCGATGATCAGCGCAATCCCCCCAGCCACTGCTGCGGGACGGCGATGACTCTCCCCCCGTGCAGGTGGATGACCCCGGGGACGGGCGGGGACGTCGATGGCGGTGGGACCATGCCGGCCGCCTGCTGGATCTTCTTCAGGATGTCCTTGGCCCGCTGCCGGACCTCCAGGTCAGGATCGGTCAGGCGTCGGTTCAGCGAGGGGATGGCGGGCCTGCCGATGCGGATCAGTTCGGTGGTGGCCTTCTGGCGGTCCTCGAAGGCCTCCGAGCCCAACTGGCCGATGAGCGTTTCGATTTTCGACAGCAGCTCTTTCGGGGGCAGCGCGCCCGGCAGACGAAGCGAGACGATCTGTGCGACCTTGAGGTCTATCGCCGGCCCGCCGTTGCCGATAACGAACGCCAGCGTCTTCCCTACCAGGGCGCCGCGAAGGGTCGACCCGTCCCACAATTCCATGGCCACTTGCCCGGCGGGTTCGGCCTCGAAGCGGATGCTCTGCACGTTGGCCGGCTTGATCTTGATCGTGCCGAATTCGCTCTTGAGGGTCAGGGGCTTCCCGGGCAGAAGGCCGATGAGCTCGTCCCCGTTGCGTAAACGCACTTCGGCCATCTCCTTCGAGTCGATCATCTCGGATGTCCAAAACATGCCGCGGATCTGCTCCCGCCGGACCTCGATGGTCCGCCCGAGGCGAAGCTTGAACGTTCGGACCTCCGGGCCGAGGACGCCGGAGAGCTTCGAACCGTTGCGGAACAAGACCTCGTCGATGAAGGTCTCGGGCGGATTCACCCGGATGCTCTGCAGATTCCCTGGCGGCAACTCGACCTGGCCATGATCGGTGTCCAGCACCAGTGCCGGTCCTCCCGGCTGGAAGGCCAACCGGTCGCCGGACTGCAGGGTCACCAACGGCCCGGTGGTCACGGGGTCCAGCGGCTTGGCGGTCGTGATCTGGTAGCCGCACTGCCGCGTGCGATCGGCGGGAATCTGCAGCGTGCCCCCGGTGGGCAGGGCCAGTTGCAGCACCTTCTCGACCAGCTCGCCGCTGACGACCTGACCGTCCCGCATCACCAGCAGCACGCGGCGCTTGTTCTTCTCCTGCGTGACCAGCCCCATCACCTGCTCGGCCGGGACGGTCAACTCCCCCCAGGCCGTCTTGAGGGCGAAGCTGGGGTTCAGCAGGCGGCCCATGACCACGTCGCCGTTGTCCAACTCCACCCGGTCGGCGATGGCGACCCGGTCGAGAGCGGGCGGGCCTTCATCATACGCGCTGCCTCGCATGTTCACGATCGATTGCTGCAGCGACCAGGGCAGGTCCTTCATCAGCGGGGCCGACTTCCAGTCCTTCATCCTGGCGACCAGGTCCTTCTCCTTGCCCAGGGCCTGGAAATGGCACAGCGCCACGGCGCCTCGGGGCGGCACGGTGATGGTTCTGCGGACAGACAGGCGGCCGTTCTGGACCTGCACGGCGGCGTTGACCTTACCCCTGCCGTCGCCGACGATGTGCAGGACGTGGGGCACGTTGCGACTGCCCTGATACTGGTTGATGGTGATGAAGCTCCAGTCGCCCGCCTTGAGGCTCCCGTTGCCGCTGCCGCCGATCGTCCGGGCGATGTTGTACATGATAGAGGTGTATAGGTGCACCTGGATCTGTCGCGATGCACCGGTGGTGTTCTCGAAGATCTCCAGCCACCGGCAGACGGGGAGGTCCTTGTATACCCGGATGCGGCGATGCACCTTGATGCCGTTGTAGATCGCGGGGCCCACTTCCACCTCGCGTCGGTCGGCGCTGAGCCGGCCTGTACTGCTGGCGCCGAAACTCCGGTTGTCGATTTGGAATCCGTTGGACTGGCTGAAAGCGTAATTGGCGCACCGCCCGATGGAGCCGTTAGACTGGATATCCCAGCGCGTGCCGGCGCCGTCGGTGATGCCATAGGGCATCCTCACCTCCCGGCCCGGCGCCAGGTGCATACGGCGCGGGTAGACCGGCTGGACGGCCGGTTTCGCGGCCGGCCTTGTCGTCGGCCCTGCGGCCGGGCGCGTGGTCGGCGGTGGCGGCGGCGGCTCGATGACCACGATGCTGGCCATGGTGGCCATTTGGGCGGCCACCAGAACCGTCAGGGCCAACACGGTGGCGAGCACGGTCGCCAGTTCGCGCCGTCTGCTGTTGCTGTACATCTACAAACCTCCTTCCGGATGGCGTGCAACGGGCCTGCCGGAGTTCGTGGGGCGGTGCGTCAGTTCTTCCCGGGACTCCCTCGGCCACCTCATCATCAGACGCCCTGGGGCCGAGCAAGTTCCCGGGGCCATCCGGCACCGGGTCCATGATAGCCGATATCGGCCCATGCGGAAAGGTCAAACCGCCGGCCATCGGGCTCGTTCGCCGCCCGGGCCGGGGCCGCAGGGGCCCACCAGGCAAATAAACCCGTGCAAACCAAGCTTGGGCTGCTATAACAGCGGGCATGAACGAGGAGGCCCCCGACACTCGCTGGCCGCATAGCCTCACGGCGATCCTGCCGTGCCACAACGAGCAGGACAACGTTCGGCGCGTGACCCACGACTGCGCCGAAGCCCTGGACAGGCTTGTGGTCGACTGGGAGATCATCGTCGTCAACGACGGCAGCACCGACCGCACCGGCGAGTTGGCCGATGAACTGGCCGCCGAGGACCCACGGGTTCACGTTATCCACCACGAGCGCAACCTCGGCTACGGCATCGCTTTGCAGAACGCTTTCGCCCAGGCCCGCAAGGAGTACCTGTTCTTCACCGACGGCGACGGACAGTTCGACGTCAACCAGCTCGATCGGCTGTTCCCGTTGACTGAGAAATACGACATCGTTAACGGTTATCGGATCGATCGGAAGGATAACTTCATTCGCCGATTCAACGCGTGGGCGTGGGGTGTGCTGGTTCGGCGGGTGCTTCACTTCCGCTGCCGGGACGTGGACTCGGCCTTCAAGCTGTTCCCGCGGAAGATGCTCGACCACTTCGAGATGAAATCGGCCGGAGCGATGATCGACGCGGAACTGTTCAGCCGGGCCACGCGGGCGGGGTTCACCACCGGGGAAATCGGCGTCGACCACCGCCCCCGCCTGGCCGGCAAGCAGGAGGGGGCCAAGCTGACCATCATTCTCCGAGCCTTCTGGGAGTTGTGGCGATTGCGAAAAGACATCCTCGCCACGCCCCGGGTAAGGCGGGACTGACCGACTATGATCGTGGCAATGGACATCACGTACCTGCTGCATTACCCGATCGTCCACAATGCGCTGTGGAAGTGGGCTGCCCTGCTGGTGGTCCTGCTGGGGGCCTTCGTTTTCGGGCGGATCGTCACCTTCCTCCTGGAAAGGCAAGGCCGGCGGCTGGAGCAGCACGAGCATCTTGAGATCCTCCGCGTCCTGTTTCACTCGGCGGCCAAGCCCGTGCAGATGGTGTTCTTCGCCGGCGGGCTGTACCTGGCGCAGACCTTCCTGATCCTCGATGTCCACGGTGACGAGCCGGTGGCCCTGGGGCCGATCCGGGTGTTCTGGATCCAGGCGGCCAACGGCGTCGGGGCGCTGGCGGTCGCCTGGTTCATCTTCCGACTCGTCGACGTGCTGGAGCACATGCTCCGCCGGTGGACCTCCAAGACCGAGACCACCCTGGACGATCAACTCGTCCCCCTGGTTCGCAAGACCCTCCGCGTCTTCGTCGTGATCGTGGCCGGGCTGTTCATCGCCCAGAACATCTTCGCCATGAACATCGGCTCACTGATCGCCGGGCTCGGTATCGGCGGCCTGGCCTTCGCCCTGGCGGCGAAAGACTCGATCGCCAATCTGTTCGGCAGCATCGTGATCTTCGCCGATCGGCCGTTCGCCATGGGCGATCGCATCAAGATCGGCTCCCATGACGGCACCGTCGAGGAGGTGGGCTTCCGCTCCACGAAGATCCGTACGCTCACCGGGCACCTGGTGACCATACCCAACAGCGTCGTGGCCAACGAGGCGGTCGAGAACATCGCTCGCCGCCCCAGCATTCGACGGGTGCTCAACGTCACCGTCACCTACGACACCTCGCCGGCGAAGCTGCGGCGGGCTGTGGCGATCCTCAACGAGATGCTCGATGCCCGCGCCGAGCACTTCCCCGCCGACAGGCCCCCCCGGGTGTTCTTCAGCGACTTCAACGCCGATAGCCTGAACATCATGGTGTACTACTGGTTCGCCCCACCTGACTGGTGGGAGTACCTCGCCTTCACACACGATTTCAACATGGAGCTGCTGGAACGGTTCAACGACGAAAGCATCGAGTTCGCTTTCCCCACCCAGACGCTCTACCTCCGCCCCGAAGGCCCCTTGACGATCGGGGGAGCTTCCCCCGCCTCCCCCTCGACCGAGACGCCCTGTTAACTGGGGCCCCCCGTCGCACTTGGCCCTTGGCCACGATGGCCCGCGGCAATCGGTCTGGTCCTGTCGTGACGTTTCCGCCAACTCAACCGGTCTGTACCGGCTGTGTCGGCGGTGTTGACTTTGCCGACTCTGACACCTGTAACATACTGTAAACGATGGTTTTATGCAACCATATCGTAAAGCTTCCCCCCCGATGTGCCGATCTGACATCTAGTCGGCACCGGGGTCGGCACCAGTGGCGCCCCGTCGCTGACCGCGGAGGTCCGTCCCCTCAAGGGCGAGGACAGCAGTAACGAGGCGGTCGACTGGAGGGTCGTTCCGTGGAGCGTGTTGGGAAGATCGACGATGGCCGGGCCCGTGGCCGGACGCCAACGTGTGCCGGCTCACCGGATGCCTCCGGAGCCCAGCAGGCGCTCGATCAGCTCGACACTCCTCCGGCCGGGACGGTGGCCAGGCGATGGCAGGCGTTCCTTCACTCGTGTTGGGAACTGCTCGGGCCCACCCAACGCCGGCACCTGACGGCTCATTGCCGAGCCGTCGAGGCGATGGCGCCGCGCCTGGGCAGCCTCGCCGGCTTAAGCGGGCCCGTGTTGGCCCGGCTGCGTGTGGCGGGCCTGCTGCACGACGCCGGCAAGTGTATGATCCCCGAGGCCCTGCTGGCCCAGCCGGGCCCCCTCACGGACCGGCAGCGAGTGGTCATGGCGCACCACACCGGCGTCGGCGCGGGCATTGCCGCCGCGATTGGCGCCGACGCTGAGACCGTAGACTACATCCGGCATCACCACACCCCGTACGTAGGCGATCCGGCCCCCGGCGGCGGGGGGGTGAGCCCTTCGATCGGGGCGCGGGTGCTGTGCGTGGCCGACGCGCTGGCCAGCATGATGACCCACCGTTCCTACCGGCCCGCGATGTCGGTGCCGCAGGCGCTGGCGGAATTGCGGTGCGGCGCGGGATCGCAATTCGACCCCGACGTGGTGGCTTGGGCCCACAAGCTCGACTTGCTCAACGCGGCCGCCTGATCTCCCTGGGCTCTCATCTGCCGCTGTCCGCCGAGGAGATCGCTATACGCGTTTCCTGCGGCGGATCAAAATCCAGCCGCCTCGCCCGGCCAGCCCACGCACACCCCGCCAACGCACATCGCCAGCGGCTCGGCATTTCGTGCACCTGGTGAGGCGTTGGCACGATCGCCGCAACGTCGTGATCGCGCCCGGGCGGCTCCTCCGGTGATGGTACCCTCATCGCCCTGCCGGTCGAGTCGTGGGGGCCGGCCGCTTCAGCGAGGGGAGTTCGGCGATTTCGGCGGCGGCGGCGAAGACCTTGACCTTCTCGGGCGGGACGTTGCGGAAGGCGGATGCCAGCCGTGCTTTACTGGGTGGCTGGGGGCCTTGCTGTCGGATCAGTACGCCGGTGATCTGCCGGGGGTATTTGCGGGCCAACTCGCCGTAGAGTTCCGGATCTTTCTCGCCGGAGTCGCCCACGAGAATGAAACGTCGGGCGGGGTACTGCCCCAGCAGCGTTTCGATCACCGGCCGCTTGACGGCGTCGGAGTCCTCGAACAGTTCGAGGAATGTCCGGTCTTTCCAGCGGAAGCTCTTCAGGTGCATTGAGCCGGCCGGGAAGTTGTCCGCCGTCAGCCATCCGCCCAGAGGCCCGTAGAGTTGCCACGGGCTGGCGGAGACGTAGTGGAACACCGCCCCTGCCTTCTGCCAATTGCGGTAGACCCGTGCCATACCGGGGACGCTGGCGAACGGCCGGCAGAAGGTGTTGGCCAGCAGGGCTTCCCGGTCGGTGACGTTGGTGATCTTGATGGTGTCGTCGATGTCGGAGATCACCGACACCCCCTCCGGGCCGATCAACTGCACCCGGCCGGTGAAGGTGCGATCGTCTCGCACCTTCGAGGCCAGGCGGAACGTCAGCCAGCCGTCGGCGACGTGGCCGCCGGTCTGCAGTTGATCGACCTCCGCGGCGGTCAGGCGGACGATGCCGCGGAAGTGGCCGTTCTTCTCGGACTCACCAAGCGGGTAGGTCTTCGCGCCGATTCGCACCGACAGTTCCTTGCCGCGTTCGTTATCGACGATGAACGCGGCCGCTCGCCGGCGGAGCACAGCGGCGTCGGCGGCGTCGGCGGGAATGCCCATGCGCTTGCGGAACAGCTTGATGGCCGCTCCCCGCGAGGCGGAATCGGTCTCCGGTTCGAAGATCCACCCGTGGATCGGCACCGTCCACGTGTCGGTGGCTCTGTCCTGTTGCCCGGCCGTGGGGAAGAAGACCACCTGCTCGTCGGACTTCACCGACGATTCGGCCTCCGCGCACGCGGTCGGGGCCAGCAGAATCGCCGCGAGGATCGCCAGGTGACGCTTTTCTCTCATGACCCTCCCTCTCGCAATGCCCACCCCGGCCTCACGCGAAGGGCTGCTCGATCGCCGCACTCGGCGGCGTGAAGAACCGCGGGCCGTCTTCGGTGATGTAGATGCAGTCTTCCAGGCGGACGCCGAACTCCCCTTCGATGACGATCATCGGCTCGTCCGTGAAGCACATCCCCGGCGCCAGCGGCACGGTGTTGCCGCGGACGAGGTGATACCATTCATGCACGTCCAGCCCGATGCCATGCCCGGTGCGGTGGGGCAGGCCGGGCAGTTCGTAGTCGGGGCCGAAACCGGCGTCGGTGATGACCTTGCGAGCCGCCGCGTCGACCGCCTCGCAGGGGGTGCCCACTTGGGCCGCCTCGAACGCGGCCGCCTGGGCGCGCTTCTCGAGGTCCCACACCTCGCGATGTCGCGCCGTCGGCTCGCCGAAGATGACGGTCCGGCTGATGTCGGAGTGGTACCCCTCGACGGTGCACCCGCCGTCCATGAGGACCACGTCGCCCGGTTTCAGCTCCGCGGGCTCCTTGCTGCCGTGCGGCAGGGCCGTGGCCTCCCCGATCTCGCAGCCGATGCCGCCTCGGCCCCCCAGCGCCTTGTGAGCCGCGGCGGCCATGTGGCTGAAGTCCTGCTTGGTCATGCCCTTGGCCAGCCGGGGGACGCACTCGGTGTAGGCGGCGAGCGTGACGTCCATGGCCACCTGCATCAGGGCGATCTCCGCGGGCGACTTGATCGCCCGGCAGGGGATCACCACCGGGTCGGCCGAGAGGAAGCACGCCTGCGGCGCCGCGTCGCGAAGGCCGTCGAACAGGAAAAACCGGACGGTCTCCTCCAGGCCGATTCGCCCGGCGGCGATGCCGCGGTCATCGAGGATCTCCGCCACCCGCTGGTAGGGGCTCTCGTGTTCGGCCCACACCCGCACGTCGTCGCCGAGGGGCCGCTGTTCGCGCAGTCGCGGCTCCTCGAAGGTGGGGCAGACGTAGGCGATATCCCCCCTGGCCGGGATCACCGCGGCCGTCATCCGCTCGCTGCGGCCCCACTGGATACCGGTGAAGTACAGCAGGGATGCGCCCGGCTCGACGAAGATCGCGTCGATGTTGTTGGCCACCATCAACCGGCGGGCCTTCTCGATACGGCCCTGGCGCTCGGCCAACGCGATCGGAGACACGTCATCGGTCATGGAACTCAGATGGCTGAATGCGTCGGTGGACATGGCGACTCCAGTGCTCCATTCGTTGCCGCGGCGCCGAAAGGCCGCACGAACCGCCCCCGATCATATCCCCCCCCGCGGGCCCGTCAAGCATGCCGCCCGCCGGCGGAACGGCCGGCCCGACCGGAACCGCGTCGCCGGAGGGGGGTTTCAGTCATCGGCGTTGGCCCTGCCGACGGTTGGGTGTCCAGCCGGGGCCCGCCTGTCTTGCCAGGAGTGTGGCATGTCAACGCGAGCGGCTGTAACTCGACGCGGCTTCCTTACCGGTGGCGCCGCGGCACTGGTGCTGCCGGCCATCGTGCCGTCATCGATCTTCGGCGACGACCCTCCCGGCAACAGGGTCACCGTCGGGCACATCGGCGTCGGCGGCCAGGGCGGCGGGCTGTTGCGGGGCATCCAGCGCCATAAAGGCGTCCAGAGCGTCGCCGTCTGCGACGCGTTCCGCGACCGGCGCGAGCGATGGGCCTCGAGCATCGGCGCGAAGGCCCACGCCGACTTCCGCGAGCTGCTCGGGCGCAAGGATATCGACGGCGTCTTTATCGCCACCCCCGACCACTGGCACGTGCCCATCGCCCTGGCCGCGGCCAAGGCGGGCAAGGACATGTACGTCGAGAAACCCCTGGGCGTGGCCATCCAGTGGAACCTGGCGCTACGCCGGGCGGTCCGACGGTACCAGCGGGTGTTCCAGTACGGCACGCAGCAACGGTCCAGCCGGCATTGCCGGTTCGGCTGCGAGCTGGTCCGCAACGGCCGGATCGGGCAGATCAAGCGGATCGAGGTCATTGCCCCCGGCAGCCGTGCGGGCGGCTCGACCCAGGCGATCCCCGTCCCCGACGGTTTCGACTACGACATGTGGCTCGGCCCGGCCCCGTTGAGCCCGTACACCCGGGACCGCTGCACCTCCAACGGCTCGTGGTTCGTGTACGACAACTCCATCGGCTTCCTCGGCGGCTGGGGCGCCCACCCGCTGGACATCGCCGTGTGGGGCTGCGAGCCGGGCTTCACCGTGCCGGTCGAGCTGGAGGGCACCGGCGTGATCCCCACCGACGGGCTCTACGACACGGTCACCCAATGGAATATCCGCGGCCGATACGCCAACGGCGTGGAGTTCGCCTTCGTCCCCGGCGGGAATTCCACCAAGTTCATCGGCACCAAAGGCTGGGTGAGGATCACCCGCGGCGGCATCGACGCCCAGCCGAAGTCGCTCCTGAAAGACATCATCGCCCCCGAAGAGCTGCACCTGAAGGTCAGCCGGCACCAGGGCGTCGATTTCACCGATTGCATCCGCTCGCGGGCCGAGACGGTCAGCCCCATCGGCTCGTCGGTGGACTCTGACATCATCAGCCATCTCTGCGACATCGCCATTCGCCTCGGGCGGAAGATTCGCTGGGACCCGGCCGCCGAGCGGATCGTCGGCGATGCGACGGCCACGCGAATGTGCAACCGGGCCACTCGCCAGCCGTGGTCGCTGTAAGGCGCCCGACCGGTCCGGCGGTTAGGCGACGCGTGTTTCTGTTTGGCGGGCGGGCGAAAATCGGGTAGGTATCGTCCCGGCCGGCGATCGGCGTACCGCCGGCGGGATCCGTCTCCGGCTGTTGGGAAAGGAAAGGCCCGTGGAACTGGGAATCTGCATCGGGGATGCGTTGCTGGCCGAACCGATCGAGGGACTGGACTTCCTTGAGGTCAACGTGCAGCATTGGCTGGCCCCGCTGGCCGACGAGGAACACTTCGCCGCCCGCCTGGCCGAGGCCCGTACCTGCCCGGTGCCGGTTAAGGCGGCTAACTGCTTCCTGCCGGGGTCCCTCAAGTGCACCGGGCCGGAGGTGGACCGCGGCGCCCTGGATGCCTACGTGCGCACCACGATGCGGCGCGCCCGGCAGATGGGAATCGAGACCGTCGTCTTCGGCTCCGGCGGCTCGCGCCGGGTGCCGGAGGGCTTCGATCATGCCGCCGCCACCGACCAGATCGTCGACCACCTGATCCGGTGGGGCCCCCTGGCCGGCGAGCACGGCGTCACACTGGCCGTCGAGCCGCTGCAGAAATCCGACTGCAACATCATCACCTCCGTGGCTGAAGGGGCGGAGATCTGTCGCCGCGCCGACCACCCGAACATCCGCCTGCTGGCGGACACCTACCACATGGCCGCCGACGCCGATCCGCCCGATGCGATCGCCGAGGCGGCCGGGCTGATCGCCCACCTCCACTGCGCCGAACTGCAGGGCCGGGCGCCGGTCGGCACGCACGACGAGGATCTGCGGCCGTACTTCCGGGCCCTCAAAGCGGCCGGCTACCAGGGGCGTATCTCCATCGAGGCCTCCTGGAAAGACTGCCGGCAGCAGGCCCCGGCCGCCATAGCGGCGCTGGCGAAACAGGTAGCCGAGGCATAGAATCAGGCCGACCGGGCCGGTGGGCCCGACCCGAGCGAAGGAGAGAACCTTGACGCATCAGCCCAGCCTCAGCACGCGGCTCTGCACGGGCACGATCGCGGCCGTGATATTGACGCTGACCTGTTCGTCGCTCTCGGCCCCGCTGCCCGGGACGACGCTGCAAGGAGCCAAGTGGATCTGGGACGCGAAAGCCGCCGTGCGCGCCGGCACCGAGCTCTGCTACTTCCGCAAGACGTTCAAGCTGCCGGGGGAGCCCACCGCCGCGAGCGTGCTGATCACGGCCGACAACGGCTATCAACTGTACGTCAACGGTTCGGTGGTCGGCGAGGATTCCGGGTTCAGCGGCGCGCATTGGGCATCGGTGGAGAAGTACGACATCCGGCATCTGTTGACCGCGGGGGACAACGTGATTGCCGTCCGCGGCACGAACCTCGGTGGCCCGGCCGGGCTGATTGCGGCCGTCCGGGTGGTCGTCAAGGGCGCGGCGGCCACGACGTTCCACACCGACAGCGCCTGGCGGATCGCCACCGGTCCGCAGACCGGCTGGTCGCACAAGGAGTTCGACGCGTCCACCTGGTCGCCGGCCGTGGAACTGGGGCCGTTGGGCATGCCGCCCTGGCAACAGTTGCGGATCGGCGGCCCTCGCCCGCCCGCGTCGGGTAGCCGCGGGAGCGGGCAATTCACCCCGCCGGGCGAGGACTTCCGCTGGCCCGAAGGGGTCATCTTTCTGAGCGGGCGCGTGCCGGAAAGCTCCATCCGCTCGCCGCAGTCGATCTGGCGGATCAACGGGTCCCGGGCGTACCTGGAGTTCGACACGCCGGGCCCCTCCGTGCCGGGGCGGAAAATGTACGCCCTTCGCCCGGTCGGGCCGAAGGCCGCCCCCCGCCTGCTGCTGGACGCCGGCGCCGGGCTGATCGGCTCGCCGACCGTCTCCTACGACGGGGAATCCGTCTACTTCACCATGGCCCCGGAAGGGGAGAAGTTCTACCAGATCTACCGCCTCGCCGTCAGCGGCGGCGCCGCGGGGGAGCCCGAACGCCTTACCGACGGGCCGTTCCACCATTACGACCCGGCCGAGCTGCCGGACGGGCGGATCGTCTTCGCCTCTACGCGGATCGGCACCCGCGACGAATACCACGGCAACGTCGCCAGGGCGCTGAGCGTGATGAACGCCGACGGGTCCGGCCTCCGCCCGCTGACCCATCACATCGTGGCCGACAACGAGCCGCGGGTCACCGCCGACGGGCTCATCGCCTTCGTGCGGTGCGACAACTTCCTCGAGCGGGCCAAGGTCGAAACCCAGATCCACGTCATCCGCCCCGACGGCACCGGCGGGCAGGTCCTGCTGGGGGCCGATCGCGGCGCCATCGCCTACGACCGTCCGACCGCCGCGGAGGCCAACTCCAACTGGCTTCGCCGGTTCGGTTTCGGTAGCCCCGCCCCGCTTCCGGACGGCCGGGTGGCGAGCCTGTCTTACCTCGGCCTGGTGGCATCGTCCACCGGCGGCCGGCCCGAACGGCTGCCGGCGGCGATGAGGCTGTTGGACATCGCCCCCCTGCCGGACGGGCGATTGCTGTGTACGGTGGCCGGCCGAGCCGCCCTCGGCGTGCTGGACATTCGAACCGGGCAGATCGTCCGCCTGCCTACCGCCGACGTGGTCAACGTGCATTCGCCGGCGTTCCTGGGCCCGCGCCCGCGGCCGCCGCGGCTGCCCGCCGGCACGAAAAATAGGGACGGAAACTCGATCGCGCCGACCGGCTGGCTGTACTGCCAGAACGTTTTCAACAGCCGGCAGACCGCCGCCGACTGGTCGCGCGTGCGGGCCGTCCGCGTGTATGAGGGCGTGGCCCTGACCAATCGTAGCGGGCGGCACGGGTACGACCACATCGGCGTGGAAGGGGCCGAACTGGGCACCGTGCCGCTGGCACCGGACGGATCGTTCTACGCCGAGGTGCCCGCCGACCGCCCGCTTGCCCTGCAGGCGGTGGACGCCGAGGGGCGAAGTGTCGTCAACGAGCTGTCGTGGATCTACGTCCGCCCCGGCGAGCGCCGCTCGTGCGTCGGGTGCCACGGGCCCCGGCAGACGGCGCCCGTCGATCGGCGGGGCCGGAACCTGGCGGCGACGGCGGCGCCGGTGAAACTGCTCGGGACCGGCACGCGGCACCGCTTCCGCGCCAACAACGCCGCCAACGGGGGCGTGCTGAACCTGCAGCTCGACCGCTTCCGCGAGGTGGCCGCGATTAACCTGTACGCGTGCGTGCCGCCCGGCAAGCCCGGCGCCGCGATGGGACCGGGGCGGGCGATGGAGGTCCGCCGGCTCATTGGGGAATTGAAGGGCGGCGACGCGAACGAAAAGACCTCGGCGGCGCGGCGGCTGGCCATTCTGCGCGACCGCTCGGCCGGGGCGGCTCTGGCCGTGGCGCTGCGGGACGGCGACGCAGGCGTCCGCATGAACGCGGCGCTCGCGCTGGCCGCCTGCGGCGGGCGAGAGGCGGCACCGGCGCTGACGGCGGCGCTGGACGATCCGTCCCCCGCTGTCGCCCAGGCCGCCGACGTGGCGCTGGGCAATCTCACCGGCCACGACGAGGGCTTCAACGCCTACCGCCGGGGCCGCGGCGCCGCCGGCTGGCGCGCCTGGCTGGGGGGCAACGACTGGGACGCCATCGAGGCCGCGGCCATCGCCCGACTGGGCGGCGACGATCTGCCCGCACGGCACGCGGCCGCGGTGACGTTGGGACGCATCGGCGGCGAGGCGGCGCGCGCGGCCTTGCGGAAGTTCGTCCGGAATGACAAAGGCGGCGACCTCCGCGCCACGCTGGCCGCGATGCGCTCGCTGGGCTACCTCGCCGACCGCGAAGCCGTGGGGCCGCTGACCGAAATCCTGAACGCGAACATCAAGGACGCCGGCAAGAGGCACAAGGGCTCCCACGAGCTGGGCTGGTGGCAGCGGCCGACCTACCTGGCCGCCGGGGCCGCCGAGGCCATGGGCCGGATCGCCACGGGCGAGGCCGAGAAGGCGCTGATCGAGGCCTTCGGCCAACTGGCCCCCTTTTGGCGCTATACCTTCAGCACCGGCGACCACGACTGGCTGATGGGCTGCAACGCCTCGGTGGTACACCACCGAATTCTCGAAGCGCTCGATGCGATCGGCTCGACCGCCGCCGGTAAGATCGCCCCGGCCATCCTCACCTCCGTGCCGATCGACAGTGACCGGGGGCTGCTGTACGAAAACGACACGTACGAGCTGCTCACCGCCCGCGTCATCGGCCGCAGCGGGCGGGCCGGCGAAATCGTGCAGACCTGCCTGGCCGTGCTGGGCGATGAGAAGGCCAAGGCCGTGGACACGCTGAAGCCGGCCGTCACGGCCTCGCCGCCGGCGCGGACCTTCGGGCCCCTGTCGGCGGAATCGCGGGCGGCGCTGATCCTCTCAGTCGTCTGCCACGACCGCTCGGCCGCCCCGGCCGTCCGCGCCGCCTTCGATCGCTACCGCGCCCGGCCGGTCTCCAAGCAACGCAGTTGGACCTGCTTCTATCTGGCCCGCCTGCTCGGCCGGCTCGGCGACGCCGGCACGGCCGACGCCCTGATCGCCGCCCTGACCGACGACCCCACCGAGGCCAGCTTCGGCCGCCCGGACCCGCCCAACGTGTTCCTCCACAACGCCATGACCCCCTGCTATCGCGCCGCCGCCGCCGACGCTCTGGGCAGGATCGCCCACAAGCGTGCGGTGCCGGCGCTGCTGAAGACCGTGGCCGACCTCGACAACGCCGTCGACGTCCGCCACGCCGCCGCCGGCGCCCTGGCCAGGATCGCCGACCCGGCCTCGCTGCCGGGCCTGAAGAAACTGGCCCGCGGCGACCACGTCGAAGTAGTCGTCCGCCGAGTCCTCCGCCAAGCGGTCGCCAACGCCGGCGGGGGGTCCGCGTCGCGGTGACGATCCGGACCGGCTGACGGAGAACGGCCGCCATGACCAAACGCGAAGTGGTGAACGTGGCCCTGTTCGGGCAGGCCCCGCCGTACACGCCCTGGTCGTTCCGCTTCACCGCCGAGGCGCGGGAGACGCTCGTCGCCCATTACGGCACCGAAGAGCTGACCGAGGCGGTGGGCAACCACATCGTTGAGCTGGGCAGCGACATCGGCTTCTTCGAGCCCCTCGGCGACGACCGCTGGCGGGATACGTTCGGCGTGGTGTGGGATCGCAGCGTCGATAAGGACATCGGCAACGTCGAAGGCTGCGTCCTGCCCGAACCTACGCTGGCCGGCTACACGCTGCCCGACCCGCGCGACGGGCGGTACTTCGCCGACATTCCCGCCAAGCTCGACCGCTACGGCGACCGGTTCCGCCTGTTCTGCCTGGGCTTCTCGCTGTACGAGCGGGCCTGGACGCTGCGCGGCATGGCCAACCTGCTGATGGACTTCCACGACCACCCCGACTTCGTGGCCGAGCTGTTCGACGCCATCGCCGCCTACAACATCGCCCAGGTGACCGAGGCGATGCGGTACGACATCGACGCGGTCTACTTCGGCGACGACTGGGGCCAGCAGCGCGGGCTGCAAATGGGCTACCCGCTCTGGAAGCGGTTCATCCACCCCGCCCTCAGCCGAATGTACGCCGCCGTCAAGCAGGCCGGCAAATGCGTGTTCATCCACTCCTGCGGCGACGTGGACGAACTATTCGACGACCTGATCGACCTCGGCGCCGACTGCTTCAACCCCTTCCAGCCCGAGGTGATGGACGTCCGCGCCCTCCACGCCCGCTACCTCGGCCGACTGTCGTTCTGGGGCGGCCTGTCCACCCAGAGAACCCTCCCCTTCGCCACGGCCGCCGACGTCCGCCGCGAAACCGCCGACCTGATCGACATGGGCCGCTCCGGAAACTACATCCTCTCCCCCGCCCACGCCGTCGAAGGCGACGTCCCCCTGCCCAACATGCTCGCCTTCATCCAGCAAGCCCAACAACAACCCGGCGCCGGCGGGTGACACCACCAAGCAGCGAACGCCTCCCCCGACCGCCCGGCTTGGCCGGCCCGCGATCGATCGGCAGCCACCGCATATCTGCGGTAGAGCCGGAAAACGGGGCTTTCACAACGGGGTTGGCTAAGAAAGAAACTGGGCATATCTTTTCTTAGTGTCGGCCACTAAGAAAGCGGGTTACCGCAAGGCGCCGGCTATGAAAGCGACAGGAAGATACGTCGCAACGCCAGCGGCCGGCCTTGGCGAGCGATTCCCGCCCCGAAGTCCAGACCTCGGCCCCGGCGGCACGGCCCAGCCCGCAATCAATCTGGCATTGTGCGCGCGGGGGGGGGTACGCTTGTCCTTCTCGGATTTGTTAGTGTGGTCTATGGCCATGCCGGGGCGACTTGCTCGGGTGGGATCGGCCGGGGTCTGAATCCCTTCTTGGCGGCTCTGGCGAGCGAAAGGGCTTGATTAGGGGATGTTACCGACAAGCCTCTTTGTGTTGCATAAAACGGGGAATATGCAACACAAGAGCGTTTGTGGCGCATTCATGCAACTCAAAACAGTTGTTCTCCCTCGACGATGTTCAGGAGTTCTCGGAAGCCGTAAATGCCGGCAAGGCGGCCCCTGGCGGGCCGCAGTTCTACAAGTAAGTTATTTTTCCGCATGATCTTAAGTATTCTTCTGGCCGCGTCACTCTTGATCGCGGGGTTGGCGGCGAAATCGGAGCCAAGAAAGACAGGGCGGTGGAAGAGGAAATCAACGGCGTTGACGCTGGATTTCGACCCGGTGATGTCGGAGACTCGATGGAGAGTTTGGTTCCGCAACTCCAGAATGCTCCGCGTCTTGTCGGCGTTCTCCTTTGTCTGCTCTTCAATGGCCTTCAAGAAGTAGGCACACCAACCGGTCCAGTCACCATCGCTTGAAACTCGCAGCAAGCGGTCGTAATACTCCTCGCGGTGCTTCTCAAAGTAGGCGCTGATATAGAGTACCGGGCTGGCCAGCAGCCCCGTCTTAGCTAGGAATAGGGGAACCAGCATTCGCCCGATACGGCCATTTCCGTCCAAGAATGGATGTAGGGCCTCGAATTCCACATGCAGGATCGCCAGTTGGACGAGCTTGTCTTGGCAATCAGTATGGATGAACTTCTCCCATTCAGCCATCGCTTGGGGGAGGTCGGCCGGGCTCACAGGGACGAACCGGGCTTCCTCCTGGGCGCAACCATGCGGCCCAATCCAGTTCTGGGTCCGCCTGTACTCACCGGGTGAGCGATTCTGACCACGGACGCCGGACATCAAGACCTGATGAGCTTCCTTGATGACTCTCTGGCAGAGAGGATATTGCTCCAGGAGTTCCAGGGCTTTCCCCATGGCCTTGCGGTAGTTCGCTACCTCCTGGATCTCATCGCGTCTGGCCGGTGTGTCGTCTTTGGGAAATAGGCCTGCCTCGAATTCGAGCACCTCGCTGAGAGTGGCTTGCGTTCCCTCGATTCGGCTGGAGAGAACGGCTTCTTTGGCCGTCAGCGGGCTCAGGAGAACAAAGGCGTTGGGGATTGCGGACAGTAGCCCGTCATAGCGTGCCAGGGCCATGCTGGCCGGGCCGATCCGCGGAACGAGTTCGGCCCAGTGAAGATGTTTGGGAGGGAAGCGTCCGGTATGGTAATGGACAGCGGTCATAAAGGTGAACACCTTTCCTCGGCCTCACGTCGCCATACTGTGGGGTCGGCAAGCCGCGCGCTCAAGTGCGGGGCGCTCCTTCATGGCCGCATGCGACCCCACGACCAGAAAGACGAACCGCAGCGCCAAAGATTATGCCTGAGCGCAACGAGTTGAGCAACATCCTGCTGTCTCAGATAGTACCCGCCGCTCTTTCCCCTTGTCGTTATCGGGATTGTTGGTGTAGTCTACGGGGGTGCCGGTCGGCCTTGGGTGGCCGGGATGGCTTGGGTGGGTGTGGTCTGGCGGCGGGGCTGCCGACTAGAGAGGAGAACGATGATGAAGCCGAAGGTGACGCGTCGGAGGTTCTTGCAGAGCGGGGCGGCGGGGCTGGCGGTGGCGGCGGTGCCGGCGGTGCTGTCGGCGGCGAACGTCAACAACAAGCTGAACATTGCCGCCATCGGCGTCGGCGGGCGCGGCTGGGCGGATATCAACGGGGTCCGCGGCGAGAATATCGTGGCCTTATGTGACGTGCACGCCAAGAACCTCGACCGCGCGGCCAAGGACTTCCCCAAGGCCACCACATACGTGGATTGGCGGAAGTGCCTGGAGCAGAAAGATATCGACGCGGTGGTGTGCGCCACCACCGACCACACGCACGCGTTCGTCAACATCTGGGCGATGAACCGCGGCAAGCACGTGTACTGCGAGAAGCCGCTGGCTAACTCGGTGGAGGAGGCCCGGCTGGTTCGCCAGACGTACCTGAAGCACAAAGGCAAGCTGGCCACGCAGCAGGGCACGCAGATTCACGCCTCGGACAACTTCCGCCGATTCGTCGAGATGATCCGCGGCGGGGCGATCGGCACCCCGCAGGCCGTCCGCGTGTGGTGCAACCGAACGCCCAAGGGCGGGGGGTACCTGCCGGCGGTCAAGCCGGTGCCCGATTACCTCGATTGGGACCTGTGGGTCGGCCCGTCGCCGATGCACCCGTACAACCCCGGCTACATCGGCGGGTGCCTGAAGTGGAACCGCTTCTGGGACTTCGGCAGCGGGCAGATCGGCGACATGGGCAGCCACATGATGGACATGGCCGCCTGGGGGTTCGACCTGGGCCTGGCCACCAGTTGCGAGGCCAAAGGCTCCGAGCAGAACGACGCCACCGTCCCCACCTGGCTGACGGCCACGTGGGAGCACCCGGCCAACGACTGGCGCCCGGCGGTGAAGGCGTACTGGTACGACGGCGACAAGAAACCCGGCATGCCCTCGGGCGTGTTCAACCGCGACAAGATGTCCAAGGGCGCGATCTTCCAGGGCGACAAGGGCACCATCATCGCCGACTACGCCTACCGCATCCTCATGATGAAGGGCGACATGACGCACTATACCTCCCCCAAGCCGGACCAACTGATCCCCCGGTCGGTCGGGCACCACAAGGAGTGGATCCTCGGCTGCAAGGGCGGGAAGACCCCGCTGTGCAACTTCGACTACGCCGGGAAACTCGTCGAGAACAACATGCTGGCCCTGGTGGCCTACCGGGCCGGCAAGAAGCTCCAGTGGAGCGAGAAGAGCCTCTCGGCAAGTAACTACCTCGCGGCCGACAAGTACATCAAGAAGACTTACCGGAAGGGCTGGGTGCTGGACGGGTAGCGCGGTGCCGAACGGGACCCCGCGACGGCGGACACGATGGACGCGAACGAGAATTACCGCCGGGCGGTGCAGTTTGAGACACCCGAGTCCATCCCGATGAGCTTTCACATCAACGGCGCCTGCTGGCATCACTACCCGGCAGGGGCGCTGGAAGCGCTAATGGCCTCGCACCCGAGGCTGTTCCCCGACTTCGACGGGGGGGCGCGAACGGCGCCGCGGCGATACTCGCCGAACGCCCGGGCGGGCGAACCCTACACCGACCCCTGGGGCTGCGTGTGGGAGACCACCGACGACGGCGTCACCGGCACGGTGACCGGCCATCCGCTGGCCGACTGGGCCGCCTTCGATGATTTCCGCCCGCCCGACCCGGAGGTGACCAATGGGCGGTTCCCCGAAGACTGGACCCGCGTGGGCGAGCGGTTCCGCCGGACCAAGGCCGCCGGGGGCATGCCCATGGGCGGGCTGCCCCACGGGCACACCTTCCTGACCCTGTGCGACCTTCGCGGTTACGAGAACCTGATGTTCGACATGGCCGACGAAGACCCCAGGCTGGGTCGGCTGATCGAGATGGTCGAGCAGTTCAACCTCGCGGTGATCCGCCGTTACATCGACTTCGGGGCCGAACAGATTTCCTACCCGGAAGACCTGGGCATGCAGGTGGGCCCGATGCTGTCCCCGGAACACTTCGGCAAGTACATCAAGCCGGTGTACCAGCGGATGATGACTCCGGCCCGGGAGGCTGGCTGCCTGGTCCACATGCACTCCGACGGCGACATCCGCACGTTGGCCGACGACCTCATCGACGGCGGCGTGGCGATCCTGAACCTGCAGGACCTGGTCAACGGCATCGACTGGATCGCCGAGAACCTCGCCGGGCGGGTGTGCATCGACCTGGACATCGACCGCCAGCGGATCACCGCCCGCGGCACGCCCGAGCAGATCGACGAGCTCATCCGCGAGGAGGTCACCAAGCTCGGCAGCAAGGCGGGCGGGCTGATGATGATCCACGGCCTGTACCCCGGCGTGCCGCTGGCCAACGTCAAGGCGTTGATGGACGCGATGGAGACCTACGCGACGTTTTACGCGTAGAAACGTGGAACCGTCCCGGCCGGGGCGGGCAAGGGCGCTATGCAGATCAACAGCTTACAGAATCCGCGAGTGAAGGCGGCCGCGAAGCTGCGCCACGCGCATCACCGGCGCCGGCAGGGGCTGATGCTCGTCGAGGGGGCGCGGTGCATCGGTCGGGCACTGGCGGGGGGGGTCGAGATGGCCGACGTGTTCCACTGCCCGGCGCTGGCGGCGGAGGGCGAGGCGGACCTGCTGGAGCGGATGCGATCGGCGGGGGCGACGACGTTCGAGGTGCCGCCGCACGTGCTGGTGAAGATCGCCTACCGCGACAAGCCGGAGGGCCTGCTGGCGGTGGCCCGCATCCGCCGCCGCGGCCTGGACGAGTTGCCGTATCGGCCCGGCGGGCTCTACGTGGTGGCTGAAAACCTGGAAAAGCCCGGCAACCTCGGCGCCATCTGCCGCTCGGCCGACGCGGCCGGCGTCGACGGGCTGATCCTTTGCGACCCACGAACGGACGTGACCAACCCCAACGTGATCCGCGCCAGCATCGGCACGGTGTTCTCGGTGCCCTTGGCCGAGGCCGACAGCGCCGAGGCCCTCGCCTGGCTACGTGAGGGCGGTCTGCAGATTCTCGCGGCCACGCCCGAGGGGGATCGGGACTACACCGCGGTGGACATGACAGCCGGGACGGCGATCGTGCTGGGCAGCGAGCACCTCGGCATCAGCGAGACCTTCGCCCGAGGCGCCGACCAGCGGGTGCGAATCGCGATGAAGGGGGTGGCCGACTCGCTCAATGTCGCCGCGACCGCGACGGTGCTGCTATTCGAGGCGGCCCGTCAGCGTCAATGCCGGCGGCCGGGCTGATCGGCGGGGCCGGGCATTGCCGCGGGTGCGATATTGAGCTATCTTCTTGCCAATCGTTCGCCGGCGCGGGCCGCACGGTCGCGATCCGGACAGCGAGAGTCAAAGGAAAGGACCCGGAATGAACCGAAGCGTTTTTCTGCCGATCCTGGTGGCCGCCCTGGGCAGCGCGATGTTGGCCGGCTGCACGGGGGCATCGAAGAGCTCGTTCACCACGTCGTCCCGCCAGGAGCGGGGCATGGTGTTGATCCTGCCGGGGATCGAAGGCGAAGGGGCGCTGAGCTACGCGATTCGGCAGGGGATCGACAACGCCGACGTCAAGTCGTCGCTGCCGATCTACCGTTGGGGTTGGCCCATTCCCGGGGTCGGCATGGTTCTGAACCAGGTGGACTTCCTGCGTGCCCGTGCGGTCGGCAAAGACGTGGCCAAGTACGTCGCCAAGTACCAGAAGAAGTATCCTGGTCGTCCGGTGCACATTGTGGGTCACAGCGGGGGCGGCGCGATCGCGGTCTTCGCCGCCGAGGAACTCCCCGATGGTCACAAGGTGGACGGGCTGATCCTGCTGAGCCCGAGCCTCTCGGCCGGGTACAACCTGACCGACGCGCTGACGAAGACGCGCAAGGGGATCATCAATTACTGGTCGCCGGGCGACATTGCCCTGCTGGTGCTCGGCACGACGCTCTTCGGCAACCTGGACGGTATTCACGGCCCGGCGGCCGGGGCGATGGGGTTCACCAACAGCAAGAACGCCAGTGCCGGCGGCGGCAAGCTGTATCAGGGCAAATGGAGCGAGGCCATGTCGGCATCGGGCCATCACGGTGGGCACATGGATACCGCCAGCAGCGGCTTCGTGGCGTCGTGGGTGGCTCCCTGGATCAAGGCATCGAAGTGGACCCCCCCGCCGGTGAGTATCTCCGACCCGGAAGAGAACTGACCGGGCCTTCACGCACGGCGGGCGCGCAAAGCAACAGGGCGGCCGCTAAGACCGCCCTGATCTTTTCCCGGCGGCGGCACAGGGCTTCGCGTGGCCGCCGCATCCGGCTGTCAGACTCCCCGACCTACCGTAGATATCGCCCGATTGCGGGGGCCACTTGTGCAAGCGGAGGCGAATCTTCGTTCGCCGGCCCCCCCGGCTCGGAGCATCGGCCCGTTCAGCTTCGTTGGGCCTTGATACACCTGGCGTAGAGTCCCTCGATCTGATCGACCATGGTGTCAGCGGCGAAGCGCCGGCGTACCTGTTCCCGGCCGGCGCGGGCGAGTTGGCCCCGCAGGGCTTCGTCGCCGGCCAGTCGCTCGATGGCCGAGGCCAGGTTCGCCACGTCCCTGGGCGGCAGCAGGATGCCGGTCTGCCCATCGACGACGATCTCGGCGGCGCCGTCGACGTCGTAAGCGATCACCGGCCGACCGGCCAGCATGGCCTGCGGCAGCGCACGGGCGAGCCCCTCGCGAAGGCTGCAGTGGACGACGATGTCGCTGGCGTGCATGACCGCCGGGATCATCGACGGGTCCACCAGGCCGGTGAGGTGGAACCGCCCGGTAAGGCCCGCCGCGGCGAGTTCCCGTTCGATCGCGGGTCGTCGCCGGCCGTCGCCGACCAGGCAGAAATGCACCCTCGGCGACACCTTCGCGGCCGCGGCAATGAGGAACTGGTGACCTTTCAGTTCGGCCAGGCGCGACACCTGGGTGACCAGCACGGCTCCGCGGGGCAGCGCCAGTCCTTCGCGGAAGGCGTCGGCGTCGGCGGGGCGGTGCAGGAACGGTTCGACCTCCATGCCGCTGTAGATGGTGGTGAACTGCTCGGCCGTGCCCACGCCGGCGGCCAGAGCCTGTTGCGTCATCGCGTCGGCTACGCTGATGATCGCGTCGGTCCGCCGGGCCGCACGCCGTTCCAGGGCGACGTAAAGCCGATGGAGCCACCGGGACTGGTACGGGTGGAACGGCAGGCCGTGGATCGTATGCACGACGACCGGCACGGCACACTTCGCCGCCGCTCGTCGGGCCAAGATGCCGGCCTTGGACGAGTGCGTATGCACCACTGTGGGGGCCACCTCGGCCAGCAGCCGGCGGATCGCGCGGCCGGCGGCCAAGTCTCGGATCGGGCAGATGGCTCGACGGAGGGCGTCGATCACCTCCACGCGATAGCCGCCGGCCAAGGCGCGGTCGAGCAGTTGGCCCTCCGGCCCCAGGGCCGGGCCGGTGATGAGGGTGACCTCGTGCCCGCGGGCGGTGAGCCCCTCGCACGTCAGCAGCGTGTTCTCCTGGGCCCCCCCGAGGATCAGCCGCGTGATGACGTGCGCGATTCGCATGGCGTGTCCGTGTGACCGGCTGAGCCGGTCGGGCGAGTCAGTAGTTCTCGCCGAGCAACTCGAAATAGGCTTGCGGATGCGCACAAGCGGGGCACATCTGCAACGCGGAAGTGCCCTCGTGCAGGTATCCGCAGTTCCGGCAGCGCCACACAACGGGTGTGTCCTTCTTGAAGACCGTGCCGGCGTCCACGTTGGCGGCCAAAGCCAGGTATCGCTTCTCGTGCTGCTTCTCGGCGACGGCGATCGCCTTGAAGGCGCCGGCGATTTCGTTGAAGCCCTCGTCTTTGGCGACCTTGGCAAAGCCGGGGTACATCTCGGTCCACTCGTAGTGTTCCCCGCCCGCCGCGGCCTTGAGGTTCTCGGTGGTCAAGCCGATCACGCCGGCCGGGAAGGCCGCCTGCACCTCGGCGTCGCCGCCGGCCAGGAACTTGAACAGCCGTTTGCCGTGTTCCTTCTCCTGATCGGACGTCTCGGCGAAGATGGCGGAAATCTGCACGAAGCCTTCCGTCTTGGCCGCACTGGCGAAGTAAGTGTAACGGTTCCTTGCCTGCGATTCGCCGGCAAAGCCCGTGAGCAGGTTCTTCTCGGTCTGCGATCCCTTGAGCGTAGCCATGATGTCTCCTTTCCATTCTCGATGGGTACACGCCGTCGCCGGCAACGCATTCGCCCCGGCCCGCTCGGAGACCTGCTGGGGGGTATGGGCTACCCGGGCCGGCGCTCCGATGGCGCCTGGCACGCCGGGCAAACGCCGGAGAACTCCAGCCGGTGCCCGGTGACCTTGTAGCCACCGCCCTTGCCGGCATCCTGTTCCAGCTTGGCGATCGGCTTCATACGCAGGTCGTCCACACGGCCGCACATCGTACAACGGATATGATAATGATTGTCGCTGTTGGCGTCAAAGCGTCGCTGCCCCGCGCCGTCCAGGCGGAGGATCCTGTCAGCTTGGCTAAGGATATCCAGATTGCGGTACACCGTGCCCAGGCTGATCCTCGGCAGTCGCCGACGGACAAGGTGGTGCAGTTGGTCGGCGGTAGGGTGCGAGGTCAGTTTGCCCAACTCATCAAGGATGACCCGCCGCTGTTTGGTCATGCGAAGTGTTCGATTGTCACGCACTGCTCATGGCCTCCAGGACGCAGAAACAGGCACCCCGACACTCTATAATTACCAGCCGACCGGCCTCGCGTCAAACATGAAATCGGCACGCCTTCGACGCCCGAAGGGCCCCGGAGCGGGCCGGAAGGGGAGGGCATGTGCCGCTGGAGGTTCGCGTGCGGCTACATTGCCTTGGCTGGGGTTTGCTCGACGAGGGCGGCGAGCACCGGCGTGAGGCGGTTCAGTTCCACCTGGAGCTGACCGAACGCCTCTTGGGCCTCCGTCAGGTCCCCGTTGCGGGCGGCCGCTTCCACGTTCGAGGCTGCTTCGGCGGCGCCGCTGGAGATGAAGTTGCTGACCAGCCCCTTGATGACCGCGGCGGCATCTGCCAATGGGTTGGCGTCCAGGGACGTCAACGCCTGCTTCATTTCGGTCAGCAACCTTGGGCACTCCAGCAGGAAGGGCTTGGCCAACTCCGCGAACAATGCGGCGTCACCCTCGGCCAGGTCCAGGCTGGCGCCCAGATCGAGCGGGTCCTTCCCGGCTTCGGCCACCTCCGCCTTGGGGCTCGGCTCGGGCCAACCCAAGTCGGCCTCGAGGGCGGTCGGCTGTTGTGGCCGCGGCATCTGCCGGCCTTCGGCGGAAGGCTTGCGGACATTCAGGGCTTGATGCACCACCCTGAAGAACTTGCTGGGTCGGATCGGCTTGGAGATGTACTCGTCCATGCCGCTGCGCAGGCACTTTTCGCGAGTGCCCTTCATGGCGTGGGCGGTCATCGCGACGATCGGGACGTGCTCCCCGGTGGCCTTCTCCCGCTCCCGGATCGCGGCGGTGGCATCCAGGCCGTTCATACCCGGCATCTGCACGTCCATGAGCACCAGGTCGTAGGGTTGCCGGTCCAGTGCGGCCAGGGCCTCGTGCCCGTTGTTGGCCGTGTCGATGGTGTAGCCCCTCTTCTCCAGCAGCCTGGCCGCCAGTTTCTGGTTCACCGGATTGTCCTCGACGAGGAGAATCTGTCGCCGGGAGTTCAACTCCAGGATCGCCGCGGACGGTGCGCTCGCGAAGGGGTCTTCGGCCTCCGCGCCGGCCGGATGAGGCGCCTCAGCCGCGTCGTCGGCCGACTGCAGCTCGAACGGCAGGACGACGTGGAAGGTGCTGCCGGACCCGGGCGTGCTTTCCACGGAGATCTTCCCACCCATCAAACCGGTCAGTTGCGTGCAGATCGTCAGCCCGAGGCCCGTGCCGCCGTACTTACGGGTCATGGACCCGTCAGCCTGCTCGAAGGCGTCGAAGACGGTCTGTTGCTTGGCCGGCGGGATGCCGATCCCCGTGTCGCGGACGCGGAAGTTCAGCACCGCTCGCCGGTCGCCGCGGGATTCAGGGGTCACCTGCAAGGCCACCTCCCCACGCTCGGTGAACTTGATGGCGTTGCCCAGCAGGTTCACGATAATCTGTCGAAGCCGGCCGGGATCTCCCTTCAGCGCGTACGGCGCCTCGGCGTCGATATGGCACAGCAGTTTCAACCCCTTGGCCTTCGCCCGCACCTGCAGGGTCCTGACCGTCTTGTCCAGGCATTCGCGAAGATCGAACCCGGTGGTCTCGAGCGTCATCTTGCCGGCCTCGATCTTGGCGGAATCCAGAATGTCGTTGATCAGGCCGACCAGCGACTCGCCGGACTCCTTGACCATGTCGAGGTACTCGCGCTGCTCAGCCGTCAACTCGGTGTCGAGCGTCAGCTCGGTCATCCCGAGGATGCCGTTCAGCGGCGTGCGGATTTCGTGGCTCATGTTGGCCAGGAACTCGCTCTTGGCGCGGGAGGCCTGCTCGGCGGCTTCCTCGGCGGCCTTCCGCTCGGCGATTTCACGGCGCATCTGCTGGTTGGCCTGAGCCAGTTGCTCGGTGCGCCTGGCGACCTCCTGCTCCATGGTGGCGTGGAGACCGTGAAGCCTGGCGACCATGGCATTGTACCCCGCCGCCAGCACGCCGACTTCGTCTCGGCCGGTGACGTCGATGGGGGTGATCAGATCGGGTTCCCGTTGTTCGGCAACGCACTTGATGTGTCGGGCGATTCGCGCCAACCGGCGGCTGATCCGCATCCGGTAGGCCAGCACGAACAGGCCGGCGATCGCCGCCAGGGCTATCACCGGCCGTATGGAATGCAGGGCCGCCCCCCCGTGTGCCCAGACCTCGTAGACTATGAGCCCCGCCGCGGAGATGGCCAGAAGGCCGAGGACGATCGCGAACCTGGCTCCTGCACTACGCACGCATGACCCTCCGAGCTCGCCTCGAGGCCAGCCGCCGTTCCGGGGCTATGCATCCGCCCGTCCGGCGCGAACCTGCCGTCCCCTGTGTGTCCTGACACAGTCACAGCACACCGTGATGCTGATACCGCCAATATCGGACCATCCGACCGGTGGCTTGACTACTGTTCGCCACGGTGTCGGCCCGGCGGAGGGGGCGGCGGGGGCGCAAGAAACGTCCCGGCCGGCGCCGGACGCCGACCGGGACAATGCGTTGCGTCTTCGGGCTCGCCGGGCGACTACTTCAGCGTCAAGGTCGCCGGCTGCGTCGTCAATTCAAACGGCTTGACATCGTATTTCAGACGGAGGTCGAACTGGCCTTTCAGATTCTTGGGCACACTCCATGTGTGCGAGCAGGTGCCACCTCACCCATACGCCAGCGCGGCGGTATAGACCACCTTTCCGCTGGCGTCGATCACGTCGATCTTTGGTGGTGCGGGGCGCTTGCCGCTCGCGTTAGCGCTCACCTGTACCGTGCCGCCGGCCGCGTCGATGAGTTGGAGCGAAAAGGCAACCTTTCCGCCCTTTTGCGTGGTCGTCACCTTCGCCTGCAGAGGCCCGGCGACCGCCAGTGCGGTCGTCTCGCCGGCCTTCACCTCGATAGTCCGGCTTCCTCGGCCCTGGATCATCCCTCCACGCTTGGCGGGATCGGCCTCGGCCCAGATCTGGTAAACCTGGACCTTGTAGCTCCCGGCGGGGACATCAACCGGGTCCGTGTCGCCGGTGAACTTCAGTCGCTTGGTGCCCTTCACCAATGTGCACGTCCATCGCGCCGCGTTAATGCTGATCTTTCCGGTCTCGCCTTCAGCGGCAAAGACCGGGCCGGCTGCCAGCGCGGCAACGACGGCAGCCAAGGCACAGCATCCAATACATATCTTTCCCATGTTCGTTCTCCTCTGTCTGAAGGTTAGACGGACGGGTCCGGCCCGTCCGAGGGTCTCGGGGCGTCAGCGCCCAGCTTTTCGTGGGCGTACACCCACTACATTGCCCGCTTACACAGTATAGACGCCGGAAGCGGCTTTATGTTGCAGGAATTCCTCCGGTTTCCGGCCGGGTCTCCCGGCATGTGGGTCGGGGAGGGAATGCTGCACCGTGCGTCCGGGCCGGTCCGCGGGCCCGCCCTGGACGCCACGGGGTCAGCAGCACGGCCGTCAACGCAGGGAGGTAGATTGCTGATGGGCACCAGGGCGCCGCTGGCCGGACCGATCGATCCCCAGGATGTCAGGATGTAAGGACGTGCGGCCAATGGCCTCTTTCTGACGGTTGAATCGGCGAGTAAAGCTTTTTGTGAAAAGATGTTACTACGCCGCTGGAGGCCTCTCGGGCGGGGGCTCGCCCCTTCGCCACCGGAGGGGCGCCGGGCCGGCCCTTGCTCGGACCACGACGCAAGAAAGCATCCCGGCCGGTGCCGGACGGCGGCCGGGATGACGGATTCACGCCAAGTGCGGCGGCCCGGCTACTTCAGCGACAAGGTCGCTGGTGGAGTCTTCATCGCGAACGGCTTGATGTCGTAGGTCAGACGGAGGTCGAACTCGCCTTTCAGGTCACTGGGCACACTCCATGTGTGCGAGCAGGTGCCGCCTCACCCATACTCCAGCTTGGCCGTGTAGACCCGTTTTCCGCCGGCGTCCACCACGTCGATCGTCGGTGGCGGGGGGCTACTGCCGTTCGCGACGCTAATCGCAAATACCGCTCCGCCGGCCGCGTCGGTCATGGCCAGCGAGAACGTCACCTTTCCGGCCTTCTGGCGGATCGAGATGTTCGCTTGCAGCGGCGGGCCGATCTTCAGCGTCGCCACCGTTCCGGCAGCGATGTCGAGGGTCTTGGCCCCACGGCCGCGGATCACCGGTACGAACTTGCCGGGATCGGCCTCAGAGAAAAACTGGTAGTCTCGAACCTTGTAGCTACCGACGGGGACCTCGACCGGTTCGGCGCCGCCGGTGACCGCCAGCGTGGCGGTCTTGCCCGTCAACGTGCATGTCCATCGCGCCGCACCCACCGAGAGCTTTCCGGTCTCTCCCGCCATCAGGCTGGCCGAGACCTTCATGCCGGTCACCTTCGCGGTGTACCACTTGCCGTCGACCTGCAACGGCTGGTTCAGCGGCGTGGCGGCACGACGTCGAGGGAAGTTGCCTTGGGCGTCGGCCACCTCGATCTCGTCGACCTCCCTGCCCCTCGCGGGAGAAGATCCGGCGGCGGCCAGGCCCACGGCCCCGTTGCGGCCGATCACGCGGACCTTTCTGGTGGTCTGCCCGAACGCGCAGGTCCCTTCGGCGGCGACGGTGAGGGATACGCAGCCCATGAACTGCTTGGGATGCTGGAGGAAGAACGCCGAGACGAGCACGGGGATCTTCCTGCCTTCCCTGGTGACCTCAGCGGGCGTGGGCCCCAAGCGCCCGATGGCCGAGCCGGTGCCGGGATGGTCGGGTAACTTCAGTTTCAGGGCGTTGGCGAAGTTGTTCTTGCCCGTGGGGTCGATCCGGATGACGTCCAGCCTCTTGCTGCCGGCCGTGGAGGCGTCGAAGGCGACGCTGATGCCCGGGACGGTCGGCACCAGCCTTGCGTTGGGGCTGATCAGACCGTGCTTGGCGGGCACGGCCGCCTTCGCCAGGGTCAACAGCGGGATGCCCATCGGCAGGTTCGGCGGCGGCTTGACGTACTGCAGGTCGCCCACCCCGGCAAGGGCCGGCCCGGCCGCCAGAGCGACTGCGACGGCGGCCAACGCACAGCATCCTATACGTATCTTTCGCATGGCAGCTCTCCTCTGTCTGAAAGTTGCGCGGACGGGTCCGGCCCGCCCGAGGGTTTCGGGACGTCAGCGGCCAGGCTTTCGTGGGCGTACATCAACCTGCATTGCCCGCTCACATGGCATAGACGCCAGAAGCGGCTTTAAGTTGCAGGAGTTTCCCCGGTTTCCTGGCCGGGTCTCCCGGCGTGTGGGCCGGGGAGGGAATCCTGCACCGTGCGTCCGGCGCGGTCCGCGGGCCGATGGGGCGGGTTCAAGGGGGAGGAAAGGACAAGCCATGAACAACAGTAGAGCCGGTCAATGGAGCCGTCGGGCGTTCCTGAAGGTCCTCGGGGCGGGCGCCGCGGCGGTGGCCACGCCGCCGCTGGCCTCGGCGGCGGAGGCGGCGCGTGGGGCCGCCGGCGGGGGGCAGGGCAAGCTGAACTTCGTATTCTTCCTGATCGACGATCTGGGGTGGACGGACGTCGGCTGCTACGGCAGCAAGTTCTACGAGACCCCGGGGGTGGACCGGCTGGCGGCGATGGGAATGCGCTTCACCGACGGATACGCCGCCTGTACCGTCTGCTCGCCCACCCGGGCCAGCATCCTGACCGGCAAGTATCCCGCCCGGCTGCACCTGACCGACTGGATCTCCGGGCACGTCCGCCGCAACGCGAAGCTGAAGATCCCCGACTGGAACAAGAAGCTCGAGCACGCCGAGGTGACCCTCCCCGAGGCGCTCAAGCCGTTGGGTTACGCCACCGGCTTCATCGGCAAATGGCACCTCGGCCCGGCCGGGTACTGGCCCGACAGCCAGGGCTTCGACGTCAACATCGGCGGCTACCACCGCGGCCAACCCCCCAGTTACTTCTCCCCGTACCGGATTCCGACGATGGACGACGGCCCGGCCGGGGAGTACCTCACCGACCGCCACGCCGACGACGCCGAGAAGTTCATCGACGCCAACGCCAAGAAACCGTTCTTCCTGTACCTGTCGATGTACGCCGTACACACCCCGCTACAGGCGAAGAAGAACCTGATCACCAAGTACAAGGCCAAGGCCGAGGCCAACCCGGACTACCCGCAGAACAACCCCGTCTACGGCGGGATGGTCCACAGCATGGACGACTGCGTCCGGCGGGTGCTGGACAAACTGGAGGCGCTGAAGCTTCTCGATCGCACGGTGATCATGTTCATCGGCGACAACGGCGGGCTGATCGGCAACCCTCGACGCCCGGTGACGAACAACCTCGGCCTCCGCGCGGGCAAGGGCTCGGCCTACGAGGGCGGCGTGCGGGAGCCGTTCATCGTCCATTGGCCGGGGGTCACCAGGCCCGGCAGCGTCTGCCGCGAGCCGGTCATCAGCGTGGACTTCTACCCCACCATCCTCGAGATCGCCGGCGCCAAAGGCGACCCGGCCCACAACCGCGGCGTCGACGGGGTCAGCCTGGTGCCGCTGCTGACCGGGGCCGGCAAGCTCGATCGCGAGGGGATCTACTGGCACTACCCGCACTACCACCCCGGCGGGGCCACCCCCTACGGGGCCGTTCGCGAGGGCGACTTCAAGCTGATCGAGTTCTTCGAGGACAACCACGTGGAGCTTTACAACCTCCGCGACGATCTGGCCGAAAAGCACAACCTCACCGAGAAGATGCCCGACAAGGCCGAGAAGCTTCGCAACAAGCTTCACCAGTGGCGCCGCGACGTCGGTGCCCAGATGCCCACACCCAATCCGAACTACGGCCGCAACGCGCCGGCGAGGCAACCCCGCAGGCCGAGAAAGCCGCAGGCCGGCAAATGACCGGCCGTGAAGTGGAAGGAGAGATGTCGATGCCGTCGAAGGATATCACCAGGCGCGGGTTCGTGGCGGCCGCAGCCACCTCGGGCCTCTTGACGATTGTCCCGGGGAGCGTACTCGGTGGGCCGGGGAAGACGCCGCCCAGCGAGAAGCTCAACATCGCCGGCATCGGCGTGGGGGGCATGGGCGCCAACAACCTGCGACAGTGCCAGAGCGAGAACATCGTCGCCCTGTGCGACGTGGATCACCGCTACGCCGCCGGTACCTTCAAGCGGTACCCCAAGGCGAAGGTATACAAAGACTTTCGCCGGATGCTCGAGGTGCAGAAGGACATCGACGCCGTCGTTATCGCCACCCCCGATCACACCCACGCGGTGATCTCCATGGCCGCCATCCGGGCCGGCAAGGGCGTCTACTGCCAGAAACCCCTTACCCACGATGTCTACGAGGCCCGCATGCTCGCCCAGGCCGCCCGTGAGGAGAAGGTGGCCACGCAGATGGGCATTCAGCACCACTCCGGCGAGCACATCCGCTTGGTGTGTGAGTGGATCGCCGACGGGGCGATCGGCGAGGTTCGCGAGGTCGACGCCTGGTGCAGCCTGTCGTATTACCCGCCCGGTCACGCGGGATGGAGTTCCCGCTGGCTCCGCCGCCCGAGCGACAAGCCGCCGGTGCCGTCGTCGCTGGATTGGGACCTGTGGATCGGTCCGGCCGCCATGCGGCCGTATCACCCGGCCTACCATCCCGCGGTGTGGCGCTGCTGGTGGGACTTCGGCTCGGGCATGATGGGCGACCGCGGCGCCCACACGCTGGATTCGGTCTTCTGGGCGCTCAAGCTCGGCCAGCCCACCAGCATCGAGGCCACCTCCATGGGGCGGAACCCCGACACCCACCCGCTGGCGGCGATTGTGACCTACCGCTTCGGCGCCCGCGGCGACCTGCCGCCGGTGAAGCTCACCTGGTACGAGGGGATGCGGCCCCCGCGCCCGGCGGAGCTGGAAGACGGCCGACTCATGGGCGACCGCCAGGGCGGCGTGATCTTCAAGGGCAGCAAGGGCATGCTGATGGGCGGCACCTACGCCGGCGGCGTCCGGCTGATCCCCGAGAGCCGGATGAAGCAGTACCAGCGCCCCGCCAAGACGATCCCTCGCGTCAAGGGCGGTCACGAGCAGGATTGGATCCGCGCCTGCAAGGGCGGCACCCCGGCCGGGGCGAACTTCGGCTACTCCGGCCCGCTCACCGAGGTCTGCGCCCTGGGCAACGTCGCCAAGCGCGTCGACGCCCGCATCGAGTGGGACGCCGCCAACATGAAAGTCACCAACCTCCCGGCCGCCAACCAATACGTCCGCGGCGAGTACCGCAAAGGCTGGAGCCTGTAAGGACCTGCAGGGCCCCGGGTGCCACTGCTGGCTTGTCCAGCAGTGCCGAGTGGGGCTTCAACTGCCTACCGCCTGGCAAAGGCCTCGTCGAACCGGATTCAAGTGGAGATAGTCGATCGCCGAAAGCACCGTTTTCGCTCGGGTCACCTTCCGGTCATAGCCGGGGCCTTCCTGCCAATACCGGAATGTCTCGATCCCCGGCCGTTGCCGAACGGTCAGCCTATCCGGCAGATCGGCCTTCGCAGCAACCAACGGCTGCTTGATTCGATAGGAGCACGGCCGCTTGATGGCACGAAGCAAACGAGCGATCCCCGTCGCCTCGGCCAACGGGTGGACAATCAGATGGACATGCCTGGCAATCCTACCCCCACTCAACACTGCTGGACAAGCCAGCAGTGGCACCCGGCGTTCGGTTGATCGTCCATAACATGCTTTAGACAAATCGGTTATGTCTTTTGTGTGCCGTTGGGCCCCCGGGCGAATCCCCTTGCCGGCGTCGGCTCGCAGAGTTTTTTCGGGAATCTGTTTGACTACTCAAACAATCGTCAATATATTCAAACTTAAAGGTCGGAACCATGACACCAGCACCGAAGAGAAAATTCACCGCCCCGGGCCTGACGCACTCCACGGTGCACCATCTGCTGGCGGTGGCCGAGCTGGTGGAGCGGAACAGCTACGCTCGCGTGGCCGACATCGCCAAGCGGCTGGAGATCACTCGCGGCAGCGTGTCGGTGACGATGCGGTCATTGGTGGCCTCCGGTCACGTGCGCCAGGATGAGAACCACATCTTCCACTTGACCGAACACGGCGCCCGCGCCGTGGGCGGCATTCGGGCCCGGCACGAATTGGTGGAGCAGTTTTTCACCGGCGTGCTGGGCCTCTCCGATGAGCTGGCCCATCGGGAAAGTTGCCGGATGGAGTACATCATCGAGGCCGAGACCGCCCGCCGACTGCTGGCGTTGCTGCAGTACTGGCGAGCGAACGGCTTGGACGAAACCTCGCTGCAACAAGGAAGCCGGCCCGGCTGCCCGGGCTGTGAACATACGGATGTAGCGGAATGCCCCTGCTGCGGCCTGGAATGTCTGTTGCCCGTTCCGGGCTAGGCGGGATAGAAAAGGAGACAGGATTCATGTTCGCAGTGGATGGCGGAACTTACCGTGCGGCGTTGACCGCGACATTGGTGGCAGGATGGCTGGCCTTCGGGGCGGCGGCCCCGGCGGCGGCGCAATCGGCGACGGACGACCCGCGAGAGGCCCGGATCGAGAAACTGGAGCAGACCGTTACGGATCTGGTAAAGGAGGTCCGTTCGCTGAAAACTCAGTTGCAGGCCACCAACCAACAGCAGGTCCAGCGGGCCGAAGCGATCAAGTCGATCCGAGAGGATCTGGCGCGCGTCGAGGAGTCGGCCGGGTCCGATGCCAACGCGTGGACCCGGCGGCTCACCCTCGGCGGCTACGGCGAGATGCACGCCAACTTCGGCGAGCACGACACCGCCGACCTGTTCGACATCCATCGTGCGGTGCTCTACCTGGGCTACGAGTTCGCCGACTGGATCAAGCTGCACTCGGAGTTCGAGGTCGAGCACGCCTTCGTCACCGATGGCAGCGGGGGGGAAGCACTGTTCGAGCAACTGTACCTGGACTTCCACCTCTCCGACGCCGTGAACGTCCGTTTCGGCCGGATCCTGACCCCGTTGGGGATCATCAACGCCAAGCACGAGCCGACTACCTTCAACGGGGTCGAGCGCCCGTCGTTCGCGAAGTACATCATTCCCAGCACCTGGTCCTCCGACGGCGTGGGCGTGTTCGGCTCCCTGGCGTCGTGGCTGTCGTATGAGGCCTACATTGTCGGCGGACTTGACGGGTCGAAGTTCTCGGCGACCAATGGCATCCGCGACGGGCGCATCAAGGAACGGCCCGGCCTCCACGAGCCGGCGGTCACCGGCCGGATCGACGTGCGTCCCTTCGCCGGACAGGCCGACGGGTCGGACCTGCGTTTGGGGCTGTCGACGTACTTTGGCGGGCTCGACAACGGCAATAAGGGTGAGAATCCCGACATCGACGGGAAGATCCACATCTACTCGGCCGACGTGGAATACTCCGTGGGCCGGTTGGACCTCCGCGGGGCGATCGCCCACACGCTGGTGGACGGCGCCGGCGATATCGGCAACGGTACCGCCTCGCAGATGTTCGGCTGGTACGTCGAGGCGGCCTACCACTGTCTGCCGGACGCGTGGAAGAAGGGCAAGCTCGCCGACGCCGACGCGGTGGTGTTCGTGCGGCACGACCAGTTCGACACCCAGCACCGGATGCCGTCCGGCGTCAGCCGGGACCCGGCCGGCGACCGTACCGAGTGGACGTTCGGCGTGGGCTTCTACCCCGTCAGCAATCTCGTCATCAAGGCCGACTGCCAGATCCGCGATGATGAGACCACAAACGATCTCGACGCGCTGTTCAACTTCGGCGTGGGCTGGGAGTTCTAGAATGCGGCGACACACACGGCAGGCCATCGGCCGGGCGGCGCTTGCGGCCACGACGGCGGTGGCGGTGTTCGCGACAGGGCTGGCGTTGACCGTGCCTGGTTGCTCGGCCGGCGGGGATGTGGATCTCGACCGCCTTCGCGGGGTCTTCCCCGCGGCCAGACGGGTGACCGAAGTGCCCGTGGGAGCCGAGGGCGGGCAAGTGCGTCGGCTGACGGCCGTGTGGGGCCCGGGCGGCGTGGTCGGCTACGTCGCCGACGCGGAGGTCGTCTCGCGGTCGGGCCCGTTCCGGATTCGCGTGATCCTCGATTCCGCCGCCCGCGTACGGCGCGCCTGGGTGACGCGATACGTCGGCCGTCGGGGCCGGCAGGTGAAGTCGGCACGATTCACCGACCAGTTCATCGGCAAAGGCCCGGGGGACGCGCTTCGGGTCGGGCGCGACATCGACGCCGTCACCGGCGCCACGCTCTCCTCTCGCGCCATGGCCGGCGGCGTCCGCCAAGCCGTACGCGCGGTCGAGCGGCTGGCGGGTCGCGATAGCGCGCCACGATAGGGTGTGAAGCATGCTTGCGGCACACGCGACGATGCCGAAGGCGCCCGCTGTTTTCTTATCGTGACCTACCGCTTCGCCGCCCGCGGCGACATGCCGCCGGTGAAGCTCACCTGGTACGAGGGCCTCCGGCCCCCGCGCCCGGCCGAGCTGGAGGACGGCCGTCGCATGGGCGACAGCCAAGGCGGGGCATCTTAGTGCGGCAGCGGGCGCCGGCGGATGTGTCGCGAAAATATGTAATGTTGCCGCAAACGTAAATGGAAATCACTTGCATGTTGTACCGTACATGGTGTATCCTCGGAACGGCTTTGAGCGTCCTCGGCCAGTCGGCGTGATCCCGGTAGGGCGCCGCACATGGGACCATGGAGGCTGTCATGAACAGCCGGCCAGATCACAATGGGTTTACGCTGGTTGAGTTGCTCGTCGTCATCGCGATCATCGCTCTGTTGCTGAGCATTCTCGTTCCGACAATGCACCGGGTGAAGGTCTTGACCCAGATCGTCGTCTGCCAGGCCAATCTCGACGGCCTGACAATTGGCTACATTGCCTACACGCAGGACAACAAGGGTGGTCTGCCCAGTTCGAACACGAACTACTACGGCCGGCATAACCCGAATTACTGGGTCGATGCGGGAAACACGCCCGAGGCGATCAAGAGGGGGGTCCTGTGGCCTTACATTGAGACCCTCGACATGTACAGGTGTCAAGCCAACGCGGACGCATTTCGAACCAGCCAGTACTTTACTACGCCCGTAATCCGGAGCTTCTCGGCCAACGCGTACCTTGACGGGGAGACGCATAGTGGGGTGAGCGACAAAGTAACGAACTACGCGATGATCCCCGACCCGGGCGGCATCTTCGTGTTCCTCGAGGAAGAGGATCCCCGAGGGTGGAACATGAACTCCTTGATGGCGCGAGCGAAGGATGGGTGGTACGACAAGGTTGCCGCCTGGCATGACAACGGGGCGACCATCTCCTTTGCCGATGGCCGGGCTGAATACTGGAAGTGGCGGGATCCGCGTACGTTGATCATGGCAGACAATTTCCAGCCTGGGAATGTGGACATAGAGCGACTGTGGAAGGTGGCGAATCCGCGGAGGTAGCCTTACCGACGGCTATCGGGATGTGGCGTTTCCGGCCAGCGGCGCTCTGACAAAGGGCGGAGATATGGGTTTCGTCGGCGACAAGAGAGACAAGGTCAAGTTGGCGGCATTGATCGTAGTTGTCATCGGCGCTGTGGCCGGGTTGGTGTTGAGCTGGACTAACAGCGCCAACAGCAGCTCCATAGACGAAAGGCCGGACAGCCTGTATCGTTGCACCAGGGACGAATGCGGCTATGAATGGTCCATGAACAACCACGAGGTACGCTTGGCTAAGGGGCCAAGCCTCGACCCCCGGATGGACTGTCCGGAATGCAAGGGCGTTAAGGCGGCTACGCTGGTGAAGACGTGCCCCTACGAGGATTGCGGTAAGACCTACCTGCAGACTGGCGAGGGGGTCAGGATTTGCCCGGAGTGCGGGCAGGACATCGGTGAGTGGTACCGAGGCCATTCCGCGAAATGACTGCCGCCCTGGCATTACGCGCCCCCCCAGAGTTAAACGCCACCGTCCGAGGGGCGCAACTCGCTCACAGGGGGACCTCGGCCCTTCTGAGGGTTCCCACTGCGCTCTCACGGCCCAAGATAGCGGATAGAAACTGCGAAGGAACCGGGCGCCGCCCACAGGGCAAGAAGCCCTGTAGGGACGCAGCCGTCATGTAGCGCGACGAGGCAATCAGCCGCTGCTCCGGCTGTCACTTCGCCGGGGTCAGGTCGATGCGGTCGGGAAGGTCGTTGTAGCCGTAGTAGGTGTGCTCGATGCGGCCGGAGTAGACCTTGACGATACGGAAGCCCAGCGGATCCTTGCCGAGCGCCTTGCCGGTGGAGGCGGAGGTCACCAGTTCGATATCCCCGGCCTTGACGTACACGTTGCGGTGATAATGGCCGGAGAACGTCGCTCGGACGCCGTGGGCGGAGAACATATCGAGCAGTTCCTTGCGCAGCTCCAGCGGCATGTTGAAGTAGACGGACTTCTCGTCGACGGCCTTCAGGCACATGGGATGGTGCATGAAGACGATCTTGTGACGGTAAGACTTGCCCCGGGCCGCGGCGAGGGTCCCCCGGAGCCACTTCATCTGCTTGCCGGCCGTGTCGGGAACGCCTTTGGGGTTCTTCATCACGTCCGATTCCAGCACGAGGAACAGGCAGTTCCCGTGCGTGAACGAGTACCACAACTTGCCGAAGCGCTTGCGGTACCACTGGAGCGATTCGGCGGTGGGCGTGTTGCACACGTCGTGGTTGCCGGCCACGTTATACAGGCCGATGCCCTTGTCGAGTTTCGCCGTCTCTTCCAGGTATGCCTTGGCGCGCCGCTCGTCCTTGGCGAGGTCCACGTTGGCCGGGTTGCCGTTGCGGTTGAGCAGGTCGCCGCAGACGGCCACGAAGGCGGGCTTCAGCCGGTTGGCGTGGCGGATGGCCGTTGCCCACGATTCCTGCGACCCCCAGAACAGTTGCGGGTCGGCCATCTGAATGAAGAAAAACGGCGTATCGACGGCGCCCGGGGCCTTGCCCTTCGCCCGCGCATGGCCGGTCAGGGCCGCTGTCGCCGCCCCCGCGCCGACGGCGGCGAGAAAACCGCGCCGGTTCATATCATCATCCATTATCGCCCTTTCGTTCGCTCGGCGTGGCGGTTCGCGCCACTCCAGGCCCCCGCGCCGCCGCGGGCCTTTCGTCCGATTGTACCCCACCGGCGGCGGCCGGCAAAGCGGTTGCTCACAGCCGGCAGCGCCGCTCAAGCTGAAACCGGGTGAGGGGGCCGACGGTTCCTGTTATACTGTGCCCTGTTGGGCCGGCCCGGCCAAGGGTGGACGGGCGCGGACCCCGGAACCATTCTGGCAGGTTGCCTCCCATGGACGACGAACACGATCTCAAGCCGATTGGCCGGTTGGCCAAGAGAATCCCCCCCGCCGCCGGGGGGCTGCTTTCGCTGTTGGCGCTGGCGTCGCCGGCGCTGGCGGCGGTCGAGGTGCCCGACGGCATCGTCCTGATCGAGGCCGAGCAATTCGGCCGCCTGGGCGGGTGGGTGAACGATCAGCAGTTCATGGACCAGATGGGCTCACCCTTCCTGCTCGCCCACGGCCTCGGGGTCCCCGTGGCCGACGCGACGACCACCGTAAAACTGCCCTCCCCCGGCACGTACCGCGTGTGGGTCCGCACGCGGGACTGGGTGGCCACGTGGAAGGCCCCGGGCGCGCCGGGGCGGTTCAAACTCGCCGTCGACGGGGAGCCGCTGGCCGTCACGTTCGGCACCGAGGGCGCGAAATGGCACTGGCAGGACGGGGGAACCGTCGAGCTCGCCGGTGCCACGGCCACGCTGGCCCTGCACGACCTGACCGGCTTCGAGGGCCGATGTGACGCGATCGTGCTGTCGAAGGACCTCGACTTCGTGCCCCCCAACACCGACCCCGCCATGGCCGCCTTCCGCCGGAAGCTGCTGGGACTCCCCGAGACCCCGGTCGATGGCGGGCAGTTCGATCTGGTCGTCGTCGGGGGCGGCATCGCCGGCACGTGTGCGGCGCTGTCGGCGGGTCGATTGGGGCTGACCGTGGCGCTGATCCAGGACCGCCCGGTCGTGGGCGGCAACAACAGCTCCGAGGTCCGCGTGTGGCTCGGCGGCGCCCGCAACAAGCCCCCGTACCCGCGTGTGGGCGATATCGTGGCCGAATTGGAGCAGGCCCGGCGAGCCCATCACGGCCCGGACAACACGGGCGAGATCTACGAAGACGACCGCAAGCTCGGCCTGCTCCGCGCCGAGAAGACCATCACGGTGATGTTGGGCTATCGCGCCAACGCCGTCGCCAAGGACGGCCAGCGCCTGGTCGCCGTGATCGCCCAGGACACCACCACCGGCCGGCGCGTGCGGGTGGCGGGGCGGTGGTTCGTCGACGCCACCGGTGATGGGTGCATCGGTTACCTGGCGGGGGCGGACCACGAGATGACCCCCACCGGCCACATGGGCCGGTGCAACCTGTGGAACGTCGCTGACACGGGCAAGCCGACCGCTTTCCCCCGCTGCCCGTGGGCGCTGGATCTGAGCGACAAGCCGTTCCCCGGCCGCTCGTCGGGGGGCATCAAGAACCTCGGCGTGTGGTACTGGGAAAGCGGCTTCGACCACGACCCGTTCGAAAAGAGCGAGTACATCCGCGACTGGAACTTCCGTGCCATGTACGGGGCGTGGGACGCGCTGAAGAACGTCGACGGCAAGTACCCCAACCACAAGCTCAACTGGGCCGCCTACATCTCCGGCAAGCGGGAGTCGCGCCGGCTGCTCGGCGACATCGTACTGACCAAGGAGGATCTGCTGACCAGCAAGGAGTACCCCGACGGCTGCGTGCCCACCGGCTGGACGATCGACCTGCACCTGCCGGACCCGAAATACGTCAAAGGCTTCGAGGGCGAGGGGTTCATCGCGAAGGCCAGCTTCGGCAAGTACAAGATGCCCTACTGGGTGCCGTACCGCTGCCTGTACTCCCGCAACGTGGGCAACCTTTTCATGGCCGGGCGAGACATCTCCGTTACCCACGGCGCGCTGGGGGCCGTCCGCGTGATGCGTACCTGCGGCTGCATGGGCGAAATCGTCGGCATGGCCGCGTCGATCTGCAAGAGCCGCAACACCACCCCGCGCGGCGTCTACACCGACCACCTCGACGAACTGAAAGCGCTGATGCGCCGCGGCGTCGGCAAGGCGCCCCCCGCCCGCGCCGCCTCATCCCGCCCGCCGGCCGAACCGCTCACGCCGCCGGCATGGCTCGCCACAGCCGGGAAGAACCTGGCCCGCCAGGCCACCGTAACCGTCTCCAGCATCCACCCGAAAGGGGCGTACAAGGCCGACAGCATCAACGACGGCGACGCCTCCACGGCCGACAACGACCGCCGCTGGCTCAGCGACGCCAACCCGCCGCACCAGGCGGAGCTGGCGTGGGAGAAGCCCATCACGATCAACGCCGTTCGCATCGTCAGCGGCTGGAACGCCGGCGGGCGGATCGAGGCCGCGCTGGAAGGTTTCCTGCTGGAGTATCACGACGGGCGCGAGTGGAAGCCCGTGCCCGGCGGGGACGTCTCCGGCAACGCCCGGGCCGACTGGGGCGGGCGGTTCGCCCCGATCGAGGCCCGCCGCCTCCGCCTGACGATAACCGCCGCCCACGGCGGGTTCGCCCGCATCTGGGAGTGGGAGGTCTACAACGTGCCGCCGCCTGGTGTGGGCGAGCCCCGGCCGGACATCAGTTCGGCCCGGCCGGACCTGGAAACGCCGGCGATGACCGAGGGCCCGCCGGCCCCGGGCAAGCGGGTCCGCCAGGTGGCCCCCGAGTACGCCGGCACGCAGGTGTACCACACGCTGTATCTGCCCACCGACTGGGTGGCCGGCCGCAAATACCCCGTGCTGGTCGAGTACGCCGGCAACGGGCCGTACCGCAACAAGTTCGGTGACGTCTCCGACGGCACCGTCGAGGGCGGCAACCTCGGCTACGGCCTGTCCGGCGGGAAGGGGTTCATCTGGCTGTCCCTGCCGTTCGTCAGCGCCGACGGGAAGGGGAACCAGCGGCAGTGGTGGGGCGACGTCGAGGCCACCGTGGCCTACTGCAAAAAGGCCGTCCCACGCGCCTGCGAGGCGTACGGGGGCGACCCGTCGGCGGTGATTCTCATCGGCTTCTCCCGCGGCGCGATCGCGTGCAACTACATCGGCCTGCACGATGACCAGATCGCCGCCCTGTGGCGGGCCTTCGTGCCCTACAGCCATTACGACGGCGTTCGCCGGTGGGGTTACCCGGGCAGCGACCGCGACTCGGCTATCGCCCGCCTGCGCCGCCTGGCCGGCCGGCCGCAGTTCATCTGCATGGAGAACTCCGTCGAAGAGACCCGGGCGTATCTGGCGGGGGCGGGCGTGCGGGGGGAGTTCACCTTCATGACCACCCCGTTCCGCAACCACAACGACCGATGGGCTCACCGCGATACCCCCCAGCGCCGCCGGGTGCGGCAGTGGCTCAACGATGTTCTGGCCACGGCGCCGTCGGCCGCGGCCGTCGAGGCCGGCAGGCAGTGAGTTCCCGATTGCCCTGACAGGCCCGCCCATGCACGAGAGCCTCAATCCCGATCTCGCCGGCCGCCTGGCCGAACCGATGCCCGCCCCGCCGGTGGCGATCTTCGACGCGCACATGCACTCGGGGGACCCCTCGGCCACCGCCGCCTACGTCTCGGCCGCCAGGGCCTACGGTGTCGACGGGGCTTGCAACCTGGCCTCCGACGGCTTGGCCGACCCGATGCGACACGCCTTCGGGAACTTCTTCATCCCCAGCGCCTGGCCGCGGGTGCACCGCGACGGCGACCCGCCGACCGACTGGGGCCGGTTCCGCGAGCGATGGGTCGATCGTTTCGAGCACTTGCTGGGGCGCGGGATGCGGTCGATGAAGTTCAAGCTCGCCCCCTGGCCCGATCGGCCGCGGCAAATCTGGCTGGACGACGACCGCCTCGCCCCGCTGCTGGCGCTGTGCGCGACCCATGGGGTGCTCGTGCAGCTTCACGCGGCCCACCCGACCTGCTGGTGGCCCAAGCGGTTCGACCCCGCCGGCCATCGGCCCAAGAGCGACTACCTCGACCAGCTCCGCCGCGTGATGGACGCCCACCCGGCCCTGACCGTTCTCAGCGTCCACATGGGCAGCAACCCGGAAGACCTCGACTACCTCCAGCAGATGATGGAATGCTACGACGGCTACCACATCGACACCTCGGCCACCAAGTGGGTGGTCCGCGAGCTGTCGGCCCAGGTCGAGCGGGCGCGGGAATTCTTCATCCGCTTCGCCGACCGGATATGCTTCGGCTCGGACCTGGTGGTCCAGCGCGGCATCGCCGGCGACTACTACACCAGTCGTTTCCACGTCCAGCGCACCATGTGGGAGACCGACACCCGGACCTTCAGCATGATTCACGACCCCGACGCCCCCCCCGACGGCCCCCGCCTCTGCGGCCTGGCCCTGCCCGCCAACGCCCTCGCCAAGATATACCGCGGAAACATCCTCCGCCTGCTCCGGCGGGAATGAAAAGGGGACAGTAATCCGCGCGGCACCTTGGACCCAGGTGCCATGCTTCTGCTCGCAGAAGCATGCGCTGGCAGACTTCCGCCGCGCTGGATGCCTGACGCCATGTGCCCGCGTGTTGCCGGCGGCGGGTGAGGGCATGCTTCTGCGAGCAGAAGCATGGCACCTCGCAGAAGCATGCGTTGGCAGACTTCCGGCAGGCTGGATGCCTGGCCCCATGTGCCCGCGTGTTGCCGGCGGCGGGTGAGGGCATGCTTCTGCGAGCAGAAGCATGGCACCTCGCAGAAGCATGCGTTGGCAGACTTCCGCCGCGCTGGATGCCTGACCCTATGTGCCCGTGTGTTGGGGGCGGCGGGTAAGGGCATGCTTCTGCGAGCAGAAGCATGGCACCCGGCAGAAGCATGGCACCCAGCAGAAGCATGGCACCCAGCAGAAGCATGGCACCCGGCAGAAGCATGGCACCCGGCATCTGGCTATCTCTTTGGTGTCGCCGCAGGACCCGGGGAGTTCTTGGGTGGTGACGTTTTGGCGCCGGCAATAACCTTGGCTTTGGCCTCGCCCTTGGTCGGAAGCTTGGCGCGTTTGGTCTTGGTGGTTTGCCGGCGTTCCCAGAGGAGGAACTTCTCGACGTCGCCGCGGATGGCTCGGAAAACGAGTGTCAGCACGGCGGCGTCGTCCACGAAGCCGGCGGCGGGGATGAAGTCGGGGATGAGGTCGATGGGGTTGACGAAGTACACTATCGCACCGATAGCCAGCACAATGGTGCGCCAGGGGGCCTGGGTATAGCGGCCCTTCGCCCAGGCGGCCAGCAGGCGGAACAGGGCGGTCAGGTCACTCCAGACCCTCGCCAGGGCCCCTTTGTGCTTGGCGGCTTTGGCCAGCCCGGTGGTCACCAAGTGGCCGGTCTTGGTCGGATCGGAGGCGTAAGCCTCGGCCTTGCCGCGGTCTCGGATCAGCCGGGTGAGCAGTTGGCCGCGCGTCGGCAGGGGAATCTTCCGCCCGCCGGAGCTGTCTTTGCCCGAGGCCATGTTGGCACGCTCTCTCACTTAGCCCGGCCGTGGCGCGGGGGACTCGTCCTCATTTGGCCGGCTTCTTGGCCGGCTGGGTGGTGGGCCAGCTGCGGGGCTCCCCGCCTACCAGGCCGCCTCGGCCGATCAGCTCCTTGAGGGCCTTGTCGGCCTTGGTTGGCTGCACGCCCGACGGGCCGCGCGTGTGCAGGGCCACCTTGCCATCGAGGTCCACCACCACCGTGGCGGCCGGGCGGCCCTTGTAGGCCTTCTCGGCCACGCCGTCCATGGTGTCGATCAGCATCGGGAGGGTCAGCTTCAGCCCTTCCATGCACTTGGAGGCGGCCAGCACGCGATCGTCCATGGTCTTGTGCACGCCGATGCCGGCATGGCCCTTGGCGCCGGCGGCCGGCGGGGCGTCTCGCCGCGATCGAGAGGGGTGGGCTTCGTTGATGTAAACAAAGAACATCGCCACTTTGTCATTGTCCTTGTACGCCTTGTACAAGGTCTCCACGGCCGGAGCCATGCGACGGAAGGGCGGTCAGGTGTAGCTCGATAAGAACACGCAGACGAGCTTCTTGCCGCGGAAGGACGAGAGCTTGATCTTCTCATCGGTGATGCGATTGACCTTGTTGCCCTTCTCGTCCTCCCCCGCGGTCAGCACCGCCAGCTCGAAGTCCGGCGCCTCCTGCCCGACAGGAAGCAGGCCCCTGCTCCACGGGGAAACCCTCCTGGCCGGGGCCTTCTTTTTGACCGGCGCCGTCTTCTCCACCGTGGCCGCCAGCGCCCCCATGGCCGTGGCCACGATCGCCAGTAGTACGATCGGCCGGATTCTCCTGGAAACGGTTCCCATCGTCGTCACCATCCTTTCTGCTGTCGCGTCCGCTCGGCCCGGATCCCAGGGGCCGACACCATATATGATAAGGCGAAGGCGCCGAAAAACCAATACCCCACCCGGGGCGCCGCGGCAAATATCATTCGTTCACCAAGTCGTAGCAGATCAGCGCCTGGCGATATCGCAGGTACAGCTTCCCGTTGGCGATCACCGGGATCGTCCAGGCATGTCCCTTGTTGCTGTCGTGAACGTACGGTATGGCTTTGGGGAACTTCGTCACAATCTTGAGCCCGGTCGGATCGGGTTCGATCAGGAAGAGGTTGCCCTTGATGTCCAGGCAGATCAGGTGCCCGTCGACGTATACCGTGGTGCCCCAGCCGATCTCGCCGGTGCTCCACTGCTCGGCGCCGGTATCGAGCGCGAGGCACTTGAAATCGCCCCGGTTCTGATCGCTCTTGCCGGAGTAGCCGTAGATGTACTCGCCGAGGATGAACGGGTCGGAATGGTGCGACGCGATGGCCTCGTTCCTCCAGAGCACCTCGTAGCCCGACTCGCTCAATTGCAGCAGCTCGCCGCCGTAGTCGTAGTCGGAGGTAATGAAGACTCTCGTGCCCGCGAACACCGGTGTGGTGGCATTGACGTCGTAGGTGGTGCGCCACGGGGCGTCCCACAACGTCCTTCCGTCGCCCGCGTTGAGGCCGGCCAGACCGTTGCCGTGGAAGATCAGCAGGACAGTCACATCCCCGACGCGTACGGGCACCGGTGCGGCGTAGCCGGCGTCGCCCTCCATCGCCCGCCAGGCCTCCCTGCCGGTCATCTTGTCGTAGGCGATGGTCAGCGCGCTGCCGCCGGCCTGCACGATGACGTGGTCGCCGTGGACGAGCGGGCTGGAGGCGTAGCCCCACGTCGGCATTTCGCCGCCGGCTTTGCGGACATCCTGCTGCCAGAGTTGCTGCCCGTCGAAGAGGCGCCAGCAGGTCAGGTGTCCGCTCCGCCCGAAGGTGTAGACCCGGTCCTCGTCGATGGCCGGCGTGGCCCGCGAGCCGGGGCCGTGCTGGGTGTCCGCCTTGGCTGGGTACGACCGGTGCCACAGCAGCTTTCCGTCGGCCGGGTCGAGGCAGAACAGAAGGTCGTTCTTGGCATCGCGGCCCGGCACGACCAGGCGGTTTCCCTGGACGACCGGCGCCGACCAGGTGGCGGCCCGTTTGCCCTGGCAGAGGTACCGGATTTCCCAGAGCTTCCGCAGCCCGCCCGACCAGTCCGTGCGGATGCCCGTTGTGACGCTCTTGCCGTCGTAACGGCTACCGCGCCAGCAGGGCCAATCGGCCGGGCCTTTGCTGATCGGCTCGAGCGTCTCGGCCCCGGCCGGGATCGAGCCGGTGGGCCCGGAGAGGTCCTCCTGGCCGCGCGAGATCTGCCAGTAGCGATAGGCCAGGTACCCCCCCACAGGCAGCGCCACCGCCAGCAGGACCAACAGGATGTTTCTCTTGCTCATGATGGCTACCGCCTCTCGCGCCCTTGCAGCCAGCCACCGGGGCCGGGGCTATTCCCCCGTGCCGCCTCGCCAGTTGTTCGTCTGGAAGGGCGAGGCGGGCAGGCCCTCGGCGTTGATGAGGTTGGGGTTGGCGACCTTGTGCCAGCCGAAGCGGACCTGGGTGGGCGCCTTGACGCCCTTGGCGGCGACCAGGACGGTATCCCCATCGATCACCGCCTCGGCGGCGACGAAGGCCCCGTCGGCCCCGGCGATCTGGAACTCGCTGAGCGCCTTGCCGTCGCGCGATTTCAGCCCGCCGGCGTGGGCGAAGCTCAGGCGGATCTTGCCGCCCTCGACCTTCATCGACTTGTACAGCGGGCCGGAGTAGACCAGCTTGGTCTTGCCGTAGTTCTTTGCCAGCGCCCACCGCGCCAGCCGATCGCCCACGGGGCGCTTGCTGCGGGGGTGGATGTCCTTGATGTTGTCCACCAAGTCGGTGATCACGACCATGCCCGTGCCGGGGATCTTCAGGCTGGCCACTTGGGCCTCCCACAGGGCGGGAAGCTCGCCCGGCCCATACCGGCCCGACCAGGGGGCGATCTGCACGAAGTAGAACGGCAGGTCCTGCCCCCACGTGCGCCGCCAGCCTTCGATCAGGGCCTTCATCTTGTCGTAGTACGCCAGGCCGTTCTTGCGAAGGACGTTGGTCTCGCCCTGGTACCAGATGGCCCCGCGAATCGCGAACGGTTGCAACGGGGCGATCATGCCGTTGTACATGCCCCCGGAGCCGGTCTTGGTAATCGTCCACGGCTCGATGGGCGAGCCACCCCAGGAGCTGTTGATCAGGCCGATCGGAACGCGCAGCTCCTTCTGCAGCCGCAGCCCGAAGTAGTACAGCACCCCCGAGAAGTTCGCCACGGTCTCCGGCTGGCAGACCTTCCAGGCGGCTTTGACGTCCTTGGCGGGCGCCTTGGCCTGCACGTTCGGCACCTGGAACAGGCGGATCTGCGGATGCTTGGCCGCCGCGATGGCCTCTTTGCCCTCGGCGGTACCGGACAGCCGCCACGCCATGTTCGACTGCCCCGAGCCGACCCAGACCTCGCCGACCACGATGTTGGTCAACTCGATCTTGTTGGTCCCGCTGATCGTCATGCGATGCGTTTTGCCGTCGGCCTTCATCGCCGCCAGCGTCACTTTCCAGTTGCCCGCCTCATCGGCGGTGGCGGATTGGCTCTTCTGCCTATGCGTAACGGTAACATTCTCGCCCGCCTCGGCCCAGCCCCAGAGCACCACCGGCATGTCCCGCTGCAGCACCATCCCGCTGCCGATCACGGCGGGCAGCTTGACCTCCGCATAGGCTGCCTGGCCGCACACGACCAACAGAGCGATCAGGACAACCACGACGGCGGACGACATACGTCTTCTCATTGCGGGCCCTTTCCAAGAGTGACGGCGGTTCGTGGCGAAAGTGAGAGATCCTGAATGTCTCGTGGACGGGGGAACGCTCATGGTGACCCTTGCGGCGTCGCCATGCCTCCCGTCGTCTGTCGATGCAACTTCAACCCCGCCCTCGCCGGGGAGTTTCTCCCTTTAGCCCGAAGTTACATCTCATGATTTGATATAAGCTCCTGGCTATCAAGACGCTTCGTCGATTTCCGCGATGCGCGCACTGGGTAC
>SDBU01000097.1_pt1 | contig 113945 bp, 79 predicted proteins | sample 2277071 | NCBI WGS metagenome assembly SDBU01 (sample SAMN10397929, study PRJNA504765) | marine sediment metagenome | isolation source: marine sediment core GS08_GC12, 126 cmbsf | place: Arctic Ocean: Gakkel Ridge, Loki's castle | collected 2008
ATTGCAAATGACCCGGCGAGTGAGGCTGAGCGTTTCTCAGAAGCTTGCTTCGTGGAAAGGTTCGGCCGAAGACGCCAAAGCCGGCCAAAAACCTCTGTGGCTACATTCTTTTGCGAAATCTGCGAAATCTGCGTCTAAAAAATCTATGAAATCTGTGGTTAGAAATCCGTTTAATCTGCGTAATCCGCGATTAATAAACGATTTACGTGTCTATAAGATGCTCTACAACTGTAGAGATTCCTCTACAGATATAGAGAGTTCTTTACAAATCAGACCTTTTATGCAAAACGAACCCAATTTCCGAAAAAGTCAAATGAACGTAAATAAAGTATTAACAATGAATTATGACAAAAAGGACACTTGGTGGAGCGGGAAAACAAAGCCAATTCAAAGCCAATCAAAGCCAATTCAAAGCCAATAAAATGCCAAAACAAACCCAATTCGAACCCAAACAAAGCCAATTTCAAAAGGTGTATCTACTCGCTAATCCGATGTTGCACAATTACTCGCCCATGGCACTTTTTCCACTAACATCGTCCGCATCGCGACATTATAATGGAATCTTCAGCCAAATATCATGTTTCTGGAGACAAATGAAAGGGTTTGGAAATGAATAAGAACGATTTAACCAGACGACAGCTTTTAGCTGCTGCATCGGCAGGTACGCTCGCCGCCGTATCAAGGAGTATCCCAGCCTATGGCAACATTAGCAACAAGGGCCGAAAACTCGCAATCCTCGGCGGTGAACCTGTCAGAAAGAACAAGAGCTGGCCAACCTGGCCTTACTGCGATGAGAATATCATAGACTCAGTAGTGAAGACCACAAAAAGCAGGATTTGGTGCAGAATCCAGTCAAGGTCGGGTACGGTCCCCACGTTTGAAAAGAAATTTGCTCAACTGATGGGCACGAAGTTCTGCGTGGCCACCGGCTCCGGAACCCAGGCATTGCACACTTGCGTGGAAGCGCTTGGAATTGGCGCAGGAGACGAAGTCATCACCTCGCCGTATACCGACCCCGGGACGATCGCTTCCATTTTGGTAGCGAGGGCCCTGCCTGTGCTGGCTGACCTGGATCCCCAATCCTATCAACTCGATCCTGATGACGTTGAAAGGAGAATCACCGAAAACACTAAAGCGATTATGCCCGTGCACATGATGGGCCAACCTTGTGATATGGGCAGAATTATGGAGATTGCCAAAAAGCACAATTTGAAAGTGATTGAAGATGCCTGCCAGGCACACCTTGCCGAATATCAAGGCAGGAAGTTGGGCACCATCGGCGATCTCGGGTGTTTCAGCTTTCAGTCGAGCAAGACAATCGCCTGTGGAGAAGGCGGCGGGATAATCGGAAATGATGAGCAGCTTATGGACAAATGTTATACTGTCCATAACCACGGCACATCGCGCCGCGGACGCACCGAAGTGGCGGGACCAAAATACCGCATGAATGAGTTTGAAGCAGCAGTTTTGCTCGGCCAGTTGCCCGGCGTGCAGGAACGATTCGCCCGCCGCAATGAAAACGCTGCCTATTTGACCTCCAGGCTCAAAGATATTCCGGGAATCGTTCCACAAAAACTATACAAGGGCACTGCGAGTGGTTCTTTTTACATCTATGCAACGACGTATCGAAAGGAGTACTTCAACGGTGCAGATCGCAGCAAGTTCCTCAAGGCCCTAAGTGCCGAAGGTGTTAGTCTCAGCCCCTACATAAGGCAGGGATTACATAAGGAACCCTGGATAGAGCACATATTGAATTCAAAGGTCTATAAAAAAATGTTTTCCAAAAAGAGACTCACCAGATACCGTGACGAGATTAAGTGTCCCAATTGTGACAAGGTCTGTCAGGAGATGGCCATGATCTGGGCTTCAGGTCCTCTGCTTGGAACCAAAGAGGATATGGATGACATCGCCAATGCCATCCTCAAGGTCTATGAGAACAAAGACAAGCTGACGTAGCCATAAAGTCTATACCGCAATTTGAATACAAGCCTATTGCTACTCTGCGAAGTAGCAAATCTACTTCGCTGCGAAGCACGAATTGCCTTATTTCATCTGGTCAATGATGTTCAGGGCCTCCTTTATAACAATCTCGCCGGCCCCTTTTGCCAGGTTGGTTCCCCACCCGGGTTCATATCCTCCCTCTTCATAGGCTTGGCTGAGACAGACGTATCCGCAGGCGTCGTTGCTGAGGGAAATAATGAAGAGATTTTCAATGCCGGCTTTTTTCTTAATCTCCAAACCCACCTCAACAAGGACCTCTCCCGGCAGTCCCAGAATATAAATGTCCCCGATTCTTAAAACCTGAATCTCTGTTGTTAAGGCTTTCTTTGCCTTGTCCTCGTCTGAAATTCTTTCAGGTGGAAGGTCTTTCTTTATGGGGAGGGTCACGGATTTTTTCAGTGCTTTTAGAGTAAAGTCGTCGGAGGTGGAAACAAACTGGAGTCGACGCAGGACCTCTCCTCCCAAGGCCTTACCAATCCGTGAGCGATGATTCTCTCCTTCTATTCTTACCGGATTCATATTGCCCGCTGTGCCGAGCGCAAATAGGCAAATTCCTCCCTCCATCTGTTCAACGACTCGCGCGGTGTATCCGGGATAATCAGCCGATATGGAATAAAATTCCTGGTTATCTGTAGCTCCGCAGACCGGATGGCAGGCATAGTTGACAATGGCCCCTACAAGGGCACCGCTGGTATCTTCGACTCGGAGTATGGCAACTTGCGGGTCAATGGGGCCGAAAACCAGATTCGGGTCAGCAGGCGGAAGCCGGAAAGTCATCGCTACTTTTCCATCGGGCCTTTTTGTCCTTCGATTATAAACTATTTCGGAAATGTCGCCTTTTACTACGCCCAGTTTTACCGGCTTCAAATTTTTAGCGGCGGTTGATATGGAATCAGCTATCCTTTTTGTAAGCTTTTGAACGTAGGATTTATCGACTTTAGAAGTAGGTGTGTCGGGCCAGTCTTTTCTTATTTTGTCAATCTTGGGCCCAAAGTGGGTATGCGTCGCACAAATCAGAATATTGCTTTCAGGAATGCCGGTTTTTTTCTTAACTATTCCTCTTATCTCAGCCGTAATCTCTAAAGGAAACCACAACAAATCGGCTGAAACGATTGCTATTTTGTTTTGCCCGTCGTCAAGTACAATAGCTTTTGCATAAAGTTTGTCGGATATTCCCTCACTCGGTTTGTTTCGGCTGCTATAGCCCGAAAGCCAAACCCCTACAGGGGGCGTAATATCGACTCTGGCACAGCCCCCTTTGATGGCTGCCTGGCAGGCAGGGCAGAAGATATGGAGGATTAGCAAAACAACACAAACTGATATGTTCCGTAGAAAAGCTTCCCGAAATGTCATTGCGAGGCCCGAAGGGCCGTGGCAATCTCTTGCGTTATGAGCATAAAAAGCCATCGTTGCGTTTGTTTTGACAATTTCCATTTTGAACATTCGTATCAGCCTATTCTAACGCACCCTCCGCCCGGATACCAGTACAATCCCCCCTTCACTTCAGCTACGACCACGCGTTTCGATGAGTTGAAACGCGCGCTGAGCGGGTTTTCACTCCACAGCGCGTTTTGCGCCGCGGTTCGTCCCGGCATCAGCCTGGCCAAATCGTCGAGACCCGAAACCTGGCCCGATACCGGTGCTATTGCCAATGTTATTATTAAGACGTGTATCACTGTGCGCAATGCCATAAGCCACCTCCATTGGTTGACAGAAGATGCCGGGATTTCTCAAACGGAATTCCCAAATTTTTCTCGGCTAAGCACAACCAAATTCTATTTATTTATCGTAGCTGTGTCAATAGCTAAGCTAACTTTGCAGCCAAAGTGCTAAGGCACTCTAACAAAACCAAATTTGTCATTCCGAGCGCAGCCGAGGAATCTATTCAAATAATCCCGCGAAGCGGCTCCTCATTTTGAAGCAGATTTTGTTAGAGCCTCTAAATAGCAGCTCGTGCCCGCCATACCAGCCCAAACCATAGTTTTGTCAATAGGCAGTTTCCCCCTTTCTGCGGAAATTTAGCAGCGAGGACTACTTACCTTGTAGTCCCCTCCCAGTCCCCTGCTGGTTGGGATGTGGTAGTTTTGAGTGTTTGATACAGTCAGAAATAGAGAAAAATATTCCCGTCTTTAACATCGGTCGTTTAGAAGTTAATTATTTTGGCTCTTTAATGTTATCTTTTAATAAACTATCCTGGAGTTTCTGCTTTTCTTCTCTTGTAACTGGAAAACCAAGCTCTTCGGCTTTAATCATATCATCCCAAGCTTTATGGTAATCAGTTAATTTGTAATAAGCAGACATACGTTCATAGTAAGCCTCAGCATATTTTGGATTTAATTCGATAGCTTTACTATAATCTGAAATTGCTTTGTCAAATTCTCCTTTTCGCGCATAAATACCACCTCTATTACAGTAAGCATTAGCATGTTTTGGATTTAACTCAATAGCCTTGTTGAAATCTGAGAGAGCTTTGTCTATGTCCCTTCTTTGCAAATAAACAAGTCCCCGATTATTGTAAGCATTAACATGTTTTGGGTTTAACTCAATAGCCTCATCGTAGTCTGAAATTGCTTTGTCATATTCACCTTTGTCGGAATAAATACTTCCCCGATTATTGTAAGCCTTAAAATATTTTGGATTTAACTCAATAGCCTTGTTGAAATCTGAGAGAGCTTTGTCAAATTCGCCTTTTTGCTTATAAGCAAATCCCCTGTTATTGTAAGCAATTACATATTTTGGGTTTAACTCTATAGCCTTGTTGTAATATGAAATTGCATTATCAAATTTTCCTTTTTTGTTATGCTCATTTCCAAGCATACAATTAATTTCTGCATCTCTAATATTGATTGCACGTATAAAGTCATCTTGTATATTAGTTTCTATGTCATTATTTCTGGTAATTTTCTCCTCACAGCCCACAGATAAAAGCACCAGCGTAAATGCGTATAGCAATACCCACGTCATTTGAGAATATTTTTTAGTTCTCATAATTCATCTCCTGAAAAAAACGAACTTTCAATATAGTATAAATTATATATCCAATAAATAATATAATTAATCTAAAGTTGAGTGTGTCTCAATATCCAGATACCTTTCCAGCGTCTTGAACAACAACGTTTTTGATCTGAGAACAGTCTGAACTGAGTTCCCTTCCAGTCCCCTCTTGGTTGGGATTTTGGCAATTATAGGCCGACAGTTAAAAGCTGTCGGCCTTATGGTTTGGGCAAGATATGTTGCAATACTAAATCGGTGGGGCGAGCTTCGCGGGGATGACCAAAAAAAGCACTTTTTTGGTCATTTTTTGTTGTCTTTTGTGCCTTTTCGTGGCAACTTAAACACCGAGTTCTTAGCGATCTCTTCGGTGAATTATTTTTATAAAAAAGTTTGATTTATATTGAACATTCCGAGGGAGTTTGGTATAATACAAACAGTAATATAGAATTGAGAATGTAAAATTGGGAAGTTAAAAGTAAGGAATCAGCAGCTAATTACCATTAACCATTTACCAATAACCAAGCGGAGAACCGCACGAGTCGGGCAAGATAGCCCAGGTTTTCGTATCAGCAGATACACGCAAAAAAGCATTATTTTGCAAGAAAGCCAAGGTTTTGAACATTTAAATTTCGGTAATTTGGATTTGTTTAGGATTTAGATATTAGGATTTAGGATTTGAAACTACCGGATAGCTCCTTACCCAATATGATGATACAGCCAAAAACTAATAATCATTTATCAATTATCAATAATCATTTGGTTTTCGGCATCTTTACAACTGTAGAGGAGTCTCTACAAATAAACCTTTTTATGCAAAACAAAGCCAAATTCCGAAAAAGTCAAATGAACGTAAATAATGTATTAACAGAGGATTATGTAAATAGGACACTTGGTGAACACGGGAAAAACGAACCCAAAACGAACCCAATCAAAGCCAATCAAACCCAATTTCAGAGGCAAAACATGCTGCTGCGTTTGAAGATTAACACCCGGCGTAAGTCTCTCGGTTACTACACCAGCCAAAATGCACTCAGGGAATTAGCCCGTCTACTCTCTGTCGGCAAGGGCATTCCCCCGCGCGGTCCGATACAGCCAGTACGCTACGCCGATCAAGAGTACGGCACCGAGCCAGTTGCTAAAGGGCATCATTTTACCCCAGAGGTGCTTGATAATCGGCAGGTCGATTTCATATTGCTTAAGGATGACGATGGGAATCGCCAGGGTAATGCCCATCAGGGCTTCACCTGTGATCAGGCCGGAGGCAAAGAGCAGGCCGTTCCGGGCGAATTTTTTGACTTGGTCGGCGGGCGTCGCCCGTCGCTTGTGGAAACGCTGTATAATCCAATGGATGAGGCCGCCTGCCAATATCGGCACGGACAGCTCCAGCGGCAGATAGAAACCTATCGCCACGGCAAGAACAGGCGTACGGAACGAACTCTTCCTGGCCTCAAGAACAAGGTCAAGGATAATAATCGCCGCAGCGACACCCATCCCGATAAAAGCAAAGCTCCACGGCAGGCCTCCTTCAAACACGCCTTTCGAGACCGACGCCATGAGGTTGGCCTGAACGGCCGACAAAGCATCCGGACCGGCACCTTCCTGACCCTTAAAGCCGTAGGCCTTGTGAAGGAGCATAAGCACCGGTGCTATGACTATCGCGCCGGAAAGGGTTCCGACGATTTGCATGACCTGTTGTTTCCATGGCGTTGCGCCAACGATTCGGCCGGCCTTGAGGTCCTGCATGTTGTCGCCTGCGATAGCGGCGGCGCAGCAAACGACCGAGCCTATGATAATAGCGGCGGCCGGGCCTCCTGCTGCGCCTTTGCCCATGAGCATGACCAGCAACAGCGAGGCGACGAGGATCGTGGCGATAGTGATTCCGGAGATGGGATTGTTGGAGGAACCGACCAGGCCGGCCATGTAGCCCGCAACGGCGGAAAAGACAAAGCCTGCAACCAGCATGATAACGGCCATCGTCAGAGAGATTGTTATATCATTGACGAAGTGTTGATAGACTAGGAACAGCGGGACAATGGAGGCGACAATGAGCATGAGCACCCATTTCATGGACATGTCTTTTTCCGTTCTTTCGATTTCACCCTGGCCCTGACCGATGGCGCGGTAGGCTTCGAGGCCGCTCCTTATCCCGCTGAAGATGGATCTTCGCATTTTGAAGATTGTCCAGAGGCCCCCGATAAGCATCGCCCCGACACCAATGAATCGCGTCCGCTTCGACCAGATCTGCCAGGCGTATTCTTTTGCCTCCACGGGCTTGCCCAGCTTGTCCTTCACGTCGGTGTTGTATTGTTCGGCTTCCTCAATCTCTATCGCCGGCACGCTGCGGTCGATGGTTTTATATTCCAGGGCAAAGACGTTCCAGGCGTCTGGATTGTCAATTTCACTCTTGAGCTGGTACACGGGCCATTCGTTTTGGCCGGCTATGGCGGGGATGGCGGCGTACCAGTTTGCGGCGCCACCGAGGAAAATCAGGACGGCAATGTTGAGGCCGACGATGTATCCCACCGACAGAAGCGCGGGGCTGAGATTGGAACCGCCGTAAAGAAGTGTTCCTTTGATGCCCCTGGCGCCTTCGAGAACTTCAGGCCACAGGCCGATACCCTTTGCCCCGACCTTGAACAGGGCGGCTGCCAGGGCCGCTTTAGCAATGATCCAAACACCCTTGCCGCCTTCCTGGCCTGTCTCGAGCACTTCGGCCGTTGCGATACCCTCGGGAAACTGGAGTTTGCCTTCGACGATAAGGGAACGTCTCAGGGGAATTGTGAACAAGACGCCGAGCAGCCCGCCGAATGCGGCAATGATGGTAATCCACACGAAGTTCATACCGCCGAAACCGTCCCAGTAGCCAAGGATAACAAGGGCCGGGAGTGTGAATATCACGCCCGCCGCCAGCGATTCCCCTGCCGAGGCGGCGGTTTGGACGATGTTATTTTCGAGGATATTGCTGCGTCGAAAGAACCTCAGTATCCCCATCGAGACCACCGCAGCCGGTATCGACGCCGAGACAGTCATACCTGCAAACAATCCAAGGTAGGCATTTGCCGCCGCGAGTATCATAGAGAGCAATACACCCAAAACAACCGCTTTTATTGTGATTTCCGGTAATGAACGTCCTTGTAAATCCATTAGTTACCTTTCCAATATCTTTAGAAAATTATAACTGTTTATGCCATCGGTTATGGAATTTTGTAAATTATCTGACAAACTGTGTGACAAAGTACTTCGGTGTCAGAGGCTCACCTGTTGCCCGTTCAATCATCTCGTTCCAATGATAAAGGTTCCCTGCCTCGAAGACTTTCTTAGTCAGAAAATCACCGGCTTTACTTAAACCAACATAGCTGACGTTTTCACCTGATTCAAGCTTTAGAATATTGTGAACAATATGCTGATGCAGTTGAGACGCCAACAATTCACCTAACATATAGTTGTGATAATAACAGGGCGCAACATTGAAATGAATTTTTGCGGCCCAATCCGGTTTATTACGACCTTGTGGTTTTTTCACAAGCTGGTATTTATCAACCGTCTGCCACCAGAGGGAATTCAGGTCCTGCTCGGGATTTGCGTAAAGCTGCTTTTCGAAATTATACATTACCATGGCCCAGCGAGCAAAAATGAGCTGTTTAAGCTGTGCGTATTTACCGCTGACTTTTTCTATTTCCATACGTTGCTTATCTGACAGCTCCAACATTTGCTGCATCCAGACGGGATTGCGGCTCAATCGGCCGAAAAACATGGCAACGGCTTCAGTTGTGAAGGCGTGTGCCGGTTCTCTAAGCAGGTATGGCGCCTGTGGATCCTGGTATTTATTATAAACGGCGTGGCCCAGTTCGTGTAATGTCACCTCCATCCAATATTCGTTATTTTTAATATTACACAGAATACGCACATCGCCTTCCTTGTCTATGTCCGTACAAAAACCATGCGGATTTTTCCCTTCGCGCTCATACAGGTCGCTGTTGGCAAGTATAGATTCTACAGGCAATCCAACACCGGCGAAAAAACCCGCCCCCAATTCCTTGATATCTTTATCCTTATAATAGGTATCTAAATCCAGCTCATATACCATCGGGGTTTCCTGAAAGAACGGGTCGTGGTAATGCCAGGGCATAAGTTCCGTAACGGTGATGCCGCACTTGGCTGCTAACATCCGGTCCAGGTCAGCCTTTAATTTAGCAAAAGGCTCATTGGTCAATTCGTACAATTCATTGAAAATCCGGTCCAGGTCTCCAACGTTCTGCTCACCGGTGGTCAAAGACATAGTGTGATAATTGTCAAAGCCGAGTTTTCGGGCTGCTTTATTTCGCATCCTGACCAGCCGGATGATATCATCTGCGACTGCGGCCCCTACCTGTTTGCTGGCCAGCCACGCTTGTTTTCTCCTGGCCGAATCCGTTTCTGTTTTCAGGATTTCCTTAATCTTATTATCGGTGACCTTTTTCCCCTCAATAGTGCCGCGAAAAGTGCTGAAGTTCTTTTCAAGTTCTGTGCCCAAATCAACGATTTCTTTTAACAGCTCCGGTTCTATCTGGTTCCTCAGATACGCGTTGTATAGTACTTCCGATTGCCGTGCCAGCACCGCGTCCTGTATTTGGCCGGATTCCTTCATATCTTTAAGAAAAGCGAATTCTTTGCGGTTGCTGTAGACTCGACGAATCTCAAGTGTTAGTTTGCTGACTTTATCATAATCCTCGGTTTTGCCGCTGACTGCCGCGTCCCACCAGGCAAGATTCGATGCTTTCTCCATAGGTTTGATTTTTTGTACATGGGCAGTGATGAACTTCTCCAACTCTTTCTCCTTATCCTTTCCGTTGGGCGCACAACCGAAAACAACAACACTTATTGCCGACATCATAACAAGATTTGATAAAGTTTTCATAGCTTTATACTCCTTTCAAATATACGTTCTTTCGCGGGGATATTATCACTTGTAAATATGGAAATCAAGTGGGTTCTGGATGTCCAATTTCAATTGTTCATGTGTAATCCTTGTTATTTTTCAGATTCGACCATTTCTTCTTTGAACTCGGGCGGTAACACGGATACTATATAATGGTCTTGTTGAGCAGAGACCGGAGAGTCTTTGTACCGAAAGCCAAGGGACAACATTTAGCTGACAAAGGAAGTTGTATAACAGGTTATGGCTGAGAGTAAATACCTAACAGCGCCAATCCCATCGAAAAAGATGCCCGCCGGCATACCGTATATCCTCGGCAATGAACTAGGGGAGCGTTTTAGCTTCTACGGCATGAGGTGCATCCTCGTCTTCTTTATGACCCATCTCCTGCTCAACACCGCCGGGGAGAAGGCACCTATGACAGAGGAACAGAGCAAGGTGTGGTTTCACCTGTTCGTATCGGCCGTTTACTTCACCCCCCTTCTCGGCGCATTGATTTCCGACATCTGGCTCGGCAAATACAGAACCATCCTGCTCTTCTCAATATTTTACTGCTTCGGTTTACTTGTGCTGACATTCAATCATACGCGCCTTGGATTGACTACTGGACTTGTGCTGATCGCCATCGGCTCGGGAATGATAAAGCCCTGCGTCTCGGCGAATGTGGGCGATCAGTTCGGAAAAAACAACAAACATCTTTTGGCGAAGTTCTATAGCTGGTTCTACTTCGCAATCAATGTCGGGGCGTTCGGTTCGACTATGCTGATACCCATATTGCTGGACCGTAAGGGCTCAACCGTAGCGTTTGGTGTCCCGTGCGGATTCATGATTCTGGCGACATTTGTATTCTGGCTGGGCAGGAAGAAATTTGTACACATCCCCCGCGGCGGGGCCAAATTCGTCAAGGAATGCTTTAGCGGTGAAGGACTCAGGGCAATTGCAAAGCTCTCTCTGATCTATTTGTTTGTGGCGCCTTTCTGGGCGATGTTCGACCAAATGGACTCATCGTGGATGCTCCAGGCCGAGAAAATGAATCGTATGTGGCTCGGTCACAAATGGCTGTCCACCCAGATCGTCGCAGTCAATCCCTTGCTGATACTTGTGTTCATTCCCACGTTCTCCTATGTGATTTACCCAGCGATAAACAAGGTATTCAGGTTGACACCGCTGCGGAAAATAGGCATTGGGTTATTCCTTGCGGCGACGCCGTTTATCATAAACGCCTTTATCGAAAAGAGAATCGTTGCCGGTGGGACACCAAGCATCGGCTGGCTTATTCTTGCATATGTGCTTTTGACCGCCGCAGAGGTGATGGTTTCTATAACCTGCCTTGAGTTCTCATACACCCAAGCTCCAAAGAAGATGAAGTCCTTTATTATGGCAGTCTTTCTCCTATCAATTTCGATCGGAAACGCCTTTACTGCATTAGTCAATGCCTTTATCCAGAATGAAGATGGCACAAGCAAGCTCGAAGGAGCAAGTTATTTCTGGTTCTTTGTAATTGTGATGCTGGTAACAGCAGCCATTTTTATTCCTGTTGCTATGCGCTATCGGGTGAAAGACTACATTCAGGATGAGACCCAGGCGGAATCTTCAACATGATTGTGTTGAGGTCCTTTTCGTCCTTATTGGTATGGCGATGCTAATAACTTAAAGCGGCTTAAGCAGCATTTCGCGGACGATGATTTTCATTGGGCCAAACTGCTCTCCCGGGTGGACCTGAAAACCGATCTTGCCGGAATCAGTCGTGTCGTCGTGCACGTCGGCGACCTGCCGGCCGTTCAGCCAAATCTGAATGTGGTCACCCTCGGCACGAATCTTCATTGTGTTCCAGCCGTCCCGGTTCACCAGCGTTTTATCCGTATTCATTGCAATGAACATTTTCCCGGGACAGTAAAGCGAACCGGAATAGCACACGGGATTCTTGTACTCAAGGATGTCAGCCTGGTAGGCTTTCGATGGTGACTGGTAGCGAAACCAGATACCAGTATTGCACGGCCACTCAACCCGATAGGTAGCAGTCAGCAGAAAATCTTTGTAAGTATCCTTCGTGAATAGGTCACCGTGGGCATAGTTATCGCCTTGGGTACCCACAATCGAACCGTTTTCGACTACCCATTTGGCGCCGCCGCTCGGTTCCCAGCCTGTCAGGTTTTTGCCGTTGAAGATTCGTATGAATCCTGCTTTGGCCTGTTTGTCGTTTGTAGCGACCTGGCCACAACCGGCATGTAAAATTAACATTGCAAGGCATACAATAGTAAAGAATCTACGCGACATAATTTTCTCCTTATACATTAATACAAAACCGGACGGATTTTCCCACGTAAATATTGTTCCTGTGTTTTTACTGGTTTATCGCTGTTTAATAGCCTTCTTACGAGAGGTTCATAGGCATTAACTGCCGCCCGATAGGCGTTAGTGTCATAGTAGCGTGGTTTGGGTTTGGCGTACTTTCGCATTTCCAGATCACGCCGCAGTTGAAACAAATCGACATTGGATGGCCTCGGCACCTTGTTAATATACAATAGGTTGTCCCAGTTCCACAGGATGCGCATTCGCTTTATCCAGTCATCGGATTTTTTAATGCGCTCGCGCATTTTCTCGAAGTCCTTTTCAGTCGTTTCGTTTTCGAACCACCACGGTGACAGCGAAAAGTTGTAACCCATTTCGAGAATTGTGTCCATCTCCTCCATCGAATAGTGGGATGTAAAGGTCTTATACTTGCGCTGTGATACCCATGGCTTCTCGTTGAGGACCTTGACGGGTGAGTACAGCCAGGCCCCGGATTCGATTTGTCCACCGTCACAAATATCCAGAAGCTCTGTGCGTTCGCAGCACTCAAGCATTATTATCGCATCCGGATTTATCTTCTGGATTTGCTCTCTCATGGTGCGCACGAGGTTGATTGCACCCTTGTTGAAAGAGCCTCTGTGTCTGCGGTCGCTATCTTTAAGGTCCCATTGGCAGCCGTATGAGTCCAGATGAAAGCCATCTACTCCATAAAGGCGCACCAGTCTTTCTGCGACGCTGCATATATAATCCGTCCATCCGGAACCCTCTCCGGGCCACATAAGGAAAAATCTGGACCTGCCGTAATATGTTTGAGGTTTACCTTTAGTGTCCTTCATGCACCAGTTCATGCCATACCGCCGTCCCACTTTGCTTGTTCTGGTGATAATAAATGGTTCCAGATACAGTATAATCCTGCCGCCCATCGAATGAATCTTCGCGACTCCCTCCTTGAAAGCTTCCGGCCCACCAAGGTCGGTTCGTATTTCATAGTCGCCTTTATTGCCGGCGTAGTCAGGCTCCCAGTAGCTCACAAGATAAACGCAGTTGCAACCGAGTCTTCGGGCATCCTGCAGAAGTACTGGCAGATTGCGAAATGTCCCCAGCTTTTTCTTAATATCTTCACTGGGAAACTTCATCAGAGGCCCGCCCGCGCCCGAAAGGTCGAAGGATGCATATATTGCCCTGTTGTCCTTCCACCACTTCGGAGACTCAACCGCCATAGCACTACTAATTGTTACTAACAGGGCTGTTAGAATACCGAGAGCTAAAACGAGTTTTCGTTTAATTTTTTCCACCTTTTTTTACAAGGTTTTCATCGGCAAGAGTCAGAGCCAACGTATCAGTATAGCGTGAAATTGGGCCCGGTTCCGAGAGGGACAGGCCTGTCGGGTTTCAGCCCTTTTTTATTTTTGAAAATGTAAACGGCTTCCGGAGTTGCCAAGACCACGTCGGGGATGCCGTCCCCGGTCATGTCGCCGGTGAGGATACTCCTCTCGTAGGTGCTCTCATCGACAGGGGACACGTTTTTAGTTGGCTTGGGCGTGGTGAAGACCCCGATACATTTGCCTTTATAGTTATAGATACAGCCATTGTGAGCGACCATAATCTCATTTACTCCGTCACCTGTCCAGTCCAAGAGGTGGTGGTGTCGGCTATAGTCCGTCACAATCTGGCCGAGGTGATTGCCCTGTTCATCAAGCACCCAAAGAGGACTTTTACCGAGGGGTTGGTGGTCGATGTCAACGAGCAATTGTGCTGCCCGGTGTTTGGGTATGATTTGTCCCACATCAATGGATTCGAAGTGATGACCGGTAATTTCCCACAAGACCTTGCCATTACCGTCGATGAGAGCGACATTATTTGCGCCGCAACATGTCAGCGCCAGTCGGAAGTCTTCCGGCTTATCTCCCCGGCGAATGACCCGGCAGCAATCCAAATGCCCGCGTCCCTGTTCAACTTTTTTAGACTTAAAAACCCAGCGGACCGAACCGTCGGAATTCAGCATGGCGTAGCCGGCCATAATCTCGTCGCGCCCATCGCCATCGAGGTCTATCGGTCGCGGCTGATGGGCGGTGCGATAGCCCCCGGGATCCTTGATAGTCCAAAGGAGTTTGCCAGTTCGATTGTAGGCCCAAATCTGATGATATCGATTCTTGACCAGAACATCGGTTGGCCGATTGTCGCCGGTCAGATTGCAAAAAACGAGGCAATCAGTTGCTTCGTCGGGGATAGCAATCTTTCTGCGCTGCCGACCAGTGGCACCATCCAGCTCGACCAGGTAACCTTTTGTACACAGGACCACTTCTTTCTTGCCGTCACCGTCCCAGTCGTGGATCTGGCACGCAACGTCGTGGTGCCATTTTTTGCGTCCGATGGCGGGATTTCCCCATCGCCACAAAATCGAGCCGTCCAGTTTTTGCGCGACCGCAGTACTGGTGTAGTGCACATCGTTTTTGTTTACGTTTTCGGCGCTGATGATTTCGACCTCGCCATCCCCATCCACGTCACCGGCTACTACCCACTGCCCGCCGTATTCAGGGTCGAGAGCGACGATTTTCCAGGGCTCAATCACGGGGACTTTGTCAGATGGTTCACCGATATCTTTCACATCAAAATAGAGCGGCTGGTTCTGCTTCGCATGAAGCAACGTACAAAATCCGAAGGCCGCTAACAAACAGAAAAAAACAAACCAATGAAGCCGATCCGTGATTTTTAGAGTCCTGTTCATCATATGGTGAGTCTGCACGGTTAATCCTTCCAGATGTCAGCCGTTCGTGCTTTGACATCCGGCATTTTCGGTAACGGTTCGCTGGGAGTTGGCTCATACCAGAACGTGGCAGACGACCAGTCGTCCTGTGTTTCGGCTAAGCCGTTCTTCCAGGCGATTTGCTGAATTGTGATGCGGCATTCTTTTTGCCACGAGATAGGGTCAGGCAGATGCCAGCGATACATCGATATGAAGTTGTTTTTGTCCAGGCTGCAGCCGTTATAAAGATACGGCGTCTGCTGCATACCGTAGGACAGGCACACGTAATCCTCGCTTCCCGTGCCGCAAATTGTAGGGAAGTCCGTGTCGCCGTCCATAAAAATCTTGATTTCGCCTTCGCCCCACCATTGACCGGGGTGCATGTTCCGTATACCAATGATCGCTCCCATGAAGCGGCCCTTGTTCTTTCGCTGAGGCAGCAGCACAAAGTCCTCCTTCGTTGTTGTCGGATTATCCCTTCTGAACAGCGCGTGCATCCGGCCGACATCACTCGGATGATTATCACCGATCGTGTAATCAATCTGATAAAACAAGGGCACATCCTTCCGGCCTTCGTTTGATATCGTAATCTTTGCCCGCTTAACAAACGGCATCGGAAGCCAGATATTCATACCGGCGTTTTTCCCAAGTGAATGTGCAGCCGAGTCATACGGCATTACTTTACCATGCGCAAAACCCATGAAGTCACCGATAGGACATTCGATACTCGGATGTTTCTGGTCATCCCACCAGGCGCGGAGCACCAGACTTCTAAGGTTAAGCGGGTTGTTGCTTGTAGTCATCCAGATATGTCGAATAGTCCCCGGGCCCTTGATGTCGCAAAGCTGAACTGTCTGGCCGGCTTTCAATGTTATCGCGGGCTTGCCTTTTCTTCCCACGCCGAGTTTGCTTGATGCTTTGCCGCCTTCGCCCGGAGCACCAGTGGGATTTTCGAAACAAATCGATCGCGAAAGCAACCCTGTATCAAGTAGATAAGGCTCTGCTACGATATCCACCGGCCGTTGCAGTGGTACGCAGCCTGAAAGCAAAACACAAAAAACGATATACGACAGTTTCCTCAAAACAATTCTTGTAGCCATAGCTTTTCCTTTCAGTACAGTATAGATTTTTCTAATGACCCTCTTAGCATAAGAACAGTATGAGAAGTTTATATGAATCCAGCGTGCATGTCAAGATGGCAAAAACATGTCGGCCATGTTCGGGTGCATCTGTAGTTTGTTCAAATGCAGCCGGCCTTGCTTTGAAGAAATTTTAAAAGAAGTACAATGGGGAGATTCTCGCGGTAAAGAGGACGAATTATTGGGAGACCATAGAATTTCGGTCAAGACTATACATAGTGTGACGGTGTAATATATTTGGGAGTTGTAATTCTATCGGGCCTATGAACTAATGGCTAATCCAAAGCGGCCAAAAATATCAATATCATTATTACCTGTATGACGCATTGCCTGATGATATGATGCCGATAATCTATAAAATTCGCCATTATCGACAATCCTAAGTCGCGGCCGGTGAGAGTTTTATAGAAGAAGACAACTGCCAAATTGGCACACGGGCAAAAAGCAAGAAAATTGTAACTGCTTGCTATTACTGTAATTATAATTTTATTTTTTTGGGCACGTTGTTTGCTACTTATTTAAGCTTAGAGTATATCCGATATTCAGTTTTAAAAGGATTGTGCTATGAAATTCGACAAGTTCACACTTAAGGCTCAAGAGGCATTGGCGACCGCCCAGCAGGTTGCGATGGCCAAATCGCATACCGTCCTGTCACCGCTGCATTTATTAAGCGCTGTTTGTGATGATGATAGCGGCGTTGTGCTTATGGTTTTGAAAAAGATCGGCGCTAATATTTCGCGAATTAAGGAGATGATAGAAAGCGAACTTGGACGGCTGCCGCAGGGCCAAACCAGCAATCTGCTTACCCCTGAGCCGGCTTTTAATCAGATTGTTCTGGACGCCCAAAACCGGGCAGATGCGATGGGGGACGAGTACCTAAGTGTCGAGCATCTTTTTCTCTCGCTTGCCTCGGTACAAAGTGACGCCAAAGAGATTCTTCGGCTGAATTCGATTACGCCCGAACAGGTTGAAAGCGCTCTGAAAGAAGTTCGAGGCGGAGAAAAGATTACAGACCAAAGTCCGGAGGATAAATACAAGGCCCTGGAGCGGTACGGAATCGACCTTTTGGAGATGGCCCGAAAGGGAAAGCTCGACCCCGTTATAGGTAGGGACGAAGAAATCCGCCGATGTATGCAGGTCCTCAATCGCCGGAAGAAAAACAACCCTGTGTTAATCGGCGAGCCGGGTGTGGGCAAGACCGCAATCGTCGAAGGCCTTGCACAGCGGATAGTTGCAGGCGACGTCCCCACAGGCTTGAAGAATAAAAGGATTGTTGCCCTGGATATGGGAGCGTTGATAGCGGGAACGAAATTTAGAGGCGAATTTGAGGACCGGCTCAAGGCTGTGCTCAAAGAGGTCATCACCGCTGAAGGGCAAATAATACTTTTCATTGATGAGCTGCATACTGTAGTAGGTGCAGGTAAAGCCGAAGGGTCAGTTGATGCGGGCAATTTGCTAAAGCCATCACTTGCACGGGGTGATCTGCGGTGTATCGGCGCCACTACGATTGACGAATATCGAAAGCATGTCGAAAAAGACGCGGCGCTCGAGAGGCGTTTTCAGCCGATTCTGATTGACCCCCCGAGCGTTGAAGAAACCATAGCTATACTTCGAGGTCTAAAGGACCGCTATGATACCCACCATGGCGTCAGGATTACGGATTCTGCCCTTGTAGCGGCCGCAACTCTGTCAAACCGCTACATCTCCGACCGGTGGCTGCCGGACAAGGCGATAGATTTGGTTGACGAGTCCGCTTCGAAATTGAGAATCGAGAATGATTCGCTGCCCGCTGAGCTGGACAGCATCCGCAGAAAGATTATTCAGCTTCAAATCGAGCGCGAGGCACTGAAAAAAGAAAGCGACAATGCAAGCAAAGAACAGTTAAAAAAGACCGAAAAGCAGTTGGCCGAGCTGCAAAAGCAGGACAAGAAGCTTACAGAACAGTGGGAAAGTGAAAAAGGCGACATCGACCAGATAAAAGAGCTTAAACAAAAAATCGAAGAGGCCCAGAACCAGTTCGAAAACGCTCAGCGCAAGGGTGATTTGGAAACCGCTGCCCGCTTGAAATATGGGACAATCGCCGATTTGAAAAAGGAGCTTAACGAAAAAGAGGACCAACTTTCCAAATCCGACAGGGCAATAATCCAGAACGAAGTAACCGAAGAGCATATCGCTGAAGTTGTATCCAAATGGACGGGGATACCGGTTGCGAGATTATTGAGCGGCGAGCGAGAGCGTCTGATGAAGATGGAGGAAGCGATTGCTGAGAGGGTGATAGGGCAGGAAGAGGCGGTTACGGCACTTTGCAATGCGGTTCGCAGAAGCCGGTCGGGCCTGGGTGACCCGAACCGGCCTATAGGGACGTTCCTGTTTCTCGGGCCGACGGGCGTCGGCAAGACCGAGCTTTCCAAGGCGCTTGCAGATTTTCTGTTCAACGACCCGACCGCTATGATTCGGATTGATATGAGTGAGTTTATGGAGGCACATTGCGTCGCCCGGCTAATCGGCGCGCCGCCGGGCTATGTCGGTTACGAAGAAGGCGGCAGACTGACCGAAGCGGTTCGCCGAAAGCCCTATTCGGTGATTTTGTTCGATGAGATTGAAAAGGCCCATCCCGACGTCTTCAACGTGCTACTGCAGGTCTTCGACGATGGCCGGTTGACTGATGGAAAAGGCCGAACCGTGGACTTCAAGAACACCGTTATCATTATGACCAGCAATATCGCCAGCCAGCAAATTCAACAGCTAACAGAAGAGTCCGGTGCCGACTGGGAAATCGAGGCCCACGTTAAAGACGCCCTGAAACAGATTTTTAAGCCGGAGTTTTTGAATCGCATAGATGAGATAATCGTTTTTCATATGCTCACCAAAGATGATTTGAGAAAGATTGTCGATATCCAGCTCGATTACCTCACGGACCGTCTGAGTGCGCGCAAGATTGGCATTGAATTCACTGACAGTGCTCGCAACCAGATTATGGATGAGGGCTATGACCCTGTCTTTGGTGCAAGGCCTTTGAAGCGTACAATTCAACAGCGGCTGGAGAATCCGCTTGCCACCGAGCTTCTGGCCGGCAAATTCGCCGAAGGCGATACCATAAAAATCGACGCTTCCGCCCACAAATTCAAGTTTGAGAAGGTAAAGAGTTAATAAGCAAATTTTTACCTGAATGTTCTTAACTACAGCCGGCAGATTGTTTATAATATTGAGAGGATTAAGTGCCATACAGTAGTTAAGGATGTTCCTCGTGAATCGCAGACAGTTTATCAAATCAGCCGGCTTTGGGGCCGCGACATTGGCGCTATCCGGATGGGCTTTTCCAAAGTCCAAATCAAGGCCGAATATTCTCTTTATTCTCGCCGACGATTTGGGCTGGTCTCAGTTGGGCTGTTATGGAAGCCGCTTCTATGAAACCCCCAACATTGACAGATTGGCCACGGAGGGAATGAAATTTACCGATGCCTACGCTGCATGTCCGGTTTGCTCACCGACCCGCGCATCCATTATGACCGGGAAATACCCCGCCCGTCTGCACCTGACCGATTTTATCGCGGGCGGTAATTATCCCGTAGAGAGACTCAAGCAGCCCGAATGGCAGAAATACCTGCCGCTTGAGGAAATAACGATTGCGGAAGTGTTCGAGACCGCCGGCTACAAAACAGCCAGTTTCGGAAAGTGGCACCTCAGCATCGCCAAGCAGCCGCCGGAAAGCGAGCGGTACAATCCCGACAAACAGGGCTTTGATGAGTCAATAATTACTTATAAGCCAAAAAGCAAACAGGACCCTGAAAAAGATGCTCACAGCGTGGACAGAATTACCGAAAAATCACTGGAATTTCTGGTAAAGAACAGGGACAGGCCTTTTTTCCTCTATGTCACCCACAATACTATTCACTCTCCGGTTTTGGGAAAGAAGAAACTGGTTGATAAGTACCGAAACAAGGCCGGTGCCGATTTGCCGCAAAACAATCCGGTAATTGCAGCGATGATTGAGGACCTCGATGATAGTGTAGGCACACTGTTGCAAAAACTGGATGAACTGAAAATTGCAGATAAAACAATAGTCATCTTTTTCTCCGATAACGGCGGATTAGAAAGAGTCGCCAAACAGACTCCCTTGCGCAGCGGCAAAGCCAATTTGTACGAAGGCGGAATAAGGGTACCTTTGATTGTGCGCTGGCCCAAAGTAACCAGGCCAGGCAGCATTTGCAGCGAGCCTGTAATCAGCGTGGACTTCTTCCCGACCTTTATAGACATTTTAGGCTTGCGAAATAGGACGAAAAAGCCGATTGACGGCGTTAGCTTAGTACCGTTTCTTAAGAGGAGCGGTTCACTCAAACGCAAAGCCATTTATTGGCATTATCCGCATTATCACAGCAGCAGTATCGGGCCCGGTGGAGCGGTCCGCTGCGGCAATTATAAACTCATTGAATGGTATGATGAAACTATCTGCGGCCCTGGGAATACGTTTGAGCTTTACAACCTAAAAAACGACATCGGCGAGCAGGATAACCTCGCAAAAAAAATGCCTGAAAAGACTAAAGATTTGAGTAAAATGCTGGCAAACTGGCGAAGGAAAGTAAACGCACAAATGATGGCACCGAATCCGAATTACAATCCGCAAAAGGCCAAAAAGTCAAAGAAGGCTCAAAACTAAAAGGAGATATTGAAATGGAGGAGCAGAAAAGTGCCGAAAAACCTCGTCGAAAACGGAAAGTTTTGCGAACATTGTTAATAGTGCTGGTTGTTATTATCGCGGGCTTTGCTGTTTTCAGGCTCGTTTTAAGATCAAAACTCAATGCGAGGCTCGACGCCATAAGGGCGGATGGCTATCCTGCCACCTGTGCCGAGTTGGACGCCTGGTATACGATACCCGAGTCAGCCGAAAACGCCGCTGACACCTTCATAGATTCCTTTTCACACTACAACAAGTGGGAAGAAGACCAGAAACGGAAACTGCTGCCGATAGTAGGTGAGGCGGAACTGCCCTTGAGAACAGAACCTCTAACTGAAGAGGCCAAAGCCCTTATCACTCAATACCTTGCCGACAACCAACAGGCCCTCGAACTGCTCCATAAGGGCGCAGCGATAGAGCACAGCCGATATCCCGTGGATCTTAGCAAGGGCTTTGAAGCGCTGCCCGGCCTCGGCTACATACGCTATGGTGCCTTTTTGCTCAAACTCGAAGCCATCCTACATGCTGAAAATGGCAAGCCGGAGAAGGTAGTTGGTTCAATAAAATCGACCTTCGGCCTAGCCCGCTCGCTTTCCAAAGAGCCCATACTCATCTCACAGCTTGTTCGTATTGCTTGTCAGGAGCTTGCCGTACCGACGCTCGAACGAGCCGTTAATAGAACCGAATTTACTGATGAGCAATTGGTCGATCTTGGTCAGACACTCGTCGATGCCGAGGACCCTTCCGCTATGATACGCGCGTTTGCAGGTGAGCGGTGTATGGGAGTCAGCATTTTGAAAATGCCAGCCGCTAAAATCCTCCCTATGCTTGACATTGCAAGTAACCGACCGCATCTACTCGGCGCACTGGTGATTTCCCTCTACAGGTTTGCAGGCTTAGCTGATATGGACGCAATCATTTATCTTGACTTAATGAATGATTACATGAAAGCTATTCAACTTCCCCCACAGCAGCGTCAGGAGGCTGCCGATGCCGTCGACGCCAGGTTTGACAAAACATCCAGGATCCATGTGCTTCTGCATGTAATTATGCCCGCGCTCTCCCGCTGCACAACTATTGATTTAAAAACTGCGGCACAATTCCGAACCGCCCGGGCCGGCCTCTCAGTCCAGCGTTATCGACTCGCTGCCAGCAAGCTTCCCGATAGCCTCGCAGAGCTTATACCAGCCTATCTGGACGCCGTCCCGAAAGACCCGTTCGACGGCAAAGACCTGAGATATAAGAAACTGGAGGCCGGCTTTGTCGTCTACAGTATAGGTGAAGATGGAAGTGACGACGGCGGCAAAGAAAGACCACGAAAAAGAACCAGACCACCTGCCCCATGGGATGTTACTTTCATAGTCCAACGATAGTTAGTGGGGCTTAAATCCTTTTTTTTGAGATTTATCTTGCACTTTTCTCTGCGAAGGCCAGAATAAGCCATATCATATTATCAGTTTTTTAAAGCTGTAAACGTCAGGAGATTGCAGCCGTCCAGTGGCCGCTGTCAATTGAAAGAAGGGAATCTGAATGGAAGTTAAGAAGATTTTAGAGCAGGTCGAAAAAGACGATATTAAATTTATCACCCTGCAATTTACTGATTTACTCGGCGTCATAAAGGAACTCATCATACCAGTTGAGCAGCTCGAGGATGCGTCACGCAACGGGGTCTGGTTTGACGGCTCTTCAGTCGAAGGTTTCGCCCGAATACAGGAGAGCGACTTGTTTTTGAAGCCGGATATGGCAACTTACGCCGTTGTGCCCTGGCTGACCGAAAACGGCAAAACAGCAAGGTTGATATGTGATATCTATCGCTCGGACGGCAAACCTTTTCAAGGAGACCCAAGATTTATTCTCAAACAGGCTGCTGCTGAAGCGGAAAAGGAAGGCTTTGAATATAACGTCGGGCCGGAGCCGGAATTCTATCTTTTTAGGGCCGATGACCAGAACAGGACCTCGCCCATAGATTACGGCAGCTATTTTGACCTTTCTTCTCACGAAGGATACAAGGCCATTAAGGAGATAATAGCGGCGCTTGAGAATTTCGGCATTAAAGTTGAAACGTCTCATCACGAAGTCGGCTTCGGTCAATATGAAATAGATTTTCACTATGGGTCCTGTCTGGATATAGCCGACAAGGTGGTTACACTAAAATACTGTGCGAAAAAGATTGCTCAAGTGCACAATCTGCACGCCACTTTTATGCCGAAACCAATAATGGATGCCGCCGGCTCCGGAATGCACATTCACCAGAGTCTTTTTGACATTAAAACCAAAAAAAATTCCTTTTATGACAAAGACCACGAATACAATTTGTCAAAGGCCGCCTATAGTTTCATTGCCGGGCAGATAAAACATATCAACGCAATGTGCGCGGTTCTTTGTCCGACGGTAAATTCATACAAAAGATTGGTTTCCGGCTTCGAGGCGCCTGTCTACGTCACCTGGGCTGCTATGAACCGTTCAGCTCTGTTGAGGGTGCCCAAATGGTTCAAAGCCAAGCAGGAGGCCGCGAGAATCGAGCTGCGATGCCCGGACCCTGCCTGCAATCCATATCTGGCATTTGCAGTTATGTTGAAAGCGGGCCTGGATGGTATTAAAAATAACCTCACGCCCCCTGAGCCGGTCGAGGAAAATATATACACCCTCGATAATGAAAGTCTGGTCAAGAAAAATATAGGCGTCTTGCCAACGTCATTGCGGGAAGCCCTCGATGAATTGAAAAAAGACAAGCTCATCCAGGAGGTTCTCGGAGAGCATTTGTTTGAAAGATACATCGACGTAAAGACAAAGGAGTGGGACGAGTTCAAAAAGCAGGTTACAACCTGGGAAATAGACACGTATTTAGACACTTTTTAAGTTTTTCGTGAAGTGCAATTGGGGGACAGGTAATCGTTGGCAGACGACAGGCTCGCCGGCATGATTGAGATTTGCAAGGCAAAGACAAGTGACTCCGAACGTATCGTTGGGCTGCAACTGCAGATGGCGCAGGAGACGGAGGGGCTGGAGCTGGACAGGGAGGTTGTTACCAGGGGAGTGTGGGCTGTTTTCCAGCACCAGGCGCATGGGACCTACTGGGTGGCGGAGGAAAAGGGCGAGATTCTCGGAGTGCTTCTGGCGATACCGGAATGGAGCGACTGGCGCAACGGAACAGTGCTGTGGATACATTCGCTCTATGTCATTCCCGAGGCACGCAGGCACGGCGTATTTAAAAAGCTGTATTTGAACTTGAAAAAACAGGTTGAACAGTCACCGGAGTTGGTTGGTCTCCGCCTGTACGTGGATAAGCAAAACAAATCAGCAAAAAAAATATATGAAAAACTGGGTATGAGCAAGGACCATTATGAGCTGTACGAATGGCTTAAGTGACTAACTGAACCTGCCGAATCTGAAGCATTACAGGTTTACGGGTATGCCGCGGCTGGCAAGGTATTCTTTCATTTGGTTTATAGTGTAATTTTCGAAGTGCGTGATTGAAGCCATAAGCACTGCGTCTGCACCTCCGTCAACGATGGCTTCGTAAAGGTGTTCGAGTGTCCCGGCTCCGCCGGATGCGATGACTGGAATATTAACTGCATCGGATACTGCTTTCGTCAGTTCAATATCATAACCTGCTTTGGTTCCGTCGGCGTCCATACTTGTCAACAGGATTTCGCCTGCGCCCAATTTTTCACCCTTGGCGGCCCATTCAACAGCGTCAATATCAGTCGGTTCTGAGCCGGCTTTTACACAGACCTGCCATTGTCGTAAGGCATCCTGCGGACTGTCCGGTTTTGCCTTTGACCGGCGGGCATCAATCGCCAGAACGACACATTGATTGCCAAAGCGTTGAGCGGCTTCGGTAATGAGATTCGGATTTTGGACCGCGGCGGTATTCACCGAAACCTTTTCTGCGCCGCTTCGCAGAAGCTCGTCTATTTGTTCGACCGTCTGTATGCCCCCGCCCACGGTAAATGGAATAAAAACATTTTCAGCTACCTTTTCAACAAGCTCGACGATTGTTTTACGTGAGCGTATGGTCGCAGTGATGTCAAGAAACACTAACTCATCGGCGCCGTCGTCACTGTATCTTGCGCCGAGTTCTACGGGGTCGCCGGCGTCGCGAAGATTCAAAAAGTGGATGCCCTTGACCACACGATTGTCTTTAACATCGAGGCAGGGAATGATTCTTTTTGCCAACATCAGGAATTTGTCCCCTTACAGATTTGAGCAAAATTCTTTAGGACCTTTAAGCCGACCTGCCCGCTTTTCTCAGGATGAAATTGCGTACCGTATATATTTGCCTTTTGTACCGATGCAGGCAAATCAAAGCCGTAGTCGGTATAAGCAATTTTGGCTTCGTTATCAGTAACGTCGGCATAGAAAGAGTGCGCGAAATAGAAATGTTTTTCGTTTTCCAGGCCGGCAAATAAATCAATGTCTTCGGGCAGCTTCACCAGATTCCAGCCCATATGTGGGACTATCTGTGCGGAAGGGATGGGAACGACGCTGCCTGAAACTAATCCGAGGCCGTTATGCCGGCCATATTCGCTGCTCTTCTCGAAAAGCATTTGGTAGCCGACACAAATACCCAGAAGCGGTTTGCCGCTTAAAGTGACCTTTTTTATTAGCTCAGCTAAGGTTCCCAAAGCACTGACAGCATAACCGAATGCCGCAACGCCGGGTAGAACAAGGCCGGCAGCGCCTGCAATGTCCTTCGGTTCGCAGCTTAGCTTCACATCACAGCCGATATGCCGGAATGCTTTACATACACTCCTGACGTTTCCTACGTTATAATCAATAACAACTATCATATTTGCTGACTCGGGACTCATGGCTTTGTTAACTATTCACAAAGTGCGGTCGACTAAATATTCTATACTCAATACTATTTTCAAGAGGAGTCGTCAAATGAGAAGATTTAATAAAGTGTTTAAGTAGAATTGATTTGTTGAATGGGTTGAATCCGCCTATAATAGGCCCGTTTAATGCAGAAATCGTCAAACTTCGTTTTTCAGTTATTACCATGTTTTGTATTATTGATGGTTGCATTTTTTGCCGATTTACTCTGTTGAGCTTAGTGTGAGTAAGGAAAATGTGAATGTGTGGCATAGTAGCTTATCTTGGGAAAAAGGTTGCACAACCGATTCTCATAGAGGGGTTAAAACGGCTGGAGTATCGTGGTTACGACTCGGCCGGTGTGGCGCTGCTGGGCAGCGGTGCAATAAAAGTCAAAAAAACCAGCGGCAGAATCAGCGCTCTGGAAGAGATCTTAGACGAGCCTGACAAAGCTGAGACATTCGGCATCGGCCATACACGCTGGGCTACGCACGGCAAGCCAAACACCATTAACGCACATCCGCACCTCGACTATACAGGCAAAATCGCCGTTGTTCACAATGGCATTATCGAAAACTACGGCACACTGAAAACATGGCTGCAAAATGAAGGGGCCAAGTTTGCCAGCGAAACCGACACCGAAGTTATAGCAAACTTAATCGGCTACTTTTACGCCAAAGGCGACGAGAATGAGGGTAAAAGTCAATCCGACGGACAAAGCAAATTTGAATGGGTGGTTCAGCAGGCTCTTCGGGAGTTGCATGGCACGTTCGGACTGGCGATTGTTTGCTCAGAGTTTCCCGATTTGCTTATCGGTGCAAAAAGGGGAAGCCCTTTGATTTTAGGAGTCGGAGACAATGAGTATATCCTCGCCTCGGATGCGGCTGCAATCGTAGAACATACAACCCAGGCAGTATATCTTGCCGACAACGAGATGGTTACCGTTAGCCCAAAGGGCTTTCACACCAAAACGATTGATAATATTACTGTCGCCAAGGACCTGACGCAGATTGAATTTTCACTTGAGCAAATCGAGCTGGGCGGCTTCCGGCATCACATGCTGAAAGAGATTTCTGAACAGCCGACGGCTTTGACTACTTGTATGGGTGGTAGAATCGATAAGCAAAACGGAAAAATTAAACTTGGCGGCATAGCCGAATACCTGCGTGAGCTGACGCGCACCAAGCATCTTATCCTCACTGCCTGCGGCACTGCATTCCACGCCGGCCTGGTGGGAGAATTCTTGTTTGAGCAGTTGGCGCGTATCCCGACGGATACCGAGTACGCCAGCGAATTTCGATATCGCAATCCAATCATTGAGGACGGCACGGTCGTTATCGCAATAAGCCAGTCCGGAGAAACCGCCGATACCCTTGCAGCGGTAGAGCAGGCCAAGGAGCGGGGAGCAACGGTGTTCGGCATTGTCAATGTCGTTGGCTCTTCCATCGCCAGGGCAACCGACGCAGGGATATATCTACATGTCGGCCCGGAAATTGGCGTTGCCAGCACAAAGGCATTTACCGCTCAGGTGGCGGTGATGACAATGCTGGCCATTGAACTGGGCAGAAGAAGACATATAAGCAGTGACGAGGCGGGCAGGTACATCGACCAGCTTTCCCAAATACCGGATAAGATAAGCCAAATACTGCAGCAGTCCGACCATATTAAAGAGATTGCCTCAGCAAATATCGATAAGGATAATTGGCTTTTCTTAGGCCGCGGCTTTAATTACCCGGTCGCCCTTGAAGGGGCCTTGAAACTGAAGGAAATAAGTTATATTCATGCTGAGGGTTTGCCGGCTGCGGAGATGAAGCACGGCCCGATTGCTTTAATTGCCGACGACATGCCCGCGGTTTTCATTGCTACAACCGGACCACAATATGACAAAATTATGGGCAACATCGAGGAAGTGCGGGCACGAGGCGGGAAAATTATCGCCGTTGCTACCGAAGGCGATGAGAATATCAAAGAACACACAGACCATTTAATTACTATCCCGGATGTGCCGGAGCTTTTGCAGCCGTTGCTGACCGTTGTGCCGCTGCAACTGCTGGCCTATCACGCTGCTGTCCTTCGCGGCCACGATGTTGACAAACCTCGAAACCTTGCAAAAAGCGTTACGGTCGAGTAGACTTCCTCGCTTAATGATTAAACCCAAAATATCCGATACGGGCCGGCCTTGGCCCGGCTCAAAGGTGAAGGCGCTTCGGCTTGGCTTTACCCTTGTGGAGCTGCTCATTGTTATAGCAATCATTGCCCTTTTGCTTTCCATAATTATGCCGGCGCTTGCAAAGGCCAGGTCGCAGGCGTACCGTCTTAAATGTGCCCACAACCTAAAGCAAATCAATTTAGCTGTGAACATGTACCTCAATGGGAACGAGGATACATACCCTTGCGCCCAGGACCCTCTGCCGGCCGGCTACTGGCTCTGGATGGGGCGTGGCTGGCGGTCCTTACTCGAGCCTTATCTGAGCACCAGGATCAACAAGGACAATCCTTCGGTTCTCTTCTGTCCCGAAGATCCCACCGACAAGGACAAATACGAGGCCACTAGTTACGCATACTCGATGGCCTTTTACCACAGCCCCCGGCAGATAGACGACATGAACGATAAGAGTGACACCTACTCAAATCCACAGCCATCCATACCGCAGCAATGCGATGATGTGGCCAAGCCATCCGGTAAAATCCTTATCGGGGAATGGTCCAGCAATCATTCGCAAGTAAACGGCAGCGACAATTGGTGGTGGTGCTGGCAGGGCCGCCGCAATTACCTGTTTGCTGACGGGCAGGTCCGCTTCCTTTGGGCCACAGACATTCGCCCCGCCCGCGATGGCTATCCGGATGCTAACTTGACAATTCGAGGCATCAAGGGTATCGACTGGCCTCGCTAAACAGTGCTGCTCCGCCCTAACGTGTACCTCGGCTTTCTTTGATGGGAATTGACCTTCAAAGAGCTTGCATTGTTGGGCGTATTCAGTATAGTTACAAATGTTAACTCAGCAATGTACCTGAACACCTCGATGTATAAAGCGTCGAGCAGAACCATAACAAGTCGTAGGAGGTTGCGGATATGCAAAAGCGTTTGATTATTATTATAGCTGTCATGTTCCCGCTGTTGTTCAATGCACAAGCCGTCTGTGCTGAGAAAAGGCCTTTATCATTCCGTACCGAGTCCGCTTTAGTGGAGGCCAGGGTATTTCTCTTCAAAGGCCCAACGGAAGGACTGGAACCGCAGAAACTGGACTTTCGCTATGCCCCGGGGCGTTGGCAGGCATGTATCGGATTGCCGGACGACCCGCACAAGAGCATTGTCGGTTCCGATGGCGGGCTATATTACGATTATGGGGGTGGAAATTTTTACGGCTTTAGAACCCGCATATTGGCTGACTTGGAAACGCAAGGACCAAAAAGTAAAATTGAGCAGTCGCTTTTGGACCCTCGCATCCCCATTGTCGTTACCGAGCAGAAGATTGGCGGCCTAACTCTGCGACAGGAAGCCTGGGCGGGCGCACCTTATTCTAATAACATATCACAATGGAGCTCTCGCAGGGTAGATTATCTTTGGCTCAAGATGACCAACAACGGCGCCCGGCCCCAAAACGGACGGATTGTATTACAGATTGATGCCAAAGACAGCTTGATAATCAACGATGGCAAAACCCACCTGTTCGAAAGAGGAAATTCCAAAAAACCGTTTTGCTCGCTCTCACCTGCCTGCTCTGCGTTCTCGCCGCCCGACTTATCAGAAGAAGACGCCTCTGAGCAGGGTATTGAGATGGACCATTTGCCCGGTTTCAACAAGGATTGGGCCCAGCCGAATATCACCTGCGACCCACATTTCCGTGATGTGATGGTCGGCAACGCCAGGCCTTTGGTTTTTAAGTATCGTGCAGAACCGAAAAAAAAATATCGCCTCGCCTTCGGTTTAATCGAAGGCTGGCACGCTAAAGCCGGTGTCCGGCCGTTGGAGATTCGCATCGAGGGCAAAGTTGTTCGTTCTGTCGACCTTATCGCCGAATATGGCAGGAACACGCCTGTAGTTTTTCTCTTCGATGCGAAGGACCAAAACGGTGATGGAAAAATCGAGATGGGCATATATTCTCCCAAAGGTGCCGAAGATAAAAACACAATCCTGAGCGGTTTGTGGGTCTTCGATGCCAAAGCTACTGTTAATCCAAAGGAGGTTCTTGCTGGTAATCTTAATAAACGTGCCTTGGCTGTGATGTATCCACGGAACGTAAGCAGCACGATTAAGCTGCTGTTCGAAGAAAAGCAGCTTGCCCCCGGCCGGGAATTTGGGGCGCTCATAACTTTTTATCAGGGCGATCAAGCCTCGATTCAAACCAGTGAGAAACAGGCAAAGCGTGAACGGGACCGGGCAATAAAATACTGGCAAAATATCGACCTTCCATACGACCGTATGACTGTGCCGGACCCGGCCGTCCAGGGATTATTGGATTCCTGCATACGCAACATCTACCAGGCCAGAGAGCTGCGGAACGGACAGCCCGCATTCCAGGTAGGCCCCACTTGTTATCGCGGCACCTGGGCTGCTGATGGCCCCTTCATACTCGAATCTATCACTTATCTCGGCCGCGGAAAAGAAACCCGGGCCGGCTTGCAAGTGCAAGTGGACAAGGACGAGGGCCCCGGCGGCGTGCAGTTCTCCAAAAAGTCCGGACTTCGACTGTGGATGATTTGGCGACATGCACAGCTCACCGGTGACTGGAACTGGCTGGAGAAGATGTGGCCAATAGTCGAGCAAAATGTCGACCAAATAATTGGTTATCGCCGGTTGACCCGAGATGACCCTACCCAGGTTAATTATGGCCTAATGCCGCCCGGTTTCGGTGACGGCGGCCTCGGCGGTGTTCATCGTGAATACACTAACGTCTACTGGACCCTCGCCGGCCTCCGAGCCGCCATCGAAATGGCTGAAAAATTAAACAAGCAGGTACGTTCAAAGTGGCTGGCCGAATACCGGGACTACTGGCGGGTTTTTGACAAGGCCAGAAATCGGGACAAGCTTACCGATAGCTTCGGCAACATCTATGTCCCTGTAACCATGAAAGGTGAACAGGAGCAACTGCCTCAGCGCGGCGCCTGGGCTTTTCTCCAATCGATTTTTCCCGGCCGCATCTTTGACCCCGATGACAAACTGATGCTCGGTACCCTGTCTATGCTCGACTCGAATCAGCAGGAAGGTCTGATTTACGGCACCGGCTGGCTTCCTGACGGTATCTGGAATTACGCAGCCTCCTTCTACGGCCATGCACACATTTGGCTCGAACACGGCAAAAAGGCCGCCGCCACACTCTACGCCTTTGGCAACCACGCCTGCCCCCTGCTCTGCTGGCGCGAGGAACAGAATCCCCAAGGACAAAAGGAAAAGCAAGTCGGCGACATGCCACACAACTGGGCCAGTGCCGAATTCATCCGCATGGTGCGTCATTTGCTTATACTCGAACGGGGCGACGAACTGCATCTGCTGCACGGCCTGCCCCACGCCTGGACCCGGCCGGCAAATAAAACAAAGATGCTGGACATCCCGACCTCCTACGGGCCGCTCAGCTTAACCTTGGAAATAGCCGAAAAGGGCGACTCTGCCACCATTGAAATAACTCCTCCGCATCGTGACCCTCCTAAAAAGATTAAGGTGCATCTGGAACATTTCCAGCAGCGGGTAGAGAAAACAAAGATGGAATTAAGAGACGGCAAATTCATCATCAAGGTGGATTTTGAGTGACAAGCTCTGCATTTGGTAATTGGTAATTGGTTATTGGTTTACCATTTACCATTCACCATTTACCATTTACCATTCCTTGGTGCCCGCTTAGTTGTGTTTTTCAGCACAAAGGGCTTGAATAGCCCGTATCCAACCGTGTGATATTGATTACCGGGAGGCGGACCCGTTTCCGGTGCACGTCGAAACATGCTCGGCCAGGCGGTCCCAAGGGTCTGGCCGGCGTGATGCGGCCCTAATGTGTTCTTTAAGGTACCGATGACGACAATCTCAATTTTGTTTGTGCCGCGCTTGACCAATGGAGTCACATCACACTGCCACGGCTGATAGCCGATATAACCGGCCGGCTTGCCATTGACGATAACCTCCGCAACGCTCCCATACCAGTGGGGCAGTTGTACCTGATATTGACCTTTCGGTTGTGGAACTTCGAACTTCTGCGTGTACGAGACGCCGGCTGCATAAAAAGGATGACCCTGTTGATTCCACCCGTTGATGCTCAGACCGCTGTCGTCTATCAGGAAAGCAGCCCGACGGTTAAAGCCCCTTGTCAGCTCGCTCGATACGTCGTGGATCGCGACTGCAGAAATTTGGGTCAACTTGGTATTTCTGTTCGGTACCCCAAAAAACTGGACTTCGCTCAGGCCGACGAATGCGTTGTCATTACTGCCGTCGCTGGTGGGGAAAGTCACGCCATTGTGGTTTGATAGGATATCGAACTTGACGAACCGCACACCCGTGGCGCCGATGCTGAGTGTCTCCGGGAAGTCCGGATTGGTACTCGATCCGGTCGGGCCACTCGTTGCCTGGTCGATATTAAATGTGCCGAGCGGGATAGTGAACGAGCCCTTCTTTCCGGTGGCCGAACCCGTGATTCGGACCTGCTTCACACCACGGCCGGTGAGGTTGGCCTCGTTATAGTTCCATATCTTGATAGTACGCAGGTCGACGACGCTGCCGAGGTCGAATATTATGAAGGGATCGCCGTCGTTCTTGACGTCAGAGCTGAAACCAATTCCGTTGTTCAGCCACATGCTGCCATCCGGGTTCGTCGTATGTGTATCTCTGCGGTGGTCCAGGCCCAGCGGACGGTCCGGCACAATCACGAAGCCTGAATCCGCAGCCTTGAGCGCGAAGTCTCCCAGGACGTAGGCCGGCTCAAGCTCGTGGTAGATTGTGAAGGGAGAGGCCTTGATGGTGACGGTATTCTCACCCACTTTGGCGGCGGTCCTTATATTTATTTTTCCGAAGGACTTGTCGAGCCACCAGGAGCCCTTGATTGCTTTCACGGCTTTACCATTGCACTTTATCGAGTAGAGATCAGGCCGTTCGATAACAATATATAGCTTGTTGGGCACTTGTTTTTCGATAGTAAACCGATAGGTGGCCACAAAGCCGCTGTCGGCTGGGAATTTTTTCTTTATCAGCTCGTCACGAAACTGCACGGCGCTGTCCCAGGGATTGCGCCCCATCCCATTCTTGGCAAAAGCAAACTGGGACGCTCGGTAGAAGTAAATATTCTTCCTGGTCTCGCCGCCAGCCGTGACGTCGACATAATCCAACGTCAGTACATTATGCTCCATGCGCCGGGCTTTAGGCGGTCCTTTGGCCGGGACTTTGGTAGCAATCTCTGCTTTGGTTGGTGCCGGATTAAGAGACTTCTTCGTTAGAAAAAGTAACAGACTTCCGCATGGTGGTAACTGAAACTCCGCTTTAATACCGTTCCCGGCTTTTTTGAATGCATACTTTGAAATCTTTCCCGTTTGCAGATCCCACTGTTCAAGACCTTGCAAAGTCGACTCGATTGTGCCGGACGACGGCGCGGTTATACTGGTGTTAACCAGAAATAGAAACTCTCCATCGTCCAACTGTCGGCGATGATGAAAGAGGATGCCTTTATCATTCTGGCTGCGGCGGATTGCAAACGTTCCGTCGGACAGTTCGAGGAGTTTGGCAGGCAAGTCATCGGGCTCGACGCGCTGCCAGTTGGATCGCTCGGCCAGCTTTTTGGGGCGATCCGAAAGTTGACCTTCGATGAATGTAGGAGGGTCTCCGCAGCAGAGGATATGGGTGCGCCGGCCTTGGAATTGCTCCAAGAGACGCATTGTGGGGGCGTTTAGGTTCTCGGTGTTGGGTGGCAGTATGATGGTGCTGTAAACCCTGCGTCCTATCCTAAGCCTTTCGTTGCTGGAAACGAGTCTGCCCTGATCGCCCCAATCCGCGTGTACAATGCCCCCATGTCGCGCGATGATATCCTCACAGCCGATGTCATACTCAACCTGGGCGCTTTCTAAAGACAAGACCATATCTTGAAACTGGTTGCCAATCTTGCTGAGTCGAGCGCGTTGGCTTGAATCGGCTTGATACATCCACGCTGTTGTTGTCGGCTCAAGCAGCAGCACTCGATTGATTTGTTCGCCTTGCGAGAGGACCAGTGACAGCCGTGTGAAATAGCCGGCCATAACGTGATAGGCCTTCCACCACGGAGTATGATACGAGAACGACTGGGGGTGGTCGCGTTTACGAGCGCCCCTGATAGTGATATAAGAGAGGTGCTCATTGAGCGTATTTACTCCCAGAACGTACAGCCAGTCGCCTATTCGCTTCATGTCCTCGAAGCGCAGGTCCCATCCGCCGGCACCATACGCCTCACACAGCGTTCTCCTGCGGCCGAGTTGATTCGCGACGCTGGAAAGCTCCCTGACCGCGCGGGCGTTACCGAACTGGGCATGCGTATCCTCACGATACTGGTTCATCAGTGTGTCAATTCCCGGACGCTGCTGCCAGGCGGACATCGCCATGTTGTCCGGCACGCCAACACAGTTCGGCCATTCGTGCTCCCAGTAATGACCTGTAAACTCAAGTCCATTGCGCTCGCAAAACTCGTAGAAAGGCTTACCCCAGCGCTCGATAAACATTTCCAGCATAACCTGAAAATAGTTATGCCGTATGCGCCTCCAATCGCCAATCGGCCGGGTCAGGCTGGGAAGATGGTCTGTCAGCCGGTATCCCCATCGTTTCTCGAACACCTGTGGAAAGTCGTCGGTCCACGGAAGACCGCCGGCCGGTCGCAGTTGTGGTTCATCAGTGAACGCTCCGGGAATGCGTTTGCCGAATTGGTCACCTACCTCCCTGCGATAAGCATCCATTGTTATAGACAGGAACTTCTCGGTCACGCCCGGATAGAGCAGATCCACATAGCACTTTCCGCCGTACCAGGGTGAGTTACCCGCACGCCGCACCGATGCGACGAGGTAACGGGACTCGGGCATCTTCTCGCCGGACCTTATTGCCTCCGTGACATTCTCATAACCATCGTCGGTAGGACGGTAAACGGCAATTATATCATCCGACAATTTGGGCGGTTGCTTCTCCTCGCGAATGTGCAGGCCCCGGCCACGGGACTCCGGCATCGCGTCCGGCACCAGCCCACCGGCGAAGCCCGATGGATAAGAATTTTCATCGTATATCCACACGTTCATGTCGAGCCGCTCGGCTTCTTTCAGAGCTGCCTTCCAGAGCCTGAACCAGTCATCCGAAAGATATGGTGTCATCAATCCCGGCCGGGGATGCACGAAGACCTGCTTGACCTTCTGGCCGGCCAAATCCTGCAGCGTCGAGACGATTTGTTCCTTGGTGAGCATGTCATTCCATACCCAGAGCGGGCCGGAACTATATTCACGCGGTGGATTGGCAAACTGCCTCTTAACATCTGCCGAGTTGATGGTTTCTACATTGCTGCATCCGGCTGCAACACAGAAGGAAATGCAGACGAACAGCAATAATCCGTTGGACTTGATTTGTTTGATAATGCCCATTGTAGCTTGGCCTCCAAATTAGAATTCCTTAACCGTTTGAGAGGTTAACCAATCACTTATAATTTTGCAAGAACAAATCACAGTTTTTAGACGGGATTAACAGGATACAACAATAGAAGATTTTGTCTGAAATTTAGCACTTCATAGTGTACAAGCTTTGTAGCTTTCTAAGGAAGGAACAATTTGCAACAGTTGAACCAAGATGCTAAAATACCGGTCATTGATAATTAGGAGTTCTGTGTAAGTAATGCTGCCTTCTTAGCTTCCGTCACGTTGGCAACCGGAAAGGAGAGAAAAGTATGAGGAAAACCTGTTTATTACCGGCCATATTTCTGATGGCAATCGCCGGTTGTCAAAAAGCAAAGCTGGCTCCCGTGCAACAAGAAACCCCGATAACCATCGTGTATTCGTCACAGGCTTCCGGAGTCGAACGTTTGGCCGCAAAAGAGATTCGTCGTTATCTGTATCTGCGAACAGGTAAACTGCTGCCAATAGTCCGTTATAGCAGAAACCTGGATTTCAAGACGGGCCTGATAGTCATTGGGCGCAAGGACAGGGACATTATTAAGCGAATTCCAGATAAAAATGCTGTACTTACATCATCTATAACTGCTTTGAAACCTCAACACTATCAGATCAAAACACTGAAAAGTATGAACAAGCCGATCGTGTTAATTTGTGGCGGCGATGAGTTCGGAACCCTTTACGGTGCGTATAGATTTATCGAGCATTTTGGCGTACGTTTTTATCTCCATGGAGATGTCCTGCCTGATAAGAAGATTAGCTTGAAGATGCCCGATTTGGATGAGCAGGGCAAACCTTTATTTGAACTGTGCGGTATTCATCCTTTCCACGATTTTCCGGAGGGGCCTGACTGGTGGAACGTTGATGATTATAAAGCTATCCTCGCCCAGTTACCAAAGCTGAGAATGAACTTCTTTGGTTTGCATTGTTATCCGGAGGGCGGAGTCGGCCCGGAATCTGCCGTCTGGATCGGTAAACCTGGGGATGTTTATCCCGATGGACGGGTTAAGTTCAGTTCTCAGTCACGCCATTTTACTACGCACAACGGTACTTGGGGATATAAAGCCAAGGATACTTCGGATTACACTTTTGGCGCCGACCTGTTATTCAAGCGCGATGACTACGGTGCCGATTATATGGAGGGTATGGCCCCCTGGCCGAAATCCGCCCAGGACCGCAACGAAGTATTCAATAGATTCGGCAAGGTGCTGAACGAAGCTTTTGGCTTTGCAAGAGAGCTGGGAATCAAGACCTGCATCGGAACAGAGGTGCCCCTTACAATTCCCAAAATGGTCAAGGAGCACCTAAAAGAAGAAGGCAAAAATCCTGACGACCCGGCAGTTGTGCAGAATATTTATGAGGGCATGTTCCAACGGATAAAGAAAACGCATCCCCTTGATTACTACTGGTTTTGGACCCCGGAAGGATGGACATGGGGAGGAGCAAAAGATGAACAAGTGGCTGCGACAGAAAAAAACATGCTGCTTGCAGTTAAGGCGGCGAAAAAGGTCGGTGCTCCGTTTACTCTGGCTACGTGCGGGTGGGTATTAGGACCGCCCCAAGACCGTGCGCAGTTTGATAACATTTTGCCGAAGGAGATGCCTTTTAGCTGTATCAACCGCCAGGTAGGATTTGAGCCTGTCGAACCGAGTTTTGCACGGCTTAAAGGCCGGCCGAAGTGGGCCATACCCTGGATGGAGGACGACCCGGCTATGATTATCCCGCAACTTTGGGCAGGGCGGATGCGGCGTGATGCGGCCGACGCACTGGCCTATGGCTGTACAGGACTTATGGGTATCCACTGGCGGACACGCGTCCTCGGACCCAACGTTTCAGCGCTGGCACGTGCTGGCTGGGAACAAAGCGTCTGGAATCCTGACTTCGGCAAAAAGTACGAACCGCCTGACCCGAAACTCACCGAGGGCCGCGAGGGCGGCAATGTTGCTGCCTTCCCTAACAGCCCTATGGCGGACACCGAGGATGACACACTCTATCAAACAGTGCGCTGGGACGTTAGCGCCTACCGCTTCAAAGTGCCGAACGGCAAATATAAAGTGAGGCTGCAGTTCTGTGAACCTCACTATAATGAAGCGGGCAAACGAGTCTTTGGCGTTGAACTGCAGGGCAAACAGGTCATTGACAAGCTGGACGTCTTTGCAAAGGTCGGCAAGAACAAAGCCCTGGATTACACTTTTGAGAATGTGAAAGTAACTAATGGTTTATTGGATATCAGCTTTGTGAAGGTGGTGGAGTTTCCCTGCATCGTGGCCATTGTCGTAGAGGGGCAAAGCTGTATAAGGAAAATAAATTGCGGCGGCCCGGCGTACAAGGACTATGAAGCCGACATGCCGTCTTCGAAACCCGACGGCGGGTCACGTGACCTTTCGACGGACGACTTCTACGCAGACTGGGCTCTGACACATTTCGGCCCTGAGATGGCTAAACCAATCGCAAAATTATTCGCCAGCCTCGACGGAGGCCCCTCCGCAGTAACCCAGGGACAGGGAAACACGAACCTGCCCCGGCCCTCTACCTGGGTGGGAGGACCAGGCGGAATCAAGCCAGACACAAGGCCCTGGGAAAAGGCTAGTAAAGAATATGAGTTTGTAGAAGAACTGGCCAGACTTCGCCCGCAAGTCAAAGGCCCCGGCAATCTGGAACGCTTTGACTACTGGCTCAATACTTTTCGCTATCTGCGAGCAGTGGGGCGAGTCAACTGCACCTGGGCTCAGTTCAACGAGGCAATGAAAAAGGTCAAAGACGAGAAGCAGGCCGATGCCAAAAAGCAGCTCGCACTTCAAACCGCCCTTCCGATACGCAAGGAGTTGGTTGCTCAGGTCGCCGATGTGCACCGTTATCTTTTGGCGACTATTACTACCACAGGCGGAATGGGCAATGTGACCAACTGGCAGCAGCATGTGATGCCGTCCTTACTTACGAAGCCCGGTCAGGAACTGGAAAAAATTCTGGGGCAGGAATTGCCCGAAGGGGCTTGGCCTTCAAAGCCATACGAGGGATCGCCGCGAATAATCGTACCAACCGTTCGCGGTTCCCTGATGGCTGGTGAAGACTTACGACTTAACGTGATTATACTGGCCCAAAAGCAGCCAAGAGATGCATTTTTGTATTGGCGGCCCATAGGCACGGACCAGTACATTATGGTTGCTCTCACCCATATTGCTCGTGGCGTGTATTCGGTTACGATACCTGCCCGGGAAATCAAAAAATCCGACTTGGAATATCATATAAAAGTCACTGTCGATGATGACAACGGCATTTACTTCCCGGCAACGGCTCCGCAGATGGATCAAACAGTTATAAGTATCCAATAACAAAGAAAGGAAATATCAAAATATTATGAATTCACGCGAGAGAGTATTAAAAGCATTGAACTATGAATCGACAGACCGTGTTCCTGTGGATTTGGGAGGTACGGCTTGTTCCGGGGCCCACGTCAGTGTGATTGCGAATCTGCGTAAGGCGCTTGGTCTGGAAAGAAAAGACGAGCCGGTGAAGGTTGTCGAGCCTTACCAAATGCTTGGTGAAGTCACCGCTGACCTGCGGGAGGCACTTGGTGTTGATGTCGTTAATCTGCCCGGACCGAAGAACATGTTTGGCTTCGAGAACGCCGACTGGAAGCCGTGGCGGACATTCGACGGTACGGATGTGCTTGTGCCCGCCGCCTTCAATACCGACCCCGAACCTGATGGCAGTATTCTGATGTACCCGCAGGGTGACAAATCGGTGCCGGCTTCGGCCAAGATGCCAAAGGGTGGGTTTTATTTTGACTCGATTATTCGCCAGAAGCCCATCGATGAGGCCAAATTAAATCCTGCGGATAATATCGAAGATTTCGCGCTGATTGGCGATGAAGATTTGAAGTTCTACGAGGAGAAGGCAAACCAGCTTTATGAAAACACCGACCTTGCGATTGCGGCGGCCCTTCCGGGAACGGGGTTCGGTGATATAGCGAGGGTGCCGGCACCGTGGATGAAGGACCCGAAAGGGATTCGTGACATCGAAGAATGGTATATAAGCACTATCTCGCGAAGGCAATATATCAAAGAGGTCTTTGCCGGTCAGACGGAGATTGCGATAAAGAATATGGAGCGGATTTACCAGGCCGTCGGTGACAAGGTACATGTCGTATTTGTGGATGGCACCGACCTGGCGGCGCAGAATACGCTCTTTTGCAGTCCGGATGGGTACCGGGACCTTTACCTGCCGTTCAGCAGGAAAGTTAACGACTGGATTCACGCCAACACAAAATGGAAGACGCTGAAGCATTGCTGCGGTGGCTGTGAGCCGCTGATTGAGGGATTCATAGAAGCTGGATTCGATATCCTGAATCCTGTTCAGACTTCTGCAAGCCGAATGGACCCGCAGAATTTGGTTGATACATACGGCGGCAGGATAGTGTTCTGGGGCGGCGGTGTGGATACTCAGCACACGCTGCCGTTTGGCACAACTGATGAAGTACGGCAGCAGGTCGCCGAGCGGGTGCAAATATTTAGCCGGAAGAGCGGTTATGTATTTAATACAGTGCACAATATACAGTGCAATACACCGGTTGAGAATGTGCTGGCGATGTTCGAGTCGCTGGGCAGAAAGATATAGGAAAAGCTCGGGCTTCTGATTGTTCGCCCGGGGCAAGGAGTAATAGCTATGCAGATACCTGTTCGCTCGCGTAGACAGTTTCTTAAGGCATTGGGTATCGGGGCTGTGTCCCTTGCCGTTCCGGGGTGCATGACCGCCTTGGAGCGGTCCTTCCACGACCGGCGTTCCACCCGTAAACCGAATATTGTCTTTATTCTTGCAGACGACATGGGCTACGGGGACCTGGCCTGCCAGAATCCTGATTCAAAGGTCCCTACGCCCAACCTCGATAAACTAGCGCGGGAAGGTATCCGTTTTACGGATGCGCATTCGCCTTCAGCGGTCTGTACACCGACGCGATACGGCGTACTGACCGGGCGATACTGCTGGCGGACACGCTTGAAAACAGGGGTGTTTCGGCCGTGGGACCCGCCGTTGATTGATCAAGACAGACTCACTGTCGGCTCATTTCTGAAACAGCACGGATACCATACCGCCTGCATCGGCAAGTGGCATTTGGGCTGGGACTGGCCGAGTAAAGATGGCAAGCCGGTAAAAGCCGGTTGGAGTAAACCCGGCTGGAACGCAGACTTTACACGTCCTGTTGCAAACGGCCCGACTACTCGTGGATTCGATTATTATTTTGGCACAGACGTCCCCAATTTCCCGCCGTACTGTTTTATCGAGAATGACCGAACCGTAGGCATACCGGCGGTAAAAAAACCGGATTCGATGTTCGGAAGTCCAGGGCTGATGCTTGAGGGATGGGACCTGCGTCAGATTCTGCCGGGGCTGCAGAAAAAGGCAGTTGAATATATTAACCAACGCGCTGGTGCCGGTACCCCATTTTTTCTTTATTTCCCACTGACAGCGCCGCACACACCAATTGCTCCGGCTCAGGCATTTCATCGAAAGAGTCAGGCCGGAGCTTACGGCGATTTTGTTCACCAGGTTGATGCAGTCGTAGGCAGTGTTCTGGATGCGCTTAAGCGTAATGATTTGGCGGAGAACACGCTTGTCATTTTTACCAGCGATAATGGATCACCCGGACGCGACGGGACCAATATGAACGGTGCGGTGAATTCTGTGCGAAGATTTGGGCATAATCCGAGCTATATTTACCGCGGCATAAAGGCTGATGTCTGGGATGGAGGGCACCGCGTGCCCTTTATCGCCCGTTGGCCGGGAAGAATCCGACCCCGATCCGTCAGCGCTGAACCCATTTGTCACGTGGACTTGATGGCAACGTGCGCAGCGATTCTTGGCGCCGAGCTGCCGGATGACGCAGGCCAGGACAGCTACAATATATTGCCGGCACTTCTGGGCAGGAAACTCGATAAGCCAATCGCGCGGGCGATTGTCCATCATTCCGGCAATGGTATGTTCGCGATAAGGCGCCGAAAGTGGAAGCTGATTCTGGGACGAGGCTCGGGCGGATGGAGCGGCAAGGGAAAGAAAACCGACCCGCCAGTCCAATTGTACAATATGCAGGAAGATAAATCTGAGAAGATAAACCTGTGCGCTGAGCATCCTGAGGTCGTCGAGACTCTGACGAAGTTGCTGGAGAAATACAGGAAACAAGGGCGAAGTCGTCCATTGGGTAAAAAGGTCTAACCAAACAGAATAAGTGGGCAAAGGAGTGTTTGAAATGAAAAGAGGAGTGTATCAGGCTTTTGTTGTTGTGCTTTTGTTTTTTTTGCCGGGTTGCTTGAATGAGAAGAAAACCAACATCGACCGAGCGGGCCCAAGACGCGTTATCAGTTTAGATGGCAACTGGGAGATTACCGAAGGCTCGATGGATTCTATCCCCAAGACTTTTGAGCACAAGGTTCCTGTGCCCGGTTTGATTGATATGGCCGAGCCCGCTTTTGCCGAGGTCGGAACCAAAAGCGACAAAAGGCAGGCGTTTTGGTATCGCCGCACATTTACTGTCAAAGGAACTATCCCTGAGGTGGCTTTGCTAAAAATCCACAAGGCAAAATACGGCACTCGCGTATTTATGAACGGCAAGCTCATTGGTGACCACCTCCCTTGCTTTACACCTGCCTTGCTTGACGTCCACGACCATCTCAAGGGCTCCGGAGCTACAAATGAAATTATAGTGCGGGTGGGTGCTTTTCGTGATTCTGTTCCTGAAAGCATCCCGTCGGGCTGGGACTTCGAAAAATATCTTTATATCCCCGGCATTTACGATTCCGTGGAGCTTATCCTCACCGGCAAACCCTACATTGTGAACGTGCAGACGGTCCCGGATATTTCAGCCCGCGAGGTACGGGTTGTCGCTGAACTGCATTGGCCTAACAGGGATGGACGTGCCGACATATCTTATGAAGTATCGGAGGCACGCACCGGCAAATTCGTCGGTGCAGTCCAACAGCATGGCCTGCCCTTCATACCTAATCAAATAACAAAGCTGGATGTTACCATTCCGATGGAAAACTGTCAGTTGTGGACTCCTGAAAATCCTTTTCTTTATGAACTGGAGCTGAATACGGGAGGTGACTTTCGGAGGATTCGTTTTGGTATGCGGTCATTTAGATTTGATAAGGAAACCGGCCGGGCGATTTTGAATGGCAAGCCATACTTCATGCGTGGTACTAACGTTTGCGTTTATCGCTTCTTCGAGGATGCGCTTCGGGGCGATCGGCCCTGGCGTAAAGAATGGGTCCGGCGGTTACATCGAAAATTCAAAAGCATGCACTGGAACTCAATTCGCTATTGTATCGGTTTCCCGCCGGAGATATGGTACGAGATTGCCGACGAAGAAGGATTTCTCATCCAGGATGAATTTCCCATCTGGTTTCTCGGCAGGGAGAATTGGCCAAAAGCCCTCAAAAGCGACGCTATCGCCGCAGAATATACTGAATGGATGCGCGAAAGATGGAACCATCCATGTGTCGTGATTTGGGACGCTCAGAATGAAAGCGTGACAGACCAGACCGGCGAAGCCGTCCAGGCAGTGCGTCACCTTGACTTGTCCAATCGTCCGTGGGAAAACGGCTGGTCCGATCCGCAAAGCCCCCACGATTTTGTGGAGTCTCATCCGTACCTGTTCATCAAGGCCTGGTCGGGCAAGGAGTCTTTTCGCTTACGAGATGTAGCAAATGTCTCGCCTGTGCCTCATTTGCGTGCCGAGCAAAAAAAGCTTGATGTTCCCATAGTCATCAACGAGTATGCCTGGCTGTGGCTTAATCGCGATGGCACGACTACATGCCTGACGGACAAGGTATATAACAGTTTGCTCGGCTCGGATTCGACCGTTGCTCAACGGCGTTCGCTTTACGCACGTTATCTGGCCGCTTTGACCGAGTTTTGGCGATGCCACCGTAAATGTGCCGGTGTCCTGCATTTTTGCGGGCTGGGTTATTCCAGGGCCGGTGACAAGCCCAGGCCTGAAGGCGGCGCAACAAGCGACCATTTTCTGAACATCGAGACATTGGAATTTGAGCCTGACTTCGAGAAATATGTTAAAGATGCCTTTTCACCGGTCGGTCTTTGCATTAATAAGTGGGACGAACAATTTCAACCGGGAGTCGAAATCCAGGTTCCTGTTATTGTGATTAACGACCTCTATAAAGACTGGAAGGGCGATGTGGTTCTTCGCATTTTATGTGGCGATGAGACAATTTCCGAGCAGACAAAGAATTGTGCTGTTAGCAGTCTTGGACACGAGACTTTATCTTTTAACGTAACTGTTCCGAATGAGCAGGGGCAGTATCAGCTCGCAGCCGAACTTATTACTGAAGGTGCGCCGATTCGCAGCCTTAGAGACTTCAATGTTTCTTCATCAAAGTAGTATAAAATCTTTCTCTCGGCTACTTTCACGGATGGTTTGTTATCATCAATAAGGAATGCAAAATGGGTAATGGCGGTAAAGTAAAGCTTTCGGGAGATTCCGGCCGCTCGGCCTTGAGGCTCTCGACAGGCAGCTCAGTTTACATTTTTATGGTGTGTATTGTGGCTGCTCTGGGAGGGCTCCTGTTCGGTTACGACACCGGTGTAATTAACGGGGCCATTGGTCCTCTGAAAACATACTTCGCCCTTGACGCAAAGGCTGAAGGCTGGGCGATGGGTTGCGCATTACTCGGATGCGCGATCGGGGCGGCCAGCGCAGGTGTGTTCAGCGACTGGTTGGGACGCAAAAAGGTGCTGATATATTCGGCGATTCTGTTCTTTATCTCGGCAATGGGGACCGCTCTGCCGCGGACTATTACCACCTTTATCATTTTTCGAATAATCGGCGGCCTGGGAGTTGGGGCCGCATCTATATCGTCGCCGATGTATATAGCTGAGATAAGTCCTGCCAGGATTCGAGGCCGAATGGTATCGGTCAACCAGTTTGCAATCGTGACCGGTTTTCTGGTTGTATATTTTGTAAATTATTTCATCGCGCTTCAGGGTGACCAGGTATGGAGTGAGCAGGTAGGATGGCGCTGGATGTTCGGCTCTGAGGCGATCCCGGCCGTACTGTTGTTGGTACTGCTTTTCTTCGTGCCGGAAAGTCCCCGTTGGCTGACCAAAAAAGGCCGCGGTGAGGAAGCACTCATGATTCTGAGCCGGGTTGACGGCGCCGAATATGCCAAAACAGAACTGCTGGAAATCGAGGATGCAATCGCCCATGAAAGTGGGTCGTTAAAGCAATTGCTTCAGCCTGGCATGAAAATTGTGCTGGTAATGGGCATTGTACTGGCCGTTCTCCAGCAGGTAACCGGGATCAATGTTTTCCTCTATTTTGGCACCGAGATCTTCAAGAAGATGGGTTCCGGAACCAACGCTGCTTTGCTTCAGACCGTCATTGTCGGTGCCGTGAATATGACGTTTACCATTATTGCCATCTGGACGGTGGATCGTCTTGGCCGAAGGCCGTTAATGATGATAGGCTCTGCCGGCATGGGGATATCGCTGCTGGCGATGGGTCTGGCGGCGTACTTCCAGAGGACGGAATTGTGGATGTTATTATTTATCCTTAGTTATATCGCATGCTTTGCTCTGTCCGTGGGCCCGGTAACGTGGGTGATTTTGTCGGAGATTTTTCCCACCCGCATCCGTGGCCGGGCGATGGCCATCGCGACGGTATGTCTATGGGTAGCAAACTATATAGTCTCGCAAACATTTCCCATGATGGATGAAAACCAATGGCTGCTTGCCAGGTTTCATCATGCTTTTCCGTTTTGGATTTACGGGACTTTCAGTGTTATTTTGCTGGGCTTTGTCTGGCGATTTGTGCCGGAAACCAAGGGAAAAACCCTTGAAGAAATAGAAAAGCATTGGAAACTATAAACAAAAATTAAATAGGCTTGATCATTTAGAAAAGGAGCAGTCAAGATGAAAAGTACGAAGCTGACAAAGTACCTTGTATTGTCATTGTTGTGTATGTACCTGATCGCGCCCGCTGCCGGGCAAACAAAACTGCTCTGGCAGATTGGCAAGGCGGACAACAACACTGCTGAATTCGCACTTGGGCCGGACAGGAGCAACCAGTACTCTGTAACGTTTCCTCAGGGGGCGTTGTTCGTCGCGGGTCAATCCGACCCGAAGCAGGACTGGCCCTACATACAGCCGGGTCCTGCCGACACCTGGGCCGGCGGCAAAAGTCATACCTTTACGATTCTATTTGGCGTCAAAACCACACCAACTACAGGCCAATGTGAGCTGCTTATTGACTTTGTGGACACGCACAGTTCCAAGCCGCCCAAGATGCAGATCAAAATTAACGACACCAGTTTTGTGCGCGAGCTGCCCAAAGGGGCAGGGGACCCATCGGCCTTCGGTGAGGTCGAAAAGGGTCGTGAGCACCGGCTCACAATAGATTTCCCTGCTCAGGTGCTTGAAGCCGGCACGAACACAATCACAATCACCTCACTTACCGGCAGTTGGATACTCTACGATTATCTAACGCTCAGGACACCAGCCGGCGTCGACGCTGGACCGCTCAAATCCACAAACAAGCTCCTGGGTATCGACACGCAGCCATTTCTGGTCGAACACAGCGGAGAGCTGTACCAGCCCGTTATGGCCTCTGTATTGCACCTCGGTGAGCCGGTTGAGGCCACAGTCACTGTAAAGGGGTCCAAACCGGTCAAACAGTTGCTAAAATCCGGCTACAAGGTGATCGAGGGATTTGCACCGTTAGTAACCAAGCCCACTCCGGTCGAGGTGGATGTTAAGATTGCCGGCAAATCCATCGGCAAAAAAACGGTAACCATCAAGCCGGTTCGTAAGTGGGAGATATACCTGCTGCACCACTCGCATGTGGACATCGGTTACACACACGTGCAAACGGAAGTAGTACGCATGCACTGGCGGTATTTCGAGCAGGTCATTGAATTGGCAAAAAAGACAGCAGATTATCCGCCTGGTTCGCAGTTCAAATGGAACGTCGAGGTATTATGGGCGGTGGACAGCTACCTGAAACAGGCCTCGAAAGAAAAACGGGAGCAATTCATCGAGGCCGTTAGAAAAGGCTGGATTGCTCTGGATGCCCTGTATGGTAACGAATTGACAGCACTTTGTCGGCCGGAAGAGCTCATTCGGCTCGTTGATTACGCTCAGAAGCTAAAACAGCGTTACGGTTTTACAATTAACTCAGCTATGATAACCGATGTACCCGGGTACACCTGGGGCATCGTGCCGGTGCTGGCCCAAAGCGGAGTGAAGTATTTTTCGGTTGGACCAAACCGGGGCCATCGCATCGGCTACACGCTGTCGAGTTGGGGTGACAAACCGTTCTACTGGGAGTCGCCTTCGGGAAAACGCAAAGTCTTGTGCTGGGTCGCCGGCGAAGGGTATTCGCTTTTTCACGCCGGCCGTTTGGATGGGGGCAGACTTTTTGAGTACCTCAAACGCCTGGAGAAATCGGAGTATCCTTACGATATGCTTCAGGTCCGCTATTCAATTGGTGGCGACAACGGCCCGCCGGACCCGGGACTCAGCGACTTCGTAAAAAATTGGAACGAGAAATATGCTTATCCGAAGCTGGTTGTGGCTACCGCGAGTGAGATGTGTCGTAAGTTCGAGCGCCGGTATGGCGACCGGATACCCAAGGCCCGTGGTGATTTCACGCCGTACTGGGAAGACGGCGCGGGCTCATCTGCACGTGAGACGTCGATGAACCGTGATGCAGCCGAGCGTTTGGTGCAGGCTGAGACGCTGTGGGCGATGCTTAATCCCGCCAAATACCCGGCCGAGGATTTCTACAAGGCCTGGCGTGAGGTGATACTTTATGACGAACACACCTGGGGCGCACACTGCAGTATAAGCCAGCCCGACAGTGATTTCACCAAGGCCCAGTGGAAAATAAAGCAGGCCTTTGCCCTTGAAGCGGATGCTCAGTCGCACAAGCTCTTGAACGCTGCGCTGGCTGGGTACCGAAGTAAGTCAAAGAAAGTATCGGCCATTGATGTATTCAACACCTGCTCCTGGCCGCGAACCGACCTGGTCGTGTTGCCGAAGGACTGGAATCTCCTTGGTGGTATGGCCAAGGATGCTGACGGCCGATGGATTCACTCACAGGCTCTTTCTACCGGTGAGACGGTCTTTGTAGCTGAAAATGTACCACCACTGGGTGCCAAAAGGTTTACCTTCGGAATCCATCCCTCTGCTACCGTGCCTGTCATGTTGGGTAGGGCCAGGGCACAGGGAACACAACTGTCCAACGATTTGCTGACAGTCACTGTCGACGACAAAACAGGTGCAATCGCCAGCCTCAAATGTAAAGGTATCTTCGCAGACCTTGTGAACAAAGAGAATAAGCTGGGACTGAACGATTATTTCTACGTGGCCGGTAGAAATCCCAAAGAGCCGCAGCGCAACGGGCCCGTCAAAATCAGCGTTAAGGAGCATGGTCCGGTGGTTGCGTCACTGCTGATAGAATCCGATGCGCCGGGTTGCCATAAACTGTCGCGCGAGGTGCGTCTCGTCGCCGGTATGGACCGCGTGGATATCATCAATATCATCGACAAGCAGAAGATTTACAAACAGGAAGCGGTGCACCTGGCCTTTCCCTTCAATGTGCCGAAAGGTATTATGAGAATGGACACGCCCTGGGCTGTCGTTAGGCCCGAAACAGACCAACTGCCCGGAGCCTGCAAGAATTATTTCACCGTTCAGCGATGGGTCGATGTGTCCAATTCCGATTACGGTGTTACCTGGGCCACTGTTGATGCGCCGCTGGTCGAGGTTGGCGCGATTACCAACGACCCCCGTGGTGGTGTCGGGTGGATAAAGAAGCTCGAGCCATCGACAACGTTGTATTCTTACGTGATGAACAACTATTGGGAGACCAACTACAAAGCAGGTCAGGAAGGCCCAACGACGTTCCGTTATTCGATTATGCCTCACCGTAGGTTCGATTCCGGCAGGGCCGCAAAATTTGGTATTGAACGCAGCCAGCCTCTGATAGCAGTGCCGGTTGATGGTAAGGCTCCCATTCAACGTTCTATTTTAAGTGTTCAACCTGCCAGTGTAATTGTAACTGCTTTTAAACCAAGTGAGGACAGCAAGGCCTGGGTCGTGCGACTGTTCAATACAGACCAGCGGCCGGCAAGCGCCAAAATTAACTGGGGTAAAGCCGTGCCAAAGATTATATGGCTAAGCAATTTCGCAGAAGAACAGGTTTCGAAGGTAACCGAACCTATCAATATGGCAGGATATGAAATTGTTACTTTGCGAGTTCCACTTGGGAGATAGGGAGCAAGAATGACCTCACGAGAACGGATTTTAGCGGCCTTAAACCATCGTGAGCCTGACCGTGTCCCCGTTGATTTTTCCGGTCACCGGTCTTCCGGCATCGCGGCGGTTGCATATCCTAAATTACGGGAATTTCTGGGCCTGCCGCCCAAGTCCATTCGCGTCTATGACGTCATCCAGCAATTGGCGATTGTTGATGAGGATGTGCTGGACCGACTTGGTGTGGACACCATTGAGTTGGGCAGGGGCTTTGCACTGGAAGACGACTCCTGGTCGCCGTGGACATTGCCGGACGGCACACCGTGTCTCGTACCTTCCTGGACACCTCTTGAACGGGACGATGGACGTTGGGTGATTCGGTCGAAAACAGGCAGAGTCCTCGGCCAAATGCCGGACGGCGTATTATATTTTGAACAAACGTATTTTCCTTTTGCCGAGCATGACGACCTGCAGGCGATTTCTGCCGTACTTGAAGAGTCTATGTGGACTGCAGTCACTAGCCCGCCCGGTCCGATTAATAGTCAAGCATTGTCTGAAGGCGCAAAACGGCTGCGAGAAAAGACGGGCCGTGCTATTATCGGTCTATTCGGAGGTAACCTTTTTGAAATTGGCCAGTTCCTTTATCGCAATGACCAATTTATGATGCTGCTTGCAGCCGAACCCCAGCATGCTCACGATTTTCTTGACAAGCTCGTAGAGATTCATCTGGCCAATCTCGAGCGATTCCTTGGGGCTGTCGGTGAGTATATCGATATTATAATTTTCGGTGATGACCTTGGTATGCAGACGGGCCCTATGATTTCACCGCAGATGTATCGCGAGTTTTTTAAGCCGCCTCATAAGTTGCTTTGGAACCGTGCCAAACAGCTCGCCGACGTTAAGGTCATGCTTCATTGCTGCGGAGGAGTTCGAGAGCTGATTCCTGATTTAATCGAGGCAGGTGTCGATGCCATCAATCCCGTTCAGATTAGTTGTTCAGGTATGGATGCTGGCCGGCTAAAGGCCGAATTTGGCGCAGATATCACTTTCTGGGGTGGTGGCTGCGATACAAGGGACATTTTGCCCAGTGGCACACCTCAGCAGGTTGCCGAAAACGTCAAAGAACAGGTAAGGATTCTCAGTCCAGGCGGAGGCTTCGTCTTTCAGCAGGTACACAATATTTTGGCAAACATTCCGCCAGCCAACATCGTGGCGATGTTTGACGCAGTGAACGGCGGGCCGGACTCCAATGATGTGTCTTAGCTCGTGGAGAAGCGATATATGCATTCAATTGATTACGGGATAGTCGTTCTCTATTTCAGTGTTGTAATAGGATTGGGCTTCTGGTATCGCAGGCGCGCCTCAAGGAGCCTTGGGGCGTATTTTCTGGGGGGCAAGAGCATTCACTGGCTGGCCTTGGCAATGTCCGGTTCAGTATCGAATTTCGACATTACCGGGACCATGTGGATTATTTCAATCCTCTTTGTCCTCGGAATGAAGTCAATGTGGCACCACTGGATGTGGGGTTTTTTAATGGGCGCCTTTTTTATGAGCTATATGGGTAAATGGGTGCGTCGCTCGAACGTGATGACTGCCGCCGAGTGGATGAAGACCCGCTTCGGCAGTGACTCAGGCGGCAGGTTGGCCCGAACCGCTTACGCATTGATGGCCGTGCTCACTCTGGCCAGTTTCATCGGGTATGCGTATCAGGGCATCAGCAAATTTGCCTCCGTATACATTCCGCTTGAATCCCTTGCTCAATACACCTCGATTCCCTGGATACAGAACATACTCACGACATACAAACCCGACGTTCTTGCAGTGACGATTATTGGCATAACAACCCTCTATGTTATTCTCGGCGGACTTTACAGTGTTGTGGTAACCGACGTAATCCAGACCATCATCCTGACCGTCGGCAGTATATTTATTGCCTATATTGCGTGGTCGAAGCTGACGCCGGAGTTGCTAACTCAGTTACCGGAGGGTTGGTCTTCATTAAACGTACCATGGCGCATAAAGGAATTTGCAGGAACGGACAATGCAAATTTCGAGTTTTTTGGTGCCCTTGTAATTGTTTGGGTCTTAAAGGGCCTGCTGCTAAATGCAGGTGGTCCCGCGCAGATGTACGATTTCCAGCGATTTCTGGCGGCGCGCGATGCCCGTGACGCCGCCAAGGTTGGGGCGGCCTGGAGCTTTTTTCTGATTGTTCGCTGGGCAATGGCGATTGGAATTGCTCTGCTGGGTCTTACCGTAATTACGAATATTAAGGATTCCGAGCAAGTGATGCCTGTGGTGCTTCAGGAATTTTTGCCGACAGGGATCAGGGGAATTGTCATTGCCGGCCTGCTGGCAGCGTTCATGTCAACGTTCAGCTCGACCGTAAACAGCGGTGCTTCTTTTATCGTTCGCGATATCTGGCAGCCTTACTTTCGCCCACATGCCGGCGACAGGGAATCGGTGCGATTTAGCTATTGGGCAACACTTTTGCTCGTACTGATCGGAGTTATAATCGGTTCACAGGTCGACTCGATTGCTGATATATGGAACTGGATTATGATGGTGCTCGGGGCGGGTATGGCAATACCGAATGTGCTCAGATGGTACTGGTGGCGCATCAACGGCTGGGGATATTCCGTTGGGACCTTTGTCGGTATTATTTTGTCTTTAACGATTCTTTTCTTCCCCGATGCGCCTATATACTATGTGTTTCCTTTGATATGTACGGCCTCGCTGCTTGCCAGTATTGGAGTATCTTTTGCAACCCAACCGGTTGACCGTGATATTCTCGTTAACTTCTATACATCCGTTCGCCCCTTTGGAGCATGGAAACCGATTCGAAAAGAATCAAAATTATCGCCGGAGGAATTGGCCGGCAAATCCGAAAGTGTATCGCTGACAATCTTAAATATCATACTTGCTATGCTCGCGATTAGTGGTTTGTATATGTTTCCTATGTACCTCGTGGGCCATTGGTATCTCAATTCGATAATATGGCTTGGACTTGCGCTTGCCGCCATAGTGGCTCTCAGATACACCTGGTACAATAATCTGCCCGAGCCGGGGCCAAGATTATTAGACGCAGATTACGCTGATTAATCCGCCAATATGCGTGGCGGATTAACGCAGATATTTGATAATTTTTTATCTCTCAGCGCAATCTGCGAAATCAGCGTCAAAAAAAAAGGAGCAGCAAATTGAAACGTGAGATTATCAGTTCAATAGTGATAATAGCGATGGGCATGGTGATAATGCCCTGTGCCGGTTGCCGGGAAGTAGGAAATGTGGACACGGAATCAACCCGCCCGCGGCGGGCTTTGGACCGGCAGCGAGGGACCATATCATTAGCAGGTCAATGGCGATTTCAACTGGACCCGAAGAACATGGGCGAAAGTGAAAAGTGGTATCAAAACACTCTTGAAGACCAAATCAAGCTGCCCGGCTCTACGGCTGAGAATGGCTTCGGAGATGACATCTCCGTCGATACCAAATGGACCGGAAGAATTATAGACCGGTCGTGGTTTACTGACGCAAAATATGAAAAGTACCGCCAACCGGGGAATGTGAAAATTCCTTTCTGGCTGACTCCTGTTAAACATTACGTCGGACCTGCTTGGTATCAGAGGCAAATCGATATTCCCAGAAAATGGCGGGGCAGGCGAATCGTTCTGTTTCTGGAACGATGTCACTGGGAAACGAAGGTTTGGATTGACGGCGTTGCCGCCGGTATGCAGGACAGTTTATGCACGCCACATCTCTACGACCTTTGCAGGCTGATGACACCCGGCAAACATCTGCTCACTATTCGTGTGGACAACGCGATGAAATATAACGTTGGAGTAAATGCCCACTCTGTCTCCGACCACACCCAGTCAAATTGGAACGGCATAATCGGCCGGATGGAGCTGCAAGCTAAAGACCGCGTATGGATAAGCGACGTCCAGGTCTATCCCGATGTCAGGAAAAAGTCGGCGAAGGTTCGCGTTACAGTCGGCAGCGCTGCAGGCCTGGATGTCACCGGAAAACTGACAATCAGCGCTAGTAGCTTAAATACCGAGCGAAAACATTCAGTCAAGCCCCGGAGTGTTAAGTTCACAGCCAATGAGTCCGAGACGACCGTTGAGATTGACTATTCGATGGGTAACGACGTCTTGCTCTGGGATGAGTTTTCTCCGTCAATGTATAAGCTGAAGGTCTCGCTCTCCGCCGATGATATGCTGTCAAAGGACACTAAGGTTGTTACATTCGGAATGCGCAGGTTTGGTACGAAAGGCACACAGTTTACAATCAACGATCGGCTCACCTTTCTGCGCGGAACACTCGAATGCTCCATCTTCCCGCTCACCGGTTATCCGGATATGAGCGTCGAAGGGTGGCTGCGAATTATCCGAATCGCCAAGGCTCATGGACTCAATCACATGCGTTTCCATTCGTGGTGCCCGCCCAAGGCGGCATTTGAGGCTGCTGACCGATTGGGATTCATGTTTCACGTCGAATGCCCCGCATGGGCAACTATAGGCAATGGCAAGCCCATTGATAAGTTCATTTATGCAGAGGGCGACCGTATTCTAAAAGCCTATGGCAATCACCCGTCTTTTTGCATGCTCGCTTATGGCAATGAGCCCGGCGGCGGCAATCAAAAAAGATTTCTCGGTGACCTGGTGAACTATTGGAAGCAAAAAGATCCTCGCCGGCTCTATACCAGTGCGGCCGGCTGGCCCATCATCCCGGAAAGCGACTATCACAGCACACCGGCCCCACGGGGCCACCAATGGGGCTCAGGCCTGAAAAGCCGCTTCAACGCAAATCCGCCCGAGACCGTCACCGACTACAGCGACTTTATCCCAAATTACGATGTCCCCATCGTAAGCCATGAGATAGGCCAGTGGTGCGTGTATCCCAACTTCAATGAAATTCCCAAATATACCGGCGTCCTCAAGGCACGCAATTTCGAAATATTCCGTGACTTGCTCGCCGACCACCACATGCTCGACCAGGCCCACGATTTCCTGATGGCCTCAGGAAAGCTCCAGGCCCTGTTGTACAAAGAAGAGATAGAATCCGCTCTGCGTACTCCCGGATTCGGCGGATTCCAGCTCCTCGACATCCACGATTTCCCCGGCCAGGGTACCGCGCTCGTCGGAATCCTCGATCCCTTCTGGGGCTCCAAGGGCTACATCGAACCCGAAGAGCATAACCGTTATTGCAGCCAGACCGTCCCACTCCTGCGGATGAAAAAGCGGACCTGGACGACAGCCGAAACATTCACCGCCGACGCCGAAATCGCTCACTTTGGACCCGCTCCCATCCAAAATGCCGTTACTCTCTGGTCCATCAATTATACTGATGGTCGGAAATTTGCATCGGGCCAACTGCCTTCTACTACGATTCCAATAGGCAATGGCATCAAGCTTGGAAAGATAGAAGTGACGCTTGCCGATGTGACTGTGCCTGTAAAGCTGACAGTGACGGTGTCGCTGAAAGGGACCGCTTTTGCGAACAACTGGGATGTTTGGGTTTATCCTGCCAACTTGGATACAAAATCACCTGAGAACATACTAATTGCCGACGGTTTGGATGAGCAGGTTGAGGCTGCTTTGCAGGAAGGCAGGAAAGTGTTGCTTATGCCTCCTTTGAACTCGATTGATAGTGACATACCCGCGGGCTTTACGACAATTTTCTGGAACACAGCCTGGACCAGAAAACAGCCCCCGCACACGTTGGGCCTGCTCTGCAAACCAAAGCATCCCGCCCTCGCCAAATTCCCAACCGAATTCCACAGCAACTGGCAGTGGTGGGACCTCGTAACAAAATCCAAATTTATGGTCCTCGACGAATTCCCGCCCGACCTTCGCCCCATCGTCCAGGTCATCGACGACTGGACCACCAATCGCAAGCTCGGCTTGGTCTTTGAGGCCAGACTGGGCCGTGGCAAGCTCCTTGTCTGCAGCATCGACCTGCGCAGCAACCTCGACAAACGTCCGGCAGCAAGGCAAATGCTTCACAGTCTCTTGAAGTATATGGAAAGCGACCGTTTTGCTCCACGTCACAGCGTCGACATCGAACTCGTCCGAAGTTTGCTCAGGAAACCTTCTTTATTAAGCCAGGCCAAAGTGGTAAACGTCGACAGTGAAGCTGTCGGTTACGAAGGCAGCAATGCTATTGACGGCAATCCTGACACTATCTGGCATACCGAGTGGGAAGGGAATGCCCCCAAATATCCGCACCAAATCACAATTGAGCTTCAAGAACAGATCGAAATCAAAGGACTCATATATCTACCCCGACAAGATATGTCAAATGGCTGGATTGCCGAGTACAAAGTGTATGTAAGCACGGACGGTAAAAACTGGGGTGATTTGATTGCCGGCGGAAAGTTTCAGAAAGGCCGCGATAAGAAAAAGATTACCTTTGCTAAGAACCACAACGCCAGGTTCATTCGTTTTGTTGCGGTCTCGGGATTTGATGGCCAGATATTTGCATCTGTCGCGGAACTCGATGTCATAGCTGTTTCAGATTAGCAACTCTAACTTACCAGAAGATAATATAGAAAACCGCCACCGCCGCCAGCACCAGACCACCTGCCAGTTTCACTTCAGGCATTGTCTTTATTTCGATGTCCTCACGCACCGGCAGTTCCCTCGGTTTGTCTAATGGTTTAAAGAAGGTAATTAACCCCATAATCATCAGCACAAGCTGGAAAGTAATCGCAACCTGAATCAAAAAGTGCAACTCCCCTGCAAATCTCTGAAACAGCCCATAGATAATCGGCCCGGAAATCAGCGCCGCCACGCCCGCCGCACCGGGCGCTTTGGGCACCATCATACCAAACAGAAAGGCCGCCACCACGCCAGGCCAGATGTACCCTTGAAATCGCTGGATATAATCAAAAATGCCTTTAAACTTCTCCCACTCGTTTATCATCGGCGCCAACAAACATCCTGCGACTACAAATACCATCGTCATAATACGCCCCAGAAGCAATAACCGTTTCTGCGAAGCAGTGCGGTCGAACATCCGGTTGTATACATCCATTGTGAAAATCGTCGAAGCAGAGTTCAGCATCGAAGCCAGAGAGCTGATCACCGCGCCTGCAATCGCTGCAAACATAAATCCCCGCAGACCTTTTGGAACCAGCTCGCGAATCAATATTGGAAAGGCCTCATCAGAATCCGCCATCCCACTGCCGTACAATTGGTAAGACATGATACCCGGCATCACAATCGCAAACGGTACGATCAGCCATAAGGCCCCCGCGAAGATGACGCCTAATTGCCCATCGCGAAGCGTTTTGGCTGCCAGATTGCGCTGCACGATAAACTGGTTCAAGCCGCAGTAATACACGATGACAATCCACATCCCCGAGAACACTCCCGTCCAGGGTAAATCCACATGTTCCGCCGCAAGAATCATGTGCAGTTTATCTGCATTGGTCGTCGAAAACTCAGTCCATCCTCCGCACGCGCGCAGACCTAAGAAGAAAATGATTATGCCTCCGGCGAGCAGCGCCAATCCCTGGAACAAGTCGGCCCACGCCACCGCCTTCAGCCCTCCCCAGACGGTATACAACATCGCAATCAGTCCAATCAGCCACACACCCTGTTTCATTGAGAGCCCGAAGATTGTTCTCAGCGTAATCCCGCCCGAATAAAGTACGGCCGTCAGCAGAACGGCCACATAAATCACAACTGTGGTCAACGCCATAAGCGCACGGGCTGTGGAGTTGTATCGATATTCGAGGTATTCCGGCATCGTATAAATGCCCGCTTTAAGAAAACGGGGCAGTAAGGTGAAGGCAATCACCACAATGCCGATACTGCCGACCAATTGCCAGTTACTCACCGCCAGGCCCACGCTTCCGGCACCCTGGCCGGCCATCCCGACAAACTGTTCCGTCGAAATATTCGCCGCGACAATCGAAATCCCGATCAACCACCACTTCAAACCGCGACTGGCCAGGAAGTAATCTTCGCTTGTCCTTTCCTTTCGGCTCTTGAACATACTAAAGCCGACCACCGCCCCGATAAACGCCACAAACACGCCGATGTCAAAAAAGTTCAAATCCATCAAATGTATCCTCTGTCAAATTGTCTGCCGTCGCTTAAATAGGCCCGTTATTATAGCCTCTTCTCCAATGACTACAACCTATATCCTGATGTTCTGATACCCTGATAATCTGACAGTTTTTTTATGCAGGCCTTTCTCTACGAATCCGGCAAAGATTTTCTGTTGTCACGAGCAAATATTTTGTTAACCTAACTAATCATGCGTGTAGCATTAGGACAATTTAACGCCGTCGTAGGTGATTTAGCCGGAAATGCCGAGAAGATGCGAAGAGTCTGGGCCGAGGCGATGCAGTCGGACGTAGATTTGCTGGTCTTTCCGGAACTGGCTGTTTGCGGCTATCCGCCCGAAGATTTGCTCCACAAGAAGCATTTTTTACAGGACAATCGTTTGATTGTAGATAAACTTGCCGCCGATTGCCCGGATAAAACTATAATAGTCGGCTTTGCCGAGAGCCACCACGGAGCTACTTATAATTCTGCCGCCATCTTGCAGGCAGGCCGGATAAACAAAATTTATCGAAAGGGCCTGCTGGTAGATTACGGTGTCTTCGATGAGCGAAGGTATTTCCAGCCCGGCACTCGGCCCGTGATAATCAATATAGCCGGCCTCAATGTGGCTGTCACTATTTGCGCCGATATCTGGGACATAGAATGGCTTGCCGGTTTGCTCGGCGATACCAACCAAATACAAATGATTCTAAATATCTCAGCCTCACCCTTCCATCTGGGTAAAATTGAGAAGAGACAAAAAACAGTCAGCCGGTGCGCAAAGAAATTTAATTGTGCTGTTGCATATTGCAATCTTGTCGGCGGCCAGGACGAATTGGTTTTTGACGGAAGGAGTATTTTTGCCGATTCGACCGGCAAGCTCGTTGCCAAAGGCAAAGCATTTGCCGAAGACTTGATAATTGCCGATGTTACTCCTGCAAGTGATGGAGATGTACAGACGGGTGGCAGCCTCAAGCACAGCTTGGGGATGGCCTCCGTGCAAGTCAAGCCGGTTCAGCCCCCGGCTCCGCAGCCAACCGATGTGCTCGATGAAGTCTATCAGGCGCTTGTGCTCGGAACGAGAGATTACGCACGGAAAAACGGCTTCGAGAAAGTCTTGCTTGGTCTCAGTGGCGGCATCGATTCTTCGGTCACCGCTGCTATTGCTGCTGCTGCCTTAGGGCCGGAAAACGTCGTCGGCATCACAATGCCATCGAAATTCAACTGCCCAGAGACAATAGCCGACGCAGAGAAATTAGCAAAGAATCTCGGCATCGAATTCCTGACGATTCCGATTGAGTCGATTCTTAAGCAATTCGACCGGGAATTAAAAAAAGCGCCCGGGTGGGACAGCGAGGGTATTGCTTTTGAGAATCTTCAGGCCAGAATCCGCGGCGGTATCCTGATGTCTCTGAGCAACCAGTTTGGCTCACTGGTGTTAACAACCGGCAACAAAAGTGAAACCGCTGTTGGCTATGCGACCCTTTATGGTGACACGGCTGGAGGTTTTGCCGTTATAAAGGATGTTCCTAAAACGATGGTCTACAAATTAGCCGAACACATAAACAAAAAAGCCGGGCGGCAAATCATATCTGCCGATGTGCTAAACCGCCCGCCCACTGCCGAGCTAAGGCCCGACCAGAAAGATGCCGACAGCCTCCCCTGTTATGACTTGCTTGATAAAATCCTCAAAGGCTACGTTGAAAAGGACAAATCTGCACAGCAGCTGGTTGAATCCGGTCTGCCGAAAGATGTTGTCCTGCGCGTTATTCGAATGGTCGACCGGAATGAATACAAAAGGAGACAATCTCCACCGGGCGTAAAAATCACCCCCAAAGCCTTTGGTAAAGACCGACGGCTGCCGATTACGAACCGCTACAGTTCCTTCGATGATATAATATCCTGACAGTTTTAAGAAGCCCGAACAAGACTGGGCAGACAGAGCCAGTCGGTCGGGCCCAGACTATAGGCGGCGCCGTTAGTGCACTTCGGGCAAGCCACGATGTATCAGGGAGCGGATGTCACCGAGCGCTGGGGCATATGGTGTTAGGCGGAAGAAGTAGCGGTAGGTCTTGGTCGGCAAGGTGTATTCGCGGTGCGTTCGCGCACCCCAGCTATCGTCTCCACCGACGCCCATCTGCTTGTAGTCGAGATTAACGGTTATCGTATCGTGCTGTGGCAGTTCGTGGATGTGTCTGGCTTTTTCGAGGTCCTGCATTGTAAAGGGCCAGGCACTGACGTCGATTGTGGGCATGCCGACGGATATGAGACCAACGCCATCGCGGTCGGTAAGTGACATCCAACGTACATCTGATTTGTTGCCGTTTTCCTGCGGCCGGACATAGGTGTGGATATGCTCGTTGACTGAGCCGGAATAGAGCCCAAAGGCGGCTCCGGTTTTTCTGTCCCAGTAAGTTTCATGCGGTCCGCGGCCGAACCAGGTAAGTGTATTAAACCGGGCGGGCATGGCCATCTGCATGCCGAACCGTGGCAGGTCCGGTAGTTTGCCACCACCCGGAGTGAGTGTCGCATTAACAACGATATCGCCATTGCCGTAAACTGTGTAGATAGCCTGATAGGTAGAGTTTGTTCCAACGGGGATGGTCGCTTCCGTGGTTATACGAACTATCTGGGGCTTGAGTTGCTTGGCTTCGACAGCTTTGACTGTTCGGTTGGGGCCGGCGTTACGCCAGGCGCCAAGGCGTCTGGGCATACCGTTTCCGTTGTCATTATCGATGGGCACGCGCCAGAAGTTCGGCACCAGCGCCGAGGCCAGGAGCTGTTTTTTCCCGAAAAGGAACGATTCAAGCGCTCCGGAACGTTTTCCGAACGTCAATTCAAAACCGCGGCCCGTGACGGTGATTTTCTGTGAAGTTTGTTTGAGCGTGAGCGGTGGCATTGCGTTCAGGTCAACAATTGGTGCCGGCGGAACGTCGAAGGGAATTTGAAACTGGTCCCAGGCCATGATGTGTCCGCGCTTGGCCCAGGAAGTGTCGGCGGCAAGAGAGAAGATTATCTTGAGCCAGTATTCAGTGCCAGGTTGAAGCGTTGGCTTTTTAAATGGGATATGCAGGTCACCTTCAACTTCAGGGGCCAGAGACAGTTTCGGCAAAGTCCCCTTTTGGATGATGTGTCCATCGGCGGAAAGTTCCCAGGCAATTTCGGTGAAATCAAGGTTTACGAAATCGTATTCATTTTGGACCCGAAACTTTCCTGCCAGGATATCAACGGGTTGAACATGGATGCGCTGGTAGACCTTCTTGACCTCATAGAGTGAGGGATTGGGTTTTCGGTCGGGTTGGACCAGGCCGTTGCAGCAAAAGTTTCCGTCGTTGGGCTTGTCGCCGAAATCGCCCCCGTAGGCCCAGAATTCCTTTCCGTCACTACTCTTTTTTCGCAGCCCCTGGTCCGCCCAGTCCCAAATAAATCCTCCGATAAGGCGTTTATGAGAGCGGATAGCGTTCCAGTATTCCTTAAGATTCCCGACGGAGTTACCCATCGCGTGGGCATACTCGCAGAGGACCATCGGTCTGACGTCAACGGGATCAGTGGCGATACGAATGATTTCAGGGATGCGTGCATACATCCGGCTGATAACGTCGACATAGTAAGGATCTTTGGGCCGGCCCACTGCGCCTTCGTAGTGAATTGGTCGGGTGGGGTCGTAATCCTTGATCCATGCGGCCATGGCGGCGTGGTTCGGCCCGCAGCCGGTTTCGTTGCCAAGCGACCAAAAGATAACGCTTGGATGGTTTTTATCTCGCTCGACCATCCTGATAGCACGTTCAACAAAGGCATTGTGCCAGGCTGCGACGTTGGACAGATATCCTTTCAGGCCGTGAGATTCAAGGTTGGCTTCATCGATAAGATAGATACCGTACTTGTCACAAAGGTCGTACCAGGTTGGATCGTCGGGATAGTGAGAAGTGCGGACGGCGTTGATGTTATGTTGTTTGAGTATTTTGATGTCCTGGATCATTCGGCTGACAGGGATGGCCCGGCCGTGGTCCGGGTCGTGCTCGTGCCGGTTGACGCCGAAAAGCTTAATAGACTTTCCATTGACAAAGAGCTGGCCGTCTTTAATTTCGACTTCACGGAAGCCAATCCGGCAGCTCTCGGTCTCAATGACCCGCCCGTTATTGTCCTTGAGACTGAGTACAAAGGTGTAGAGGTAGGGCGTTTCATCAGACCATTTATGGGGATTTTTGACTTTTGTCTCAAGCAGTGCAAACTTGACATTGCCTCTTTGCGGATATCTTTCACCGATGATGGACGAGACATCTCTGACCATAGGTTTAGGCAGAACAGGTTTTGTTTCCTGGTCATAAAGCTGGGCTTCGATGGTCCATCCCTTGAGATTTTGATTACTGTAGTTGGCAATCCTGGGACGAACCATCAGAATCGCGTCGGTGTAGTTGTCGTCAAGGTCGGTTCGAACGAAGAAATCACGTATGTGTACCTGTGGAGTGGCGAAGAGGTAGACATTTCGGTAGATGCCGCTGAGCCGCCACATGTCCTGGTCTTCGAGATAGCTGCCGTCGGACCAGCGATAGACTTCGACCGCCAGTGTATTTTCGCCTGCCTTGAGGTATTGGGTGATGTTGAATTCGGCTGGAGTCATGCTGTCCTGGCTATAGCCGACCTTTCGGCCGTTCACCCAGACGTAGAACGCACTTTTAACGCCGTCGAAGTGGAGAAAAATCTGGCGGTCTTTCCACTCGTCGCCGATGGTGAACTGTCTTCGGTAAGAGCCGACAGGATTGTAGCTATGAGGGATGTAGGGAGGATTCGGGGGAAATGGATATGGAACATTAAGATAGATAGGGATGCCATAGCCGTGCATCTGCCAGTTGGAGGGGACCGGTATGTCTCGCCAGCTGCTGATATTATATTCGGGCTTGTAAAAATCGACAGGTCTGTCTGCGGGTTTGCGCACCCAGTGAAATTTCCAGTTACCGTTGAGCGACTTGTAGAAAGCCGAGGCTGTGCGGTCGGCCTTGAGCGCCGTTCGGTTATCGCTGTATGGGATGAGAGTGCAGTGGCCGGGCTCTTTGTTTGTCCCTATGACCTCGGGATTTTCCCAATCAGGCCTCGTCAGTCCTTGGGACTCCTTCCGGAGGTCCGCCTTGGCAGGACTGGTTTGAAGATGAATGCATCCGGCAAGGATTAGTGAAATTATGACTACGGGCAGAGCCAATACTAAGCTGGAAATACGTCTCCGGTCAGACATTGATGTACTCCTTTCATTATCGAAACAGGTCATCCGCATGATGTGGAAAATTTATCTTAAAACAGAGGTCTTTGCAAGAGTTTTTGGGATTAGCCGAGCGCAGAACAAAAAAGTGGGTGGAGTGTTGCCAAACCCGTCCTGTTCGAATATTTCATACTGCATCCGGAGGCTGAGTCAGTATTTCAACTGGTCGGCCTTGGGGGTGACTTTATCGATATTGGGTGTTACATCAACCTTGACGTTGCCCATGGCCCAGGCCAGGCCGCCCACGATGATGCCCTGGACTTGAGGATTTGTCCAGATGTCGTCGCGGTGGCCGAATGAGGTATAGAAGACCCGACCTTTGCGATGCATCCGGGCCCAGGTCATGGGGAACGGCGGACGCTGGTAGCTGTCACCTTTCATCCCTTCATTGTCCTCGATGAGGACCACGTGCAGGTCCTTGGCGAAGTTCTTAAGGGCGTACCATTCTTCTTTGAGCTTTTGGACCTTTCCGAATTGTTTTACCCCGGGGAACTTAGGCGAGGCGGCACGTATAATGGCTTCCTGCTGGGCGCCATGTTTGATGAATTCACCGCCGAGCATGGCGATGTAGGGGTCAACTTCGGTCTGGTTCTGACTTCTGAGGCCTTTTGAATGAAAGGAGTCAGTAGCGGCATGGAAGCCGACGAAACCTTTGCCTTTGGCGATGGTACGCAGAAGCTTCTTCTTACCTTCGGGTGACATTGGCGGAGTCTTCGCTTTATTGGGCTTTGTGAGGTCGCCGCTGGTGTAGAAGGCGATGGCATCATACTGGTCGAGGTCGCCATCGAAGACGCGGCCGTCTTTGGTGCAGACGACTTCGAAGCCGTGGCGTTTGCCCAGTTCGGTGAGGATTCTGTCGGAGATGCTGGGCTTGCCGTCCTTGAGCTTGACGGCGCCGTGCTCGAAGCCGGCTGAGCGTGAGAAGTAGAGGACCTTCTGTTTTTTCTTTTCGGCCGCGGCTACCCAGTGCAGTGGGAAGGCCGAAGCTGCCAGTACCGCAGCACCGGTTGCACGTAGCATGTCGCGACGATCCAAGACGTGTCTACTGCGTTTGGGATTATTGTGTCCTTTGGGCGAGTTCATTTTTTTAGTCATCGGTACTATCAACCTCCAAATCTTTACATCGGTTTGTCGTTTCCTTCCTTCATGTCGGCAGGACTAAAATGTGGAGTCTTGATGAACACACAAGCTATTATCCAGACCATGGGGAGTATTGTCAACCGGAATTTCCCATATAAATCTGTTCCTGGCATAAGATTATCTTCAGATAGCCATATGATGCTCCCGTTTCGTGAGCTTTTTGCGGGGACTGCCGATGCAAAAAGGCTGTTTGGGACCCGCAAAACGGGGTCTCTATACACCATCGGTAGTATTTATTGCCTGCGGTTATTATTTACCGGCCAAAGCATCTGTGATAGCTCTGCCAAATAGGACCGCGGCCATTGGGCCGTCGCCCGTTATTATAAGCCCGTCTCGTTCGACAGGAACACCGGTATATAGAGCGCCGGCCCTTTGGAGCCTGTCTCGTTCGGATGGAAAGCTGGTGACTCTGACACCCTTGAGCAAACCCGCATTGGCCAAGACCGCAGGTGCGATACAAATTGCACCAAGAACTTTTCTCTTTTGCACTGCCTCGCGGGCAATATTCCACGCAGCCCGGCTGTGGAAATATTCCATTGCACCTGCACCGCCTATAAAGATTATCGCGTCGTAATCATTGACTCTCAATTCGTTCACAAGAATTGTTGCCTCGGTTACGCGCCCAAGCATGCCCCTTATAGCGCCTAGTTTGGTACTTGCTACAACCGTATTCACTCCCGCCTCGGTAAGGACACGCCTTGTTTCAAAAAGCTCCTCATCGCGAAAATTCTCCCTGCCGACAATCAACACTGCTCTTTTTGTCTTGGTACCCTCCGTCTTATCAGCTTCTTCTTTGCCTTCTTCTGTTGTAGTCTCAGCAGCCGGATAGCCAACGCAGACTATAAGAAGTGGCTCCACACCCCTCGACAGCTTGCAAACTCTGCTGACCACCCTCGCATCGAAACCACCAACTGGTACAGACCCCAGCCCTGAGCAGACAGCTTGTAGTTGGATATTCTGGGCGATTATTCCGGCTTCCAATAGCATATATTTGTTTGCTTCACCGCGGAATTTGGTCGCCAGTTTTCTCTCGGAGCCTGCGATAATAATATTGCACGGTGCGTTAATCGACGATAGTCTGCGGCGCACATCTATGTTGGAGGCTTGTTCCAGGCTGTGTTCCTCAGGCTTGTAAACAAACAGCCCTTCTTGTGTTGCAAAATATAGCTGTATTGGATAAGTTTCCCCTGCTGATGCTGCGGTTCGAAGACCTCTTTCCGGCTCTGTTATGCCCTGGCCGGCCCAGGCAAGTTGGCCAATCTGGGCAAGCTTGAGCTGTTGGTCCGTAAACTGACGCACACTTCGGCGTTTGGCCAGCGCCTCCTCGAAACTGACCGGTCCTTTTAAGCTCGGCTCGGAAAGTTGAATTACTTTTAGTGGCGAAACACGAGACCTGCGCTGACCGGGGCAAAGGGCTGCAAAACCAACTAAAATTATCGCAGGAATTATAAAGCGCTTCATTGTTAAGTCCTCCAGATAAGTTTTTGAGGTACTGAGCGGCAAACAGTCCATATTATACATTCAGAATAAACAATAGAAAGCCTTTCTCAGAAATTTAAACTCTATACGCCCATTTTGTATAACCTGCCGGTGTCAATTATCCCCTCAGTCCTCATCTTTTTCGAGGACTGTTGCCGTACTTTTGCCGGCATGTCTGTAAATCAAGTGAAGATTTCGCAAATATATGAGGGTATTTATTGAAAATCCAAGCATAAAAACGGGATTTTTTATATGGATGGAATAACTCAGCAGGATGAGACTTCCTGCCAGGGACATAAACCAAAAAGCCGTCGGTACATAAGACCTTTTTTTATATTCACTGACTATCCATTGAAGGATAAACCGCCCGCCGAATACCACCTGTCCTACAAAAGCTATTGTTGCCCAGATAGGGTCTTCTACTATCTGTTCCATTATCGCACTTTTGAAAAACTCTATTATTGAATCGAACATAGTTTTTCTCCAATTTCTTGTAGACTGTCCATTACATCATAAACAAATATCTGGTAAAATCAAACTGTAGCTTACAAGAATCAAAATATTATTCTTGTGGCGTTTTTTATAAAACGGATGGATATTTAGGAAATCTCAATGGCTGTATCTCGCCGGCAAAAGTTGATTATAATATCACTGTTGATGTATTGGCCTATCATCTTTATCCTTGCGCATATACCAATTCCGCCATTGGTTCGAAAAGCCGGAGTTTCTGATAAAATCATCCACTTCGTTGCTTATCTGGTATTGGTGTTTCTGCTCTGGTTTGCAATCAGTCCTGATAGAAAGGTGACTTGGCGCAGAGCCACAGCCTGGTGGATATTTTTAGTGACGGTGTGCTATGGCGTGATTGATGAATTGCTGCAGGGCGTTGTGGTCGGACGTAGCTGTGATGTTATGGATTTTTTCGCTGACCTTGGGGGTGTGACCACAGGCTTAATTCTGCTCACATTTTTCACATTTTGGCCCGCATTCATTGTGGTAACGGGCATTACTATCTTTGCTCTAACAAATTTGACACGCGTAAATCTGGCTGACTTGCTGCCGCCGGCGGTTAACATGGCGTTTTATTTATTTGCCTTTGGATTTTTTGCTATGCTGTGGATTCAAAATATGCGTCTTTTTCTGCCGTTAAAAGCACCAAAACTCAAATGGCTAATAGCAGCGTCAGCCCTGCCGATGGGTTTATTGGTTGCAGTAAAATTATTTTCTATAATCTCCGGCAGAGATTTCAGATTGCAGGATGTAATCATAGCCGCTGCAGGAATCGCGGCCGTCGTTGTTACAATTTACCTCATCGATTTATTTCGCTGCCGCCGAGCCCAGGCTTCCGCCGACACGTAACTCGTAAGTTGTCAACCTGTAGCAGCTAAGGCCTTTTGAAAGGTCTATATAGCGGATCGCCTATCAAAACCAGTTGCCACGAATTAAACGGTTTTGTGTGGTAGTATGCCTCTACAAGACAACGGCCGTTGAATAGCTCTAGGAAAAATGCTCTCGGCTCCGGAAATGAATGAAGATATGGCTCAGCCACCGCCCCTAACGTTGCCGTTATCCCGTCCTTAAGCATAGCAGGACACCATTGGCTGCTGTTTGGGTCGCGAAGGTCAATCGCTTCCCAGCTTGAGATATGATATCCTATCGCACCATCGACAAAATCAAAGGCATCGATATATTTTTTCAAACTGTACCAGCCGCAATAAATGGCCGTCCGGGGACAGGCGCCGGCTGCGAAAAGTTTTTCTGTTCGTTCCTCTTTAACGGTAATGTTGGTTCGCAGCCTTGTAAACGCCGCCAGATCTCGCAAGGATTGGTCAAAATAGCCGGGTGAATAGCGTTTTCTGTCTCTTGCGATACCACGCGAATCAATGTAAGCAATACCTGTTAGGCCCGTTTTCTCGGCTGTTATTGCTTTATCGACAAGCCCTTTGACGATACCTTCGTCCGGCCCATCAAGGCGGCAAACCATAAGCGAATTAAAACTCAAATCCGGCAGGTTATTCTTTAGTATATTCGGCTGCCAGCGGTATAGCTCATAATTGCTGAATAACACCATTGATAATTCACTATCTACCGAAGCCCCTGTCTCTTTTCCGGTGATGCGATCAATTTCGGATTGTAACTGAGCCAGTTTGGAATTGATTCTTTTCTTCTGTTGTGCCAACCCCTGCTTGTTGCTGGCAGGGACATTCTTCTTTAACTGTTCAATCTTGTTTTTCTCTTTCTCAGCCAATTCTTTCAACTCTTTTAGTTTGGCTTCTTGACCTTTTAGTTGCCCTCGTCCTTCAACCTTTATTGGTACGCCATACGTTGTCAGAAGGCAATTGATGTGCCCGCTGGATCCAAGACTTAATAATCTCTCGCGAATCGGCTCTGCCAACTGTTTCTCATAGTTGGCTCTGGTGATTGTATAGCTTAGCTCGGTCCCTAATGGCAGAGTTAGAATATTGTCTACCGGCACCCTTCGTTTCACGCAGTAGTATCGAGCAATTTTAAGAGAGTCGCTGTGGTTTCCGTTCGCTATGATTAGTATTTCATCCGGCTCTAAAGCCAAAACTGCTGACTCCAACAGGAGCAGCGCAAGTAACGACACAATGAGATGTTTATTGACGATTAGAGTTTTCCCCACGGGTATATTCGGTTTGCGAGTATCTTTTTTCATAGATACTTTTTCGCCGAAACACCTGGATAACGGTTGCCAGAATCATCTTTATATCGGCCCAAAAGCTTGCCGTTTCCACGTACTTAACATCGATTTCGAGTTTATCTTCACGTGTTAACTCTCCCCGCCCCGATATTTGCGCCAATCCTGTTAGCCCCGGCTTAACAAGCAGCCGCTTTTTTTGTCGTTCGTTCCATTCCGCCATCTGGGAAACATACAACGGCCTCGGCCCAACGATGCTCATATTCCCCTTTAGTACGTTGAACAATTGTGGCAGCTCATCGAGTGAATATTCCCGCAGCAGCTTTCCTATCCTTGTCAGTCGCGGGTCATCACCAGACTTTGGGCTGGACCCAAATGGGTCAACATCGAGCCTCATCGTGCGGAACTTATAAAACATAAATGGCTTACCATCTTTGCCCGCCCTCTCTTGCTTGAAGATCGCCGAGCCTTTACTGCTAATCCTTATTGCAATAATAATAACTGCAAAAACCGGCAAAAGCAACATTATTGCCAATACCGAAATACAAATATCAAATATACGTTTCCAGAATTCTTTCATAAGTAATGAACCAATTTACCCTGCCAAGTAGGAACAGCTTGAGAATATAAAATCACCATAATTTGTAACCGTGCTTTTTAAACTTTTTGTAGGACTCCAGCGTTGGAAATGAAAAGTAAGTGCACTCTCCCTCTGCATAGAAGGCCTGTGCTGTACCTTCTGCTATTTGTTTAATCGCCTTAATTAGAAGCTCTGCACCTTTGAGTTTAGTTATCCTTAACATATAGTCCAATGTAGTATGTGGCGGTATTTCAACTTCGCCCTGCAGGATAATCTTGCCGGTATCAATCCCCTTTTCGATGTAGTGTATACTAATTCCCACAGTTTTCTCTCCGCGTGCCATTGCCCAATAAGTAGGATATAGACCACGGTATTTCGGCAGCTTAGCTGTATGTATATTGATACACCCATACTTGGGCAGGCTTATCAGGTTCTCCTTGAATATTTGAGTAGGCGAAACGGAAGCGATTAGATCAATGCCCAACTCCTGACAGTGCCCGAGAAAATCGGCTGCGTTGATATTCTCGGCGTAGGAATTTGGTATGTTATATGCTTCGCAGACACGTTTTACAGAGTAATATCGGCCGGTGAAATTAAGCCGGGGCAAGGCGTCCAGGATTTTTGCGCCGGCCACTCTAAGTCCCTGAGATAATATTGGGCCAAGTCCAAAAGCAGTATAAAATTTGCGGGCCGCCTTAAGTTTACCCGGCAAAAGTGGATTCCTTGCACAAACTACCTCCAGTATTTCGTTGCCGGAGTTCTTAAGGAGATAGTCTATAGAGAAGGGCAGGTAAAACTCGTCTTCTTCGGTTATGATTAGAATCCGCACTCGAACTGTCCTGGTTAATGTGTCTCTAAACTTGAGAGTGTTTCTTTAATGGATGTGAATTTAAACTCAGACAAGAGTCTTTTGAGCTTGTCAGGATTGGACCTGCGTCCGAGCTTTTGCTGGAGCCAGTAGGCGACGGTGCCGACGGACTTGACTTTATGTTTTAGATGAACGTCCGTCGGATCCAATTCATAAGGATGGAAATAGAATACTCCCAATTCCCGGCTGGAAGATTTCCGTATTGCCGAAGCTATTATCCGGTACGGTACCATTCGTAAATAACCCCCACCGGCAATGGGCCAGTTTATGCCGAACATCCGTATCGTAGCAGGCGGAAACTCCCAAAAATCCTCCGTAATTTTATGAACACTTGGATTGGCACTGGGGATACCATAAAGTCCTCTTCTTATGGGAAAAATACTCGAATCATATTTAAATCCCAACCTCTGTAGAACCTCCAGTGCCCACAACGATTGCTTGGTGATAGACCAATACGGTGCTCTATAGCCCAGAATCTGATTACATCCGGCTTTATTCAAGTGCCTCAATGAAACCTTCAGGTCATCTTCAAATTCCACTGCAGTAATATTGTATACTAATTTGTGAGAATACCCATGAGTAGCGACCTCATGTCCCTTGTTGAGTATTTCTCTGACAACATTCGGATAGTGCTCCGCGACTGTTCCTAAAACAAAAAAAGTTGCTTTGTTGTCAGTTTTTGAAAGCAAATCTAAGGTTTCAAGCGTGTTATCTACGACACTTGAATCTGGCTTGGCGCCGTGCTGAACGGGACTGTCCTTAAAAAGATCAAGGGAAGAATGATACCAATCTTCGACATCGATAGAAATAATATTAATCGTCTCTGACATCTTGAATTAAATCCTGCATATATAAATTGACATCCTTCTTTACGCTGTTGTAGGCTGAGCGGGCAACAAACTCAAATCCAATCCTGCATATAGAACTCATTGGCATTGCTGTTTTGCAATTACAGAATGCTATCGACACTAAACAGACCTGCGTTAATAGCTGATACCACTTGGCCGCTTACGACTTATGTCCGTGGTCTATAAGTACAGATGAATACAAGCAATATGCGTCCTTACCTTCCAGCGTTTTCGACGTCTTTATCTGAAATTGTACCTTTCCGGGACTTGAACGGTGCAGTTATTACTCCCCAAATAGTACCGCATCCATACCATAAATGCATTTGGGAAAAAGACAATAAAATAAAGGGTAACAGACTGAGCTGCTTGACTCTGAAACATATTCTGGATGCTTCAAAGGTACCGGTACAAAGATATATACCAACATACCCCAGTAGTAACCAGGTGAACACCCCATGAAAAGCCAACGCCAGGGCCAGAAGTCCCGTCAGTCCAAGGACAAATATCGCTGGTATCAGATGCCTTAATCGCAACCCACCCCTGACAATCCACAGCGTATAGGCGTTCCATTTACCGTTTGAAAATGCCTGATTTCTCAAGCCTTGAAACGTTTCCCGATTGTAATATCTTAGCTTGATCCTGGGTGAAATAATAACCTTAAAACCAGCCTTTCTTATTCTTGAATAAAGTTCTATATCCTGGTTGCGCACCAGTAATGGATTATAGAATCCCACTTTTTCAAAAACCTCCCGCCTGAAGGCACCAAATGGAAGAGCGTCGGTTTCTTGCTCCTCGGAACATCCTATCCTGAATCTTGAGCCACCTACACCAAATCGACTTGATGTCGCCAGGGCAATAGCTTTTGCAGTCAAAGTATCGCTTCCCGGTAAAGTCTCCATGCACCCCCCCACGCAACCAGCACCCGTTCTCTTCAGAACCTCAACGCACGATTTGATATAGTCACTGCTGTATTTGGCGTGAGCATCAATCCGGAGGATGTATTGGCCTTTAGCTGCCTTAATGCCTTTGTTCATTGAAATGGGCACTATCTTTTCGGGATTATCGATCAACCTGACACGCTCATCCTGCTCAGCTATCTTTTTGACAACCTCGCGGGTGCCATCTGTACTCATTCCATCTACCACCAGCAACTCCATTCGGTCTGCTGGATAATCTCCATCCAGAATCGTTCTTATGGCTTTCTCGATAAAAGATACTTCATTACGGCACGGTGCAATTATGCTAACCATTGGTTGGTCGGTTTCAGCCATAAGTCAAGATATCCGACAAAAACTGGCTAATTCAAAGCTGCCTTCAAAACGGATAATGCCTTATTTGCCAGTTTATTCCTGTTAAACTCCTTCTCTGCAATCCCCCCGCTCAGATTCCTCATTAATGCTTATGACCTTTATGGGGCATCCCGCAGCAACTGTGTTATCCGGTATGGATTTGTTCACCAAAGACCCTGCCCCAATAACGGCATCTTGCCCTATTGTGATACCTTCTTTCCCAGAAAGAATGATACACCTCATACCTATATAAACATGCTTTTTAATATGAATAGTCATATGTGTCTGATCTTTGCCATGAACCGCGAAATATGTACCATAGGAAATAGTCACGTTATCTTCGATAATCGTTTTAGACGGTTCCACATCATCCATGTAACATTTCATACCAATAAATACGTTCTTGCCAATCTTGAAACCTAACATCCGATACATGATTACTCTCAGGCGAGAAAAAACGATATTGGGAACAATCACAACGTTCACAAATTTTCGAATAGGCTTCCAGATAATAAGCCACAAAGGATAATTTGCGTAATAAGGTATCGGTTTTCCCAAGATTTTGTAAATAAATCTGAGGCTTTTCATTCGAAACTGAACCTCCAACAGGGGCCAATCAATTTAAAATCGCGTACGACAAAGATACTACCTGATTCGCCAATTTACCACTGTTAAACTTTTCCTCTGCTATTCGCCGCGTCTCCGGCCCCATTGCTTTATCTGCTGTTCTTTCTTCAGAACCCTTTCACCGCCTCCAACAGAACGCTTTCGAGACGGTCGGCTAATTTGGCTCGGTCGAACTCTCGCTCGGCCAGCGTCCGGGCGTTTTTGCCCATCTCTCGGCACAATTCGGCGTCAGCCGCCAATTCTTCCAACGCATCAGCCAGCATCTCCGGGCGATGCGGATCAAGACACCTGCCACAGTTGTTGTCTTCGACCATGTCCCCCAGCCAGCCTGACACATTGATCAGCACGGGCTTGCCGGCCGCCAAAGCATCAAACATCTTATTCGGGGACCATGTATGCTCTCGGCTTGCCCGGTAGATGGTCATGCTAACATCGCAGCCGGCAACAAGCCGAGCCACTTCGGCTTTATCAGGCACCAGGTTGCTGAAAATCACGTTTGTCAGCTTATAATCGTGGGCAATCTTCTCTAATTCCGGCCGTTTTCCGCCATCCCCGTGCAGGATGATTGCGATGTGGTCTTTGCCACGTTCGGCCAGGATTCTCGCTGCTTCGATGACATATTCGAGCCCGTTGGCATGACCCATAGCTCCGAAGTAGATAGCTGCAAATCGGTTATCCAATCCAAGCCGATGACGACAGGCTGAACCGTCTAAGTCCGGACGGAAGAGGTCCAGATCGCTGCCGTTCGGTATCATAGTCACGAGTTTTTCTGGTACACCCGAGCGGATAATGCCTTCTTTCATGCCGGGTGACAGCGCCACGATATGGTTTGCCGCCGAGTATATCTTCTTTGCCATTCGCCGTAACCACCATATCCCCAAAGGATTTTTCAATGCCCCTACATTGACAAGCGCTTCAGGCCAGAGGTCGCGGACCTCGAAGACAAATGGAACATTAAAGTGCCGGCTGAGTTTAATGCCGGCCAATCCGATGGTCAGAGGCGTATGTGTACCAAAAACAATGTCGGGCTTATCGAGTTTCTTGCACACATGCGTTGCCAGACTCGCGAATTGATAGAACTTTATCATTCGTTGCCAGCCGCTCATACCCGTGCCAATATGAGGATTATTATAAGCGGCCGCAATCGAAACCACCCTGATACCTTCCGCTTCCACCTCGAAGTATTTCTGTCCTTTCGGAACCCCAAACTCATCGTTGGCCAAACCTGAGGTTATCATCGTGACACGATGGCCTCGCCCTACTAAGTACCGGGCAAACTCGTAGGAACGCGTGCCCGTTGTACCTTTTCGTGTCACGAAATATTGGTGAAGATAAAGTATGTGCATCTGTTCGGGCTTACCAGTAGATGCCTTCGTACCCGTCGGCGTGGCTATCTATGCCTTTGATACCGGTTATGTCCAGCACGCGGACCCCGGCTTTGAGCCAGTTATGGACACAATCGGCAGTTATTATCGGATGGTTTACAATAACCAGTTCTGTCGCCGACAAGTCCTTTAAAGAGGAGACGAGCAGGTTCTCCAGATGACCGAGTGCTTTGAGAACCTGTTCTTTGTTGCTTCCTATCAGCCGGTCTGGCTGCACAGAAGGGTCGTAAATCCGCAGTCGTATCCCCTCACCGATTAGCGCCTTCGCAACCTTCACATAGGGACTTCCCCTCATATCGTCCGTGTTGGACTTAAAAGCCAACCCGACCATCCCCACCTTGTCAGGCTGATATTCCAGAACACGGGCGATAAGATTATTTATCTGTATATCATTGCTCTCGAGCACGCCTTGCAGCATTGGAAGTCGCAGCGACTTGAGCGAAGCAAATCGCAGAATTGCCCGAAGGTCCTTGGGCAAACAGGAACCCCCGAAGGCAAAGCCAGGACGTAGATAACATGGGCTGATGTTCAGCTTTGTGTCGGCGCAGTAGACCTCAGCCACGCGGCGGGCGTCTGCTCCTGCGCACTTGGCCACCGCAGCAACTTCGTTTGCGAATGTAATCTTCAGGGCGTGAAAGAGGTTGTCACAGTACTTAATCATCTCCGCCTCGTTAAGTTCCAGACGGAAGCGTGGCGCATCATATTTCTCATAGATACTCAAAAGCAAATCTCCGGCCCCGGGATGAGCTTCACCTACGACAATCTTCGGCGGGTTGTTGAAGTCGTTCACTGCCGCCCCTTCTCGAAGGAATTCCGGATGGTAAACAACATGGATATCCTTACCTGCCGTCAGACCGGATGCTTCTTCCAAAAGAGGGATTACTCGGTTGCTTGTGGTTCCGGGCAGGCAAGTGCTGCGAAGCACTACAAGCGGGCGGTCTTGACGGTCGCGAAGCGCTCGGCCGATTTGCCCGACAACTGTGTCTACCGCCGAAAAGTCTATCTCGCCATTAGGTCCCGATGGAGTCCCAACACAGATCCAGACCATATCGCTGTCGGCAAGCCCCTCGGAAGACTCGGTTGTTGCCTTGAGCCGACCGGCTTTGTGTCCTTCCGCAAGCAATTCTGCCACCATGGGTTCTTGGATAGGAGAGTGTCCTTGTGCCAGGTCGGTAACTTTTGAAACAACAGTGTCGACTCCAATAACCTCATGGCCGTCCCTCAGAAGACAAGCACCACTCACAATTCCCACATAACCCATACCAAATATGCTGATTTTCATATTCTTCTCCGTATTCGCAGCAGGGCAAATTTATATCAACGAATAGCCCGTGACTCCTTCAGGAGTTACAAGATACTGATGGATGTAAAGAATGAGTACTGCCGGCCTCGATAATTAACCTGTTTTTAGTATCTTGGCATATTCTGCTTTAAGCTGGTGGGCAACTTTGGGCCACGTAAATCGCTGGCGAACTACATCCTGCAAACGCTTGCCGATAGCCGGCAAAGATGCCTTTGCCCTGTAGATATCCATAATAGCATCGGCAATCGAGTCCGGATTTGTTTCACATTCCCATCCGCCTCCCCTGCAGACTACATCGGATAATCTGGTTTCGGGAGTAACCAGACAGGGACGCCCCAATGCCATTGCCTCGAGGACAGCCATTGGCATACCCTCGGAACGAGACGTTTGAACATAAACGTCACATGCTAAGAAGCAGCTCCATTTTTCTTGTCCAAACTTCGGCCCAGGAAGTTTTACAATGTCTTGTAAGCCGAGCTTTCTTATGGTCGACACGATATATTTTTTGTCTCGATTCGTATGAAAAGGTCCTATCATAAGGAGTTTGCATCTCGGCCCGCCAAGTTTCTCTTTCACCTTAGATAAGGCTTCCAGCAGCAAATCGAGCCCCTTGATATATACATCAATACGACCTACGAAACCCAGCACTAAGTCGGAATTATCTACAAAGTCTCCTAAATCCGTGGGGGATAATTTCTCCGCAGCTTTGAATAATTCTTCCTCCACCCCATTGGGCACGATAATGATTTTTTTTACCTCAAACAAAGCTTGAATTTCCTCAGCTTCACCGGGACTCAAAGCATGTATGGCTGTAGCGTGTTCTGCATAAGAGCGAAAACACAAAAGATTTGCAATTCGTTTTTTGGTTCGCTTAATACTCTGAGCTAAAGAGGTCATCCCTCCACGGGGGGTAATTATGTAGGGCCAGCCGGCTTGTCTACATCTTCGGGCCAACGCAGTATTAAAGGGAATATAGGTGCTGTGGAAATTCACCAGGTCCGGTGTGCCAAATTCTCTCTGTATTCGCCTCACACAATCATGTGAAATAAACCACGGGTTATAATGTGGTTTATGGGAACTTTCAAACAGACAAACACCTCGTATTTCTTCCATTTGTGCCCCGGCGGGCAATGCTAACGATGGTAACAAGCCAACCTCCAATCTGATCTCAGCCAGACCTGCTGCCAAGTCGCGGATACTGTGGTTCGGCCCCCCTGCAGCACGTGTAGATTTAAGAGGACCAACATGCAATATCTTCATAACTGCTTGTTTCTATCTGAATGCAGTTGCGCAATCGCAAATTACATTCTTAGCGGGAGTTCTGGTTCCCACTCCTGTGTTACAGCATAATCCGCATATTCCTCTCGCTTACTTTGCTCTACGAGCAGTAAACACATTGTTACAGGAATCCAGAACCATTTGGTAAAATGAATAGTGTGTGTCAAAGACGAAAGAAGAATCAACATGTAAATCATCGTGGCGATAACACTCATTCGGGTGTTCTTTATGCCGCGTATCCTCATAAAGAGCAAAAATAGCCCTCCCGTAAACAAGACGAATCCAATGGGGCCGGAATCAACCAAAGGGCCAATCAAGCTACTGTGAACATCCCTGTATTCGCCCTGATATCTCAGCATTGCAAATGCAGTGTTGCCAAAACCAAAACCAAACATAGGATTCTGGTTTGCGTATGTGGCCAATACTTTGCCCCAGATGGCAGTCCTGTTCTCGCGCAATGCCTCACTCCTTTGCCTGTAGACCAGCTCTTCTAGTCGTTCCTGACTTTTTTCTTGTAATATATTAAGGCTGAGTATGTATAGTACGGCCCCACCGATCAAAACAATGATTGCTGCGGGTATCAAAAATCGCTTGAACACACCTGTACCCCTTGCAAACAGCCCTCCAAAACCAAGAGCCATAAAAACGGCCACCAAACTTGCACGGGAACCGGTCATCAACATAGCTATCAGTATCACGACAACACCCGCCGCGTAGACCAAGTAATATATTTTTGGCTTCTTCGATATCCATAATCCGGGCAGAGCGATTAAAGATACGGACAAAGCCAGAGCCGTTGTATTAGGATTTGCATATTCCCCGAGGGTTCCCCGTCCATACTGCTCGGATATACCTCCTCCGATTATCATAATTGCGCCAGCTATCACGCCGCCGAGAAAACACCAGAAAAAGGCGGAAAAAACACGTTTTCTACTGTCTAAAAAATGAATAGCGCCTGCTATTAAGATTACCTGGACAACAACCTGCGCCGAATTCTTTAGTGCTACAATATAGGCAATGGCAAGAGGGGAGATTAACAAACCCCAAAAACCAAAAAGTAACATCACGATTATTATTGATTTTGAAACTAAAATCCGCTGACGCACCTTGCCGAGTGAAATAAGATAGAGTATTACCATAAATAATGCTAAAGCCTTCGCTGGCGTAAACACTGCTGTCGGACCAGCAAGAAATACAGCGTCGAATACCTGCCAGCCAAAATATAAGTAAAAAGCTATTTGAGGCGCAACGACCGCCGAGACTGCCAGAACTGCCCCAACAATCGCAAACGCCAGTATGTGGGCCCCGACATAGTAAAAGAACGTCCCCACCAGACAGCTAAATCCTAAAGCTGCCCAAAACAGATATTTGTTTGTTTGAAGTCCGCCTGCTCTGGAATCAAGCTCGTCAGGCAGGCTATATGTTGTTTCTTGAGGATTGATTTATACACCATCCTTTCAGCTCTCATTTTTTTCTTTCTAATAACCGATTGGGAATCGTCGACAGAATCAAATTCCGAATAGTAAGCAAATCGGAGACTCGGGGAACCAGCAATGCTAATGACTCAAGTTTGCTAATCTTGGCAAAAAGAAAAAGCATGATCACAGCCTCCAATACATAACTCGTGCTCGTCGCAATAGCAGCTCCCATCATGCCGTATAAAGGTACAAAAATTAACAACAAGAATAGATTGATGCCCACACCTGAGAGCTTCGTCACGGAGTTTATCCCAGGCCTATTGGTTGCGAAAAGGTACGTCGTGACAACCTTGCTGGCTGAACGGAAGATTACGCCTATCAGCAAAACATAAATGGCTGGAACTGCAGGAAGAAATTCCACGCCCAATCCATACTTCACCAATACGTGTGCCGCTAAAGCCAGCGCCAAGGATGCCAGCATCGTAACTATTATGACAATTCTGATAATATCACAAAGGTAATTGGCGCTGGCACTTTGGTCTTTTGCAAGCTTTGGCATCAAAACCTGATATAATGAATCTGGTATAATCCATATTCGGGCCACTGTGGACATCGCAATGTGGTAAAAGCCTATCATCCCTTTTTCTTCAATCATAAAGCCCAGCACAACCACCCCCAGTTGGATATTCATCGTCTGAGCAAAATAGCTAAAATATGCCCGAATCCCATAATGAAGTACGCTTGGTACGAGTCGAAGAGACTTCAGCGCCTGAACAATCCTTATCTCTTTTCGGATAAGGACTATAGTTGTAAGAGATGTGGTTGTCGCCCCGCAAATAACCGCCAGAAGCGCGCCTTTAACGCCCAAATTAAGAGTAAAGCAAAGAAAATATGTTGACAGAACAATGACTATAGTGTCTAAAGCGATCATGCAATTCATAGCGATGTAACGAAATGTGCCCCGGAGAATCGCAACCACAAATATATAAAACAACATCGGGCCAACCGCACAAATTGCTAACGCAAATTCTCCAGCCGTGGCTTTTTTGAAGAACGGAAGCCCCGAACGCACGAGGGCAAAGCCTAACAAGCCCGCGAGTATTACACCAGAGGCGCTGATATAAAAACTTGTTCCCAAAATCTCACAAACCGTTCTTTTTGAGCTTGCCAGATTGTACGAGGGCGAAGCGTCGCCACCAAATGAAAATAACATCACCATAAAATTCATAAGTGTGAAGCAAACAGCAAAGCTGCCGCGACCGTCTGGGCCAAGCGCTCGCGCAAGCATTACCTGTGTGAGAAAAACCATGAGCACTTTCACACACGCAGTAAACAAAGTCCTCAAAAAATCGCGTTTCAAAGCCATGTTAGCTCTTAACTATAGTATCGTTGATAACCAGTGAGGCTGTATGATTACTCAGGCCTGTATTCTATAACTCTACCGGGCACACCACCCTCAATAGCATACATTTGGAACATCCCTTGTCGAAACAGGTCCGGATGGTATAATCTTCGTACATTATCATTCCAAAACGTAGGGATAAGTTGTGACCGCTGCTAAGTAGCGTGTTTCTTGGCCGCCTTTAAACCGATGTACAACAAAAACGGACTAAACCATCTGTTTTCAAATCCCTTGTCGCGAAATACCAGATGTAATATTGGATCCAGTACTCGTTGTAATATATGGCGCGCATATAAGATGCATTTCACCAAAAATATATTACCGGAGCTTATCATACCCAAACGGAGAGTTCCGAAATGGTCACAAAATAGAGCAGTCAACTCTCTCCTGTCAAAAAGTTGGGTAAATGCCTCTTTTGACATAATGTCCAGATTATGAATTTTCAAACGCTCTCTGTCAAAAAGCGATGCGCAGACCCCGTAAAGGCTGCGTCGGTTTAGGTTTGGAATCAGTATGATGAGTTTCCCTCCTTCGGCCAGAACGTTCAGGTGCCTTTCAATAACCTCCTCGACATCGGTAAAATGTTCAATGAAACCCCACGAAACAACAATATCAAAATATCCTCTGAACTTCTCGTGAAACTCGTCATCAAAGAAATCGGCGTGTATCACATTGTCCGGGTCAATATTATGTAAACGGAACAGTTCTTTGTTTTGCACAACACCGGTTTCTGAGTATTCAACTCCATAAGGGGTGACTCCGTATATCTTGTGTAACCTGACCAGGAAATCTCCGGGAGCGCTTCCCACTTCCAAAACCTTCGTGCCTTCAGCTCTTGGCATCTGTCTTTTCAAAATCACATTCCAAAAAAGATACTCAGAGTAGGGATAAAAATATTTGCGCACTCCCTCGTTTGCAAATTTCCTCTTGGCAGCAGCGCGCCTTCTTGTGCGTATTCGCCCCTTTTCGTATAAAAGGTTCCATCTTTCTTTCTCTGTTAATCTCTTCATTGAAACGCCTTTAATAAAATGATTTTAGAGCGTATTAAGTGCCGCACCAGGAAACTTTGGCCCATTATGATAGTTTAATAACCTTTATACACTCTAACGTCTATGACTTTTCCTAATAATAAGAGGGTCATTATCCCTCTGCTGTCTTGGCTGCGTTGTCAATTTAATTCTGACGAAATATCCAATCCGGCCTGAAAGTCAGCCAAGTGTCTCGCAGGCCCATAAGACTGAAATAAACATCTTCTAATCTTCCTCTGTTAGCTTTTGTAATGCTTAAGCTCCAGATGCCTGCCTCGAGCACGGGTGGTTCAATCTCAAGACGAAGGTTATTTTTTAGCGGATTTGTTTCAGCCGTTAATATTTTCCCTGCCGGACTTTTCAGTACAATGCGGAAAGTTTCACTGCCTGAGCCGTTACCTAAAATAACCACCTTCTTGTTTGCATCGTTGACATAAAAATATAATGGTTCAACATGTCCAATCGTATAAAAGCCCCCAGAATCTAAGACGGCGATGGGAGTATTAGTCGACTCCAGGCGAAACATACATCGTCCGGACTGGACTTTTAATAAGTGAGTACCTGTTGATTGCGATTGGAAATGTATTTCGGTCCGGCCTTGCTTAGAAACTTCTTTAGTTAATATTGTTTCTCCTCCAGGAGTAGTAATTTCATATCCAAGATTGTCGCTATAGTTGGAAAGTCTTTTGAAGTACAGACTAAATCTAACCTCCCGGTGTTCGTCAGTATAAAACAGGAAATCCTGTTTGCCACGAAAATTTACCTTTGGAAGTTTGTAGTCACGTTTCTCTGTTTCTAACACATCAGACCTTAGAAGTTTCCATTCCTGCTGCATATTCATTTTATCAGTCAGCAAATCTGTCTCGTTGGTAAACGCAACAATGTCGTCATTTGCAGCGGCGATAGATTGCCAATATTCTTTTTCAGTACCATAAGCTAACCTTTCGTTTTTACTGAACTTGCCCCACAACATTGGCATCCTGAATAGCCAGTAGCCATTGCATTTTTTTGCTGCACCATACAGGTTGGCTCTAAGTCCACTGTGACCGTAACTTCCTAAAAGGAAACCCGCAGCATAGATACTGTAAATGCGTGACTTTCTATAAAATTCTATTGGCTCATCAGGGATTCTGCGATCTCCACCGCCTACGTAGGAGTCTGTGGCAAATACTATCATCGGAAACGAATCTGTACCAAAACCTCGTGCTATTGACTTCAATACCCAATTGTGCAACTGTGGGTACATCCCTAACATCAGGCCGCCATTAACAGCGTGAAGTTCTTGCTCAAATTGTTTGGCGAGTAGCTCGACATCTCTTTCCAGAAAACGAAAGTAATTGTCAAGAAGCTTGTTTTTATCAAGCCATCTCTTACGGTCTCTGTATCTCACCGAAGGTAATTGTGAACCATTGTAACTCCTGGCAAGAAGAAAGCTTGAAAAGCAGTTGTCACAAAAGCATGTATGCGGACCGTAATGCCTTTTCAGGCCTAATTCCGGGCCATAGAGTTCACAATCTAAAAATATTCCATCAATCTGCAAATCCGGTTCAAGGGATAATTCTGCTATAACTTTGCCAAAATATGTGAGATACTCCTGCCAGTGCCCACGATCTCTCGGGCACGGAGCAATGCCCGAACTGCCATCTGAATAGATAACACGGCGGTAGGAAGAGGATTTTGATGAAGGTTGCCAATTATACGCTGCGAACACATGTAGTTTTTCTTTTGTACACGCTCGGGCCCACTCCCTATAATTTTCCAGCGTTTCCTTAATCCCTTTTTCGTCAACGAACAGCCCTTTTATTATCACGGTATTGAGCCCATGAGCACGCATTAAAGCGGCGTATTTAGTGTCATTCTCCGCATATAAATATCCTGCTCGAATTTTTTCTGTCGTGATCCATTGGGGCAGTTTCGCCGCTGTTGCCTCCGGCGATTTGCTCGCACACGAAACCTGACTGCACAGGTTTGTGGCGCAGGTACACAAGACCCAAAACAATAAAATGCTATACTTGGTTTTATTCATGTAAAGATAATGCTCAGAGTGTGGAGAGACGTTTCTATGCTTGCTATTCTGCTCATCGGCCACAAACTTATCTGGCAGGATCCGATCCAAACAAAAGAGCCGAAATGCCGAAAAGAGAATCTTGAACCGGCATATTCATCGTAAACAAAAAGCTGCCCGGCGAAGGGCAATGCCGCACTCCTGTGAAGCTTGGCCCATCAATATAGCGTCAGCCCAGAAAAGACACAATCGTATCGGCCACAGAGTCCTTCATTTTATCCGACAGCTCGGGATAGACGGGAATTGCAAGAACCTCCTTTGCCGCCTTTTCAGACTCAGGAAAATCCCCCTCTTTATAACCCAGATAACTAAAACACTCCTGCAGGTGTAACGGCACCGGATAATATATCGCACAGCCGATGTTCTTCTCGCTCAAATACGCTGCAACCTCATCCCGCCTCGGAACGCGAATCACATACTGGTTATAGATAGTTACACAATCGGGATTGATATAGGGGGGGGTTACAATCGTCCCTGCAAATTTCTTTCCGTAATAGGCCGCATTGCACCTGCGCCCCTGCGACCACTCATCCAGATGCGGCAGCTTGACCAGAAGTGCCGCCGCTTGTACTGCGTCGAGACGGAAATTGCCGCCAATGTATTTATGATAGTATTTCGGCTTGCTGCCGTGATTACGCATAATCAAAAGCCGTTCATAAAGCTGCTCGTCATTAGTAATTATCATACCGCCGTCTCCGATGCCGCCTAAGTTCTTGCTCGGAAAGAAACTAAAACACCCCGCCGTTCCGATACTGCCTGCCTTCCTGTCCTTGTATGTACTGGTAATAGACTGGGCCGCGTCCTCGATAACCGCAAGATTATATTTATTCGCAGTTTCCATAATCGGGTCCATATCGGCCATCTGACCGAACAAATGGACTGGCATTATCGCCTTCGTCTTTTCCGTAACCGCCGACTCGATAAGCTCTGGATTGATATTGAAAGTCCTCGCCTCGATATCCACGAATACCGCCTTGGCACCCGTGCGGGCTATGCAGCCCACCGTAGCAAAAAACGTGAACGGCGTCGTGATAATCTCATCACCGGCGCCGATATCCAGACTCATCAGGCTGTTCAAAATCGCATCCGTGCCGCTGGAAGCGCCGACTGCGAACCTGCTGTTGCTTATCGCTGCTATTTTCTCTTCCAGCTCGGTCACTTTCGGACCGCCGACACACTGCTGCGATTCGAGAACTTCCGAAACCGCTGCTAATACTTCATCTTTTATAGTTGCATACTGTGCTTTCAGGTCCAGTAAAGGTACCTCCATGTTAATACTCCTAATCACCGTCAAGTTACATTATTTATTCTTAATTTCTCTGTAATTTCATTTCAAGTCTTTGTAGCTTAATAATGTGCACTTTTACGAAGTTTGTCCTCAAGCGATTTGTTCTAATTTGGAAATCTGTTTAGACTCCGTCCCCGTCGGCTGCGCAAAAAACGGACACGGCCCAACTGCTATACGCCTCTAACAAGCGTATCTGTCGGTATCTAACTTCCTGTCGGAAGTTTCTATTGGCAGTCCCGGCAAGCCGAGACTGCGTTTTTTTCTCGTTATGCTTTACCGCAGAGGGCGCTCAGAGATTCAAATATAAGACGCGAAGCTTTACCTTTTAATTTTGCCTATGACGGATTGGTTTTTTACCTTTCATATCGATTCTCTGCGGCTATTTTTTTAACTGCTATCTCCTTCCCTGTCATAAGTATCGGCAAATAAAGGACATAGCTTTAGCAAAGACACCTCCCCAAAGGACTCTGACTGCCGATTTTACGTTAAAACTCAAGCTGGCCATCTCGGTGCAGCAGCAACCATAAGTATTTTATCGGCAGTAACATAAGACAGTTTGCGCTCCTGGGCCAACCAAAATCGCCGGACCTGCCCCGGATTATTTTCTGATAAGGTCATTTTCTTTAGAATCACCTCACAATAAGGCAAAAAATGTCAAGAATCAGCCAATTTGGGTTAAAAACTATACGCTCACAGCTTCCTGTGAGTTCAGAGTATATAAATAACGTCGGAGAGCTTGGAAATGCAGTTTATTCTTGATGATAGCCCTGGCCCGAGGCAGAAGGTTTGTTATCCCAGAATCTTTAGGCGAGAAAAAGCCTCAAACGCACAAATCCTTTCAAATTAACAACCGATCCAAATAAGTGCGAAATATTACAATTCTTCAGTAAACAATTCACCAAATTGCGTCTTGTTAACTGTTATCTGTCCAAAGGTTACAGATTTATTTGTGCCGAACCTCTATTTTCAATCAGCGGCAGCTAACCCAATCTTGGCCGCATCACATACGTAGCGTTCAGAGGCGTCGGTCCGCGTATCGCGCAGGTGTTTGTATATCCTGACCGCTTCGCTTTTTCTCCCCGCCGCACGAATCTTCTCTGCAAGCAGCAGACACGCCTTTGTGGCCTGGGTTCTTTCCCAGCCTTCCGCCTTATCCGCGGCCCTCAACAGCATGTTTGCCGAGTCGGCGTCACCGATATTAGCCAGCGCCCAAGCTGCGGCAATGCGGACTGCCTCGTCTTCGTCGCTGACTGCCTTCTTCAACGCGCCGACCGACTTCACGCCGCGGACAACACCAAGATTCTGCAAGACAGTCAGCCGACACTTACCGCTAACTCTGGATAAGGCCCCGTGAAGCTGCTCAGCGGCTCCGTCACCAATGGCGGCTAATGCCTGGGCAGCGGGCTCGCAAAGGTCCTCGTCCACCAGCACTCTGCCGAGTGCTTCGACTACTTCTTTGCCGCCGGCCACCTGCAGCTCCCGGATGAGGTACTTTTGGACCTCTTTCGGCCGGTCGCCCCCGATTTGAGAGGCTAAAGTCCTGGAAAATCTCCGGCGTGGCCTGTTATTATCCAGCTTGCAAACGTGCAGTGCCATGCAGTGCAGTGCATAGTGGGCCTTCACGTCATCACCCTTACCCGGTTCGACGAGCATGTCGATAACGCCGATTATGTTCTCTCGGCCGCCTTTAAGGATCTTCGCGATAGCGCCCTCGATCTTCTCTTTGTCAATGTCGGCACAGTACATACCACGCTGATCGGGGTCGGGCATTTTATTGACAAGTGCGACAAGGGCAGATGATGGTTCTTTCATGATTACAGTCCTTTCTGTTACAAAAGTCTGATTGAAATTCTTATAAGTGCCACGGTGCCCGCATGGGCGGGTTGACCAGACGGTTGGCCTCTTCATCGCCGATGATTTCTTCCTTGACCGGGTCGAAATGAATCTTTCGTCCGGTGCGGATGGCGATATTGGCCAGGTGCATCAGGCTTACGCACCGGGTCGCTGCCGCAGCGTGGCCGCCGGCCTGTTTACGCGTGCGAATCGCTTCGGGAAATCTCACTAACGGTTCGGGGTCGGGCATTTCTTTAATCTTCTTTTGGTCCTCCTCGCTCAAATCGCTCAAGCTGATGCCTCTGGACACTTTTCGGTTGTAAGAAGGCTTTTCATTTTCAGGCCACTCGGTGCTGTCCATAACAATCGTAAATCCGTCGGCATATTTCAGCTCGACCCAGCCCCACATTCCGCAGGCCTCCGGATGCGCCGGCGGTGCGAAAGCCTCGATTTCCACCGGGCTCGTATCGTCCTTGGCGAAGGTCCACTGGACGGGATCGAAGTGGTGCTGGCCCATGTCGGTTAAACCGCCCCCTTCGTAGTCCCAGTAGCCGCGGTGGGTTCCGCCGAAACGGTGTGGGTGAAACGGTCTCAGCGGCGATGGTCCGCAGTACATATCCCAGTCGAGAGTGTCCGGTATGGGCTGGGGCTTGGCATTGACAATCCCGCTCCACTGCCGGACCTTCAGTCCGCCCCGCTTGATATGGACCGCCTTGCAGGATTTGAGCAGACCGCTCTTCATAATCTTGTGGGTCAGGATGTCTCCCGGATTCGTGCTACTTCTGAACCGGCCGAATGTGCCGATTTGGAAGATGCGGTTGTAGCGTTTCTCAGCATCGGCAACCGCACGGCCTTCCGCGATGAACCTCGTCATCGGTTTTTCACACAGCACGTCCTTGCCGGCCTCCATGGCCGCTATTGATATCAGCGCGTGCCAGTGTGGCGGCGTCGCGATCGCAACTACGTCAATGTCCTTGCGCTCCAACACCCGGCGAAAGTCTGTATAGACCTTCTTGTTGTCCGCATGTTTGACAAACTTCACGTCACATTCCGCAAGCTTCTCGACGTTTGCTCCGAGGCCGCCGAATGTTCCATTACCCCGGCCGCCGCAGCCAATCAAAGCCCCGCCAAACTTTTCGCTGGGCGGTGTTTGGCCCGGACCGCCTAAGACGTGCCTCGGCACTATCGTGAAAACCGCAGCCGCTCCAATCGAGCCCTTCAGGAACTGACGACGTGTTACTCGTTTACTTTTTTGCATAATATGCTCTCCTTTCGACCCTGCACACCATAACAGCCAATAGCTATATCTTCTTTTCTACAAACAATTTAACTCAAAATATAATTGGTTTCGTACAATTACCATAACCACGCAAGTTTGTCAATATCCTTTTGAATTAGTCGGACCGCGATGGTATTATATTTATCCGTTAACCGGTAGCATTTATGAGCGTATTTGCCCGGAGAAATATGAGTTTTTTTTGCTTATTTTGCATTAACGCACAAATTTAAAGCAGTGGAGTCAATTATGGAAAAAGATTTGAGTCGCCGTGGTTTTCTGGGATTAATAGGTAGTAGTATCGCAGCTCTAATGCTGCCACAATCAGCAGGGTGGTGCAGTACACGTAAAATGCCGAACTTTATCCTTATCTTCGCCGACGACCTCGGCTACGGAGACATCTCCGGTTTCGGCCTGAAAAAGTCACCCTTCAAAACACCTAATCTCGACCGAATGGCCGCCGAAGGCGCAAAGCTGACAAACTTTTATGTCCCCACTCCCTATTGTGCTCCATCGCGGGCAACGATTCTGACCGGCCGATACCCCTTCCGAAACGGCGTTGTTTTTAATCCCGCCCCCGATGCAGGCATCAACGATGTAGCTCTGCCCCATTCCGAGATTACCATCGCCGAAGCCCTCAGGGACGTCGGCTACTCCAGCATCTGCATCGGCAAATGGCATCTTGGCCACACGCTTCAGTTTTTACCACGCAAACACGGCTTCGATGAATACTATGGAATCCTCTACTCAAACGACATGCGGCCTGTTCAGCTCGTCGAAAACGAGAAAGTCGTCGAGTACCCCGTTATACAGGCGACCCTGACCAAACGCTACACACAGCGGGCGCTTGACTTCATCGAGCGCTGCTCCAAACGCAATCGCCCCTTCTTCCTCTACCTGCCGCACGCAATGCCCCACAAACCGCTGGCCGCCTCCGAAGACTTCTACACACCGGACACGCCCGATGACCTCTATGCTGATGTCATCCGTGAGCTGGATTTCTCGGTTGGGCAAATCCTCGACAAGCTCAAACAGCTCGGTCTCGACGATAATACGCTTGTTATATTCACCTCGGATAACGGCCCATGGTATGGCGGCAGTACCGGCGGCCTACGCGGTATGAAGGGAAAAACCTGGGAAGGTGGCCTGCGAGTGCCGATGATTGCCCGTTGGCCGGGCAAAATCCCTCCCGGTATCGTCAATAACTCAATAGCCGGAACAATCGACGTTTTCCCAACAATCCTCAAAATAGCAGGCGCCGGTGTGGACAAAACCCGCATTACGATTATAGACGGCAAAGACATCTGGCCGCTGTTGACATCTGCCCGTGCCAAGAGTCCCCACGAAGCACTGTTTGCAATGCAGGGAACAAACCTGATGACCGTACGCAGTGGAAAATGGAGATTGCACGTCCGCTCGCCGGGCCGACCGTCAAAACGTGGCGACGACTGGGTCGACCCTCGCGGACCCGATGGCGTTACGATTATCGCTCCATACGAACAGGCCCGACCCAGTGCCTATCCTGGAGCCATCGGCGGCGACGACCCAAAGAATATGATGCTGTTCGACATTGAGGCCGACCCCGCAGAGCAGCACGACGTCAGCAAGCAGCATCCTGATGTTGTCAAACGCCTTAAAGCCCTGTACGATAAGACCCTCGCACAGATACCCAAATTCGACCGCCCGAAGCGATTCAAACAGCTCCGACGCATCAAAGGAGGCGACCTGAGCTACAGCAACTAATCTTCGTCGAGCGTTATATGATAGTTTTGTTGACAGATTTTGGCCAAAGCGAATATGTAGGCGTAATGAAGGGAGTAATTTATAGCATCGCCGGCGACGCCAAAATAATAGATTTATGCCACGACATCTCTCCGCAAAATATCATCGAAGCCTCATGGCTCCTCAAAAACAATTACAAATACTTCCCAAAGGGTGCAACATTTTGCTGCGTAGTTGACCCTGGCGTCGGAACGGAAAGAAAAGCGCTGGCGGTGAAAACGGAAAAATTCTTTTTTGTAGCCCCGGATAACGGCCTGCTCTGGGAAACGCTAAAAGAACAGAAAATAATTGACATAAGGCGAATTCCCATCCCCGCAGATGCAAGCAGAACATTTCACGGCAGAGATGTATTCGCAAAAGCAGCCGCAGATATTGTCCTGGGTAATTTCAATGAAGTAGGTGAAAAAATAAAAGAGATAGAGAGGTTGGAGCTTTACCAAAATCAAAGAGAAGGGATTGTCGTCAGAATCGACAGGTTTGGAAATATAATAACCAATATTGCAAAGCTGGATAAGGATAAATATTCGGTACACATGGCTGACAAAAAATATGTGATGAACTTCTATCCCAATTATGACTCTGCTAAAGACGACGATTTATTCCTGATTGAGGGCTCAGGCAATACCCTGGAGATTAGCTTAAAAAATGGAAATGCCAACGACAAATTACACGTAAAAGTTGGAAAAAAAATAACAATATCCTGAGAATGCGATAGTAAAGATTTGGCCTGACACTTCCCGGTATAAGTTATTTTAAACGATTTTGCTTATACCACTCGTTCGTTGCTTTGAGCCCCTCTTCAAACTTAATCTTTGCCTCAAAACCAAAAAGTTTTTTGGCTCTGGATGTATCAAGGCATCGTCTTGGCTGACCGTCCGGTTGGGAGCTGTCCCAGCGAAGCTCGCCGATAAACCCCGTTAGCTTGACAATCTTTTCTGCAAGTTCCTTAATCGTTATTTCGAATCCCGCGCCGATATTGACCGGCTCGGCACCATTATAATGCTCTGTCGCTAACAAAATACCCTCAGCAGCATCAGCCGCGTAGATAAACTCGCGAGATACATTGCCTGTCCCCCAGCAGTCAATATGGTCGGCACCGATTTCAATGGCATCGATGCATTTCTTTATAAGCGCGGGTATAACATGACTGCTAACAGGGTCGAAATTGTCACCGGGCCCGTATAGATTTACAGGCAGCAAAAATATCGAATTAAAACCATATTCCGCCCTGTATGCCTGCGACTGGACCAGAAGCATCTTTTTAGCCAGCCCGTAAGGTGCATTGGTTTCCTCAGGATATCCATCCCAAAGGTCTTCTTCCATAAACGGTACCGGAGTAAATTTCGGATACGCACAAACTGTACCAATCGCAACAAACTTTTCAATGTTTCGCAGTTTGCCCTGCTCGATAAGCTGTACACCCATCATTAAATTCTTATAGAAGAACTCGCCCGGATGCTTACGATTGGCACCGATGCCCCCGACAACCGCCGCAAGGTGAATGACAATGTCCGGCTTCATATCCGCATACATCCGGATAATATCATCCATCTTTACCAGGTCATACTCTTCGATTTTAGGCACGAGAATATTCTTACAGCCGCGTTTTTCCAGCCCGTCAATAACGTAGCTGCCCAGAAAACCCGCCCCGCCGGTAACAACAATCCGCCTGTCCTCAAAAAAACCGCTCATTCTTCTCGTCCTTCGTGCTCTTTAATTATCTTTTCGCGCTTGGCGATTTCAATATCGGCATCCGTCATCATTTGCGCAAGCTTTTTGAAAGTTACCTTAGGCTCCCATTTAAGGACCTTTTTTGCCTTGCTCGCATCACCAAGCAGACAGTCTACTTCACTTGGCCGAAGGTACCGCGGATCAAGCTCAACATACTTCTGCCACTCCAAATCAAGATGCCCGAAAACTTCCTCCAGAAATTCACGCACCGAATGGGTCTCGCCCGTAGCTATCACATAATCGTCGCTCTTTTCCTGCTGAAGCATCAGCCACATTGTCTCCACGTAATCGCCTGCAAATCCCCAGTCGCGCTTGGCATCCAGGTTACCCAGATAGAGCTTGTCCTGTAGACCTAATTTGATTCGCGTCGCCGCTCGCGTAATTTTTCTTGTAACAAACGTCTCGCCTCGCCTCGGCGATTCGTGATTAAACAGAATTCCATTGCACGCGAACAACCCGTATGCTTCCCGATAATTCACTGTCTGCCAGAAGCTGTACACCTTCGCACAGCCATAAGGACTTCGCGGGTAAAACGGCGTCTTCTCTGTTTGCGGTGTCTCAACCGCTTTACCGTACATCTCACTGCTGGAGGCCTGGTAAAACTTTGCCGGTTTTTCCATCCTCCGAATCGCCTCGAGCAGCCGAAGCGTCCCAAGCCCATCCGTATTTACCGTGTATATAGGCGTATCAAAACTCACCCTAACGTGGCTTTGGGCACCTAAGTTATAAACCTCATCCGGCTTAATATCGTTTACAATCGTGGACAAGTTGCCGCCGTCCGTCAAATCACCGTAAACCAATCGAAGCTTCGGCTGTTCGTGCGGGTCTTTATACAAGTGGTCAATCCTTCCTGTATGAAACGATGAGCTTCGTCGCATGATACCCCAGACTTCGTAATCTTTTTTCAGCAGCAGTTCCGCAAGATATGAACCGTCCTGCCCCGTAATCCCTGTAACCAACGCCTTCTTCATAATGTCACTCAGATTTGCTAATGTCTGTTCTTGTTTTAAAATCCTTTTTTTGAATTTTACATTTTTCCTTTTTCGCTTTCGATAATCACCTGCAGTGTCTCGGTCAGGCTCGTTTTGGGCTCCCATTCGATTGCTTTTTTGATGCGTTCCAGGCTCGGCACACGTCGCATCATGTCCTCCATAGGCATTCCATAAGCTTCTTCGTAAGGAACAAATTCCTTTTTACTTTTGCTGTCCGTCATTTCAATTATTTTATCGGCAAGGCCCTCGATAGTAATCTCTTCAGTAGAGCCGATGTTATATACATTTCCCGCCGCCTGCTCGCAATTCATTAGTCCGATAACCGCATCAATAACGTCCCCAACATAACAAAAACACCTCATTTGTTGCCCCGTGCCGTATATCGAAACCGGCTCACCTTTCAACGCCCATTGAACAAATCGAGGCACAACCATCCCGTATTGCCCTGTCTGTCTTGGCCCAATCGTGTTAAAGAACCTGCCGACCACTGCCCTCAGCCCATACTGCTGGTGAAACGCTAAGGCCAGAAACTCATCTATCGCCTTACTGCACGCATAGGACCATCGTGCTATTCCCGTATTGCCCAGCACAATATCGTCATCTTCCCGGAACGGAACTGCCTCGTTTTTGCCGTAGATTTCACTGCTCGAAGCAATAAAGATGTTTGTATTAAACTTATTGACGGCATCCAATACCACCTCAGTACCGCCGATATTGGTCTCTATCGTGTGGACAGGCCTGTCAGCTATCAGCTTGACACCGACAGCCGCTGCCAGATGAAAGACCGCTTCACTTTGTTCTACCAGACCGTCTATCAACTCAGCATTGCGGATATCTCCCTCAACAAAATCAAAATCGCCCTTGTCTTTGAAATTTTCAATGTTTTTTAGACTGCCGGTACTGAGATTATCGACAACGACCACCTTATTACCGTCTTTCAGCAGCCGCTCCGCCAGATGCGAACCTATAAATCCCGCCCCACCCGTAACCAATGCTCTCATATATAAACTGTCCTAAAAAATTCTGTATCTGGAAAGAATAACAGCTATTAATCAATTATCAATCACGAATAATTAATTTGCTTGGCCTCCGTATTGGTTTCCAGGGCCGAAAACCTGTACGCAACCAAAGTCCTATAAGTTCAAAAAGGGTAACGGGCCGCCCTTTTACAATGCACCGAAGCCTCCGAATGTAAAATGGGCTTGGTTTAGCGTCGATATTAAGGTATAATACCTATATGGGGAGGATGTTGAAAAATGGACCTGATGTACAGAAAATCCGGAGTCTTCTTTCTCTCGCTATTGATAGTGGCCTCTCTCTGTCTCCGGGCAAACGCCGAACATGCAATTCTGGCCGATGAGCTCAACGATAAGATGCGGGGAATGTGGCTCGGCCAGCTCATAGGAAACATGGCGGGAAGAACTACAGAAGGACATTTTGCCGGTTCGTATCCCAATCCCGACCCGAATGTCCCTTGGGTCATCAAGTTCGTCTGGGACGCCGACGACGATACAGACATAGAATACATTGCCATTCACATACTCGAAACCGACGGCTTTGATTGCAATTCCCAACAGATAGCCGACCAGTGGAATACACACATCACCGGCTCCGGTGCCGGGATATACATCGCGAACAGACAGGCATGGTACCTGATGGGCGATGGTTATCTACCACCGGAAACCGGATGTCGCACTTACAACCAGCACTGGTATTCAATTGATTCTCAGATAACAACCGAAACACTTGGTGCTCTCTCTCCCGGCCTGCCCCAATCTGCCATCGACCTTACCAGCAGGTTCGCCCGTATCACAAATACTGGTTTCCCCACTCATGCTGCACAGCTTTATGCTGCTATGTATGCCAATGCTTTTTTTGAGCCGAACGTGGTTACCCTTGTAACAGAAGCTCTCAATGCCATACCAACTACCAGCCGGACCCATCACGTCGCAACTGATGTACTCAACTGGTACCAGGCCGACGCCAGCGATGGTATATTAGACTGGCGACAGACTCGCCAAAAATTGTATGGTTACTACGGTGGCCAATACAGCTGCGGTCGTTACTACAACTGGCTCGAATCGACTGTCAACACAGGTGCAACAATACTTGCCATACTTTATGGCCGGGGTGATTTCAAAGACACCGTCCAGATTGCTGTCTTGGCTGGGTGGGATTGTGACTGCAATCCCGCAACTGCGGCAGGCCTTATCGGCATAATAGATGGTTATAGTCGTCTGCCGAATGATTTGACAGACTCCAACATCTGTGGCGATGTTTACGAAAATGTTTATAGACCGTACCTGCCTGACCCGGGCGAATATGTCCCACAGTATGACACTATATCTAATATTGCCTCTCGGCTGACAAATCTTGCAGAGCAAAGCATCCTGAACAATGGCGGTTACATAACCGGCACTGGCCCTACAAAGACTTACCACATCCCTGATACAATTACGATTATACCTGAACCCGAAAAGCCCGATCCCAATGGGCCGGCCGGCCTCGTCGCAGATGCGATTGTAGCGGGCATTACTGTTACTCCAACCGCCGCCGTACAGCGCTATAATACCGACAAGGACAGAGAAAACCTCTATTCAATTATTGATGGTATAAAGGATAACTCACACAACGGCCACAGAGCATATTACAGTTATCTCTCTGACCCGAACGCTCGACCCGACTTGGATTGGTATCAATTGAGCTTCTCACAGCCGGTCAAGTTCGAGCAAATCACATTTTATGCCGGTGATGTAGTTTGGAACCGAATCAATACTTACTACAGGGACGACGACGCCAAAGGCGGCTTCTTTGATGACCTGACCGTAGAAATCTTACGCGACCGTAAGTATATTGAGCCGGCAAATTTACAGATGACGCCGGCTCTGGACCGCTTCAAAATTTATCAGAAAATCAACTTCAGCTTTGCACCAACAGTTGGTGATGCCATAAGGATAATAGGCACACCGGGCGGCACCGAGCGTTTCACTACCATAATGGAGATCGAAGCTCAGGGTGATATTGACCCGGGCCTCTACACCGCTTCAGTACAAATCGCAAACGGCCAACTGCAACGCTCAGATGTCTCTAAGATTACCGTAACATTCAGTGACGATGTTACTATTACACCTGATGATATTCAACTGACCGGAACAACCAACGGCACCGTTCTTGACGCAGGACATATAGACTCTACTTATGACGACCTTCTCTTCCAGCTTACCCTGAAATTTGATATGGATAATGATGCCAACTTCACAGATTCGCTTCCCGATGACACTTATCAATTGATGCTGGACTGCAACTCAATTACCGATGCCACTGGCCAAATGCTGCTCGACGATGACTTGGATCCCTCAGACGGTTTCTATACAATAGAGTTTCACAGATTATTTGGCGATGCAAACGGCTCGGCAACGGTGGATTTCGTCGACTTTTCAATCTTGGCCTTGTATTGGAACGACGACCCTGCCGATACAGGCCTCGACTCGAACGCCGATGATATCCTAAACTTTTTGGACTTGCCGGCTTTTGTCCAAAACTGGCTCTTCGCCCTTACCTACTGACACCCGAAACAAGAGTCACGAGCGACGGGTCACTGCCCGCAATATGAGCAGTATGTCTTATCTGTTTCCCAGACCGTAACGCAGTGTAGCTCCGCTTTACTGAACTTGCCCGCCAGTTTATTCCACGCAAAAACCGCAATGTTTTCAACGGTGGGGTTGGTCTTGCCAAACTCCGCGACATCCACGTTCAGGTTCTTGTGGTCCACAACTTTTACAACCTCGTCATCCACTGTTCTTTCAAAGTCACCTATGCGGAAACTATCCTCACCTTCCCGCCCCTTTATCGTAACCTCAACAACATAGTTATGCCCGTGCCCCGCAGGATTGGCACATTTGCCGAAAACCTCAAAATTGCGTTCGTCGGAAAATTCATCGTTCCAGAGCTTATGTGTAGCTGCAAATTCGAACTTCTCGCTAAAGTAAATCATTTTGTAATCCTCTGACTCTATTTTTACTTTCCTGAAGGGATTCAGCTTCAAACTCAATTGGCTTATCCTTGCTGCTCCAAACTTATCGGCCAATTGTCCCCAGGATGACCTTAAAAGTTCAGCTATCTCCAATAGCCCGATATGTTTGCCCAGTCGATAGTTTTCTCTTATTTGCTCGGCAAAAATCGGCACCACGAATTCCCGGACCTTCTTGTCGATATCGATTACATTAACGACAAATCCCGTACTCGGCTCAACCTCACCGGCCACCTCTACAGACAATTCGAAAAATATTGATAAACCTTCACCGGAAGGCTTGGATGCAAATGAATTAAAGCCGTCACTGTCCTTCGCCAAAAAAGGATTAATCGAAAACCGTACCTGCCTCCCCGCTTTATGCATAGTTCAAAACCATTTTCTCTTCTGTATTCTCTGTGTTTAATGCCTATTTCTGCATCAGGCTCATAATCTCGCTTCGGCTTTTTGGGTCCCTCTTAAATATCCCGCGAACTGCCGATGTCACCATCACCGACCCGGGCTTCTTTATCCCGCGGATGGTCATACAGCTATGGGAAGCTTCCAGCACCACTGCAACGCCCTGTGGTTTCAAATTATTCATTATAAAATCAGCTATCTGGTACGTGAGCCTTTCCTGGGCCTGAAGTCGGCGCGCAAAACAATCCACGATACGAGCTAATTTGCTGATCCCAAGAATCGCTCCCGAGGGCAGGTACGCAACATGGGCTGAGCCGATAAACGGCATCAGATGGTGCTCGCAGATACTGTAAAAAGGTATGTCACGCAGAAGAACGATCTCGTCATAGTTCTCGGCAAAGACGCTGCCAAGATGCTTTTCAGGCTTTTCATGCATACCGGCCAGCAGTTCGGCATACATCCTTGCCACCCGCTCAGGCGTCTTCTTGAGTCCCTCACGCTCAAGGTCTTCTCCAACCGACAACAGTATTTCCCTGACCGCCTTCTCGATCCTTTTGGTATCTACACTCGTTTTGCCTTTATCCTTCATATTCCTGTCTTCTTCCTCAATTCTTGCAAATTCGTATCAATTCACGGGTAATCTTGGCTCACTTTGCTGCCAGACCCATAAGATAACTCGTCAATAGCCGTACGCCGAATCCACTTGAGCCTTCTGCCGAGAATTCTGTGGCCTTTTCAAACATCTCCACGCCGGCGATGTCCAAATGCGCCCATTTTCTGTCACCGACAAACTGTCTCAAAAACGCTGCCGCTGTACACGCCCCGCCCCACTTGCTGCCGATGTTTTTCAAGTCAGCTATCTTGCTCTTCATCTCTTTTGCGTACTCATCACCGCTCGGCATAGGCCAGACCTTCTCACCGCTGTTCTCTGCTGCTCGTTGTAGCTGTTTTATCAGTTTCTCATCGTTGCCCATCAGGCCCGCCATATAGCTGCCAAGCGCAACCCTGCACGAACCGGTCAATGTCGCTATGTCAATGATAACGTCGCAGTTTTCTTTATCAGCGTAGTGAAGCGCGTCGCACAATATCATTCTTCCCTCGGCGTCGGTATTCTGAACCTCAACCGTTTTGCCGCTGAACGTTGTAATAATGTCACCGGGCCGATAGCTTGTCCCGCTCGGCAAATTCTCAGCAGAAGGAATTAACCCGAGAACTCGAACGCCCAATCCCAATTCCGCCACAGCTTTCAGCGTGCTCAACACTGCAATGCCGCCTGTTTTATCCAATTTCATCTGATTCATATTGTCTGCTGGCTTAATGCTTATCCCCCCGGAATCGAATGTTATCGCCTTACCGACCAGACCAACCGTGGGCACTTTCGAACTGACTCGACCGGCCGGCGTATACCTCAGCACTACTAATCGCGGTTTATTTTGCGAACCGGACCCAACCGCCAGTATGCCGTTCATTCCTTTGGCGGCTAATTGCTTTTCATCAAAAACCGTACAGCTCAAGTTTTTGCAGCCGGCAGCCAGCTTTTTCGCAGCCGCCGCTATTTTAGCCGGATTTATTACGTTCGCCGGCCGATTCATCAATGTCCTTGCATAACTTTGCGCTTTGCCGATAATAACGCCACTAATAATACCTCTATTGAGCTTTCTTGTCTTCGCTAGGTCGGAATCTATCACCTCAACGCCGAGCCGGCCCAATCGCCCGTCCTCGTTCTCGGTAACAAATTCGTCGTAGCGGTAGCTGCCGAAATATGTCCCCTCAGCACAAGCCTGTCCCAGTGTGCCCAGGTCAAACCGCCCACCGAAGGCAATGTGCACCGCCAGACTGAGGGTCTCCGCCTCCATCGATACCGCCTTATTGGCCGCGTTGGCCGCTGCCTTGCGAATGGTATCGGTTGTCGCTTTTTTCTTTTCACCCAAACCCACCAGCAAAACTCTCTTTGCGCCTATATTAGCATTGCCATAGACAATTGCGCTCGTCCCATCTTTTCCCTTGAAATCGCCCAATTCAATCAAACGCTCGATCGCACCGTCAAGTTTCCTGTTGAGCTCTGCGTTCACTTTGTCTAATCCTTTGGCGTCGCTGAATTGACCCACCGCAAGTAGCTCTGTTTTGCATTTGCTAAAATCAACTGTCCGCGTCCTTAGCTTGACATCAATAATCTCTTTCATCTTTTTGCCTTAATTTACTTTGCCTTTTTATGTCATTCCTGCGCAAGCAGGAATCTATACTTTTTTTATTTTTTTGTGATTTAGTGTTTTAGTGGCCACTTTTTTCTTTTTTTCTGTTTCTCTGCGGTTAATGGTTGCTTTCTTTCTTTTTCGCCCGGTGCCGAAGATAGCTTTCGATAAAGCCGTCAAGGTCGCCGTCCAGCACCGCGTCTACATTGCCCGTCTGAAAGTTGGTGCGATGGTCTTTAACCATCCTGTAGGGCTGCAGGACATAGCTTCGTATCTGATTTCCCCAGGCGATCTCCCCCTTCTTGCTGTAAAGTTTCGCCAGCTCAGCGTCCCGTTTTTGTTTTTCGAGCATATATAATTTCGCCGTGAGCATCTTCATTGCCTGTGCCTTGTTTTTGTGCTGGCTCCTCTCGTTCTGGCATTGTACCACGATACCGGTCGGTTGATGTGTAATTCGTACCGCCGAGCTGACCTTATTTACATGTTGCCCCCCTGCCCCGCTGGCCCGGTAAAAATCAATCCGTAAATCGTCTTCTTTTATTTCAATATCTATATCGTCATCGAATTCAGGAATACAATCCACCGCTGCAAAACTCGTATGCCGTCGTTTCTGAGAATCGAACGGACTTATCCTGACAAGCCGATGCACTCCGGTCTCACATGATAGCTTCCCAAATGCAAAAGGCCCGCTGACTCGCAGTGTGATTGACCGAATTCCCGCTTCTTCTCCTGGAGTGATAGCGAGTTCCCGGAACTTGTATTTATTTTTTTCAAAGTGCCTGCTGTACATTCTAAGAAGCATATTTGCCCAGTCGCAGCTTTCTGTCCCCCCTGCCCCCGCGTGAATACTGAAAAAGCAGTTCTTCATGTCCTCAGGCCTGGCTAACAGCCCGGACAGTTCGATTTGCTCACATTTTTGTAACAGGTTTGCCAGGTCGTCTTCTAATTGTGCCAGCTCCTCCTCGTCCGACTCAGCCTCCGCCAGCTCGAACAGTTCTTTAAGATCTTCTACCTCGCGATGAGTTTCTTCGAACGGCTCAATCACTGATTTAAGCGTGCTTAGTTGAGAGACTACGGATTGAGCCGTTTCGGGATTGTCCCAGAACCTCGCGACGGACATTTTCTTTTCCAGCTTTTCAAGGGCTGTTTTCTTATTAGACAAGTCAAAGCCATTCCCGGATTTTTTCGACCCGGGCCGCCAGATTTTCTATCGCTGATTTTAATTCCGCAGATTCCATATATTTATTCCTACACGTTCATGTTAAATTTTGTTTATATCATATTAAGCGGACAAGTGCAATCAACCATTATTACCGTCATCTCTGAAAGCGCGTCTTTTGTCATTTCGACCGAGCGAAGCGAGTGGAGAAATCTATTCAAACAGTCAAATTCCATATTCTTATAGTCGCAACATTTATGAAAAGCTGCAATAGTATTCTCCTCAACTACTCAGTGGCCGAGTTTGTTATATCTCTTGTCCTATTATCATAGTCCACGATGGTTTTTAGTTCGAACAGAACTTTTACAATACCTGCATCGCACAGAACATATAAAGGCAAATCAAATTACAGTATGAAAACATTAGGGCTATCAGAGACTTGTTTTTACTTTGGAAGTAAGGTGTATATCCAACAAACTATTATTTCCGCTAAGTGTTATCTCCTGATTAGTGGATACGATTACTATGCGTTATGCTCTTTTTCTTTTGACTCCTCACTTCTCAATTTCATTTATTGTTCCACGTGAAACATCTTGAGAAGGACAGTTCCAATCTAAAAGCATGGCGTAGGATCAAATAAATTTCTTTAATGTACACAAGAAGCAACTCTGAGATGCTAATACCGATTTTTGGAATAATACCAATCGCATTAAATTATTGCGCTTCGTGTATTTGGCACGAACGGGTGGCAGCATAAATCGCAGCTTGGGGATGGCTTGCTGCCCGTTATGCAGAGCGCAACATTTAATTACAATTGGTATAGGTCAGCTCTTTTGTTTTCGAGTATGCTATGTCACAGCCTAATTGATGATTGTCATTGCGAGGAGCGTAAGCGACGAAGCAATCTCGTACTTTCGATGAGTTGAGATTGCTTAGCGGAGTTCATGCTGAGCGAATCGAAGTGCTCGCAATGACAGACCATCACTCCAGTAGTAACAGATCGCTAACGCCTTGTTGCTCTTTTTTGGTTGCCATTGTTTCACGTGAAACTTTTTTCTTTAAAAATCAGTTTTGTTCTTTCAAAGTTGCAGATTTTATAGCAAAATTCCGATTTAATATTTGGATAGACTCTTTAGGATGTTTGCTGGAAGTAGAATGAGCTTAGGCTCACATTGTAAGTTAACCATTGGTCTTAGGGGGTAAACGATAAAGTGGTTTGTGCATAATGGCAGCCGTATTATAAAGGAGTATTTTTATGGCTATAAAAAAGAAAGAAAAACAAAAACATCTCGGCAGGGGCTTAGAATCCTTGATACGTCCGATAACAACCGTGCGTGAGGCATACGCTAATCGCAAATCTCCTGATGATGCAGCCGATGCTAACTTCCCTCCAGATAAAGAGTTGCAGAACTCTCTGAAGGAAATCAGCATCGACTCCATATCGCCGAATCCCTATCAGGCCCGAACAGTCTGGGACCGGCAGGAGTTGGAGGATTTGGCTGAATCTATAAAGGCAAATGGAGTAATTCAGCCGATTATCGTTCGACCTGCAGCCGCCGGATTCGAGCTAATTGCCGGTGAAAGACGATTCCGAGCCGCAAAATTGGCATCTCTGACGACAATACCCGCGTTGGTCCGTCAGGCAACCGACCAGCAATTGCTGGAATTGGCATTGATTGAGAACATTCACAGAGCTGACCTAAATCCTCTCGAACGCGCAAAGGCATATCAAAGCTATCTAAGCAATTTTTCTCTAACACAGGCAGAGGCCGCACAGCGCCTCGGTGAAGACCGCTCCGTTATCGCTAACTATATACGGCTGCTTGACTTACCAGACGTAATTAAGCAAATGTTAGCACAGCGTCAGTTGACTATGGGCCACGCCCGTGCTATACTTGCCCTGCCTACGGACGATCTTCGCCGCAAACTCGCAAATCGGGCAATGGCAGGCAGGCTTAGCGTCCGTGAGGTTGAAAGATTGGTAAGGAAGTACATTACAGGCACAGGAGAGCCGAAAACGACAGAAATCCCAAAACCGGCTCATATACTTGACCTGGAGAGCAAGCTTTGCGCACAGCTTGGCACAAAGGTGACCATTGAAACACGCAAAAATGGGCAAAGAGGAAAGATAATCATCGAATTTCACTCCCTCGATGAGTTCGATAGAATTGCAGAAAAAGTGGGCTTGGAAACAGTAGAGAAGGTTTAAAAATCGCATATAAAAGTAAATTTAGTCGATTTTAGCGTCTCAGATAAAGCATTTTGGTGTATAATTACTATGAAAAGGTTAAATGACCGGTTAAGAACATCGATTGGTCTTTATTAACGTTTCCAAACTGTTGAAGGATATATCGTGAAACGTATAGTTATTTTACTTCCGACTTTGCTGGTCGCTTTTTTCAGCATCACCCAAAACTTTGCTGCGATAAATGTGACGAGACCACTTGGTCCACTCCGCCAAACCGACGAAAAGATACAATACCAAATGCGATTTAAAGCGGGTGAAAAGTATTATCTGCGGATCGTTACAGAGCAAAAAATTTCTCAGAATATCAGCGGTAAGGAACTGAACATAGAGCAGACTATGGGACTTGGCTACGACTTTGATGTTAAAAATGTGGAGCCAAATGGAAATGCATGGGTGAGCTATACTTACAGGTGGGCGAAGTTCATACAAAAGGTAGCTGGGAGAAAGGTAGTATACGATTCATCTAAAAAGGGTTTGCCGGTACCACCTATGACGCAAGGATTTGCTGCGCTTTTAGAAGAGAGTTATTCGCTGAAAATTACTCCACAGGGCAGGGTTGAAGCAGTCGAGGGTTTACAGACGGTTCTTAAAAACATTGGAAAGAAGCTCCCTGAGGGGCCCATGAAAGAAGCAATGATGGTGGGCATAAAGCAATTTATCAACGAAGAAGCCATAAAAGAACTGACGGAAAGCTCAATGGCGATATATCCGGAAAAACCTGTGGGTATCGGGGATTCCTGGAGAAAAACGGTCGCTTTGACTCAAGGCTACGCAATGACGGTAGAAAATGAATTTATTTTGAAAGATCGCAAGAATGGGGTCTCATTTATCGAGGTTAGGTCAAACATAAAATCAAATCCTAAAGCGGAGCCTATAGTAATGGGCTCTACAAAGGTAAGGTATGAGCTATCAGGAAAACAGCAGGGGCTGATAGAAATCGAAGAGTCAACAGGAAGACTAATCCGCAGCAGGATAAATCAAGAGGCATCGGGACATATAAAGGTGGAGGTTGCCGGTCAGCAGTCACAGGGGCCACCCATACCAGTGAAGATAAATGGTGTTGTAACTTGCGAGATGACTGAGCGAATAGACGTAAAGACGGTTCTTGATGATAATGAAGTTGTAGTTACCGACCCAAATGCGATTAATGACCCAAACAAGGCATTTGCGGCTCTGGAAGAAGCATTGGCAAATGTGGAAAAGGAAAGCGAAAAGGAGATAGCCGAGTGGATTAACGGCTTAGAGGGAATCACACCTGATATCGTAAAAACCGTCTATGAGCAAATCGGAGCAGAGTATGAATTCGTAAGAAAGCAGGCTGAAGAAGAAAATGCGGATAAAACGACAACAGCGATAGATGGCGTGATATTATACAGGAGTGAGCGGTTCAACAAAATTGTAGAAAAAATTCAAGAAGAAGAAATGCGCCGCGAGTTGCTGGAATCAAGGAGAGGTGGCCGGTCACGAAGGAGCACCCGCGGACGCACAGGTACAAGGGACAGCGGCTATAATAGTACCTATAATGGTGGAACAAGATATCAGGATAATACAAGGTGGAGCAGCAGCAGAAGAAGGTCTCGGCAAGATTTGACTAACAGGCAATTGCCGCCCGAAGTAAGCATAAAGCTCCCGTTTACCGACCCGAACACAGTCAAAGCAAAACTCAAGACCTATGAAGGCCTGGAAAAAGAATTGAAAACCATAGGCAGGCTGGGCATAAGGGAGATGCGAGGGTGGACGGCCAGGCAGAACGCCACCTCACCAATGCTGGCAAAAGCCGTATATCAGCAAGTCGAAGCAGAGCTTAATTTTGCCAAAAAAATCGCCATCGAAGAAAAAGCGTCAAAGACAACGGTGGTAATCGATGGCCTGCTCGTAACAAGGAACGAACGATTAGACAAACTCTCCAAACAAATGGTGGAGGAAAAGAGGAATTTACGTCGCGCAGAGTCCCGTTCAAGCAGAACAAGGACCCGGCGATAACCGAATCAGACCGGCCAAAAACCTGAGAACCAATACCACCCACCATCCGGCAAACAGGGACTTTTCCTTTTCATATTTTTCCGTTATAATCCCTGCGCTATTTTCGGAAGGGTTGCAATATGGAAAAGAAGTTAGCCGGAAAAGTCGCAATTGTAACAGGGGCCAGCCGGGGAATCGGCAGAGCTATCAGTATCGCATTGGCAAAAGAGGCCGCAACGGTCGTCCTTGCCGCACGCGCGATAGATAAACTTAAAGAAACCGCCGAGCAGGTTACGGCAGCGGGCGGAAAAGCACAAATCATCCCCACGGAACTGACCGATGAACAGTCCATCAAAAATCTCGTCGAGACGACCGGCGAAAGATTCGGCCGGCTCGACATACTCGTCAACAATGCCGGTATCACTCACTCAGCAGAATTGGAAGAGACATCAACTGAAGATTGGGACCGCTGCTTCAACGTAAATGCACGCGCACCATTTATACTTTGCAGGGAGGCACTACCGCTGTTAAAAAAAGCTAAAGCAGCATACATTATAAACATAGCTTCGGTTGTAGGCGTCAAGGGTTATCCGCTTCAAAGCGCATATACTGCTTCCAAGCACGCGCTTCGCGGAATGACGATATCATTAGCTGAGGAGTTGCGGGGCTCGAACATTCGCGTGCATTTGCTCTGCCCCGGCGGTGTCGATACCGAACTGGTGCAGAAAGTCCGCCCGGATATAAAAAAGCACGACCTTATGCAGCCGGAAGAAATCGCTGAATTAGTCTTGTACCTTCTCACCCACAGAGGTAATGCCGTCATTGATGAGCTGCACATCCGAAGGGCGGCCTCGACACCGTGGTTTTAGAATCTCTTCATATTACATTTGAGGATTATTATGCGGTTCGTATGTCAACGGGTTTTGCAGGCAAAGGTTGAAGTGATTGGCCAATCAGTTGGCCGAATCGATAAGGGGCTGCTCGTTTACCTCAGTGTCGGCAAAGAGGACACCATTAAAGATGCTGAATTCATCGCTGAGAAACTCGTGAACATGCGTATCTTCCCTGACGAAGACCGCAAGATGAATCGGAACCTGCTTGACGTCGGCGGCGCGATTTTGCTCGTCAGCAATTTCACTTTGCACGGCGATTGCCGAAAGGGCCGACGCCCCGGCTTTGACGCCGCCGCCGCTCCACAGTTAGCCGATCAGCTCTACGAAAAAGTAGCCGACCTGATTGCCGAGCAGGGGGTGGTTGTTGAAAAAGGCGTCTTCGGCGAATATATGCACGTAACCAGCACAAACGATGGCCCCGTAACATTCCTGCTCGACAGCTCCCGCCTGTTTTGACCGTTATCAGCAGCAGCAAATTTGGCTTGACGAGTAGCCGGAGAATTCATAGACTCATCTCTCCGTTTCATTGTTATTTTCAAGAGTTATTGTTATGGAAGAAGCTATTGCTAAAGCTGGTGCGCTCATCGAGGCGATGGAGTATATCCGCAGCTTTCGCGGCCGAATCGTGGTCGTAAAGCTCGGCGGTAGCGTCCTTGAAGATACCGCTCTGCAAAAAAAGCTCCTGACCGACATTGCCTTCATGTCTACCGTAGGGATGCAGCCGATTATCGTACACGGCGGAGGAAAGGCCATCACAAAAGCGATGAATGAAGCCGGTCTTGAGCCCGTCTGGGTACAGGGCCGGCGATATACCGACGAGCGCACCCTGACAATAGCAGAGCATACACTCGTGCACAAAATAAATACGCCTATTTGCCAGACCCTCACGGAGCTGGGCTGTCGGCCTATGGCTCTGCACTCACTCAGCAGTTGCGTATTGTTTGCCGAACCCCTGAGACTGGCTGGCCAGGACGGACGAAAACTCGACCTCGGCTTGGTCGGCAAAGTTGTCGAGATAAATGCCCAGTTATTAAAGACGCTCTGTGCCGACGGTACTGTACCGGTTATCGCATCGGTGGCTAAAGATAAGGCCGGTGGCAAGCTGAATGTCAACGCCGACAGCGCAGCCGGCAAGGTCGCCGCCGCTGTCGTTGCTGAAAAGCTCGTCGTCGTTAGTGATACTCACGGAATACTGACCGACCTCAAGGACCCGGACAGCAGAGTCTCAAGCGCCGACGAAACACAGATTAAGGATATGATTGATTCGAAGATAATCACCGATGCAATGCTGCCGAAGGTCGATGCCTGCCTGACTGCCCTGGACGCCGGCGTAAAAAAGGCGCATATCATCGACGGCCGAATACAGCATTCGCTCCTGCTCGAAATTTATACCGACAAAGGAATAGGGACACAGATAATTAAAGAATAGCGAATATTATAGGACGCTCTGTGGCCCGGAACCCGGGCCGCGAGCAACGAGATGTGAATTATGACCACACAAGAGACGATAGATTTGTTTGAAAAATACGTTATCGGCAACTATCCCCGTCTGCCGCGAGTTATCATCAAAGGCGAAGGCTGCTACATGTTCGATGCCGACGGCAAGAAGATACTGGACATGTTCCCCGGCTGGGCCGTCAGTGCTATAGGCCACTGTCATCCCAAGGTCATCGACGCCATCCGCACCCAGGCCGCCGAGCTTCTGCACATAGACAATACTTTCTACTCCGAACCACAGGGTAAACTGGCGAAGCTCTTGAGCGAGCGGGCTTTTGGCGGCAAATCTTTCTTCTGCAACAGCGGCGCCGAGGCAAATGAGGCGGCAATGAAGCTGGCCCGACTCCATACATCGCAGCAAAAGTATAAATTCATCACTTGCGAGGGCAGCTTCCACGGCCGAACTTTTGCCACCCTCACGGCAACTGCCCAGCCAAAGCATCACGAAGGTCTGCTCCCTTTGCTGCCCGGCTTTGTGTATGTGCCCTTTAATGATATTGCCGCGCTCGAGGCCGCTTTCAGCGATGAGGTTGCAGCCGTTATGGTTGAGCCTATACAGGGCGAGGGCGGAATAAATATAGCGGACAAGGAGTATCTCCAGGCTATCCGCCGCCTCTGCGACGAAAATGGTGCGCTTCTGATTTTCGATGAGGTCACCACCGGATTAGGCCGAACCGGAAAATGGTTCGCATATCAGCATTTTGATGTCACCCCGGATATTATGACGATGGCAAAGGCCCTCGGAGGAGGAGTCGCAATAGGAGCTATGATGGCCAAAGAAGAAGTCGCCGCCTCGCTCGTACCCGGCAAACACGCCACCACATTTGGCGGCAGCGCCTTGGTCTGCGCAGCGGCCGTCGCGGTCATTGAGGCAATAGAGGAAGAAAATCTGCTCGAAAACGCCGTCGAAATTGGCCGGTACACGAAAGAAAAGCTCGAACAATTAAAGCAAAAGCATTCCATTATTGACCATGTCCGCGGTGTCGGCTTGATGATTGGCGTTCAATTAACAAGCCCGGGCTCAGAAATTGTCGATAAGTGCTTGGAGAAAGGGCTGAGAATAAACTGTACACAGCAAACCGTCCTGCGCTTCATGCCACCGATGATTGTAACTAAAAGCCAAATCGACCAGGCCATCGATATCCTTGATAATGTTTTGACGGAGGAAGTAAAGTGAAAGATTTTATCTCTATTACTGATTATACCACCGAGATGCTCAAGGACTTGTTACGGACAAGCGCCCGATTGAAGAGTTTGTATAGCGTCGGCGGAACGGACTTGTGTCTTACAGGCAAAGTCCTCGCAATGCTGTTCGAAAAGCCAAGCCTCAGAACCAGAATCAGCTTCCACGTCGCCATAACTGACCTCGGTGGAAGTGCGATCTACGTCAAGCCCGAAGACATCGGCGGAATCGGCAAACGCGAGCCCGTCAAGGATATGGCAAGGGTCCTGAGCCGATATGTCGACGGCATAATGGCACGGACCTTCGAGCACTCTACCATCACACAATTAGCTCAGTTTTCAACCGTCCCTGTAATCAATGCACTGACCGACTGGCTGCACCCCTGCCAGGCAATGGCCGACGTACTCACTATTCAGGAACATTGTGAAGACTTGGAAGGCACCAAAATCGCCTTCATCGGGGACGGCAACAACGTCGCTCGCTCCCTCGCATTTGCCTCTGCCAAGCTGGGGATGAAAATGGTCATCGCCTCGCCCCCCGCTTACCAGCTCGATGCCGAATCGATCCAGGAGGCGAATCAAATTGCCGCCGACACCGTCACCCAGACAAACAACCCTGTCCGGGCTGTTGCTGGTGCCAATATCATTTATACCGACACCTGGGTCAGTATGGGTCAGGAGCAGGAAAAGCAAAAACGCTGCGCCGACTTTGCCGGTTTTCAGGTAAATGCCGAACTCCTTAAATCCGCACCGTCCGATGCCAAAATTATGCACTGCTTGCCGGCCAATCGAGGCCTCGAAATCACCGATGACGTTGTCGAGTCACCCAACTCGATTATCTTCGACCAGTCTGAAAACCGTCTCCACTTCCAGCGGGCCTTGCTAAAAAAACTATTAAGCTGATTGGATAATGGAAGACGAATATTTGCCAGATTACATCAAAGATAACTATGAAGTCTTTGGCAGATTCACGTTTGATGATCTTTTCAAAAGGCTCTTAGCTGAGGGTTACGACAACGAAGAGGCAAAAGACATAATACTGTATAACTGTGCGCTTAGTACGTTAGTAATGCAAGAGAGGCTATACAATGAGTATTATTTGGAAATATCGGTAAGCGACGGGATGGCCCCTGATCTTCTCGATATGTATAGAGAGGCATTTAAGAAAGCCGCATTTAACAAAAATTAGGGTGATTCTCCTTTAGTGTTTTATGTTTGCTATGACAAGAAAAATTCTCGTTGCTACAACCAATCCCGGTAAAGCGGCCGAATTGAAAGCAATGCTCGACCTCGATGTCAAGTGGCTTAGCCTGGCCGATTTCCCCGGCGTTCCTGAAATCAAAGAGGACGGCACCACTTTCATCGAAAATGCCTCCAAAAAAGCCCTCGCATACGCTAAAGCGACAGGCCTCTGGACTATCGCCGACGATTCCGGCTTGGTAGTCGATGCCCTTGGAGGAGCCCCCGGTATCGAATCGGCGAGGTTCTCAGGCCAAAAAAGCGATGATAGAACGCTGATAGACCATAAAAATATCGCAAAGGTCTTGAGTCTCTTAAATGGTGTCCCTGCTGAAAAACGAACAGCAAGATTTGTCTGCTCTCTGTGTCTGGCAAGTCCCGATGAAATCCTTATCGAAACGCAGGGGACACTGGAAGGCCTTATAACAGAAAAAGAAATCGGAAATAACGGCTTTGGCTACGACCCGATTTTTTTCGTCCCGAAATTGGGTAAAACCGTCGCCCAACTGACCCGCGAGAAAAAAAACACAATCTCGCACCGCGGCAACGCAATCCGTAAATTAAAACCCTTGCTCGCTCGGCTCCTGAAAAACAGCGAAGTCAAATGCGACAAAACCTCCAAAAATTAATATTAGCAAGAGGAGATATTATGAGTGATATAAATCGCAGACGTTTCCTCAAAAGTTCTATTGCGGCAGCCACCACCCTGGCTCTCGCTCAAAGCCACACCCGGGCTGGCCGCCGCTGGCGTCCCAATGTCGTGGTCATTCTCACAGACGACCAGCGATGGGACTGCATGAGCTGCGAGGGACACCCCTTCCTGAAGACGCCGAACATGGACCGCATCGCTGAGGAAGGCGCACGGTTCGCCAATATGTTCGTTACAACATCGCTCTGCTCGCCCAGCCGAGCGTCGTTTTTGTCCGGCCTGTATGCTCATGCCCACAAGGTAACCAATAACTTCACCGATTATCCCGCGGACTTGCCCAGCTACCCCCTGCGCCTGCAGCAAAGCGGCTACGAGACGGCCTACATTGGCAAGTGGCACATGGGCGAGCAAAGCGACGAGCGCCGCCCGGGCTTCGACTATTGGATCACTCATAAAGGCCAGGGCAAATACTACGACACAACCTTCAACATCAACGGAAAACGCCAGGTCAAAAAAGGCTACTACACCCACCGCGTAACCGACATGGTGGTAGACTGGCTCAAGGCCGAACACGATAAGCCTTTCCTCTTGATGATAGGACACAAAGCGCCGCACACCCCCTTTACGCCGGAGAAGAAATACGAAAATATCTACGATGACGTCGAGATTCGTTATCCCTGGACCGCCTTTAACCTCCAGGGCAAGCCCAAATGGGTCCGCGAACGGCTCAATACATGGCACGGCATATACGGCCCGATATTCGGATTTCGCAAGGACTTCCCCGATACCAGCGCCGAAAGTGTGCTCAAATTCGCCGACTTTGTCCGCGCTTATACCGCTACCATAAAATCCGTGGACGACAGTGTCGGCAGGGTTTACCAAACGCTCAAAGACCTTGGCCAACTGGACAACACCGTCATAGTTCTCGCCGGCGATAACGGCTTCTTCCTGGGCGAGCACGGAATGACCGACAAGCGAACAATGCACGAGGCCAGTATTCGCGTCCCCCTGCTGGTTAGGTTCCCAAAGCTTATTCGACCCGGCACAGTCATCAACGAAATGGTCCTCAACGTCGATATGGCCCCGAGCATCCTCGATATCTGCGGCGCCGAACCCCTTAAAAACATACACGGAAAGTCCTGGAAGAACCTGCTCACCGGCCGCGCCAGCGGCTGGCGCAAATCATGGTATTACTCCTATGACTATGAAAAGCAATTTCCATACACGCCCAACGTCCGCGGCGTAAGGACCGACCGCTTCAAATATGTCCACTATCCTAACGGCGATAACAAACCCGACCAGTATAAAGCCGAGCTTTACGATTTGGCCAACGACCCGCTTGAAAAGAATAATCTGATTGACGACCCGAAATATGCCCGTAAAGTCAAAGAGTTCAAAGCCGATCTTCGCCGCCTGATGGCCGAAGCCGGAGCATTACCCGATAAAATGCCGCTCTATCTGGGTATAAAAGCGGAACTGCCCGACGAAAAAATCAGATAATATCTTCAATATATTCACCGTTTCTCCGAATCCCCGCGTTTCGCAAGCGGAGGCCAATTTTGAACATTTTGATTTTTTGCCTCTGAAATTGGCTTTGTTCCTGCTTCGCCAGAGGCTACGACAGGATAAATTGGGTTCGTTTTGGGTTTGTTTTGGCATTTTATTGGCTTTAATTGGCTTTAATTGGCTTTAATTGGCTTTGTTTTCCTAATTGACCAAGTGTCCATTTGGTCATATCCCCTTGTTAATACTTTATTTACGTTCAACTTGACTTTTTGGAAATTGGCTTTGTTTTGCATAAAAAGTTTTATTTGTAAAGAACTCTCTATAGTTGTCGAATCTTCTCTACAGTTGTAAAGCAACTTTTCAGCACGTAAGTATTTGTGCACAATGGCATTAGGGGTCAGGGGCCAGGGATCAGGGGTTAGGGATTGGGGGTTAGGGATTAGGGATTGGGGGCGAGGGGTTAGGGATTGGGGGCGAGGGGTTAGGGATTGGGGGTTAGGGGTTAGGGATTGGGGGTTAGGGGTTAGGGATTGGAAGGAAAATGTAAAACTGTGGAGGCCATATAAATGATTAAGGATTAATGATGAATGATTAAAAAAGACGTCTGGATCCCTGCCTAAAGCATGCAGGGACTGTGGAAATGTACAAAAGCTTACATAAAATGACCAAAAAAGTTCTTTTTTATCCATTAATACACCTTTTTGATTGATTATTGACGATTTTCTATCGACTATTGGCAATCGAACATTCCCTAACGATTATTTTTGGTGTGTATCTGCTGATACTAAGACTTGGGCTGCTGCCCTACTCGTGCGGTTCTCTGCAATAAAATAGTATTTAGTATCTCGTATTTAGTATATAGCCGGTTGAGGCCGAGACGGCCGGCATTGTTTATTGACCGCCTACTGGCGGTTTACGTTTACCTGCTGGCAAACATGTAAGTATATTAACAGAAATCCAAACAACAGTAAAGGAAAAAATGAAAAAAAGTGCTTTTTTTGCCACCAATTCTCCATTCTAAATTCCCCATAATAATCAATAATCCTTAATCATTTGAAAATGGTACAGGTGAACACCTTTAATTTTCCGGACAACTCTAATTCTACATGACTTTTAAGGTTCCCATGATATACTATTTGAGAACACCTATTATGTTATAGGAAGGATAGTTCAATGACTGTTGAATATCATAATATCCGGACCGTGATGCTTGAGTATCTTAGAAGCCATCCAGATGGTCAGTTCAATCTTATAGGGGATAAGTCGCTCTTCCGCCTTTTTGAGGAGCGCGGGTTTACGCTGGACGATGGAGACTTGGAGATATTGCAGCAAGTGGTTCATGAGTTTTACATTGAGAAGATCATTTTCCTTGGTCATAGTCCACGAACCATGGGAAGTGGTGCATGGAGTTGGCCCTTTTATAGATTGACACAGCACGGCCAAAAAGTAGTCAATAACACTGAATATCAGCCATACGATCCATCTGGATATTTGACCCGCATCAAAGCCGAGATTCCCCCAATTGATGACGTTATAACAATGTATCTGGAAGAATGTCTCAATTGCTTTCGATCAAATTGCTTGTTTTCTGCTGCTGTAATGATGGGATGTGCAGCTGAAAAGGCAATGATACTTTTAGTCGAAGTTTTTGGAAAAGCAATTTCAGATCCAGCCGAACAAAAAAAATATGAAAAGGAGACCAATTTCTGGATGATAAGCCGGAAATATCAGGCTCTCTGGAAAAGATTGGGGACAATGGCTTCAGGATTGCCAAACAAATTAAGCGACAATTTACATACTATATTGGATCGAGTATTTGATCTTATAAGAACAACACGTAATGAAGCTGGACATCCTAAAGGTAAGAAGATTGAACTGGAAACCATGCATGCAAACTTACTGTTATTCCCAAGCTACTGCAGACGTGTTTATGGGTTAATTAACCACTTTTCTTTAGGAAAAGAATAGGGGCTTTTATAGATTTATATTACCTTCTTTAGTCCTTCTACTTATGTTTCTTTTAATCTTCGGCCTTATTTGTTATTCTTCGTACGTCCTGCCGGTCATGAACAAAGCATAAAATAGTAAACGTCCCCAATTATTCCCAACTAAACAATAGTTGCACAAATTCTATTATAAAGCTTTTTATGCAAGTCTTCTGGGGAATCATATACGATGTGATTGTACTGTCTTGTGTCAAAATGTTCTTTTAATTTCTCGACGTCTTCTTTCCTAACGGTAAAAATAACTTCCCTGTCAAGTCCTTTGGCAAAGCCTGCTTCAAAAAACACTGCGCTTCTCAATCCAGAAAAATCAGCTATTAAAAATTTAGAGCGTTTGATTTCCGCGATAAGTTCGTCGCATATTTTGTTATTGAACTCCTTAAGGTCTATCCTTACCGACATATAGCCTGCGTCTTCTACGGCAGGTTTGATTCCATTTTCATAAAGATCATTCATATCTTGGTTAAACCACATAGCAACAAAAGCTTGATTGCTGTCTATTGCAGAACTTTTTAGTTTATTTATAATCTCCCAGCTTTTAAAAGTAAGGATATGATGTAATTCTTCTACAGTACTAAGTCCTTCTCTAATCAATCCCTGCTCAGATAGCTCCTTGAGAATAGTCATACATTCTCCGGATTCTTTGGTAAAAAAATACAGGTTGTCAGGTTTTTTGAAATTGAAATGAATCACACTAAACGGACGTTGTGCTGGTACTAATTGGCTTAAATTTAGCAATATTCTATTTAGGAACTCACCGGCTGTTTGTGGGAATTGAGACAATAGTTCATTTGCTGAAATTCTGGGGTAGCCGCAAACCAAATCTTCTATTTTTGTTTCATCGTCTAATGCTATTCCCCCGAATCCTTTTAACCTTCTTTCATTTAGCACACAGGCCATTTTAAACTTATTCTCATCTTCTCTTAAAATGTCAAATCCCTGACTATCTAAGATATATGTCCCGCAATACTCACATTCATAAAGAGTAGAGTAAGACTTTTCGGGTAAGTGGTTTGCTCTTGAATCATAGCCACAAAAAAAACATTTTTTTTCATCGCACATTCAAAGCCTACTTTCACAGTATAAAAAGTTCACGTTGCTTCTTGCTTTTCTGCACAATCTATTTCATTAAATGATTCCGCGTGTGCAAACAAGTGCCTGAGGCACAAGCAAGATTGCTGCACACACTAAACGGTTGCCTTTTGTTACCTATTAAAAAACCTTAGTATGTCAAAATTTGAGACTCTCATACTCCTTTTTCACAGCCTTGTCAATATCACTTAGGTAAAGGAGTGTGACTGAAACATTGTTGGAATTCTGCAGAAACTCGCTTATTTTTTTGTTCATTTTTTCAATAGGCGCATCGTTTGGCACCAACACCTCGACACTGATGTGGCGTAGTATTTCCTGTGCTTGTTCAGCCAGATGGTTTTTACTCTCGACATTTGCTACTCTTTGATAAGCATTCTCTATGTTTTTCAGAAGGAATTTGACGTTGACCAAGATTTCTTTTGGTTCAACTTCAAGAAAATAGCCAAAAAATACAAAGCTATTTTCTCCATCAAAAAGGTTGAAACCAAATGGTGAGCCAAGATTATACAAAATCAAATTGATCCCGCTCCTAACATTACTATAGCGCATTCCTTTGAATGTATAGTACTTCAAAATGTTATGAGGCGCTTGAAAGCCAGACGGTTCCTTGGTGGTTAAACGCATAATCATTTCATCGATCGCATCTTCAGCTTTACTCTTGAAAGTTTGAGGTTCGTACTTAATTGTGTCTATCGGATAAATGTTGAAAGGAAGTATAGCGGAACTCCTCTGCATCGGGATGATGTGCTTGTGAAATCCCATCATCATGCCGTATTCAAGGTGAACATTCGGATTTGGGATCATAATCTCAGGTTTGCTAGTGTGTTTGGATGGATTTAAAAGAGCGATACAAAAATGCGAAGTAATGATTTTCGAACATATCTTTGTACAAAAAGCGAATCTACCAGGATCGCTCTCGCGCATTGCGACATATGCTTCATAATTGTGCTCTGTTAATATTGTTCTAAGAACATCTTCTTCAAGCTGAAATTCACCATCCGCAGGTCTAGCGATAAAGCACATTCTCGTGCTATTGAATACATGATTACAAGATGGGTTCCCGATTATACAGTGTTCGTTGGTTTTGTATTCCGCCATGAAAACCTCCTATTCTCAAAAGATCAGTTTCTAAATTTCTCAAGCTTCTTTTTACCTCTCTGTGTTCTCCGTGGTCCTACACTACCAAAATCCGCAATTCCCGCCAGTCAATTCTTTTTCTTCACACTATATAGCCGTTTCTGGCTTGTTAAATGTTGATAGTAAAATCGTCGCACGTCGCTCGTGACTCGTCGCTCGCCGGTTGAGGCCGGCAAAGGCGGCGTTTTTATATATCTCATGCTCCCCCGCCCACAGGTGGCGGGGCTAATCAAGGCCCAAGTAATAAGAGCACAAGGCATCGAATTTCCTTTCCCGGGTGCTTTTTCAAGTTGTGGGGATAGAATAGCATAGAAGAATTGAAAAGGCAAAGAAAAAAGGGGAAAAATGAAGACCCCCGACAGTACCGTGGGCTAACAACCCCGCCACGTGGTGGCGGGGCTAAACACAAAGACACCCCCGCCCATCCTCCTTCGCCGAGGCTTCGGCGGACAGGCAGGTGGCGGGGCTAACGGAACGGAATAGAATTATTTACCCCCGGCATAAAGCCGAGGGCTTTCGGATACAATGTCAACGCTGTTGTATTGTTCCCTTCGGCCTTGCTCAGGGTAAACTCCAAGCTCAGATTTACCGCGTGTGCAAAAACGAATTTTGCACACCCTACAACTGAGGGGGGGTATTGTCCTTGCACCTATTGGTGAGTAGTGGTATATTCTTCACTATTGAGATAGTATTATTATAACATCAAGAAGGCAGCCTGACATCCTTCATGCTTGTTATCTTTGCCTT